>ERZ650312.38-NODE-38-length-52132-cov-22.152447_pt1 | contig 52132 bp, 53 predicted proteins | sample MGYA00376248_ERZ650312 | MGnify/ENA primary metagenome ERZ650312 (study PRJEB26733, sample SAMN07839316) | wastewater metagenome | biome: urban; feature: wastewater treatment plant; material: waste water | place: USA: North Carolina | collected 2016-07-28 ... | reverse complement strand
TTTCAGACGGGATTAATGAAAAACTAGAATTCTAGTCTTTATGATTAGGATTCTTTTTTATGGCTCATACCTTTTCGAAGGACAATATTATTTTATACAAGATTTTTATGAGTGAAGTAGCATGTTGACGAATAGGTGTGCTTTTGTAGGCTATAGGATGATAAATGTTGTATTTTGGACTGCTATCCTCACTATGGTATAATCTTCATATGAAAAAGATTAGTGATTTAGGTTTAACGGGTCGAAAGCTGGTTGGCGAGGGGCTGATTCTTGTCATCATTGGTATTTGCTTTCTGATTGCTGGCTGGCAATTTCCAGGGTTGATTTTGCGTTTTATTCACGCTGGGTTATTCTTCTTAGCTCTTTATGAATTGAGCATGATTTTCTTCAGAAAGAAGAAGTCAAATGAAAGTATTTTAGCTTTGGTGGGCAAGGCTGTTTTGTTTGGCGTTCTAGCTAGTATTGACTTGGCTGTTCAGATTCCCTTGTATTTTGCGGCTATATTTATTGGTATATACCAGCTGTTTACAGCGCTGATTAATTTTATTACATATTATTTGTATCGAAAAGATCAGGTTGAACCGAGGCTTCGTTTTTTGATAGATGGGATTTGGTTGTCCATTCTAGGCGTGGCGTCTTTGTTTGTTTCTGGGACTCAACTAGTTGTCCAGACCTTTATCATTGGGAGCTACCTTGTGTTATATGGATTGACTAATCTACGTGATGGATTCATTTTTGAAGAGTCAATTGAACAACAGAGTCTCAAACGTCATGTGAGACTGACTTTGCCATTATTTATTGCTGCTCTTGTTCCTCGTATGACCCTACAAAGAATCAACGACTTTCTAGCAGACAATAAAGGTCAGACGCCACAGTCCGTTTATAATGGTCACAAAGACATTGCGACAGTACCCTCACTAGAAGTCTTCATTCATGTGGGTGAGGAAGGCTTTGGTGTGGTAGGGCATGTGGATCTGAGTTATAAGGGACGGGTCTATGGCTACGGCTCTTATGATGTCTTGTCGGAACGTCTGGGTGGGGCGATTGGTGATGGTGTTTTATTTAAAGCTGAGCGCCAAGCCTATATTGACTTTTGTACCCAAGAGGGGATGACCATACTTGGTTACCAGATGGTGTTGAGTCCTGAGCAAGAGGCAGCTATTGAAGAACGGTTGGATGAGATTGACAAGCTGTTGGTGCCTTGGAATCCAAGTTCTGAAAAAGTATCAAAAACCGCAGATGGACAAGCGATTGAAATGTACGCCTATCGTATCAAAGAAGAAATCGGTGCTGAGTTATTTAAATTTAGAAAATCGAAATTCAAAACCTATTTTGTCCTATCCACCAACTGTGTCCTATTGGCAGACTCAGTCATTGGACAAGCGGGCACGGACATCCTTGGCATTCGAGGGTTTATCGCCCCTGGTACCTATCAAACCTATCTGGATCAAGAATATGAAAAACCACATAGTATGGTTGTTGCTAAGAACATTTATTATCGCAAAGAAAAATCCTAGTTTTTGCTAGGTTTTTCTATTTGATCAGGCGTCCATCTAGCTAAAAATATCAAAACATTAACGCACCAAAATTGGTGCGTTAATGTTTTTTATGTTATAATGAAAATATATACGAGGAGGTCTATATCTATGATTGGAGACAACATCAAGTCACTACGTCGAACACATGATTTAACACAACCAGAATTTGCGAAAATAGTTGGTATTTCACGCAATAGCTTAAGTCGTTATGAAAATGGAACCAGCACCGTTTCTACAGAACTCATCGACCGCATTTGTCAAAAATTTAACGTCTCTTATGTCGATATTATAGGGGAGGATAAGATGTTAACACCTGTTGAAGATTACCAACTGACTTTAAAAGTAGAAGTGATAAAAGAACGTGGAGCAGCCATTTTATCACGGCTTTATAGATACCAGGATAGTCAAGATATTGCTTTTGATGATGAATCGAATCCTTGGATTTTGATGAGTGATGATTTGGCTGAATTGATCCATACGAAAATATACCTTGTCGATACTTTCGATGAAATCGAGCGTTATAATGGCTACTTAGACGGTATCGAACGGATGTTAGACATGGCGCATCATCGGGTGGTGGCTTAATGAGATTGGAAGAATTTAGTGAGGCTGACTTTCAGAAGGCCTTGCAGCGAACCATTCGGGCTTTAACCAGAGGAAAGACGATTCCAGATCGACCGAAAGCTATCTTGCTTGGAGGACAAAGCGGGGCAGGTAAGACGACTATTCATCGTATCAAGCAAAAAGAATTTCAAGGTAATATCATTATCATAGATGGTGACAGCTACCGTTCTCAACATCCCAATTACCTAGCCCTGCAAGAAAAGTATGGCAAGGACAGCGTGGACTATACCAAGGGATTTGCAGGAAAGATGGTAGAGTACCTGATTGACGAACTCAGCACGCAGGGTTATCATTTGTTAATTGAAGGAACCTTGCGAACGACGGAAGTTCCAAGAAGAACAGCTCAATTATTAGTCTCAAAAGGCTACCAGGTTTCTTTAGCTGTGATTGGTACCAAACCAGAGCTTTCTTATCTCAGCACCTTGATTCGTTACGAAGAGCTTTATGCCATAGATCCCAATCAGGCCAGGGCAACACCAAAAGAACACCATGATGAGATTGTTGAGAACTTGGTTGATAACTTGAAGGAGTTAGAAAGTGAGCAACTCTTTGACCAGATTCAGATTTATCAAAGAGACAGGACTTGTATCTACGATTCTGAAACGGATGAAGGTTCTGCAGCAGAAGTTCTTCAAAACTGCCTTTTCGGGGAATGGAGTAAAGTTGAGGATGATATGATGAAGGCAGGACAGGAACGGTTGAGGGAGTTGAGGGAGAAGTAAAAGAGGATGAGCTATAATTATTCCATTACTATGGCATACTCTATTGTTAATTAGTGTGAATAAAATAAGGTCTAACTTTGTAGAGTTTCCAGTTGAAATTATTAGTTTTAATGAATTACAATCGCGTAATATCGGCTAAAGATTCAGAATTAATAGATCTATAAAAAACATAAGGTTGTGCAAAAACTAGTAGCCATTAATTATTAACACTGAAGGATTGCTTTGTTTAATATGTATCACTTTGGAATGTGAAGCCAAATACAAAGCCACAAAAAAGCATACACTACACAATTTTTCAGTCAATAAAGCTCACCAAACGTTGATATGACAGCGTTTATGGAGCTTTTTCTGCTTTTTAACTGATAAACTTTGAAAAATCCTAGTTTTTGCTAGGTTTTTCTATTTGATCAGGCGTCCACATACCGCAAAATCCCTGATTTCATGCTATAATAGTTCTATGGATAAAAACAAGTTATTATTAATTGATGGCTCTTCTGTAGCCTTTCGTGCTTTCTTTGCACTCTATCATCAAATCGATCGGTTTAAGAGTCCGACTGGTCTTCATACCAACGCCATTTATGGTTTCAACCTGATGTTGGATCACATGATGAAGCGGATTGAGCCGACTCACATTTTGGTGGCATTTGATGCAGGGAAGACAACTTTCCGAACAGAGATGTTTGCGGACTATAAGGCAGGTCGTGCCAAAACTCCAGATGAGTTCCGGGAGCAATTTCCCTTTATCCGCCAGATGCTGGATGCCATGGGGATTAAGCACTATGAGCTGAGCCAGTACGAAGCCGACGATATTATCGGTACTTTGGATAAAATGGCAGAGCGGACAGACATTCCTTTCGATGTGACCATTGTCAGCGGTGATAAAGACTTGATTCAGCTGACGGATGAAAACACCGTTGTGGAAATTTCCAAGAAAGGGGTTGCCGAGTTCGAAGAATTTACCCCTGCCTACCTCATGGAAAAAATGGGCATCACGCCAACACAGTTTATTGACCTCAAAGCCCTCATGGGAGATAAGTCCGATAACATCCCTGGGGTGACCAAAATCGGTGAAAAGACAGGTCTGAAGCTTCTAACTGAGTTTGGTTCCTTGGAAGGAATTTATGAACATATCGATAGCATGAAGGCTTCTAAAATGAAAGAAAACCTGATTGCGGATAAGGAACAAGCCTTTCTTTCTCGGACTCTTGCGACCATCGATACGCAGGCACCGATTGAAATTGGTTTGGATGACATTGTTTACCAAGGTCCACGGATTGAGGAGTTGGGTCAGTTTTATGATGATATGGGCTTCAAACAGTTACGGGCCCAGCTAGGCACGACGAACACGCAAGAGGAAGAAGTACTGGATTTTCAAATCGTATCCGAAGTCAGCTCTGCTATGTTCAAAAAAGACCAATTCTTTTACTTTGAAATCTTGGGGGAGAATTACCACCGAGAAGAGGTAGTTGGTCTGGCTTGGGGGGACAAGGATGGTATCTATGTTGGTGGACCTGAGCTCTTGGATAGTCCGGTATTGAAGGATTTTCTGGAACACCAGCCTATCAAAACCTATGATTTCAAGCGTGGCAAGGTTTTGCTTGCTCGTAAAGGGATTGATTTACCACCTGCAACTTTTGATAGCCGACTCGCCAAGTATTTGCTTTCGACAGTTGACGACAATGCGCTGACAACCATCGCCCATCTCTATGGACAGACCAGCTTGATTCCTGACGAGGCCATTTACGGCAAAGGTGCGAAATTGGCTCTGCCTGAGCGTGATGTATTCTTCCCACATTTGGCCCGCAAGGTGCAGGTCTTGATGGAGACAGAAGCACCGATGTTGGCCAAGTTAGAGGAAAACCAGCAGTCCGATCTTCTCTTTGAGATGGAGTTGCCGCTTGCTAATGTCTTAGCCAAGATGGAAATTGCTGGAATCAAGGTAAAAGTAGAGACCTTAAAAGCCATGCAGGCTGAAAATGAAGTCTTAATTGAGCAGTTGACCAAGGAAATCTATGAGTTGGCTGGTCAAGAATTTAATATCAATTCGCCTAAGCAATTAGGGACTATTCTCTTTGAGGATATGGGCTTGCCCTTGGAATACACCAAGAAAACCAAGACAGGCTATTCTACAGCGGTGGATGTCTTGGAACGGTTGGCCCCGATCGCCCCAATTGTTTCAAAAATTTTGGACTACCGTCAGATTACCAAGCTTCAGTCTACCTATGTTATCGGCTTACAGGATGCCATTTTAGAAGATGGTAAGATCCATACCCGCTATGTGCAGGATTTGACGCAGACAGGTCGTCTCTCATCGACGGATCCAAACCTGCAAAATATTCCTGTTCGTCTAGAACAAGGTCGTTTGATTCGGAAGGCATTTGTTCCTTCGCTTGAAAATAGTGTCCTCTTGGCATCGGACTATTCACAGATTGAATTGCGTGTATTGGCCCATATTTCCCAAGACCAACACTTGATTGAAGCCTTCCAACAGGGTGCTGACATTCATACGTCAACAGCCATGCGTGTTTTTGGGATTGAAAAGGCAGAGGATGTGACGCCAAATGACCGTCGGAATGCCAAGGCTGTCAACTTTGGTGTGGTTTATGGAATTTCTGATTTCGGTCTTTCCAACAACCTTGGAATTTCCCGTAAGGAAGCCAAAAACTATATCGACACGTATTTTGAACGTTTCCCTGGTATCAAAAACTACATGGAAACCATTGTGCGAGAAGCCCGTGATAAGGGCTACGTAGAAACGCTCTACAAGCGTCGTCGAGAATTGCCAGATATCAACTCTCGGAATTTCAATGTCCGTAATTTCGCGGAGCGGACGGCCATCAACTCACCGATTCAGGGTTCGGCCGCAGACATTCTCAAAGTAGCCATGATCAATCTTGATAAGGCACTGACAGATGCTGGTCTTTCGACCCGTATGCTCTTGCAGGTACACGATGAGATTGTCTTAGAAGTGCCAATGGCAGAGCTGGAAACAGTAAAAGCTATGGTCAAGGAGACCATGGAGTCGGCCATTCAGTTGTCAGTTCCCTTGATTGCGGATGAAAATGAAGGTGAGACTTGGTACGAAGCCAAATAAGCTAAAGGAAGTAAATCGATGAAGAAATCACTTGTACTGATGGGATTACTGAGTTTGTTTCTCACTGCATGTGGTGGTAAGGAACAAACGAGTTCAAGTCAACAGTCGAGTTCATCAGGAGAAGAATTCTCAGCCACCTTGCCTATTTTACAGGAGAAAGAAGATACAAGTAACGAAAAGTTAGATGTCTTGGCCAATGCAGAAATCAATGTCGTCAACCCAAATCCACCAGCGGATGAGACGCAAAAAGCCCACAAGATTCATGCGGCCAACAATGGTGTAGCTGAACAGGATGAAAATGGAAATATTAAAGAGTATTTTCGTTATTACGATGTTCCATCAACATGGACGATTAATGTGGAAAACACCGAAGATGAGACTCTTATGGCTGTCTATGATGTGAAAGAAGGTGCCAGTACCTTTATGGTTCAGCTTTATAATATCAACGCCTTCAACCAATCTCCATTAGAAGATGGCCGCAATATGACCATGGACGAGCTGGCCGAACGCATGAAAGAGACCAATCACGATTTTTCAGAAGATACGGTTGTGACGATTGCTGGGCAAGAGTGGCAGGTTGGACGCCAGATTCTCAGTGACCAAAAATTGGCTCGTTTAACCTTCTACCGTATGGAATCAACTGGTGCTTATGATGATTCTGTTGTGGTTGGTGCAATATATTATTCGCTGGATCCTGGACTTGATACGGATCGCACTTTGTTGAAAAAAGCTATAGGTCAATTGAAGGATGTTGTATATCAGATTTCTAAAAAGTAAGATGGCTTTGAAAGTTATTGATAATCTTTCAGATTAAGGAGAATTATATGACGTACGCATTTCAAAATCCTAGTCAAAAGACGATTTTTGACTATCTCAAACAAGCCAAAACGATTGCAGTAGTTGGTTTATCAAATCGGGAAGAAACAGCAGCCTATCGGGTTTCTAGGATCATGCAGGACGCTGGTTATCGGATTATTCCAGTAAATCCACGGTCTGCTGGAGAAACAATTCTTGGTGAGACTGTTTATGCAAGTCTCAAAGATATTCCTCTTTCCATCGATATTGTTAATGTCTTTAGACGGAGTGAATTTCTCCCAGACGTTGCTCGTGAATTCATTGAAACAGATGCTAAGATTTTCTGGGCTCAACTCGGTTTGGAAAGTCAAGAAGCTGAGGAAATCCTTCGTCAGGCAGGTCGAGACCAGATTGTCATGAACCGATGCATTAAGATTGAATACCAAAAGATGATTGGAGAATAAATTCATACTCTTCGAAAATCAGAAGAAGACCTTGTTGACTTATTTTCATTGAGTATCAGTTTCGGTGAAAAAAATATAGTCGAATGAATTAGCTTTCAGACAAGGAACTGAGGTGCAGACAGTACTATTGTACGGCAAACCGAAAGTGACGATGTATCAAAGTTAATTCAAAAGACTACAAAAGCTATAGAATCTTGGTGAATCCCTCTTAAGGGGAAGAGGCCAGTTCTATAGCTTTTTCACTTTTTCATTGCAAAAAACCGAGCACGGTTGGCTCGGTTGGTGGTTTATGATTGCCAGATGGTTTTAGTTGATTGCTGCAAGAAGGGCATCTGCTTGTTTTGCAAGTTGAGCTTCATCAACAGGTGCACCAATTGTTGCAAGAGTGAATTCATCAACCAAAGAAGTACGGATAAATGGAAGTAGTTTGCGGTATTCAACAGCTGCTTCGTCTTGGTGTGCAAATGATGAGATTGATACAGTAACAACTTTTTCGTTGATTGCTGAAACACCAGTTGTGTCAGAAAGATCGAGTGCACGGCTAAGCCAGTCAAGAAGGTTTCTTACTGAACCTGGAATGCCAGCGTTGTATACTGGTGAGAAAATCCAGATAGCATCAGCAGCCAATACTGCTGCACGAGCTGCTTTAACAGCTGCAGGTGCATCAGCTTCAAGATCTTGTGAGAATACAGGAACATCTTTCCAATCTAAGTAAGAAACAGTTGCTTTTCCTTCAAGTGCTTTTTCAGCAGATTTTGCCAATTCAGCAGAGAATGCACCCTCACGAAGAGAACCAACTAAAAATAATACGTTTGCCATAATGTAAATAGCTCCTTAAATAATGTGATGGTAATAGTATACATCATATATCACTAGTTAGCAATAATTATGAACCTAATTTTTAAATTTTTTCAAAATCTCAGCTAGCTGAACTTGTTCTTCTTGACTGAGTACAGAAAAGAGTTCCCCTACATGAGCATAGTGATCAGGTAGGATTTTCTCAATGGTTTCTCGTCCATAAGGTGTCAGACCAATTCGAAAGGCTCTTCTATCCTTGCAATCGATGGTTTTGGAAATGTAGCCTTCTCGAATCATATTTTTGATGACCACTGTCATGTTTCCAGATGTGCTCAGCAATTTATCGATTAGGTCCTGAATTCTCAAGTCGCCCTTGTTGTAGAGTGCCTCCAATACTCCAAATTGGGCAACTGTCAGTCCATATTTTCTGATGGTTTCCATTTCTTTTTTTGAAATAGTATTTGCTGCTCTCCGAAAAACGACAAGGCTGTGTAAGGCATGTTTATTTTCGTTTAATGATTTTTCTACGCTATTCATACGAATATTTTAGCAATATTTACATTGATTGGCAAGTGATTTCCTAAAAAATAGAAAGGTATACTTGAATATTTTTTGTAAAATTTCCATTTGAATTTCTAGAAAAAATAGCATTGCAGGGTGATTTGTAGTATAATAGGGCTACTATGGAAAAAAAATTCAGTCGTCTCTTGGCATTTGCTAGTGGCCGTTTGGGTCAATGTCTTATTGGTTTTTTTGTTCTTGCATTCAGTGTTATCTTTTTAATCCTCTACGTTTGGGAGCAGTCTTCTCGTCCTTTTGAGGAGGCTAGAGTTGGGGCGCAACAGATTGCACAGCAATATGCGGATGTGAGTCAGGTGGATGACTTTGCAATCTATAATGGTACGGAAACTTATTATAGCTTGAAAGGTAAGGATAAGAACGGAGATGAGGTATATGTGTTGATACCAAGTTCTTCGTCCACTATTTATGTCTATCCAGTTGGGGCAGGGATCACAAAGGAAGAAGCGCAAGCGATTGCTCAAGAAAATGGTGCAAAAACGGCTGATCGAACCATTCTAGGCTATAGGGATGGCAAACCGATTTGGGAAGTCAAATCGGGGACAGCCTATTATTTGGTGGATTTTGAAACAGGTGACTTTGTCAAGATGGAGGGATTATGAGCAAGTTATCAAGACGTGTCTTAGAGATGGAAGAAAGTGTGACCTTGGCTGCTGGTGCGCGTGCGAAAGCACTCAAGGCTGAGGGCCGCGATATTTTAGAACTAACGCTGGGGGAACCAGATTTTGTTACTCCTAAAAATATTCAAGAAGCAGCTATTCAAGCCATCGAAAATGGCAAGGCTAGTTTTTATACAGTAGCTTCTGGTCTTCCAGAGTTGAAAGATGCGGTAAATACTTACTTTGAGAAGTTCTATGGATACTCTATTCAACGCAATCAAGTAGTAGTGGGTACGGGTGCTAAGTTTATTCTCTATGCTTTCTTTGCAGCAGTCATCAATCCAGGTGACGAGGTTCTCGTTCCAACGCCTTACTGGGTTTCATATGCAGACCAAATCAAGATGAATGAAGGGGTGCCAGTCTTTGTGACTGCGACGGAAGAGCATCATTTCAAGGTTACAGTTGATCAGCTAGAAGCAGCTCGGACTGACAAGACCAAGGTCCTCTTGCTCAATAGTCCATCCAATCCTACGGGTATGATTTATAGTCGCGAAGAATTGGAAGCTATTGGTAATTGGGCTGTAGAACATGATTTGTTGATCTTGGCGGATGATATTTACGGTCGTTTGGTATACAACGGTAATACCTTTACACCGATTTCTAGTATTTCAGAGAGCATTCGTCAACAGACCATTGTTATCAATGGTGTTGCAAAAGCCTATGCCATGACGGGTTGGCGGGTTGGTTACGCAGTAGGTAATCCAGAAATTATCGCGGCTATGGGTAAAATTATCGGTCAAACGACTTCAAACCTGACTACTGTTGCCCAATATGCGGCCATTGAAGCCTTCACAGGTCCCCAAGATACGGTAGAGACCATGCGTCAAGCTTTTGAAGAACGACTCAATACCATCTATCCCTTGCTTGCTGAGGTGCCTGGATTTGAAGTGGTCAAACCTGAGGGAGCCTTTTATCTCTTCCCAAATGTGAAAAAAGCTATGGAAATGAAAGGCTTTACAGACGTAACGGAGTTTACGACAGCCATTTTGGAAGAAGTAGGAGTGGCTTTGGTAACTGGTGCAGGTTTTGGTGCTCCTGAGAATATTCGTCTCAGCTATGCGACAGATATGGATACGCTAAAGGAAGCGGTCGCTCGTTTACATACATTTATGAAAAAATAAAAAGAGGAAATAGAATGTCTAGAAAATTGATTACGATTAACCAAGTGAAAGATTACGTGGGTCAGGAAGTGACCATCGGTGCCTGGGTTGCCAACAAGTCAGGTAAAGGGAAATTGGCCTTCTTACAATTACGTGATGGAACAGCTTTCTTCCAAGCAGTTGCTTTTAAGCCAAACTTCATTGAAAAATTCGGTGAAGAAGCTGGTACAGAGAAGTTTGATATGGCGAAACGGTTGAGCCAAGAAACTTCTGTATATGTGACAGGGATTGTGAAGGAAGACGAACGTTCTAAGTTTGGTTATGAGTTGGATGTGACAGACCTTGAAGTGATCGGTGAGTCACAAGATTATCCAATTACGCCTAAAGAACATGGTACAGACTTCCTTATGGATAACCGTCACCTTTGGTTGCGTTCTCGTAAACAAGTTGCCATCCAGCAAATCCGTAATGCCATCATCTATGCAACCTATGAATTCTTTGAAAAAAATGGCTTTATCAAGTTTGATAGCCCAATCTTGTCAGGAAATGCGGCAGAAGATTCGACAGAATTGTTTGAAACAGACTACTTTGGTCAACCTGCTTACTTGAGCCAATCAGGTCAGCTTTACCTTGAAGCTGGTGCCATGGCTCTTGGTCGTGTCTTCGACTTTGGTCCTGTTTTCCGTGCGGAAAAATCAAAAACTCGCCGTCACTTGACAGAATTTTGGATGATGGATGCGGAATACTCATTCCTCAGCCATGATGAGTCACTTGACTTGCAAGAAGCTTATGTCAAAGCTTTGATTCAGGGTGCCATCGACCGAGCTCCTCAAGCCTTGGAGACTCTTGAGCGTGATGTAGATGCCCTTAAACGCTACATTGCAGAACCATTCAAACGCTTAACTTATGATGATGCCATTACCCTTCTGCAAGAGCATGAAGCGGATGAAGATACAGACTACGAACACATCGAGCATGGTGATGACTTTGGTTCACCTCATGAAACATGGATTTCAAATTACTTTGGTGTACCAACCTTTGTTGTGAACTATCCAGCTAGCTTTAAAGCTTTCTATATGAAACCAGTTCCTGGCAACCCAGAACGTGTGCTCTGTGCAGACTTGCTTGCTCCAGAAGGCTACGGTGAAATCATTGGCGGTTCAATGCGTGAAGACAACTATGATGCCTTGGTAGCGAAAATGGATGAACTTGGTATGGACAAGTCGGAATATGACTTCTACCTTGATCTTCGTAAATACGGTTCCGTACCACACGGTGGTTTCGGTATTGGTATCGAACGCATGGTAACTTTCGTAGCAGGTACAAAACATATCCGTGAAGCGATTCCGTTCCCGAGAATGTTGCACCGCTTGCATCCGTAATACAGTCGTTCAGTTTTTCTTTTATTACGTCGACGTATGAGGAAACTCCGTTTCCGTATTTCCAACTTCAAATAATCTCATCATTATTTGAACTCGCTTTGCCGTACCTTAGTACAGCCTGCAGCTTTTGGTGCGAACGTAGTTCGCTCTATTTCCGACCTCTAACAGTCTATTCCTAGACTGTTAGAGCTAGTACTAAAAGTAAACTGAAAGACTGCGAAATAAATATTCACTGACAGACTACAAATGTGGTCTGTTTTTGATTTTCATTGAGTATCAATTGACATTTTGAACGAATTGTTTTACAATGTATTACAATAAGAAAGTAGGTGGAATGATGGGAATTGTATCTTTGCGATTAAATGAAACAGAAGAAGAAATTTTCAGAAGCTATGCCATTCATACGGGAAAAAGCCTGTCTGAGTTATTCAAATCAGCACTTATTGAACAGATAGAAGACCAGTTGGACTATGAAATTGGTATCAAGGCTTTGAAGAAATTCCAAGAAAATCCTGTTACACACTCGATTGATGATGTGCTTGCGGAGTTAGAAGATGGCTTATAAACTTGTTCTCAGCGATGATGCTTTGAAGCAGTTGAAAAAAATGGACAGGCATGTAGGGATGATGCTTGCTAAGGATTTGAAAAAAAGATTGGACGGTTTGGAAAATCCAAGACAGTTTGGCAAGGCCTTGGTAGGAGACTATAAGGGCCTGTGGCGGTATAGAGTTGGGAATTATCGTGTAATTTGCGATATTATTGATAACAAAATGGTCATCTTAGCTCTTGAAATTGGGCATCGGAAAGACATTTATCGGAAATGATTGATTATTATCCGTGTCAACTGGCACGGTTCTTTTTTATTTTTTATTTATTTTGAAAAGAAAACATACAGAACGAATATAGTTTGTGTATATTTATTTAAAATGATATAATATAGTTATCATCTATACACAAGAGAGGGCTTAGTTATGCCAACAGTAATAAGGGATAAACAAATCAACTTCAAAGTAAATTCAGAATACTTTGAATTAGCGAAAGTGGTCTTTCAGGAAAACGGACTGGATATTACATCAGCATTCAATGAATTTGTACAAGAGGTCGCAATTTCCAAAACACTGCCTTTTAAGACAGTAGAGGAAAAGGAGAGAGAGAAGTTAATTGCTCGACTTCAAGAAGAAGTTTCCACTAGCTATGAAGCGCTAAAAGCAGATAAAGGGTTGTCGGTTGAGGAAGCGAGAAAGGCAGTACTAGGATAATGGAGAAATATAGAGTCATTATTTCGCCAAAGCTTATTGAGCAAATCAAAAGTATTAGGGATTATGTTGCTAATGTGAAACTGAGTCCAGAAACTGCAGAGCGTTTAGTAACGGCCATTTTTGATGAAATAGAGAGCCTAGAACTCTTTCCAGAGCGTGGATTCGATGCTGATGAAAAAATTGGAGTTAAGATTGATAAGAATGGCCGTAGTAGCCGAGGAATAATCATTCAAAATGGAAAATATATTGTCATCTATACTGTAAACCAGGAAGAGCATATAGTTGAAGTTGCTTTCCTATTCTCATCAAAGACTGATTATGCTAAACTTTTTAGATAATAGTGGATATTTATCTATCGATTATGTGGTTGATTCAAAAGAATCCGGGCAAAGTAGCCTTCCTACAACTGGTGAGAAAGAAACAAATTTCATGAATTTCATTGGATTAACGGTATTAGCGACAAGCTTTGCTTTTGCTGCTCTGCTCGTCAGCGACGTGAAGAAAGAGTTGATTGATTATTGAAATTTTATAATTTGCTTACATTTCCTTTATAGAGTCCTTTAATCTAAGGGATAGACAGACTACAAATGTAGTCTGTTTTTCTTGCAATTTTTTGTATTTTTATTTATAATAATTCTAAATAAAATAGTGGAGTTCATATGAAAAGTAAGCGTTTAGGAAGCGAGATTATTCGCTTAGCCCTACCGGCAACAATTGAAAATATTTTTCAGACCTTGGTCGGTTTTTTCGATACCCTTTTAATTGCTCAGTTGGGGCTTGTTGCTGTTACAGCTGTGGGGTTGGCTAATACGATTTTGAATGTCTATTTGGCGGTATTTTTAGCTATTGGTGTTGGTGGGACGGCGCTTATTGCTCGAAGTCTGGGAGCGGGTCAGAAAGAGAAGGCCAGACAATATGCTCGCCAAACACAAGAATTGTCAATAGCAGGTGGTATCGTATTTGGTTTTATTTCTATCTTCTTTGGGCGGTGGATGTTACAAGCCATGGGAGCAAGCGGTAGTGCTTTGGAGGATGCTCAAGTCTTCTTTTACTGGGTAGGTGGTTTTTCCCTACTTCATGCTAGTATGACTAGTTTGGGTACGATTTTGAGGGCGACTGGAGATACAGTGACTCCGATGAAGGTGGGAATTATTACCAATGTCACTAATGTTTTACTGGATTACTTCTTGATTTTTGGGTTTGGTTCGTGGGATGGTCTTGGGATATTAGGTACAGCTCTTGGAACAATTTTTGCGCGACTTCTTGGCTGCTATTTGCTTACTAGAGAGGTTCAAAAGTCTGAGTTGGCTTTATCATTTCAAAAAAGTAGACATCGGAAAGACTATCAGGAACTGGTGCATGTGACCATTCCAGCAGCCTTGGAACGCTTGGTGATGCGGTTGGGACAGGTTATCTATTTTAGTTTGATTGTTGCACTCGGAACGACCGTATATGCATCCCATATGATTGCAGGCAATATTGAAAGTTTTACCTATATGCCTGCCTATGGACTTGCGACTGCAGCGGCGGTCTTAATTGGGCAATCTTTGGGAAAAGGAGATATCCCTACAGTACGAAAAGTCGCATTTCTCAGCTCAGCCTATGGCGTAGTCATCATGTCCCTTCTTGGTATCGTTTTATACTTCGGAGCCCCGTATTTTGCTCAGCTATTCACCAAAGACCTTGAAGCAATTCATCAAGTCGTCATCGCCCTGAAAATAGATGCGTTTAACCAACCTGGGCTTGCGGTTTCCTTGATAATGGCTGGCGCACTGCAAGGGTTGGGCGATACCAAGTCGCCTCTTTATTCCACAGCCATTGGAATGTGGGGGCTGCGCGTGGTTGGGGTAATTGTCCTCGGTCAGATTTTGGGTTGGGGAATCGCAGGGGTATGGCTGTCGATTTTGATTGACCTTTTCTTGAGAGCGATCTTCCTCACATGGAGATTTATGGTAAAAACACGAAAACTAGCTGAATAGGCTGGTTTTTTGGTATAATAGTATGAGTAAATAAAAAGGAGATTGACAGATGAAAACGATTCATACAGATAAAGCACCAGCGGCGATTGGACCATATGTACAAGGAAAAGTGGTAGGAAACTTCCTATTTGCTTCAGGTCAAGTTCCTCTTTCACCAGAGACTGGTGAAGTTGTTGGGGAAACCATTCAAGAACAGACGGAACAAGTTTTAAAAAATATTGGTGCAATTTTATCAGAAGCAGGGACTGATTTTGACCATGTGGTGAAGACAACTTGTTTCTTGAAAGACATGAATGATTTTGTAGCATTTAATGAGGTGTACAAAACTGCTTTTTCAGCTGAGTTTCCAGCTCGTTCTGCTGTAGAGGTGGCTCGTTTGCCTCGTGATGTAAAGGTTGAGATAGAAGTAATAGCAGTCATTGGAGAATAGAGAGAGAATAGGAGGGACTGCCATGTCAGACAAACTCCATTTGGTCATTGTGACAGGGATGTCGGGTGCGGGTAAAACTGTAGCCATCCAATCCTTTGAGGATTTGGGTTATTTTACCATTGATAATATGCCACCGACTCTCTTACCAAAATTTTTAGAATTAATTCGTCATAGTCAGGATAACAACAAGATTGCTTTGGTGGTGGATATGCGGAGCCGATCTTTCTTTTCTGAGATTCGGGAAGTGCTGGACGAAATTGAAAACGCAGAAGATCTCGACTTTAAAATCCTTTTCTTGGATGCGACCGATAGTGAATTGGTTGCACGATACAAAGAAACACGACGGTCACACCCCTTGGCAGCAACAGGCCGTGTATTGGATGGTATTCAGCTTGAGCGTGAACTCTTGGCTCCATTGAAAAATATGAGTCAAAATGTGATTGATACTTCGGAATTGACTCCACGAAATTTACGGAAGGAGATTTCCAAACAGTTTGCCAGTCAAGAAAACCAACCGTCTTTTCGGATTGAAGTGATGTCCTTTGGCTTTAAATATGGCCTGCCACTAGATGCGGACTTGGTTTTTGATGTCCGTTTCTTGCCAAATCCTTATTATAAACCAGAGTTACGGCAACTGACTGGCCTTGATCAGTCTGTTTATGATTACGTGATGGAGCATGAGGAATCAGAAGAGTTTTACAAGCATTTGCTTGGTTTGATTGAACCAATTCTGCCAGGCTATCAGAAGGAAGGAAAATCTATTTTGACCATCGCCATTGGATGTACTGGTGGTCAACATAGAAGCGTAGCTTTTGCTAAACGCCTTGCTGACGATTTAGAAAAAAACTGGATTGTCAACCGTAGTCATCGCGACAAGGATAGACGGAAGGAAACGGTCAACCGCTCATGAGGAAACCAAAGATTACAGTGATTGGTGGCGGTACGGGGATTCCTGTGATTTTGAAGAGCCTTCGTGCCAAGGATGCCGATATCACAGCGATTGTGACTGTTGCCGATGATGGAGGTTCGTCAGGCGAGATTCGTCAGGCCATACAGGTTACTCCTCCGGGTGACTTGCGCAATGTCCTTTTGGCTATGTCAGATATGCCAAAACTTTATGAGAAGATTTTACAGTATCGATTTGCAGAATCGGACGGTCCCTTGGCTGGTCATCCTCTGGGAAATTTGATTATCGCGGGTATTTCAGAAATGCAAGGGTCTACATATGACGCCATGCGTTTATTGACACGTTTCTTTCATACGACTGGTAGGATCTATCCATCTAGTGAGGAACCTTTAACGCTTCATGCTGTTTTTACAGATGGGACAGAAGTGGTTGGTGAAAGTAAAATTGCGGACTACAAGGGGATGATTGGTCATGTTTATGTGACGAATACGTATAATGATGAGGAACCGAAAGCCAGCCGTCAAGTAGTACAATCGATTATGGACAGCGACTTGGTTGTCCTTGGTCCAGGCTCCCTATATACGTCCATCCTACCAAATATCATGATTCCAGATATTGGAAAAGCTCTCTGTGAGACGGAAGCTCAAGTCGTCTATATCTGCAACATCATGACCCAGCGTGGTGAGACAGAGTCTTTCACAGATGCCGATCACGTCAGTGTGTTGAATGCACATCTGGCCTGTCCATTTGTGGATACGGTGTTAGTGAATATTGAGCCTGTTCCAAAAGAATACATGAATACCTATGCTTTTGATGAGTATTTGGTGCAGGTCAAGCATGATTTTCGTGGCTTAGAGGAACAGGGCTGTCGCATCATTTCTTCAAACTTCTTGAAACTAGAAAATGGTGGTGCCTTCCATGATGGGGATTTAGTCGTGGAAGAGTTATTTAACATTCTGCAGGTGCGAACATGAGTTTCACAGTGCATGTCAAAGAAGAATTACTGCTTCAATCCAATCAAAACAAAAGTGAACTGTCAGCCATTATCAAGTTGGCTGGTAGTCTTGGTCTTGCTTCTTCAGGGCTGACTCTTTCGATTAGCACTGAAAACGCCAAGATTGCGCGTCATATCTATGAATTGTTCTTTCACTTTTACCAGATAAAAGCAGAAATTCGGCATCATCAAAAGTCAAATTTAAAGAAAAATCGTGTTTATTCGGTTTTTGTGGAAGATGGAGTCAACGAGATTCTCAATGATCTCCATCTGGCTGACAGTTTTTTTGGTTTGGATACAGGGATTTCACCAAGAGTTTTGGAAAATGATTCGTGGAGTCAGGCCTATTTACGTGGAGCTTTTTTAGCAAGTGGTTCTGTAAAGGATCCTGAAAAGGGCAAATACCAATTGGAAATTGCCTCTGTCTATAGTGATCATGCCTATGACTTGGCCAATTTGATGCAGAAATTTTTATTGGATGCAAAGGTTATAGAGCGGTCAAAGGGAACCATTACCTACTTGCAACGGGCAGAAGATATTATGGACTTCCTTTTGGTGATTGGGGCAGAAGATGCAAAGACTGAGTTTGAAAACGTGAAATTGTTACGGGAAGCCCGGAATGATTTAAATCGTACCACCAATGCTGAAGCGGCCAATATTGCCAAGACAGTCACTGCTAGCATGAAAACCATTAATAATATTATTAAAATAATGGACACAATCGGTATAGACCAGCTATCGGGTGATTTACAGGAAATTGCCCAATTGCGCATTCAACACCCTGATTATTCGATCCAGCAGTTAGCTGAAAGCCTGTCACAGCCCATTACCAAGAGTGGTGTTAACCATCGTTTACGTAAGTTAAATAAAATTGCAGAAGAATTATAGGTAAAATTGTGAATAATCACTTCTTGCCCTGTTTCAGTTCTCATCTAGGAAGGAGCTGTGGGAGTAGGTGATTATTTTTTTGTTTACAGTGGTTTTGTATTCGCTTCCACAAATGTTAGGTTTTATCGATTCCGTATTGTAAAACATACATAGAAGATGGTCGTGATTGGAGGTTTCTGAATAATTAGTAATGAACAGTATGATTATCTCAAAACACATCAGACATTTGCACAACTTACCAGAGAAGCTTTTGATCAGTTAGCGAGGCATATCCGTTTTAGAAAGATTGCTAAGGGACAGGTCATTTTTTATGCACAGGACCCAAGAGATTACTTTTGGTCTACAATCGAGATGAAACCACACGTATTGAGGGTGGTGACGAGCTCGTTTTGTCTAAAGATGTATTAGCTGTCGGTATTTCGCAACGAACTGATGCTGCTTCTATTGAAAAACTACTCGTCAATATATTTGAAAGAGGCGTTGGCTTTAAGAAGGTCCTTGCATTTGAATTTGCCAATAGTCGGAAATTCATGCATTTGGACACTGTTTTCACTATGGTAGATTATGATAAATTTACCATTCACCCAGAAATTGAAGGTAGCTTGCGTGTCTTCTCCGTTACTTATGAAAATGAAGAGCTTCATATTGAAGAAGAACATGGTGATTTGGCTGCATTACTAGCTGCAAACTTGGGTGTTGAAAAAGTTGACTTGATTCGTTGTGGGGGTGAAAATATTGTAGCTGCTGGTCGGGAACAATGGAACGATGGTTCCAATACCTTGACCATCGCACCAGGGTTTTCGTGGTGTACAAACGAAATACTATTACCAATGCCATCCTAGAATCAAAAGGTCTTCGGTTAATCAAGATTAGCGGTAGTGAATTAGTTCGGGGTCGTGGTGGACCACGTTGCATGTCTATGCCTTTTGTCAGAGAGGATATCTAAATGAATGAACCAGATGTTGAACTGGTTATCGGAAGTGAGCCTTGGCATCGTGCATGTTCTATGTACGTAAGATATCGTGTCTTTGTAATGGAAAAATCCATCGCACGAGAAGATGAGTTTGATCAATATGACGAAGTTGGACGTGCCTATGCCAATCTACTCGTTCATAGCGAGCCAGTTTCTACCGGCCGTTTCTTACTAACAGAATCTGGAACTGCAAGATTGACTCGAATTGCTACCCTGGCCCCACACCGTGGGAAGGGATATGCTCGGGAAATTATCCAAAAACTGGAAGAATATGCCAAAAATACGAATGTTTTATGTATAAATATACATTCTGAGTTGACAGCTAAAACATTTTATGAGATGCTTGGTTATCAGCCAACTTCCGAAATCTATTTAGAAGATGGTGAATGGTGTAAGACTCTGACCAAAAATGTAAGGTAATACTCTTCGAAAATCAAAATTATCCGTTGTCAACTTGCCTTGATGAACTCTAGTTCTATCTTCGGCTTAATGTCGCGAACACAGCTCGCACTATTTCCAGCCTTCAACTATCTCCCAGATAGTTGAAGCTAGGCTACTTTTGATTTTCATTGAGTATAAAGAACAGGAGAAGGATAATGACAAATATTTTTAAAGGCAGACATTTTTTAGCGGAAAAAGATTTCACTCGCGCTGAATTAGAATGGTTGATTGATTTTGCAGCTCACTTAAAGGATTTGAAAAAGCGCAATATCCCTCATCGCTATTTAGAAGGTAAAAATATTGCCCTCTTATTTGAAAAAACATCCACTCGTACGCGTGCTGCGTTTACTGTTGCGGCGATTGACTTGGGTGCACATCCTGAATATCTAGGCGCTAATGATATTCAGCTTGGTAAAAAAGAATCCACAGAAGATACAGCTAAGGTATTGGGACGTATGTTCGATGGGATTGAATTCCGTGGTTTCAGTCAAAAGATGGTGGAAGAATTGGCCGAATTTTCAGGTGTACCTGTATGGAATGGTCTGACAGATGCATGGCACCCTACTCAAATGTTGGCTGACTATCTGACTGTGAAAGAAAACTTTGGCAAGTTAGAAGGATTGACCTTGGTTTACTGTGGTGATGGACGCAACAATGTGGCGAATTCCCTCTTGGTAACAGGGGCTATTCTTGGTGTCAATGTGCACATCTTCTCACCAAAAGAACTTTTCCCAGACGAAACAGTGGTAACCCTTGCAGAAGGATTTGCTAAAGAATCTGGTGCGCGTGTATTGATTACGGACAATGCTGACGAGGCTGTTAAAGGCGCAGATGTCCTATATACAGACGTTTGGGTATCAATGGGTGAAGAATCTAAATTTGAAGAACGTGTGAAATTATTAAAACCATATCAAGTAAACATGGATTTGGTGAAAAAAGCAGAAAATGAGAATTTGATTTTCTTGCACTGCTTACCAGCCTTCCATGATACTAATACTGTTTATGGTAAAGATGTTGCTGAAAAATTTGGTTTAGAAGAAATGGAAGTAACAGACGAAGTATTCCGTAGCAAGTATGCTCGTCACTTCGACCAAGCTGAAAATCGCATGCATACCATTAAAGCAGTGATGGCAGCAACATTAGGTGATCCATTTGTACCACGTGTGTAGCTTAAATGGTCAGTGAAGTCATCATGTTTGGGGACCGGATTCAATTGTGACCCTGTCCCCAGTTTGAAAATCAAAAATGTAAGCGATTTCTTTGCAGGAAGGAGGGAAGAGAATCAATATGACTCATCGTAAAATTGTTGTTGCTTTGGGAGGAAATGCCATCCTAACGTCAGATCCATCAGCCAAAGCCCAAAAAGCTGCCCTGGTACAGACTGCTAAGCACCTTGTCAAACTGATCAAAAATAGGAATGATTTGATCATCACTCATGGTAATGGTCCGCAAGTTGGTCAAGGGGATGAATTGTTGGCAATTCTTTGTCATTTAGATGTCGTTCCAGCTGGGGACCTCTCGAATTGGGAAACTCCCCCTTTTGAAGTAACCATAAAAAATGACCATTTGGTTGGCCGATGGGTTCAAGATGATAAGGGTCCTTCCATGGCAGCTTTATTTGCGGTCAAGGCCTTAATGGATGCTGGTGTCAGTTTTACCAAACGTATTCGGTTTATCTTTGGAACAGACGAAGAAACCTTATGGCGGTGTATGAATCGGTACAATCAATTAGAAGAAGTTGAGACGATGGGATTTGCACCAGATTCTTCTTTCCCCTTGACCTATGCTGAAAAAGGTCTGTTACAAGCAAAACTTGTTGGTCCTGGAGACCGTATTTTAACGATGGAGGCTGGAACAGCTTATAATGTTGTGCCTGCAAAGGCTAGTTATTCAGAGTATTTGTTGTCCAGTTTGGTTGCTGAATTGGATCAATTAGGATTCGATTATGAAATGGTTGATGATCGAGTGATTGTTTTAGGCATTTCAAAACATGCCAAGGATGCTGCAGAGGGAATCAATGCGATCGTTCGATTGGCCATTGCGCTCCAAAAATTTGTTGGCCATCCTGCGATTGATTTCATTGCCAATGCAGTAGGGGAAGATGCAACTGGTTTCAAATTATTTGACGATGTCACGGATGAACCTTCTGGAGCCCTTAGTTTCAACATTGCGGGTCTCACGATTCAACCTAAAAAATCTGAAATTCGGAATGATAAGCGGATTCCAGTACTTGCGAATAAGGAACATTTGGTGCATATCTTGAGTGAAAAGGCAGCAACTTATGGTTTAGACTGTCAAGAATATGACTACTTACCAGCTTTATATGTCCCTTTGGACAGTGAATTGGTTCAGACCTTACAAGGCTCTATCCGCATCATATTCGTTCAACAGCCAATAATGTGATTTTAAATGTTGGTCGTGCCATTGGCGGATTTTCTTCTGTCATCATTGGGATGATTTTAGATGTATCCAGCACAGCTGTTGCGATGATTTTTCTCTCAAGCCTGTATCTAATTAGCTTTGCAGCGATGCTCTCCATCAGTAATTTAAAGAAAGAAGCATACAATCAATCTCGATAAAAACAAAATATCCTAGGCAATCACATGTTACCTAGGATATTTTTTTCTTATTCCTTTGATGAAAAGAATGGTGGGGTAAATTGGGTGAGGTAGTCATAACAAGTTTGAGCTGCCTGATTATCCTGGCAAATAATGAGACAGACATCATCGCCACAAAGCGTAGCGACAATCTCGGGAATTTCCATGGCATCAAGAATTGAGCCGAAGGTGCTGGCCAGTCCTGGAAGTGTTTTTAATACAACTTGGTGCTGTACTGGTTTGAGCATAATGAGAGCATCTTCCATATACAGACGGAGGCGTTTTTCCCAACGGGTTGGTACAATCGGGTTGACCATGTAATAAGAAGAGGCATCTTCATTGACCTTTACTAAATTTAATAATTTGATATCACGAGACAAGGTTGATTGGGTAACGGTGACACCGTTTAATTCCAGCAATTCTTGCAGTTCTTGTTGCGTGTGAAGTTTTTTTCTTTTATTAAGGAAAGGATTAACTTATGGCGACTTTCAATCTTATTCATGGGGGTGACCTCAATTAAAAAGTTTTATTGGATAAACATGGCATCTCCAAAGCTAAAGAAGCGGTAACGTTCTTCAACGGCATGTTTATAAGCTTCTAAGGTAAATTCTCTACCTGCAAAAGCTGAAACAAGCATAACCAAAGTGGATTTTGGAAGATGGAAATTAGTTGAAAAGGCATCGACAATTCGGAAGGTATATCCTGGTTTGATGAAAATATTTGTCCAGCCAGAATCTGCTTCTAAACGCCCATCAAATTTGTTTCCAATGGTTTCCAGCGTGCGAATAGAAGTGGTTCCAACTGCAACGATACGTCCACCATTTTCTTTGATTTGATTGAGTGTTTGAGCGGCTTCAGCGGTTAGGTTGTAAAATTCTGAATGCATCTCATGCTCATCAACGTTTTCGACAGAGACTGGGCGGAAGGTTCCAAGACCAACATGAAGTGTCAAATAGACTAATTTCACACCTTTGGCTTCAATTTTTTCAAGTAGTTCCTGGGTAAAATGGAGGCCGGCAGTTGGAGCTGCGGCAGAACCATTTTCTTTGGCATAAACAGTCTGGTATCGCTCGCGGTCTTCCAATTTTTCATGAATATATGGAGGGAGTGGCATTTCACCGAGGCTTTCTAAGACTTCTAAGAAGATTCCATCGTAAGTGAACTCAACGATTCGGCCTCCGTGTTCCAATTCCTCTACAATGGTAGCTGTCAAACGTCCATCTCCAAAGGCAACAGTCGTACCGACTTTCAAGCGCTTCGCTGGTTTTGCAAGAACCTCCCACTGATCACCTTGGGTATTTTTCAAAAGTAAAAGTTCTACATGTCCGTTTGTTTCGGGCTTGTAGCCGTAGAGGCGGGCAGGCAGAACGCGCGTGTTGTTCATCACAAGGGCATCACCTGGGTGAAGCTGGTCAATAATATGGTCAAAACGGCTATCAACCATACTGTGCTTCTCGCGGTCGAGAATGAGAAGTTTTGAGCTGTCACGCTTCTCAAGCGGTACTTGGGCAATAAGTTCTTCTGGTAAATCAAAATCAAAATCTGCAGTATTCATAGACTCTCCTTGTTTCTAAACGATGATGGTGATTAGATAGATCAAAAGTGCTATTGGTAGAACCATTAATAGTACTCCCAGTAGCATCATTATCACTCTTAGACTTTTGGGGTGAGGGATCAGATAACCAAGGAGGCAGAGAGCAATTCCTGTAAAAAATAAGATCAATAATTCTAATGTCATGCCTCCATTATATCATAATTTCAATCAAACGTGGTGTGGATCGATGAAGATTGGTATATATCAATTGACAAAAATTGGTATATACCATATAATATACTTAAGAAACAGGTAAGAGGTGAATCATATGAAAATTCATGTTGTAAACAATCAAGTTGATGGTGCGGTACTAGCTGTAGATTTGTTGAGAGAAAAGTTGGCAAATGGTGCAAAAGTGCTTGGTTTGGCAACGGGTTCTAGCCCATTGGAATTTTATTCGGTCCTTCGCGAATCAGATTTGGACTTTTCTGATGTGACTTCTGTCAATCTGGATGAGTACGTGGGATTGGGTGAAGACAGTGACCAGTCCTATGTTCACTTTATGAAAGAGAATCTTTTCAATGCTAAACCATTCAAACAATCATTTTTACCAAATGGCTTGGCAAGCGACTTGACCGAGGAAATTGCCCGTTACAATCAGATTTTGGCAGACCATCCGGTAGATTTCCAAATTTTAGGAATTGGCCGCAACGGTCATATCGGTTTTAATGAACCAGGAGCGTCATTTGATGCTGTTACTCGTGTGGTTGATTTGGCACCATCAACCATTGAAGCCAATGCTCGTTTCTTTGCTCATTCAGAAGATGTTCCAAAACAAGCCATTTCAATGGGGATTGCCAATATTATGGCAGCCAAGACCATTGTCCTCATGGCTTATGGGAAAGAAAAGGCAGATGCAATTAAAGCTATGGTAGAAGGAGAAGTTACGGAAGAAGTTCCAGCAAGTATCCTCCAAAAACATAACGATGTAGTATTGATTATTGACCAAGCAGCTGCGAGTAAATTAGGATAACAGAAAAAACCACAAGGGGTCGTTCTATCCAATAGAAATGCCTATTGTGGTCTTTTGATTTTCTCCCCATAATTAGAATAGGAATGGATGCTATTTAATAATTATTATTTCTTTGCTTTATATTGTCAAAGGCACCAGCCTTCAGACAAGGAACCAAGGTAAGAGCAGCAGTAAAGTATGCGTAGCCGCATGTGAGAATATCATTAGGTTCATTTAAATGTACTCAAATAAACAACGCGACAGGATTATAGATTGCTTGCCTTAAGCAAGCAAAAAAACACCCATAGGTGGCTATCGTGGGTGTCTTCAAATGCTTTTTTTCCTGAACATTTAAGCATTCTTAGTATTATGTACTTGTTCCTTGTTTTAGAGTTTCCAGTCCAAGTCTGGTCCGACTGGCACAATTCCAGTTGGGTTTATGGTTTTATGACTACCATAATAATGTTGCTTGATATGGTCGAAATCCACAGTTTTAGCAATTCCAGCATGATTGTAGAGACGTTTTGTATAATCCCATAGGTTTGGATAGTCGACTAAGGCCTTTATATTACATTTGAAGTGCCCAAAATAGACAGCATCAAAACGAACCAAGGTCGTGAAGAGACGAATATCTGCTTCGGTTAATTGGTTTCCTACTAGAAATTGCTGATTTGCCAACTGTTCTTCTAATTTATCCAATGCAGCAAAGAGCTTTGTTACCTCTTTTTCGTAGACAGCTTGATTGGTTGAAAAACCTGCCTTATACACCCCATTGTTGATATTTGGATAGACAAAGTCATTCATGGCATCGATTTCAGATCGCAGGTGTTCTGGATAGTAGTCATCATAGTTGCCTGTAATGTTATTGAAAGCAGTGTTGAACATGCGCATGATTTCAGCGGACTCGTTATTGACAATCGTGTTTGTTTGCTTATCCCAAAGAACTGGAACAGTAACACGACCAGAATAATTTGGATCAGCTTTGAGGTAAACTTGATAGAGATAGTCACTGTTAAAAAGGGAGTCCTTAATGACACCAGGTCCGTCAGAGAAGGTCCAACCATTTTCCAACATGAGGGGGTGGACGATAGAAATGGAAATGTGATTTTCCAAGCCTTTCAATTTTCGCATGATCAATGTCCGACTGGCCCAAGGGCAGGCAAGAGAGATGTAGAGGTGATAGCGTCCTGATTCAGCTTTAAAACCCCCATGTCCTGTAGGCCCTGCATGTCCATCAGGTGTAATCCAATTACGGAATTGTGTCACTGTACGAACAAACTTCCCGCCTGTTGATTTGGTATCATACCATTGGTCTACCCATTTTCCTTCAACTAAAAGTCCCATAACATCCTCCTGAATGCAAAAGCAGGAAATCCGCCTATTAAAAGAGGATTTCCTATGTAAAAAAATATATCACTAACTAGTATTATAAAGCTTTTTTAAAAAGAGTCAAGCAAAATGATTTATGGTAAAATAGTCTCATGAGATTGGACAAGTGTATGGAGGCGGCTCGGATTGGCTCCCGTAAGCAGGTGAAAAAATTATTTAAGTCCCAACAGATTGTCATTGATGGTCAACCCGCTCAAAGCCTAAGCCAGATTGTTGACCCAGAGTTGCAAACTATTCATGTCTCTGGTAAAAAAGTTGCATTAGAAGGTTCTGCCTATTATTTACTTCACAAACCAGCAGGAGTCGTTTCAGCTGTGAGGGATAAAGAACACCAAACTGTCATCGACTTGATTTCTCCACAAGATAGTAGGGAAGGGCTCTATCCCGTTGGTCGTTTAGACCGTGATACGGAAGGACTAGTCCTTATCACCAATAATGGTCCGCTCGGCTACCGGATGCTCCATCCCAGCCATCATGTGGACAAGATTTATCATGTTGAGGTAAATGGATTTTTGGCAGATGATGCGCCATCATTTTTTGCATCAGGCATTGCATTCTTGGACGGAACACGGTGTCAGCCAGCGGAATTGACGATATTGGCAGCTTCTTTGGACCATAGCAGAGCGATCATCAAGCTGGCTGAAGGCAAATTTCACCAGGTTAAGAAGATGTTTTTAGCCTATGGTCTCAAGGTCACCTATCTCAAACGCATCTCTTTTGGAGGATTTGAGCTCGGGGATTTGGAACGAGGTGCGTACAGACAACTCAGTCCAAATGAAATGGAACATTTGTTAACTTATTTTGATGAAGGGAGGAAATGAGAATGAGCATTTACGATATTACAGTTCAAAAACAAGATGGCACAGACCAGTCCATGCAAGATTTTCAGGGTCAGGTTCTTTTAGTAGTCAATACGGCGCCAGGTTGTGGGTTGGCACCTCAATATGAAGAATTACAAGAGTTATATGATACTTATAAAGACCAAGGTTTTGTCGTGCTAGACTTTCCATGTAATCAATTTTTAAATCAGGCTCCCGGTTCTGATGAAGAAATCAATCAGACCTGCAGTTTGAATTATGGTACAACTTTTCCTCGTTTTGCAAAAATTGCTGTAAATGGAGCTGAAACCAGTCCACTATATCGCTATCTCAAGAAAGAAAAATCTACCTTACTTGGCGGTCGAATTGAGTGGAATTTTACAAAGTTTTTGGTCGATAGACAAGGGCGCGTGGTCAAACGGTATTTACCAACGACTAGTCCATTAAAACTGAAAGAGGATATTGAACTTTACCTAGAAAAATAACAAGAAGGCTGGATTCATCTAGCCTTCTTGTTTTAGTAACCAAAGAAAATAGGGTGCACCGATAAGGGAAACGATAATACCGGTTGGAATGCCTGTTCCAACAAGTAGTACACGGCCAATTGTATCAGCAATGAGAAGTATGAGACTCCCGACAATCATGCTAGCAGGTATGATGATTCGATGATCATTTCCCAACCACTTTCGTACGATATGACCAGCGATGAGGCCAACAAAAGTAATATTTCCCACCAAAATGACACTGAGGGAAGCAAGAGCAGTAGCCAATATCAAGACGATCCGTCTTTCGCGTTGTAAGTGGAGTCCCAAAGCCATGGCTGTCTGGTCATTGAGATTCATAATATTGAGGGAACGACAGCGACTATATGTTACTAGCCAAACTATGAGAAGAAGTGGAGTATAGATGGCGATAGTCTTCCAATCTCCACCATTTACTCGACCGCTGAGCCACTGGACGATGTATTCCATTTTGAAATCATCCAAGCGACTAATTAGACTGACCATGATGCCAGATAACATGCTTGAGATACCGACCCCAGTGATAATCAAGCGGGTTGGATGGATACCATATAGTTTCTTGCGAGCAATCCAGTAAACGAGAAAAATAGTTAATCCGCCTCCTATCATGGCAAATAGTGGCAATGTATCTAATAAGGTTGGGCTGATTGTTGATGAAAGGCCAACAAAGAGTGCTACAACAAGACCAGCTCCAGCATTAATTCCCAATATGCCAGAATCAGCCAGAGGATTTCGAGTTAATGTTTGCAACAAGAGTCCAGCTAAAGCCAGGGAAGCCCCTCCAATCATTGAGGCAAATATTCTCGGTAAACGAATTCTACCAATGATAAGGAGAGTTGAGGAGCTGGCTCGTCCACTGACGACATCCATCACATCTGAAAAGGATGAGTTGGCGTATCCTATTGATAAGGAGATGAGAAAACCAGCAGAAAGGAGGATGAAGAGGAATGAAAAAATCTTAAGATAGTTATGACGTCTTATCAAAGGTGTTTCTCCTTTCGAATCAACCATAGGAAACAAGGTAAGCCGATGATACTGATTACTGCACTAATAGGTGTTTCAGCAGGTGGGTTGATTGAACGACAAACCAAGTCTACCCAGATCAGGAAACTAGCTCCAGCAAAAGCTGTTAAAGGTAAGAGCATTTTGTAATTTTTTCCTGTAAACATGCGGATAAAATGTGGAATGATGAGCCCAACAAATGAGAGGGAACCCACCAGTGCCACTGCAGCAGCTGAGAGCAAAAGGACGATACCCAACAATACCATGGTCATTAGTGCAGTTCGTTGCCCAAGATTTTTAGCAACAGTCTCGTTAAGACTCAGGATGGTCAGCTGATGTGAAAAGAGTTGGGCAAGGATGAGGCCAACAATGATAAGTGGACCGATAATAGCTAACATTTTCCAATTGACCTGTACTAAGCCCCCTGCTTGCCAACCGATGACAGCTGTTGATAGATCGAAATAGATGGTAATGGCCTGCCCTATTGCGGAAAATAAGCTGGCTACCATTGCACCCGACAAAATCAAACGGAGTTGATTATAGCCTTTTTGCACTTGATAAGACAGACCGAAGACTAGACCAGCTGCTAGGCAAGAGCCTAGTAAACAGATCACTAAAATTTGACTGTAATGCAAGCTACCAAAAATAGCATAGCCAAGGATGAGGGCGAGGCCTGCTCCAGCATTGATTCCTAATAAGCCAGGATCTGCGATTACATTTCGCGTTATTCCCTGCATCATCGCTCCTGCTTGAGCCATAGCAGCTCCAACCAAGATGGCAGCCACCATTCGAGGCAATCGTAAATCAATGACAACATCCTGTACAGGTGAATCTGTCATCGGATGGCGTAGTGTTTCTACGAGTTGCTGATGACTGTAAGAAATAGCACCAAATCGTAAACTCAAATAGGCACCGATTACGAAAAGCAGGCTAATGATGAAAAAAATAAGAAGAGGCTGGACTAGATATCCAGTTCCTCTCCTTGAAGAATGAGAACGTATTACTCTATTCATAGTTCATTCCTTTTACTGAATCTCTTTTAATGCAGAGACAAAGGCGTCTATTTGCAAATCAAGTGACATAGGATCTGAGAAGTAGAAGAGGTTATAATCTACTTCAAGGATATGCCCATTTTTCACAGCTGGTAAATTTTTCCAAATGTCGCTTTCTTTTAGCGATGATGCGGCGTCTTTGGTTGTTTCATTGACATTGACCAGGAGGTAGTCACCAACATAGTCTGGTAGGGCTTCTTGCGAAATGCCAAACCAGCCATCTTTATTGATGACATCTTCTTGGACTTTAGCAGGAGCAGCGAAACCAAGCGCTCTGTAAACCAATTCACCACCACGGCCAAAGTTGTTTCCGTAGAGGAAGATATTTTTATCAAAGAAGTCCATCACTGTAAATGTCGCACTTGTATCTACAACTCCACTGAGTTCTTCCTTGGCTGCGGCAACTTTTTTATCCCACTGGTCAAGCCAAGCTTGAGCCTCTTTTTCTTTTCCGAAAATTTGTCCCACATCCGTCAGCATTTTCAGGTAATCACTCTTTCCATAGGTGATTTCAATAACTGGCGCGATTTCTTTTAGTGTTTCTATGTTGTCATCACCAGCAAAAACAAGGATAAGGTCTGGATTTTGAGCAGCGATAGCTTCTGTATCTGCTGTTGTTAATAATGGTAGGTCTTTTAATTGGTCACCAAATGCAGGGCTGTCTTTTTCTAGATCCAGACTATAACTGGAAACCTTGATCCCCAATTGCAGGAGATAGCCTGTGTAAGAATAGGCAAAGTTAACAACTTTCTTAGGATTTTTTGGAATATCTCCATAGTAGGTAATGCCTTCAATTTCAGGCATGCTAGACAATTCTACGTCTGTTGAAGAGGAAGAGGTAGAACAAGCTGTTAAGAAAACCAGCCCAACAAATAAACTAAAAATAGCTAAAAACTTTTTCATTTTTTCTCCTTATTATTTTTTTAAATCGTAAGTTAGCAAAATAGGATACTCTTGACCAGGAGCCTGTATTAATTGAGGCTCGATGTTGAAAATATCACTCAGTATCTCAGTAGTCATGATACTGGACACGGATCCATTGTAGCGAATATTTCCCTCTTTCATGGCAATCATGTGGTCTGAAAAACGAGCGGATAAATTAACATCATGGAGAACCATCACAATGGTTTTCTGTTGGCTCAGGTTGAGGTCTTTCAAGAGCTCTAAAACTTCCAATTGATGATTGAGGTCAAGATAGGTCGTTGGCTCATCTAAGAAAATGGTATCGGTATCTTGGGCAAGAGCCATGGCAATCCAAACTCGTTGTCTCTGTCCACCAGATAAATCATCAACGGGAAACCTGGCGAAAGGAGCGGTTTGGGTCGCTTCTAGAGCCCAGTTGATCTTCTGCCTATCCTGATCGGTGAGATAGCCGAGTCCATTTTGATGGGGATAGCGCCCATAAGAGACCAATTCATAGACAGAAATCCCTTCTGTCGCTTCCAATACCTGAGGAAGTAGGGCAAGTTTTTTTGCAACTTCTTTAGTTGGTAATTGGGCAATGGCTTGACCATCTAAATAGATAGCTCCTTCTTGAAGTGGAAGTATCCGAGTCAATGCCTTGAGTAAAGTGGACTTTCCACAACCGTTGGCGCCAATAATAGTGGTTATTTTTCCACTGGGAATTCTGGTGGATAGTTTTTCTATGATCACTCGATCATCATATGCCACTTGGATGTTTTCTGCTTGAATGGAAGACACATATTTCTCCTTTCCGATTGTATAGTCGAGTGAATAAGCTGTCAGATAAGGAACGGATGTCCAGGTAGCTAGAACAGCCTAAAGGCTGTTCTAGGTTGGAAATAAGACTTGAGAAACAAGTCACTTTCGTAGAGTAAGGCAAGACTAGAGTGACAATCTTTCAAAGCTCATTCAAATGACTGATATTGCGCGTTAAAAAAACGGTATGACTTGTATTATATCAAAAAAAGTCTTCAAAACAAAGAGTTTTCTGAAAATTTTAATTTAATAAGAATCGTTATAAAAAACCCTTGTCGGCAACGAACGACAAGGGTGGAAACTATAAGTATTTTTTGGCGATTTCTAAATCACCATCATAAGTTGTTTTTTTACCGTTCACAATCTGGTAGGCATCGGCCCCTTTACCGGCTATAATAACAGCATCTTGCGATGAAGTTGTTTGCCTCATCGCGGTGCGAATAGCTTCTTCACGATCCAAGATAAAGGTGCTCGGACGGGTCATATATGAACGAATTTGCTCAGCAATAGTAGCTGGGTCTTCATGATTGGGATCATCAGCTGTTAGAAGAACATCAACCTGTGAATAGTCATTAAGTAGAAGTCCGAAGTCTTTACGGCGACTTTCTCCCTTATTACCTGGGGCGCCTAAAATCAGGATGACCTTTCCTGATTGATGTGTGAGGACGACATCAAGCAGTTTTTTTACGCTATCGCCATTGTGAGCGTAGTCAACGAAGACTTTAGCCCCGTTTTGCTGGGTCAGGACTTCCATGCGACCAGGGACATTGGTCTGGGCAATCCCAGTTTGAATATCTTCTAGGCTTGCACCTAAGCGAAGACAAGCTAGTCCAGCAGCGATGGCATTCTCTTGGTTGAAATGACCAATGAGCTGAATAGCGTAGTGCCCAGCTAATTTCCCAGTCGCTGTGAAGTCGAATCCTGCTGACTGGGTAATTTCATTTTCAGAAGACGGACCATAGAAGTCATGGTCTTTGAACATCACTTGGTCTCTCACGACTTCAAAATGATCCATTCCAGCGTTGACAATAACTGCTCTGCTATTGTCCATCAAAAGACGCTTATGGTAGAAATAGTCTTCAAATGTCGGATGCTCAATGGGACCGATATGGTCAGGACTAATGTTGAGGAAGACGCCTACGTCAAAAGTAAGGCCATAAACACGCTTGACAAGATAGGCTTGGCTAGAGACTTCCATTACAAGGTGAGTCATACCATTTTTGACTGCCTCCGCCATCATGGCAAAGAGGTCCAGACTTTCAGGGGTGGTCAGTGTTGATTTGAAAAAGGTCTCCCCATCCAGTGTTGTATTCATAGTTGACAGCATGGCAGGTTTATGACTCTGTTTGAGAATATTATAAGCAAAATAAGCTGCGGTTGTTTTGCCTTTGGTGCCTGTGAATGCCAGGAGTTTGAGCTGGTTCTGTGGGTTACCGTGAAATTCCATTGCAATCAGACTCATGGCTTGTTTGATGTCTTTAACAAGAATGGCTGGAATGCTGACTTCGTAGTCTATTTCTGATACATAGTAGGCCAAGCCGTTTTCAATTGCTTTTTCTAAAAATTCCTTTTTAAAGGCTAAGCCCTTGGCGAAGAAAAGGGTTGTTGGACTTACGGTTCGACTGTCATAACTCAAAGCGTCGAATTCAATATCTGTAGGCTCATTCCTTGTAATCGAACGAAAATTTGCATCTGTCTTTAAAATTTCAATTATACGGTCAAATGTTATCATGCTTCTATTGTAAACTTATGAAAGGAATTTGACAAGTGCGGGGGAAGACAACTCATCTAACAATTAGGAATATGCTTTTGCTAGTGATTGCGGATTCATTCGTTTCCTAAATAAAAATAAAGAAACAACCCATAATGGTTGAAAAAACGATCCAGATAGCTAATTGCCAATTTTTAACAAGATTATAGCTGGGGCGGAAAAAAGCATTATAATATTGAATTGGTAGTAATAGGAGGAATAGCACACCGATTGGACTACGGTCAAATTGCTTTACTGTCACTATTGACCAAACAAGTGCATGATAAAAATAAAAGTTTCTATAATACTGTAATACTGTTGATTGAATGACTTAAACATTGTAAAACCTGCTTCTGATAGTCTAAACTTACCATTATTGTAAATTATTTATAACCAAAAAGCAATGATAAATAGGTTTCCATAGTTTTTACTTATACCATTTGTTAAAAAAATTATATAAGTCATTTTGGATATTTTTTTAACAAAAGTAGACTATTCATGCTAGACTATTTAATAAGTTAGATTGGAGATTTCGTTATGACAGATTATAAGATAGATACGATTTTAGCCCATGCAGGTATTAACAATGATGAGAAAACAGGTGCCTTGATTTCTCCTATTCACCTTTCGACCACTTATCAGCACCCTGAGTTTGGTCACTCGACCGGTTTTGACTATACGAGGACCAAGAACCCGACACGCGCCGGTTTGGAAGCGACCTTGGCAGCGATTGAAAAAGCAGATTATGCCCTTGCGACGAGTTCAGGCATGGCTGCGCTTGTCTTGCTTTTTAATGGTTTCCCTGTTGGAAGCCAAGTAGTTGCGGCGCGTGATTTGTACGGTGGCTCATTCCGCTGGTTCAACGAGCAGGAAAGTCTAGGCAGATTTCAGTTTACCTATGCGAATAGTGAAGTGGAGCTGATTGCAGCAATCACAGACCAGACGGACTATGTTTATTTGGAAACTCCAACTAATCCCTTGATGGTGGAGTTTGACATCGCTAAGGTTTCGGCTATCGCCCATGCCAAAGGTGCCAAGGTGATTGTCGATAACACTTTTTATAGCCCTATTTATCAAAATCCTCTTGAATTGGGTGCGGATGTTGTTCTACATTCGGCGACAAAATATTTGTCAGGTCATAATGATGTCTTGGCTGGTGCTTTAATGACCAATGATCAGGACTTATATGATAAGCTTTTCTATGATCAAAACACAACTGGCCCAACTCTTTCACCACTGGATTCTTATTTACTCATGCGTGGTTTGAAAACTCTTTCGCTTCGAATGGAGCGGGCGACTCAAAATGCTCAGAAAATTGTTGCCTTTTTGAAGAAGAGTCCTGCAGTCAAGCAAGTATATTACACAGGTAAAGGTGGAATGATTTCATTGAAGGTGGTTGATGAGAGCAAGATTCCACACATTCTAAATACCTTGAAAATCTTTACATTTGCGGAAAGCTTGGGTGGGGTAGAAAGTTTGATTACTTATCCAGCTACACAAACTCACGCAGACATTCCAGTGGAAACCCGTCATTCTTACGGTTTGACAGATGATCTGCTTCGCTTGTCTATCGGTATTGAGGATGCGGATGATTTGATTGCCGACTTGGAAGTAGCCTTGGAGGGATAAGATGACCAGATATGATTTTACTAGTAAACCAAATCGCTTAACGCACCATGCTGAAAAATGGAAAAAAGTGGAGGCTGATCCGGAACTCCTACCTTTATGGATTGCGGATATGGACTTTGAGCCACTTCCAGAAATTCGCCAAGTAATCCGTGACTATGCAGATCATCACATTTTTGGTTATCCCTATGCTAGCGACAGCCTTTATCAGTCTATTATTGACTGGGAAGGTAGACAGCATGGCTACAAGATTGAAAGAGAGTCCATCCTGCTCATCGAAGGTGTTGTTCCTGCCTTAACTGTGGCTATTCAATCTTTGACAGAAGAAGGGGATGCAGTCCTAATTAACACGCCAGTCTACCCACCCTTTGCACGGACTGTCAAATTAAACAATCGCCAGCTTGTTAGCAATTCACTTGTAGAAGTGGATGGTGTTTTTAGGATTGATTTTGACCAGCTTGAAAAGGACATTGTAGAGAATCAAGTGAAACTCTATATTTTCTGTAATCCACACAATCCAGGTGGTAGGGTTTGGAGCAAGGAAGAACTCTTAGCTATTGGACGTCTCTGTCAGAAACATGGCGTCGTTCTTGTATCAGATGAAATTCATCAAGATTTGGCTTTATATGGTCACAAACATGATACCTTTAATACGGTAGATGAAAATTTCAAAGATTTTTCAATTATCTTATCATCTGCAACTAAAACATTTAATATTGCTGGAACGAAAAATAGCTTTGCTATTATTGAAAATCCAAGCATTCGCAAGACTTTTGCTAAGCGTCAATTGGCAAACAATCAGCATGAAGTTCCAACAATTGGTTTGTTAACCACAGAAGCCGCCTTCACTTATGGAGATGAGTGGTTGACAGAGTTAAAAAATGTTTTAGAAAAAAATATTGACTATGTTGAAGAGTATTTGACTTCCCATACTCGGATCAAGGTCATGAAGCCCCAGGGAACCTACCTTATCTGGCTTGATTTTTCTGACTATCAGCTGGAACATGACCAATTGTTCGAATTGTTGCAACATCAGGCAAAATTGATTTTGAACGATGGTTTAAGCTTTGGTAAAGAGGGCAAACATCATGCGCGTCTAAATGCGGCAGCTCCATTTGATGTCATTGAAGAGGCCTGTCAACGACTTAGAAACGTTTTTGGATAAAGAAATAAGGACTAGGTGTGAGTAAAATCACCTAATCCTTATTTTTTTGTGTTTTTCGAAATTCTGTCGGGCTCATATGAAAATAATTTTTAAAGGCCGCGCTGAAGGTGAGAGGATCTTGGTAGCCGACAGAATAGGAAATTTCAGTGATACTCCTAGAAGCATCTTCTAAGAGTTGACAAGAACGATTCATTTTTACTTGTAAAATATAATCTTTGATAGAATAGCCTGTTTCCTGCTTAAAAATCTTATAGAGATAACTTCGGCTCAAGGCCAAATAGTCCGCTATTTCAGAGACCTTAATTGGATGCGCATAGTGGCTATGTATCATTTTGATGGCCTGCTGAACATAATATTTGGTTTGTGTTTCGGGTTTCATCAGTGTTTCACTTGGAAATTCCTCGATGAGCGTAGCCAAGAGTTGATTGAGGTAGCCAATTAAGACTAGTTCAGTGATAGAGGGGATGGGATGCATCTGAACATGGTTAATCTGATGCATATAGTCTAGAATTGGGGACGCTAGACTGGAGTGGAGATAGTAGTTTTCTAGCAGTTGACTTTGATTCAGTAGGTCTTTTGCTCGTGAACCACTAAAACCAACCCATAAATAGGTCCACGGATCTATATCGTCAGCTTGATAGAAAATGGAAACATCCTTTGGCAGAATAAACAAATCACCTGCTGATAGATAAATTGTTTTTCCGTCAACAAGAATTTTCCCTTTTCCTTTTGTAATAAAATGCAGGACAAAATTATCACGGATAGTAGGACCGAAGGAATAGCCCTTGTCACATTGTTCGGCACCGTAATGGTCTACATTTAGGTCAAAATTATGACTATCCAATTCATTATAGATATTTAGAATATTCATTTCAATCCTCCTAGGAAACATTATAACATGTTTTAAATACAAAAGGCTATTAAATAAAGCGTTTACATTTTGTACAATAAGACCATAAAGAAGAAATGAGGGAGATGAATGTGATTGAGATTCATGAAATAAAACAGATTTTTCACCTGAAAACAAGAGAATTCTCTTATATCATTCAAGTATTAAAAACTGGTGATTTGGTTCATCGTTATTTTGGGAAAAAAATCGAAAAATTTAGTGATGGAAACAAAATAACATATTTAGATCGAGCGTTTTCTCCTAGTCCAATTACTGGAGATAGGACATTTTCGTTGGATGTCCTCCCTCTCGAATACTCTAGCAGTGGTCTGGGAGATTTTAGGACTACTGCATTAGATGTTCGAAATGAATTTGGAACGACCCTAGATTTAAAATTTAAATCGTATAGAACCTATAAAGGAAAAAAAGAGTTAAATGGTTTACCAGCAAGTTTTGGAAATCAAGAAGAAGTAGAGAGTCTTGAAATTGATCTTTATGATCAGTTGACAGATGTTACTGTAACACTTCAGTATTCTGTTTTTGAAGAAGCCTCCTATCTCGCACGGTCAGCTACAATTCAAACTGGCAAATATCCATGTAAACTAGAGAAGGCCTTATCTGCAACGGTTGATTTTCCACATCAAGATTTCATTGTTCACAGCTTGACTGGACGTTATGCTTATGAAAAAGAGTGGACACAGACCCCACTGACAAAAGGTCAGTATTCGATTGGTAGCATTCGAGGTGCCTCAAGTCACTCAAGAACACCTTTCTTAGCACTTGCCTCACCCGATGCAGGTGAGGACAAGGGCGATGTATATGCAGCTCACCTTGTCTATAGTGGCAACTTTTCAGCCTTTGTCGAAACGACAGCCATGGAAACCTGTCGTTTGGGACTAGGATTGGAAAGTCACTATTTCTCATGGCAATTGGATAAGGATGACCGGTTTCAAACCCCAGAAGTTCTCTTATCATATACTGATAAAGGATTTACTGGCATGACACAAAATAGTCATCACTTTATTACAAAACACCTCATTCGATCATCGTTTGTAAACAAACCAAGGCCTGTTTTAATCAACAACTGGGAAGCGACCTATTTTGAATTTACAGAAGAAAAGATTTTACAGTTAGCTCAGGTTGCAAGTCGAGCTGGTATTGAATTGTTTGTTCTGGATGATGGTTGGTTTGGTAAACGAAACAATGATGAAAGTTCATTGGGCGATTGGAAAGTCAATTTGGATAAGTTGCCAAATGGTTTGAATGGTTTAGCAGAGCGAATAAATGAGCTTGGCATGAAATTCGGACTGTGGTTTGAACCAGAGATGATTTCTATTGATAGCGATCTTTATCGTGAGCATCCTGATTGGGCAATTCACATAGAAGGACGCTTACCAATCTACAGCCGAGAACAATTAGTTTTGGATTTGACCAAACAGGAAGTCTGTGACTATATCATAGATAACGTCTCTTCGATATTAGAATCAGCCAACATTACTTATGTAAAATGGGATATGAACCGTAATATCACCAATATCCCTGAAGGTTTAGCAAATGACCAGCGTTTTGAGTTCCACCATCGTTACATGCTAGGTCTGTACCGTGTATTAGACCACCTTACCAAGCGGTTCCCAGATATTCTTTTCGAATCCTGTGCAGGCGGTGGAGGTCGTAATGATTTGGGAATCATGTATTACATGCCGCAAGCTTGGGCAAGTGATGATACAGATGCGATTGAGCGCTTATCTATTCAAGAAGGTACTAGTTTGATTTATCCCCCTTCCTCAATTGGCGCACACGTTTCTGCCGTTCCGAACCATCAGGTTGGTCGGATCACACCTCTTGCTACACGAGGCAATGTGGCTATGATGGGAGGAGCATTTGGTTACGAGTTGGATTTAACGAAACTTTCGGAAAAGGAATTGGATGAAATCAGTCAGCAAATCGAAACCTATCACTCCATTCGTGAAACTATACAATTCGGTCAGCTCTACCGTCTGAAAAAGACGACCAATACCTGGGCTGCCAATTATGTTAGTCAAGATAAGAATCAAGCGGTCTTTACATTTATAAAAATTCTTGCCAAGCCAGAAGCGCCTTTGCTTCATGTTCGGTTGAAGGGGCTAGACCCAGATGCCTTGTATGAATGCCCTCAATTAGGAGAAACATTCTACGGAGATGAATTGATGAACATTGGTCTCATAATGCCACATGTTCAAAAAGATTATTTTAGTGTACAATATATTTTTAACAAAATCTAGGAGGATTTTATAATGAAAATGAAAACATTTTTAAAATGTGCGTCAGTGTGTGCTTTTGCTAGCTTCTTGGTTGCTTGTGGGAATGCAAGTAGTAGCGATAAGGTAGAAATTGAATATTTCTCACAAAAACCTGAAATGCAAGCGACTCTGCAGGAAATGATTGATGATTTTGAAAAAGAAAATCCTACGATTGATGTTAAATTTTCAAATGTACCAGATGCAGGAACTGTTCTGAAAACCCGTATGGCAAATAACGAAGCGCCAGATGTCATCAATATTTATCCACAAAATGCGGACTTCAAAGCATATGCAGCGGATGGTCGTTTCCTAGAAATTGGTGATGATGCAGGTCTCAGTCATCTAAAAGATGGTGCTGTAACGCCTTATCTTGTTAATGAAAAAAATTACACCCTTCCTTTGACAGCTAATGCTTATGGTATTTACTATAATAAAGATAAGTTCAAAGAATTGGGTCTTGAAGTTCCAACTACCTATGCAGAATTAGTAGCTTTGGTAGACAAAATTAAGGCTGAAGGCAGTGCAGCACCGTTTGCTCTTTCATTGAACGATGCTTGGTCATTGAACGGCTACCATCAGTTAGCTTGGGTAACTGTTGCAGGTGGATTTGATGAGGCTGAAGATATTCTGATCCGCAGTGCAAAGGGAGCAATTCAAGATGACGCTACAACAAAAGCTGTCTTAGAACGCTTGGAACTGTTGACAGATAATGGTCAAAAAGGTGCAACAGGCGCGCTCTATGCAGATGCAGTGGCAGCTTTTGCGGCAGGAGATGCTCTCATGCTTCCACAAGGTACATGGGCAGCTACAGCCGTTAACCAACAAGAACCAGAATTTGAATATGGTATGTTTACCTTCCCTGGTGATAAAGAAGGTGGCGACTATACCATCGGTGCAGCAGACCTTGCTCTTTCAATTTCTGCTGATACAGAGCACCCAGAAGAATCTAAAAAATTCTTAGAATACCTCTCACGTCCAGAAGTGATGCAAAAATACTATGATGTAGATGGCTCACCAACTTCAGTTGAAGGAGTAGACACTGAAGGCAAGTTTGAAGAAACTGCTGGAGTTACACAATATGCCTTCACTGACAAACACGTAGTTTGGTTGCAATCTGAATGGGAATCAGAAGAAGAGTTTTGGAATATCACAGCTGAAATGGTTAAAAATCCAAATTCAGCAGAATTAGTGAAAAAACTGAATGCATTCTTTGACCCAATGAAAAAATAATTCAGAAAAACTATAAGCAGAGGCTAGTTGCAGCCTAGCCTCCTTATAGTTGCCTAGTGTCAGTTTTAGTAACCCTATGGGATTCCTTGAACTGAGACTAAGTAACTATAACTTTATCAAAAAGGAGTACCATGATGAATCAAAAAGGATTTATTGCTAAATATTGGCCCTATCTATTTGTTGCCATACCAATCGGTCTACAGTTAATCTTTTTCTTCTATCCTCTGTTTACAGGGATTTACTATAGTCTAACAGACTGGAATGGATTAACCTCTGATTTTGACCTCATTGGTTTTCACAATTATCTGGATATTTTAAAAAATCCTGATTTTTACACATCAATGACCTTCACGATTATCTTCACCATTGGTTTAGTCATTGGTGAGATTGTGATTGGGATTTGGTTGGCGACTTTGCTTAATCGTAAGATTAAAGCAGTTGGTTTCTTTAGAACCTGGTATTTCTTCCCAGCTGTCTTGTCAACTGTTACTTTGGGTTTGATTTTTGTTCAGCTCTTTAACTATGGTTTTACCCAAATTGGTGAAGTCTTAAATATTGATTGGTTGAAGGAAAACTTGTTAGTGAATGAGAAAACTGTTATTCCTTCTGTCTTATTTGTTGCTTTGTGGCAAGGATTAGCCATGCCGGTCATCATTTTCTTGTCTGGTTTACAAAGTATACCAGTAGATGTCAAAGAGGCAGCAACGATTGACGGGGCAACACGGTCTCAGCAATTCTTTAATATTGAACTTCCATTTTTACTACCTTCCATTAGTATGGTCTTTATCTTGGCGATGAAATCAGGTTTGACCGCTTTCGACCTTATCTTTGCCCTGACAAGTGGTGGTCCAGATGGCAAGACAGAATCACTTGGTTTTTTAGTCTATAACTATGCCTTTGTTGATAATAAGTTTTCGTATGCGAATGCTTTAGCGGTGGTCCTCTTTATCTTTATCATTGTGATTTCGTTGATTCAGATGAAGATTTCTAAGAAATTTGAAGTATAGGAGAATAAATATGAACAAGCACAAACAGAAAAATTGGTGGGTTTACTTAGTTCTCTTTAGTGGGATATTGTTCATGTTTATTCCACTATTGGTGACCATTATCAGTTCTTTTAAACCAACAAAGGAAATTACAGGAAATTTCTTTGGTTTGCCACAAGAGTTTACATTGAGCAACTATGAACGCCTGTTTAATGATGGAATTGTTCAATATTTTAGCAACTCAGCTATTATTACAATTGTATCAATTGCCCTCATTTTATTGGTTATTCCAATGGCAGCTTTCGCCGTAGCCCGTCAAATGAAACGCCAGACAGTGTTTAACTTTATCTACTTTTTCTTGATTATTGGGATTTTTGTACCTTTCCAAGTGATTATGCTCCCAATGACCAAATTAATGTCAAGCCTTGGTTTGAACAATGTTGTCGGTTTGATTATTCTATATTTGACCTATGCAGTTCCTCAGGCCCTCTTCCTCTACGTCGGCTATATTAAGACCATTGTTCCTGAAGAAATGGATGAGGCGGCAGCTATTGATGGCTGTGATAAGTTTACCATGTATTGGAAAATTATTTTCCCTCTGATGAAACCGATGCATGCGACGGTATTGATCATCAATGCATTGTGGGTGTGGAATGACTTCCTTTTGCCACTCCTAGTATTAAACAGAGATCAAGCTATGTGGACCCTGCCCTTGTTCCAGTATAATTACAAAGGAATGTACTTTAGTGACTACGGTCCATCATTTGCTTCCTATGTTGTAGGAATTATCCCAATCCTACTTGTCTACCTAATCTTCCAAAAACATATTATTTCAGGTATGACGAGTGGTTCTGTCAAATAAATCTAAAGGTTGACTTGTTCAACCTTTTCTAACAATGAAAAAAGAAAAGGCTTACGAGGAGAAAATCTATGAAAATTAAAAATCAAGCTATGTTGATTACTTATTCGGATAGTTTAGGAAAGAATCTCAAGGATTTGAAAAATGTTCTTGAGGGGCCATTAAAGGATGTTGTGGGAGGTATCCATATTCTGCCGTTTTTCCCATCATCAGGTGACCGTGGGTTTGCGCCAATGGATTATACAAAGGTAGATCCTGCATTTGGAGATTGGTCAGATATTGAAGCATTGAGCAAGGACTATTATCTGATGTTCGATTTTATGATCAATCATATTTCTGCAAAATCTCCTTATTTCCTTGATTTTCTTGAAAAGAAAGATGAATCAGCTTATGCGGATTTGTTTATTCGCTATAAAAACTTTTGGCCAAATGGAGAACCAACACAAGAAGATGTTGATTTGATCTATAAGCGTAAACCTCGTGCTCCATATCGAATTGCAACATTTGCTGATGGTAGCGAGGAGAAGGTATGGTGTACCTTTGATGAGCAACAGATTGACTTGGATGTGACTACTGAGACAACACGCCAGTTCATCCAAGAAAATCTGGAACAGTTGGCAGAACATGGTGCTTCGATCATTCGTTTGGACGCCTTTGCTTATGCTAATAAAAAAATAGGAACCAACTGTTTCTTTGTGGAGCCTGATATTTGGGAAATGCTCCATTTTCCACGTCAGTTATTGGCACCAAAAGATGTAGAAATCTTGCCAGAAATTCATGAACACTACACCATTCAGCAGAAAATTGCGGAACAGGATTATTATGTTTATGACTTTGCCTTGCCAATGCTGGTTCTCCACGCTTTGTATTCTGGTCATGTCAATCGCCTGATTCACTGGATGGAGATTTGCCCTCGCAAGCAATTTACAACTCTTGATACACATGATGGAATAGGTGTTGTGGACGTTAAAGATTTGCTGACGGATGAGGAGACAGAGGAAACGCGTGAAGCCTTGTATGCACAAGGTGCCAATGTGAAGAAAATTTATAGTACAGAAGCCTATAATAATTTGGATATTTATCAGATTAACTGTACTTATTATTCTGCCCTTGGCAATAACGATCAAGCTTACCTATTAGCGCGTGTTCTACAATGTTTTGCACCAGGTATTCCACAGATTTACTATGTTGGTTTACTTGCAGGCGAAAATGATATTGAACTTTTAGAATCAAGTAAGGAAGGTCGCAATATCAATCGCCATTACTATGATTTGGATGAAATTGAGCAGCAAGTGCAACGTCCTGTGGTACAATCCTTGTTTAAACTCTTAAAATTCCGCAATACAAGTCCAGCTTTCGACGGAGAGTTCTCTGTTAAGATGTTGGATGAAACAAGTATGGAAATTTTCTGGAATAATCAAGATGCAGGGGTATCTGCCCGCCTAACAGCAAACCTAAAAGAAAAATCCTTTGAAATTGTTGAAATAGAAGAGGACAAAATTACTACAATTGAGTTATAATATGATTATATAGAAAGAGGGGGATTCCCCTTTTTCTTGCGTAAATTAGATTGTACAGAAAGGTTCAATACATGTCAGAAATACAAAAAACAGATTGGTGGAAGAAGTCCGTCATTTACCAAATTTACCCTCGTAGTTTTCAAGATTCAAATGGAGATGGAGTAGGGGATATTCGAGGGATTATCAGCAGATTAGATTATCTTCACGAGCTTGGAATTGATGCTATTTGGCTCAGTCCTGTTTATCAGTCCCCCATGGATGACAATGGTTACGACATCAGTGACTACCAAGGAATTGCTCCAGAATTTGGGACCATGGAAGATATGGAAGAGTTGATTGCAGAAGGCCATAAGCGCAATATCAAAATAATCATGGATTTGGTGCTCAATCATACCTCGGATGAACATTTCTGGTTTCAAGAAGCCCTCAAAGGACCAGATAATCCCTACTATGACTATTATGTTTGGGCTGATGAACCGAATGAATTACGCTCGACCTTCTCTGGCTCTGCTTGGGAATACGTTCCACATCTGAACAAATACTATCTCCACCAATTCTCTGTTAAGCAACCGGATTTGAACTGGAAAAATCCTGCTCTGAAACAAGAAATCTGGGATATGATCAATTTTTGGATTGAAAAAGGTGTTGGCGGTTTCAGGCTAGATGTGATTGATTTGATTGGAAAAGAACCGGAAAAATTAATTACAGCCGACGGACCGACTCTCCATCCTCTTATTCAGGAATTAAATGAGAAAACCTTTGGTGCTTACGACTTAGTGACTGTTGGGGAGACATGGAGTGCCGATCCAGAAAATGCTCAGTTATATTCGCATCCTGATCGAAAAGAATTTTCGATGATTTTCCAATTTGAACATGTAGGACTTGATCAGCAGGAAGGGAAAGAAAAGTGGGATTTGGCACCGCTTGATCCAGCTCGTTTGCATAACGTTCTATCCAAATGGCAGACTGAACTGGTTGGTAAAGGCTGGAACTCACTTTTCTGGAATAATCATGATTTACCTCGTGCCATTTCTCGCTTCGGTGATGATCGACCTGCATTTCGTGAGCTAAGTGGTAAAATGTTGGCTATTTATCTTCATTTTATGTCAGGGACTCCTTATATCTACCAAGGTGAGGAAATCGGTATGATTAATACGCCAATTACAGATATTAACCAGGCAGATGATATTGAAACACGTCGCATGTATGCGGAACGGATTGAAAATGGCTTTACCAAGGAGGAATTGATTACTTCTATAAATGCCAAAGGTCGTGATAATGCTCGCCGTCCAATGCAATGGACAGGAGCAGAAGGAGCAGGCTTCAGTACAGGTCAAGCCTGGCTAGCTTTTGGAGATACTGTCAGAGACATCAACGTTGAAAAAGCACTTGCAGACAAACAATCGCTTTTCTATACCTATCAAAAATTAATCGCTCTTCGGAAAGAGTATCCTTGTATGTCCGAAGGAAAATATGAAGTGATGGAGACTGGAAATAGCTCGGTAATGGCCTACCGTAAATATGATGAACAGGATGATTTCATCATTCTGGTGAATTTCACAAGTGATGAGCAAGCCTTCGAAGTATCGAGCGAGGGATATTCCCTGTTTATGCATAATTACGAAGAGGCTGCATTTTTGGCTGGACAATTATTGAAACCGTATGAGGCAATCGTTCTCAAAAAATAAGATAATTTTCAATATTCACGAGCTTTTTTCATGAATTTTTGGTAAAATAGAAAAAACAAAAAAGAGAGGTTTCATCATCATGGGTAAATTCCAAGTCATTTCACACCCGCTCATTCAGCATAAATTGTCTATCCTCCGTAGAACAACAACTTCTACAAAAGATTTCCGTGAGTTGGTCAATGAAATTGCCATGTTAATGGGCTACGAAGTATTGCGTGACTTGCCACTTGAAGATGTGGAAATTGAAACACCGATTACAAAAACAGTTCAAAAACAAATTGCAGGTAAGAAATTAGCTATTGTGCCAATTCTTCGTGCTGGTATTGGTATGGTCGATGGTTTACTTAGCTTGGTTCCGGCAGCTAAAGTTGGTCATATTGGTATGTACCGCGATGAAGAAACCTTACAACCAGTTGAATACCTTGTGAAATTGCCAGAAGATATTGATCAACGCCATATTTTGGTAGTAGACCCAATGTTAGCAACTGGTGGTTCAGCAATTCTTGCAGTGGATTCCTTGAAAAAACGTGGAGCTTCAAATATTAAATTTGTTGCCTTGGTATCCGCTCCAGAAGGTGTGAAAGCACTTCAAGATGCACATCCAGATATCGATATCTTTACAGCAGCCTTGGATGAAAAACTCAATGATAAAGGCTATATCGTTCCAGGTCTTGGAGATGCTGGTGATCGCCTTTTCGGTACTAAATAATCTCCGTTAGAAATCAGTTAAGCTGATTTCTTTTTTCTTGTTTTAAATCGTGTTTTTTATTTGACCAATTTTGACTATTCCTATATAATGGGAAAAGAAAATCTCGAAAAGGAGTAAATTTATGATTCCAGTAGTTATTGAACAAACTAGTCGCGGTGAGCGCTCGTATGATATTTATTCACGTTTGCTGAAAGACCGCATCATTATGTTGACAGGTCCGGTTGAGGACAATATGGCCAATTCGATTATTGCCCAATTGCTTTTCCTAGATGCACAAGATCCAACAAAAGATATTTATCTCTATGTAAATACACCAGGGGGTTCTGTTTCTGCAGGTCTTGCCATCGTGGATACAATGAACTTCATTAAAGCAGACGTACAGACAATTGTAATGGGTACTGCAGCAAGTATGGGAACAATCATTGCTTCAAGTGGTACAAAAGGCAAACGTTTCATGCTTCCTAATGCAGAATACCTGATTCACCAACCAATGGGAGGCACTGGTGGTGGTACTCAGCAAACTGACATGGCAATTGCAGCAGAACACCTCTTAAAAACTCGTAACAAGTTAGAAAAAATCTTGGCGGACAATTCTGGTAAGACAGTCAAACAAATCCATAAGGATGCAGAACGTGACTATTGGATGTCTGCTGAAGAAACCTTGGCATACGGCTTTATCGACCAAATTATGTATAATACAAAGACTAAGTAATGTTGTTTCTATAAGATTATCCTTACATGCTCCGATGATCGACTTGATTGTTGGAGCTTTTCATTTTTAATTGAAAGCGGTATAATATAGGAAGAATCAATTTTAGAGGAGTTGACATGTTTGAGAAGAAAGATCGGATTAGTTTAACAGTATATTTACATTATAACCGTGATGCCCGTAAATTAAACCAATATGGAGATATCGTCTATCACTCCAAAGGCCTACGGTATGTTCTTGTCTATATGGATCAAGATAAAGTAGATGTGGCCATTACAAAACTAAAGAAGGAGAAGTTTGTTAAAAAATTAGTTCCTTCATATATAAAAGAATTGGATCAAAACTTTGTAGGGAGTCTATGGCGTGAATCGATTGATAAGCCAGAGCCAGCCCGCATATCGTCATAATGGTAATATGGAGTCATCAGTAATGATGGCTTTTTTTGTGAATTATTTGGAGAATTATTAAAATTTTAATTTTTTTAAAAATTTTGTTCAATTGTATTGACAATTTTCAGATAATTCTGTATATTAGATACATGTTAAATTTAAGAAAGTTTTAAGGTATTTTCATGAGAACAAGAAAATTTGCAGTAGCAATCGCTACATTTGCTTCAGCAGCTCTCCTTGCTGCCTGTGGCAATGTTTCAACAACCAATACATCCGCAGCTGGTTCAACTGTTGGGGAAACATTTAAAATCGGTTATAACTTGGAGTTATCTGGTGCTGTTTCATCTTATGGTCAAACAGAAGAAAAAGGTGCCAACCTTGCAGTAAAAGAAATCAATGCTGCTGGTGGTATTGATGGCAAAAAGATTGAAGTTATCACAAAAGACAATAAATCTGAAACCGCTGAAGCTGCAACGGTTGCAACAAGCTTGGCAAGTGAGGGTGCAAACGTCGTGATTGGCCCTGCAACATCAGGAGCTTCAGCAGCATCTATTCCAGCTTTAACTTCAGCAGGTGTTCCAATGATTTCTCCTTCAGGTACACAAACAAACTTGGTTGAAAATGATAAAGGTGAGGTACAAGAATACTTCTTCCGTACAACCTTTACAGATGGATACCAAGGTGAAATCATGGCTAAGTACGCTACTGAAAACTTTTCAGCTAAGAAAGTTGTTCTTTACTTTGACAACTCATCTGATTACGGTAAAGGTGTAGCTGAGGCCTTCAAGAAAGCTTACACAGGAGAAATTGTTTCAGAAATTACATTTGCTTCTGGTGATAAAGACTTCCAAGCTGCATTGACAAAATTGAAAGACAAAGAATTCGATGCTATCATTATGCCTGGTTATTACAATGAAACTGGTACAATTGTGAAACAAGCGCGTGGTCTTGGTATTGAACAGCCAATCCTTGGTTCAGACGGTTTCGACTCTCCACAATTTACTGAGTTGGCAACTGCTTCAGCAGCTTCAAACGTTTACTACCTTTCAGCATTTGTAACATCAGCAAGTGAAAAAGCACAAGCATTCTACGATGCATATGTGAAAGAATACAACGAAGAGCCATCAATGTTCTCAGCTCTTGCATATGACTCAGTTTATATGGCAGCAGAAGCAGCAAAAGGTGCAAAAGATTCAGCAGCTGTGAAAGATAACCTTGCAGCTTTGAAAGACTTCGAAGGTGTTACTGGTACCATGTCTATTGATGAGAACCATAACGTTGTGAAATCAGTTTATGTTGTTGGTTTGACAAATGGTGAGCAATCTTCAGTGGATACAATTTCAGCTGACTAATAAAAAGATAGAAGAGGGATTTCCCTCTTTTTTCAAATTATGTTATCTTTGCTACATCGCTTAAAAAGTGTTTATTCTTCTGTTTGTACAAATTGATCATACGAATTTTAAGGAAACAATGCAAACTTTTGAGTGGACATAACTGTTTGATTAGCTCAGATTGATTTTACCCTTTATGTGGCTGATGAGTGGCAATCGAACTTGATTGTTTTCAGAAAATTTTGTATAATGTAATAATGCTTACTGAGCTTGAAAAATATTTAGAAAGATTGGTGAACCTATGCTTCAACAACTTGTCAATGGTTTGATTCTTGGTTCTGTTTACGCACTATTAGCCCTTGGGTATACCATGGTGTACGGAATCATCAAACTCATTAACTTTGCCCACGGTGACCTATACATGATGGGTGCGTTTATGGGGTATTTTCTATTAAATAATTTAACGTTTATTGGGGATGGAGGAACTCGTTTCTTTATTGCACTTATTCTGGCAATGGTAGGAACAGCTATTCTCGGTGTTGTACTAGAGTTTTTGGCCTATCGTCCTTTACGAAATTCAACACGTATTGCCGCCTTGATTACAGCTATCGGAGTTTCTTTCTTCCTGGAATACACTATGATTAAGTTCTTTTCGGCTGATGTAAAAGCATTCCCACAAGCAATTGAGGCAGTAACCTTCCACTTGGGTCCAGTTTCTGTAACCAATATTCAGTTGATTATTCTTGGTGTCTCATTGTTCTTGATGATTGCTCTGCAATTAATCGTGAAGCGTACAAAAATGGGGAAAGCCATGCGTGCGGTTTCAGTTGATAGTGATGCAGCGCAGTTGATGGGGATTAACGTAAACCGTACGATCAGCTTTACTTTTGCTCTTGGATCAGCCCTTGCTGGTGCAGCCGGTGTTCTTTTAGGCCTTTATTACAACCAAATCGAACCTTTGATGGGGATGACACCAGGTTTGAAAGCCTTTGTTGCTGCGGTATTAGGTGGTATTGGTATTATTCCAGGTGCGGCTCTTGGTGGATTTGTTATCGGTATTATTGAAACCTTCACCTATGTGATAAGTTTAGATACATTCCGTGATGCAATCGTGTACGCTGTTCTTATTATCATCCTCTTGGTACGTCCGAGTGGTATCCTTGGTAAGAATGTGAAAGAGAAGGTGTAACCATGAAGCAAAATTTAAAAGTTAATGCGATTTGGTTGGCTATCTTATTAGCTGGTTTTGGTCTGATTCAAGGTCTTGTTGCAGCAGGGATTTTAAACATCTACTATATCCAAATTGTTCAACAAATCGGTATTCAAATTATCTTGGCAGTCGGTTTAAACTTGATTGTTGGTTTCTCTGGTCAATTTTCTCTAGGTCATGCTGGTTTTATGGCTATTGGAGCATATTCTGTCGGGATTATTGGTAAAATGATGCCATCCTACGGTGGGTTTGCTGTTGCGTTGATTGTTGGAATGTTGATTTCAGGTGCAGTTGCTTTGTTGGTTGGTATCCCAACCTTGCGCTTAAAGGGTGACTATCTTGCAATTGCGACTCTTGGTGTTGCTGAAATCATTCGTATTTTGATTATCAACGGTGGAAGTCTTACCAACGGTGCAGCTGGTATCATGTCTATTCCACTCTTTACAAGCTGGCCTTTAGTTTATATTTTTGTTATTATCACAACCTTGGTAACAGTAAACTTCTTACGTAGCCCAATGGGAAGAGCAACGATTTCAGTTCGTGAGGACGAAATTGCAGCTGAGTCTGTCGGTGTTAATCCGACATTTGTTAAGGTTTCAGCTTTTGTCTTTGGTGCCATGACAGCAGCCATTGCAGGTGGTCTCCATGCAGGTTATGTTGGAACAATTGTTCCTAAAGACTTTGCCTTCATGACTTCAGTGAATATTTTGATTGTCATTGTATTAGGTGGTTTGGGTTCAATCACTGGTACCTTTGTGGCAGCTATTGTACTTGGTGTCTTGAACGTCTTCTTGAAGAGTTATTCAGATATTTCAATGATCATTTACTCATTGGCACTGATTCTTTTGATGATCTTCCGTCCTGGTGGTCTTTTAGGAACCAAAGAATTTAGCGTAGCAGCTCTACTCAAGAAGAAGGAGGTTAAGTAATGGTATTACTTGAAGTAAAAGATTTAACCAAGAACTTCGGTGGACTAACTGCTGTTGGTGATGTAACCATGGAGCTCCATGAAGGAGAATTGGTTGGGCTTATCGGTCCTAACGGTGCTGGCAAAACAACGCTTTTTAACCTTTTAACTGGAGTTTATGAACCGAGCGAAGGTACAATCACTCTTGCTGGTACACTTTTAAATGGTAAAGCGCCATCAAAAATCGCCTCACTTGGTCTTGGTCGGACATTCCAAAATATCCGACTCTTCAAAAACATGACCGTTTTAGAAAATGTTTTAATTGGTCTTGGCAACCATGGGAAAGCAGAAGTTTTTGCAAGTTTTTTCCGTCTTCCAGCATTCTATAAGAATGAAGAATCCTTGAAAACAAAAGCGATCGAACTTTTGAAAATTTTTGATTTGGATGGCGATGTAGATACTCTAGCTAAAAACCTTCCATACGGTCAACAACGTCGTTTGGAAATCGTTCGTGCTCTTGCGACTGAACCAAAAATTCTTTTCTTGGATGAACCTGCAGCTGGTATGAACCCACAAGAAACAGCAGAATTGACCCAACTCATCCGTAAAATCAAGGAAGAATTTAACATCACGATCATGTTGATTGAACATGATATGAGTCTGGTTATGGAAGTTACAGAGCGAATTTATGTATTGGAATATGGCCGTTTAATTGCGCATGGAACTCCTGCAGAAATTCGTAGCAACAAACGTGTCATTGAAGCATACCTCGGAGGTGAAGCCTAATGTCAATGTTAAAAGTTGAAAATTTATCGGTACATTATGGCGTCATTGAGGCGGTAAAAAATGTATCATTTGAAGTAAACGAAGGAGAGGTCGTTACCTTGATTGGTGCCAATGGTGCAGGTAAAACCTCTATCCTTCGTACGATATCTGGACTTGTTCGTCCATCTTCAGGAACGATTTCTTTCCTTGGAAATGAGATTCAAAAAGTTCCAGCCCGTAAAATTGTAGCAGATGGTTTATCACAAGTTCCAGAAGGTCGTCATGTTTTTGCAGGTTTGACCGTTATGGAAAACTTGGAGATGGGTGCCTTCCTACGCAATAATCGTGAAGAGTACCAAGCAAACTTGAAGAAAATATTTGCTCGTTTCCCACGCTTGGAAGAACGAAAAAATCAGGATGCTGCTACCCTTTCAGGTGGTGAGCAACAGATGTTAGCAATGGGACGTGCTCTCATGAGCCAACCAAAACTCTTGCTCCTTGATGAACCTTCAATGGGACTAGCACCAATCTTCATCCAAGAAATTTTTGATATTATCCAAGATATTCAAAAGCAAGGCACAACCGTCCTCTTGATTGAACAAAATGCCAACAAAGCCCTCGCCATCGCTGACCGCGGTTACGTCCTCGAAACAGGAAAAGTCGCCCTCTCAGGAACAGGAAAAGAACTCCTCGCCTCAGAAGAAGTCAAAAAAGCATATCTGGGTGGCTAAAAAGGTCCGGGGGACCTTTTTAGGTTGGAAATGAGAACCGCTGGTAAGCGGTTTTCTTTATATCAAGGTCCGGGGGACCTTTTTAGGTTGGAAATGAGAACCGCTGGTAAGCGGTTTTC
>ERZ650312.37-NODE-37-length-52712-cov-19.866172_pt1 | contig 52712 bp, 55 predicted proteins | sample MGYA00376248_ERZ650312 | MGnify/ENA primary metagenome ERZ650312 (study PRJEB26733, sample SAMN07839316) | wastewater metagenome | biome: urban; feature: wastewater treatment plant; material: waste water | place: USA: North Carolina | collected 2016-07-28 ... | reverse complement strand
AAACAACACAGCTCTAAAACACGGCAATCGAGCACGTCGGAACTTGAACCGTTTTGAAACCATTCGAAACAACACAGCTCTAAAACCTCGTAGACTATTTTTTGTCTCAAAATCTCGTAATCACGCCATTCGTCTCAGCCAGACTTCAGTTTCGAATAGTTTCTATTATTTGTACTGTATGTACTTATTTTACCATATTTTCCGATAGTAAGAAATAGTCTTTATCCAAAACATACTGAGGGAAATCTTTTCTTTTTCTCGGTTCTAGAAAAAGAACATCCATATTGGAAAGTTCAATATACTCCCTAGTTTTCTGAATTTCATCCACTGTCAAATAAGATAACACATTGATAAAGACAAGAAATCTCTTCTTATTCAAAAATTGATAAACTTGTAAAATCTCAAAAATTTTATCAAAAATCGTATCACTGATAGTTTCAATTTTGACCCCCAACGCCTTTATCAACTCCAAAACCGTAATCTCATCATACTCCAAATCAAGCTCATTCTCTAGACATTCATAAGAGATTAGTTCAGTAATAGAATTTGCTAATTTTTCAATAATTGATTTCACTTCTGGTTTTTCATTTAATTGATTTTCTAAATTAGCATGGATGAGCTTCAGTATTGGTGCAGCATTAATGTCATATCCTAAAATATCTGTCACCACCATCAGCTCGGAATCTTTAATGGACCTAAATTGTTCGTCGAAAATTTTTAATTCTGATTTATCTTGATATTGATATAAATTCCTAACCAGTCGAGAAAATACTGTCGTATCCTCTACAACAAAAATAGTTGCTTTCTCGAGCGTCAGAGCTTCGTCTAGTAACGGAAAGTTCAATTTCATATCAAATCTCCTCTCCTAAAAAGACTATTCGAGAGTCTGTATTTCCTATACTGTCATCTCGCTGACCATTGAGATAAATCATACGAGCAAATTGTTTTTCTGTAACTGTCAAAAGTGTGATATTACCTTTCTTGGGATTATTTGCCTTTAGTCGATCCAACATAGCATTACTGGCTGAATTGTTCAGGAGTAACTTGCTATAGACTGAAAATTGATGCATAATAAACCCTTCGTTAATTAAAAATTTACGGAATTTACGATACGCCTTTCTTTCATCAACTGTTTCTGTAGGCATATCAAACATCAATAGCATTCTCATATACCGGTAACTCATATCCTAAATTCAGGAACTCCTTTCCCTTTATTATTGAGCGCCTTAATCACTTTCTTCGTGTAATCGCTAACAATATTAGTCAGGTACATTTCCTTATTGTTGTATTGAAATGTATCTGAGAAAATTGTAAACAATTCACGCTTAATTTTAACAAAACTATGATTTCGATTTTCGTAAACAATCTGATCTATAATAGGCCGAAAAGGTTCCATGATGTCGCTAGCAAGGTTGAACTGATTGAATTGGTTAGCGTGTTTTAAACCAAGTTGTGTCATGCAGCCAGAAAGAACAACCTCACGCGCAAACATACTAAGTAAAAGGGTATAGCCATAATCTAGACTTGTGTTGATCTCATTATCAAGTTCTCGATTAAAATCATTTCCAAACAAAGTATTAAAGTAAATCCTCGCAGAATGTCCTTCACGATTACTAGGGTCAAAGAGCTCCAAGCTATGGTACAAATTCATGACGGATTGAGATTTTTCAATGAAACCACACTCACTGAGATAGATACTTTGGTTTAGTATTTTCTGGGAAATGATATGTGTCCAAACTTCAGCTTTGACTGCTTCTTCCCAGTCAATTTGCTTCGAAAGTTGCAAACTGGAATCATGCCGAGCATAATAAGGCATCAAGTGTGCTGTTGGTAGTCGCTTATCATCACAAAAAATAACCAGAATATTTTCATCTACTAATCGCTTGATCAACATCGTAGACAGCACAATATCAGTTGTTTCCAGCAATAAGATGTCAACCTCGGACAGATGAATCATTTCTGTCCGAGTAGCATCTTTAAAAATCAAATGATTATTTTTATATGATAGTTTGGAGTGTGTATTTACAATAACAGTCCGCCAGCCCATTAGTCTCCTCCTAATTTGCTCAAATCAATACGTGTTTCGTAGAGACCAGTCACAGACTGATGAATGAGGGTAGCTTCTAAGATCTCAGCTATTGAAGTATAACGTTTACGATCAATAACGGAACCTAAAAATTTGAATGCAGCTGGAGCCCCAATAGCCGTAAAAGTTAACAGATTTACAAATGAACTCGTCAAATCACTAATATCATCTCCATCATTTTTATCATACAATTCTTCTATTTTACTCAGACGATCTCGAGCCAAAATGTATCTAGTAGAGAAATCTGATATATGTCTCAAAAGTTCTTTAAACTCATGTTTATTTTTATTAACATAGTTTAAGTGAATAGGCTCAGTGATTTTGTGAATATTACTTGAATGATATAGCAGCGTCACCAAGTGAGGTGGTAAAACCATTTCATTTCCCTTCTGCAACTCCTTCGCACTAGCCAGAAGTCTTCGCCGTCCATTTTCTAATTCAAATAGACTGTATTTAGGTAGTTTTATAATATTCCTTTCATGAATATTCTTATAACCCTTATGTTCAAGAAACTCAATAGGATTTTTTTCAAATGCCATTCTCTCCATAATGGTGATACCAATGAGTTCTTTGACCTTCTTTAGTTTCTTGGCCTTCCCTTTTTCAATATCTGCAATTAGTAAAATTGAATAAGAAATTGTTGGGCTATCAAATCCACCATATTTTTTTGTATCAAGATAGAATTTTTCGGTTTTTCGAGGAATGAGTTTGTCCGAATTACCATGTGGTAAAATGGATTCTTTAGAAAATCCGCCAGTCTGCATCTCTACTTTTTTCACAACATTAACTTGCGGATAAGATAAGACTTTTCTAACCGTTCTAAAGTCCGACTTTTTGTCCCAAACAATTTCCCCGGTTTCCTTGTTTACCTCAATAATAGGTCTAATTTTTACCGTCCCTGTTTTGGAAGACTTCACAACTCGCTTGAAAAAGTTCATGATATTAGAATAAAATAAGACCCTCTCGGTTGCCGATTTACGAGATTTATAGCTATTGTATTTTGGATAGTTTCCATAAACAAATTCTGGTGCTAACTGAGGGTACTTTTTCAATAAGGCTGTTGCTACCACTGCATTCAGATAAGCATCATGAGCGTGATGGTAATTGTTGATTTCACGTACTTTATACAATTGATAGTCTTTTCTAAATTGGGATACTAAACTTGATTTCAAGGTAATAATATTGACTTTCGGATCACGAATTCTATTTCCAGCGTCATCCAACTTCGTATTAAAGCGCGTATCCAAAATTCTAGCCACATGCTTTGTGATTTGTCTAGTTTCCACCAGTTGTCTCTGGATAAACCTTGCCTTATCCTCATTGGTCAATCCACCTCGCTCTGCCTTGGTCAGGTTATCAAATTTACGCTGCGAAATAAGTTGAGAATCTAATAACTGTTTCCAGAAGTTTTTCTTTTTATGGACAATTTCAAGGCTAGGCACATCATCAGACTTACCTCGGTTTTTAGCAGATTTAGTCAATACCTTATTATCTAATGAGTCATCTTTAATAAATGCTTGTGGGATGATATGATCAATATCATAATGACTGAGCTGATCAATATCTAAATCTTCATCAGTATACATATCCTTTCCATTTTGAAGATAATAGAGAAAAAGTCGATCATTCTGCAACTCTTGATTATTTGTTGGATATTCTTTAAGAATTTTTGAATTCAAGTTGCTATTTAAATTCTTAATCGCATTCTCTATTTTCTTATAGCGCTGTTGCGAATTACGGAGACCTTGATTCGTAAACTGATTTTCACGCGCCATTTCAACAACGATATGCTCAGGATCATATCCCATAACCTCTATCAATTCATCCACAATTTTTAAACTTTGTAGGATTCCTTTTTTTATGGCTGGGCTTCCGGCGAGATTTTGCACCTCTGCGCGATAATCTTCTGCTTCTCCAGAACCTTGTGCTAGTCTGATTTCATCTACAAATGATAGAGTATCATCATTTATCAGTTGCATAAAATTACGATTACTGGTTCCATCATCTATTAGATAGTCCAAAATTGTTTTTCTAGTTACCTTATCTCGTATGCCGTTAATTAACTTAGCAGACAACCGACCCCAACCAGTATAATGGCGACGTTCCAGTTTTTTGCGTTGTACTTCTGTCAATACATCCTTATACTTCTCTAGTCGTTTTCTTATCATTTCTCTATCTTCAAATAGAGTTAGAGTTAACACAACATTTTCCAAAATATCTTCATTTTCTGGATTATCAAGTAAATCTTTAGATACTATTTTTTTCAAATCATGATAAGTTCCGAGTGAGGCATTGAAACTCTTATTGTCCTTATCCAAACCCAACAAGTCCACGATACGGAATTCATCAAATTCCTTACCAAGGAAATCCATTAATTTTTCCTTTGTAACTTTTCGATAGACCTTAAATGTACCATCAAAAATTTCTTGCTTCATATTGGCATCAAAGAAAAATGACTTCCCTTGTTCTGTTACGTACCTTACCTTGGTCAGTTCGTTATATACAGCAAACTTTTCATATAATAAACTGTGTTTTGGAAGAACCTTTTGATCCGGCAAGTATTGATCATAGTTTGTCATACGAGTGATGAAGTTTTCGGCAGAAGTTTCCTTATCAACCATTTCATCAAAATTCCAAGGCCGAATCTTCTCGTCTGATTTACGATTTAACCAAGCAAACTCACTCTTTCCTCGTGCCAGCGGACCAACATAATAAGGAATACGGAAAGTTAGTATTTTTTCAATCTTATCCTGATTCTTTGCTAGAAACGGATAAAACTCAGCCTGTCTGCGAATGATAGCATGCATTTCTTGGAGATGAATTTGGTGAGGAATAGAGCCATTATCAAAGGTACGTTGTTTTCTAAGGAAATCTTCTCTATCAATTTTATCAATGAAATAATCGCTTCCTTCAATCTTCTCTATTGCTTTTTTTATGAATCTATAAAAATTCTCCTGTGTCGTTTTGCCTTCAATGTAACCCGCATAACCATCTTTTAGCTTATCATTGAAAACTTCTTTATAGGAATCGGACAAATTCTGACGAATGAACTCCTTCAGTAAGGCTAAGTCTTTTTGATGCTCCTCATATCTGTTAACCATTGAGCTAGAAAGCGGAGCTTTTGTTGTAGAATCAGTTGTTGACAAAATCCCTGCCAACAATATCCCATCGTACAAGGATTTTGTCGCGATAAACAGGTCAGCATAATCATCCCCGATTTTACCTAATATCTCCTCCAAATCTTCTTCGTACGTTTCTTTAGAAAATTGGATTTTTGCATCTTCAGCCAGCTCGAAATTTGTTTTTAAATTAGGCTGTAGCCCTAGTGCAAGTGCAAGAAAATTACCAAACAGTCCATTTTTCTTTTCATTTGGAAAATAATGAAGAATATTTTCTAAACGTCTAGACTTACTGACTTTTTCAACTAAAACATCTGCAACATTTGGTAGATTCTCTGATAAATAGCTACCTTCAACAGTTTTGTCGAACATCTCAACGAAGTCATTAAACAAATGTTGAACATCTTTATTTTCAGATTTTAAATCCCCTTCAAATAAAAAGTGCCCTCTATACTTAATAATGTGAGCCAAAGCAAGATAAATCAATCGAATATCAGCTTTTTGAGAAGAATCTGCTAATTGTTTTCTTAAATGATAAATAGTTGGAAACTGTTTGTGGTACTCTTTTTCTTCCTGCAAGGTCCCGAAAATAGGGTGCTTGCTTCCTTGTTTATCCTCAACAATAAGAAACGAATCGTCAAGACGTTGGAAAAAACTGTCATCAATCTTATTGATTTCTTCTGCAAATATTTCTTGCAAGTATAAAATACGATTTCTGCGGCGTGTGTAACGTCTACGAGCTGTTCGCTTTAGTCTCCGATTTTCTGCTGTATTGCCTTCATCAAACAGCAAGGTACCGAGTAAGTTTTTCTTTATGTACCGCTTTTCGGTATTTCCAAATACCTTCATTTTTTTTGAAGGCACCTTATAATCATCTGTAACAACAGACCAACCAACAGAATTGGTACCAATATCGATCCCGATGGCATATTTTTTCTTTACCATAGTTTTACTCCTTATAATTTGATTATTATATTTTGGTGCTTTTGTGAAATTTATGAGATTAACGAGTCTCTCAAAAAACCTCCTTAAATATAAATCGATTATACATCTTTCGATAGGTTATTTCAAGAAATTAGCTATTTTTGGAACAAAAATTTTATCATTCTTGAAAGATTTGTTATACTTATGGAGATTTATATTTAGTTTTAGCGCTATGTTAGTTTAGAGTGCAACAATTTTTTTATAAAAACTCTTGCAAATATTTGTAAGATGCTATATAATGATTTTGTTGAAACCATTCGAAACAACACAGCGAGTTAAAATAAGGCTTTGTCCGTACCCAATTTTGCGCACCGATTCGGTGCTTTTTTGTTTTATTATATCAAATTTTAAACCGTTTTCAATACATATATTTGTACCCCATCCCTCATCTGTGCTTTTTTTGTTTTTCCATGTTAAACTAATAAGTAAGATTTTTTTAGAAAGCCAAACTCTATGATCACAAAAGAATTCGATACAATAACTGCTATTTCTACTCCTCTCGGAGAGGGGGCAATTGGGATTGTTCGTCTGTCTGGTACAGATGCATTTTCCATTGCAAGCAAAGTTTTTAAAGGAAAGGACTTAGCGACTGTGCCAAGTCATAGTCTGAACTATGGCCATATTATTGATCCAGCGACTGGACAGGTACTGGATGAAGTGATGCTAGGTGCCATGCGATCTCCAAAGACCTTTACGCGCGAAGATGTTATTGAAATCAATACACATGGGGGTATCGCCGTCACGAATGAAATTCTTCAATTGTTGATTAGACAAGGTGCCCGAATGGCTGAGCCTGGTGAGTTTACCAAGCGGGCCTTTCTCAACGGACGTGTGGATTTGACCCAGGCAGAGGCTGTCATGGATGTCATCCGTGCCAAGACCGACAAGGCTATGCACAACGCAGTACGTCAGTTGGATGGCTCTCTCTCCCAACTGATTAATGAAACACGTCAGGAAATCCTCAATACTTTGGCTCAAGTCGAAGTGAATATTGATTATCCAGAGTATGATGATGTCGAAGAGGCAACCACAGACTTAGTCCGTGAGAAGACTCTCCAGTTTCAAGCTCTTTTGGAAAATCTCCTCCGAACCGCTCGTCGAGGTAGGATTTTACGTGAAGGTATCGCAACAGCTATTATCGGTCGACCAAATGTGGGAAAATCCAGCCTACTCAATAATCTCCTCCGTGAGGAAAAAGCCATCGTTACAGATATAGCAGGGACAACTCGCGACGTTATCGAAGAATACGTCAACATCAAAGGCGTCCCCCTCAAGCTGATTGATACCGCTGGTATCCGTGAAACAGATGACATCGTTGAAAAAATCGGTGTGGAACGGTCTAAAAAAGCGCTTGAGGAGGCCGACCTGATCCTACTTGTCCTCAACGCATCTGAGCCACTTACCGAACAAGACCGAAATCTATTAGCCATTTCAAACATGGCTAATCGAATTATCTTGCTCAATAAAACAGACCTAGAAGAAAAAATTGAAGCTGATCAACTACCTGAGGATGTCATTCGCATCTCTGTCTTAGAAAACCAAAACATTGATCAAATCGAAGAAAAAATCAATCAACTTTTCTTTGAAAATGCAGGTTTGGTGGAACAAGATGCTACCTACTTATCTAATTCACGACATATATCCTTGATTGAACAAGCTGTCCAAAGTCTTCAGGCAGTTAATGATGGATTGGAAATGGGTATGCCTGTCGACTTGTTACAGGTAGACCTAACACGTTGTTGGCAAATATTGGGCGAAATCACAGGAGATGCCGCTCCAGATGAATTAATCACACAACTCTTTAGCCAATTTTGTCTTGGAAAATAAATATAGTCATGCAAAAATATTTGCATGACTTTTATATACAAAAAATCAAAAAATACTTGTTGATTGCTGTAAATTATATTATGCTAAAAAGTAGAAAGGAGACACTACGATGAAAAAATTGAAAGAATGTCTCAACTCCTGACCTTTGACACATCAAAACGGACATTTTCATCAATTACATTAGAACATTCTTCACCGAGCGCAATCTATCCACTAAAAGATAAAAATTTGCTTTTTATCGAACACACTGATTACCAATTCAGTCCCATCTCATTTACCATTTACAATGCAGAAACTGGTGAACAAGTTTTTCATTCATTGAAGGAGTTAAATCCTCGACCCCACTATCTTGAACATGTCCGTCAAATGGACAATCGTCGTCTGATGATGATTCTTTCGGATACTCTTATCATTTATGATTTGCAGACTAAAAAGATAACCAATAAAACGACCTTATCAGAAGATTATGTGAGTGGTATTTGGGTCAATCCATAACAAAATAGAACTCGGTTTTTTGCCGAGTTCTATTTTGTTATTTCTAATCTAATGAAAACAAGAATCTTATTCTACTCTTCGTCACTCAAATCAACACTTGGCACAGTCGTTGCTGCATCATTTGTTGCTTGGAAGAGTTCAACTTTTTCATATCCGAATAGACCTGCATAGATTGATGTTGGGAAGCGTTTGATTTTTTTATTGTAAGATGTTGCCACTGCGTTATAATCTTTACGGGCAACTAAGATTCGATTCTCGGTACCTTCAAGCTCTGTAATCAAGTCTGAAACCTGTTGATTAGCTGTCAATTGTGGATAGTTTTCTGCCACTACCAATAGTCGAGAAACTGCAGAATCCAACTGACTTTGAGCTTGGTCATAGTCACTCGTTCCCTGTTGACTGGAGCCAATTTTAGCACGCGCTTCTGCAATAGCAGTAAATATTTCTTCCTCGTGTTCCATGGCTCCTTTGACAGCTGCGACTACATTAGGTATCAAGTCATAGCGTCGTTGCAACTGTGTGTCTACATTGGCTTGCGCATTTTCAACTTCAGCATAACTGTCCACCAAGCCATTGTATTGCCCGACTGCTCCCAATCCTAAAAATAGCAGAGCTAGGACTGGAATGAGGAGAACCAACCATTTCTTTTTCATATGATTTCCTTTCTAACAATGATTAAACATTCTAAAAAACGAATAGCTATCAGAATCATTACAAGATTCCTTACCAACCGGAAGAGGAACCTCCACCTCCTCCGCCACCACCGGACCAACCACCGCCACCGAAGCCGGACGATGAGGAATTAGACGAGTGATGATTGCGGTGGTGATGCTGATCATCCACCAACATCCAGAGCAAATTGCCTGGTCCACCACCTCCACGACTGGATTTTTCAATTATCACAAAAATAATAATCACAACGACAACAGTTAAGAAAGCGAAAAAGCCCTCCTCCTCTTCCGATGTTCTCTCATCTAAGGTGGCTAACTGGCTCTGACCAACGCTGGTACCATAAAACTGATCACCAATGGATTGAACAATATAGGTCACACCGCCATTGTAATCTTCCTGTCGAAAGAATTCTCTTGCATTTTCGAGAATTTCTTTTGATTCTACATCTGTCAAGACTGTCGCAGCATTATCTGACGTTTCAATCCGAAATTCCCTATCTTCTATTGCAATAACCAGAAGTATCCCATTATTTGTGCCTGAAAATCCAACTTGCCACTGACGAAATGTCTCATTGGCCAAACTTTCGATATCTGTCCACAGCCTATTCGTCATATAGACACCGACCTGTAAACCTTGTTCGGTTGTTGACCAATTGAGATTAAGCTGATCAATTTCAGCAATGGTCTCGCTAGAAAGTAATTGAGTATCATCTACTACTGTTGTATCTATCGGCCGATCGGGAATCTGGTTTGCATTTACCAAGGCAGGTGGAATTAACAAACAAACCGCTAAAATAGTTAGACCAGTGACAATCAGTGTTTTCCATTTTCTCATCAGACACCTCCTTCGATGAACAAAGATAAGAAAAATTTACTAGGTATATATATTCAATTATATCATGTTAGTTTTGCTTTATCAATATATTTATGTTGTTTTTCAGCAGTGGCAAAATCTCTTCAACAAACCAAGGATGTTTAGCTTGCCATATATTGTTCCTTGGCGATGGGTGAGGTAGGGGAAAATAGGTGGGTAGGTAATCAGCTGCATTCTCCACTCTCTCGGTCAAAGTCCTATGGGATTCTCCTAAATAATAGTCCTGGGCATACTTACCGATCAACAAGGTCAGCTCAATCTGGGGTAGTTGCTTCATAATGAGTGGGTGCCATTTGGGCGCAAAATCCTTGCGAGGCGGCAAATCCCCAGACTTCCCTTTTCCTGGATAATAGAAATCCATAGGAAGAATAGCAAAATGACCAGATGCATAGAAGAATTCCCTATCTACTCCCAACCATTTCCGCAGATTCTCTCCACTAGCATCATCAAATAAGCGACCTTTTTCTTGTGTTTTTAATCCCGGTGCCTGTCCAATAATGAGAATTTTTGCGGTAGACGATGCTTGGAAAAGCGGCTTTATCCCTTTTTTCGTAAAAGCTTGATTGGTTAAATCCTCCATAATCGCCTGACGAATATCAGCAAGTTCCATGATGTCCTACTTTCTTGACCATTGTTACATCTGCTTCTAGAGCATGAAAACCACATTTTTTATACCTTCCTCGACTAACTGATTAATACCTTTAGCAGCTGTTGCAGGATTAATCTTGTGATATTTTGCAAATTCATTTGTTGAGGGGACTCGGCCAGTTTCTGAAATAGTGTCGTTCATAATCATATCTTCAATTTGTTCTTTGATCTGTTGAAAAATTGGTTTACTGTTGTCTATAGTTTGCTTCACATTTCATCACCTAACTTATTTGGTTAGTTACTTATGTAATTAACTATATAACCATTAGTTTTAAAAGTCAATGTATTTTTACATATTGAAGCTGGGGCAAAGGCAAATAAGATATTAAAATAACCGAACCATAATTGACTAACGCCAATTATGGCTCGGTTATTTTTTTGCTAGGAAGCCTAAGTTAGCAACTGAAATATGCGAGACTCCTGTGGGAACAACGAAAGTTTCTGTTGGGGCGAGTAATCGCAGTCCCATGAGCTAAAGATCCATTCAGAAAGCGAGTATATTTCAGTTGCGGTGATCTTATTCTTATTTAGAGAAAAAATATTCACATTTTGAGAAAATGGATTTTTTTATCCCAGTCTCTTTCTCCCTATTATTTTTAGCTCATCTGAGTCTTGATGTATTATGCCCACCACATATCAGCTGGTTGGTCATAAATCAACACAGATTTTAAGTTCTCAACCGCACGCATAAACCCTTCATCAATCGACATAATGGGATCCTCATGTTCAATACTAATGACATGATCATACCCGTACGTACGCAGAGCGCTAATAATATCACTCCATACTTTCACTGAGTGACCATAGCCAACAGAACGGAATGTCCAAGCGCGTGATTGTACCTCACTATATGGCTGCATATCCGTTAAACCGTACATATTCACATGTTCCTGGTCAATATACGTATCTTTTGCGTGGAAGTGATGAATCGCATTGGCTTTTCCAAGGATCTTAATGGCCGCGACAGGGTCAATCCCTTGCCACCATAAGTGACTTGGGTCAAGGTTAGCTCCAATCGCATTCCCTGTCTGTTCACGTAATTTTAACATCGTATGCGGCGTATGAACTAAGAAGCCCGCATGCAGTTCTAAACCAATCTTAACGTTATTTTCTTCTGCAATCGTGTTTATTTCTTTCCAGTAAGGCACGAGTTTTTCTTCCCATTGCCACTTAAGTACGGTACTGTATTCTTCTGGCCACGGTGTTACGGGCCAGTTTGGATATTTACCATCTTCCGAATCTCCCGGTGTACCAGAGAAGGTATTGACTACTGGAATGTTTAATAGTCCTGCAAGTTTGATCGTTTTGACTAACGTTTCGTGTGAGTCTTTTCTAAAAGCTTCATCTGGTGAGACGGGATTCCCGTGGCAACTAAGGGCACTGATTGTTAAACCACGTGAATTGACCTTTTCTAAAAAGGTTTGTCTTTCTGCTTCGCTATTTAGTAACACATCGAGTTTTAAGTGCGCATCACCTGGATAGCCACCTGTACCAATTTCAACCGCATCTAACCCTGCATTTTTCACATAATCTAACATCTCTTCGAGATTTTTATCCGCAAATAATACGGTAAAGACACCTAATTTCATTCTATTCGCTCCTTTTCATTCACTATTCATAATCATCACACCGATTCTAATCAAACACAATCTGATTATTTAGTTTAATTTAATCGTTCGACCTGTTTGACTTGATTCCATCGCCGCAAGAATAATACCTAATGACTTCTTACCTTCCACACCATCGATTAAAGGCTTTGTATTCGTTCTCACCGATTCAACAAAGTGACTTACGACACCCGTAGATGTTTGTTGACCTTCTTCGTTCGTTTGGATTTTTCCAAGTTCATAGTTGACTTTACTGCCATCCGTATACGTGGCAATCAAGCTATAATTTGGATCATCTTCAAGACGTAACACACCTTTTTCCCCGTAAATAACAGTCGCATTACTTTCGTTAACTTTATATGCCCAACTCGCTGTTAATGTGCCAATCACACCTGAAGTACTCTTTAAGAGACACACAGCGTTATCATCGACACTGATATTCTCTTTCGCATTCGTTTCAACCATCGCTGATACTTCAGTAAACTCTTCACCTAAAATATAGCGAATCAGGTCGGCCTTATGGACACCTAAGTCACCCATTGCCCCGATTACCGCATCGTCTTTTCTAAAGAACCATGAGTTTTCGCCGTCAACACTCCAGCCTTCTGGTCCACCATGACCAAATGTCGTACGGAAGCTATATACTTTTCCGATTGCTCCTTCTGCGATCAATTCTTTTGCCTTTTGGTGTGAACGTACAAACCGCTGATTATGCGCGATCATTAACGTTTTTCCGCTTTTCTCGCTTGCTTCAATCATCGCTTCTGCTTCAGCTTGTGTTGTTGCCATCGGCTTTTCACATAACACGTGAGCACCACTTTCAAGTGCAGCAATTGAGACCGGCGCATGGAGCGCGTTCGGTAGGCAGACACTCACAAGGTCAACCGTTTCATTTTTTAAAAGTTCCTCATAATCTGTATAGACCGCACCACCATAAAGTTCTTGCATCGCTTCAGCACGTGAAGCGACAATATCGCACAAGGCGACAATTTCTACTGCCTCATTTTGATGATATTCAGGTAAGTGACGATATTTACTAATACTCCCACAACCAATGACTGCTACTTTTAATTTACTCATCTTAAATCACTCCTTCATTTTTTAAAAACGTCATACTTGTTTGAATCGCATCAAACGGATCACCATCGGTTTGGTCTTGTTCCACAATCCAGTAAGCAGGTGTCGCTGTATTTAGAATCGTTGATAAATCTGTACGCCCTGTCCCTAATGGCGCAAAGGTCGCTCGCTCATCTTTCGTCATATCTTTTAAGTGAACAAGTGCAAGTTGGTCTTTATACTTATTGATCCACGTAATCGGATCTTCCCCAGCTTTTTGAATCCAGTACACGTCTAACTCTAGTTTTAAACCGTCAACTGTTCTGAGTAGGTACTCAAGCACATTTTCATCATCACTATAAGGTTCTAATTCAAAATCATGGTGATGATACAGTAAGTCCATTCCATGTGATTGAAGTTCTAGTTGAATCGACTGTAAGACAGACGGTAAATCTTGATAAAATTCATGCGTCCGGTCTTCTGGTAAGATAAATGGACATACCACCCGTGTATTACCTAACAATTTTTGTTCGTTAATTACCTCATCTAACCGGTTAATTAAGTCTGTGAGTGGTACATGACTACCGGCGACGGTTAAATCAAGCGCATCTAGGATAGCTCTAACTTCCTCCACCGTTAAATTGCCATAGCCGGCCAGTTCAACACCTTGAAAGCCGATGGCTTTCACTCGCTCTAATGTTTGTTTCATATCTTGTTGACACGCTTCACGTAAAGTGAAGAGCTGAATCGCTACCGGTATCATATCTTCATCCCTTCTTTGAAATAGTTTCTAGTGGCCCGCTATTGCCGTAGGTCGGCTGATTTGTTTGGGTTACTTTTAACCAGTTAACCGCATTTTTAATCACCGTTTGAATCTCTTGATTATGATACGTTGGGTACGTTTCATGACCCGGTCTAAAGTAAAAGACTTTCCCGCGTCCGCGTTTATATGTTGCCCCACTTCTAAAGACTTCGCCGCCTTCAAACCAACTGACAAAGACCAATTCATCAGGGGCTGGAATATCAAAATGTTCCCCGTACATTTCTTCCTTTTCAAGCTCAATATAACTCCCTAACCCAGAAACAATCGGGTGAGTCGGATCAATAACCCATAAACGTTCTTTATCATCCGCTTCACGCCACTTTAAATCACAACTGGTTCCCATAAGCTTTTTAAAGATTTTAGAGAAGTGACCTGAGTGAAGGACTAATAAGCCCATACCATCTAATACACGTTGTTGAATCTTTTCTACCCACTCATCTTTTACTTCATCGTGCGCCAGGTGGCCCCACCAAATTAATACATCGGTTTGATTTAATAAATGATCAGATAGACCATGGTTTTCTTCATCCAAGGTTGCCGTTGTCACCTCGTGACCTGCCTCTGTCAAAAAGCTTTTAATTGCCCCATGAATACCTTCCGGGTAAATCTCACTGACTTTTGGATTTTTTTGTTCATGTCTGTTTTCGTTCCACACTAAAATATTCATTCTAATAGCCTCCCTTTATCTCCTCTTGCTTAATATTGTACAAATGATTGTCTTTAGAAATGTACACGTTGTTTTTCTTTTCCTGATTGATAGACAGCATTAATCATTTGTTGGGTTTTAAGTGCTTCTTCAGCTGGGATATCAAGTGCGTCCACTTTACCTTGAAGTACGTCATAATAATTATTGATTTGTTTCACATGACTCACACCCCAGTACCCTTTGACTCCTGAGTCATAAGTGAATGTTTCAAGCGGGTTATGATCCGCAATAAAGGTGCGCCCGTCATTTAATGTAACCGTCGCTTTGTCTGCCACCATCTTCGCCAGTCCATTTTCACAGTGTAATTCAATTTCGACTGGGGCATCATACGTATAGTAATTAATCGCATGGAAGGCCGTTACGACACCATTTTTATAAGCAATCACACCTTCGGCTGCATCTTCTACTTCAATGATTTCGTGGGCACGGTTACTGATTGAGGCATCGACATAGTTTAACTCACTATCAACGAACCAGCGCATTAAATCCATTGTATGAATCGCTTGGTCAATAATGACACCGCCGCCTTCTTTATCCCAAGTCCCTTTCCAATCACTGTTTTGATAGTATTCATCTGATCGGTCCCATGTGACTTGTATTTTACCCGACTTCACGGCGCCTAGTTCACCTGAGGTCAACATATTCTTAATTAATTGTGAACCTGGATTGTAGCGGTTTTGGAAAATAACACCTAGTGTCACGCCGTTTTCCTTTGCGCCGTCAATCATCGCTTTGGCATCATCATAGTTAATCGCCATCGGTTTTTCTGTCATCACGTGAATCTGTCGTTTCGTTGCAGCGGCTGTTGCTGGTGCGTGTAAGTAGTGCGGTAAACAAATATGCACAACGTCTAGCTGTTCTGTGTCCATCATCTCTTCGTAATCATAATAAGATTTTGTATCTAATTGCTCTGCTTTTTCATCAGCACGATCTTTCTTTACGTCACAGACAGCGACGAGTTCAGCATCGTCTCTTTCCATAACACTTGCCGCGTGCATCGGAAAAATATTCCCGCAACCAATGATGCCTACTTTTAATGTTTTCATGTGTATTTGCTCCTTTATTATAAAACGTTTTCATTATCTTATTTCACTTACGTTTTATTTGATTAACTTTATCTTACCGTCTCTTTCTTTTTTTTAAAATAGATGATATGATGAATTCATATCCTATCTTGCTACAAATGGAGGAAACTTTTAATGAATATTGATTACTGCAGTTACTCATCACATACCGATGGTTATCACGAATTACGTCGTAACGGGTTTAATCACTTTTTAATTCGTGTACAAATTGAAGGAAGAGGTAAAGCGACGATTCAAAGTAAAACATATCAATTAGAACAAGGATCGATTATCTTCGTCCCTCCAGGCACACACTATGAACTGACGATTGAACCGAATCAATTAAGCGGGGATTATCATTTACTTATCACCGGGGATTGGTTAGAGGATTGGTGGGAAAAACTTGATTGTCCCGATTTTGCCGCGCTTTCATCAACCGATACGATTGTGACATTGTGGCGACTATTATCAACAGAAAAGCTCCGTCCCAGTCATGAACAAAACCATGACTTGAACACGCATCTATTGAAAAGCATTATGTTGATGATTGAAGCAGAAATAAATGCCCGTCACTCAATTCAACGCCCCTTCATTGTGACTCGAATGATGCGTTATATTGAAGAACATGCACTCGAGCGACTAACACTTGAAGATGTTGCGAATGAAGTCGATTTAAGTGTCTCCCGTGCGAGTCATTTGTTTAAAGACCATACCGATAAGACGATAATTCAGTACGCTCAGCACATCAAATTAGAGGCGGCTATCAATCAAATGAAATATACCAATATGACCCTCGAACAAATCGCTTTTACGTGCGGCTTCGGTAACTATCCTTATTTTCACCGCCTATTCACCCGAGAGTATCAGATGTCACCGAGTCAGTATCGTAAAATTAATTAAAAAGACATGGAGCGGGTTTTCGCTTACTCCATGTCTTTTGGTTGTTATTTTTTTATTCATCACCACACGTTACTTCACAGCACCATCGGCCACACCTTTAATAATGGGTTTTTGGGCAAAGAAGTAACTGAGAATGACCGGAATAATCGCAATCGTTAAGCCCGCAAGTGCTAAGTGCCACTGTTTCGTATATTGTCCAAAGAAGAAGAACATACGAAGTGGAAGATGAGTGGAAAGCTCCAGTGGAGGTTTCCAGCCTGTCACTTGACAATAATAAAGTGACAGAGTTCTATCTGCATCTGCGTCGCCTAATCTGATTTTTATTTTCATTGACTATAAATACAGATGAGAAGAGCTGTTTGACCATTTCCATACCTGCAACTGTGAGTTCTGTCAGTTCCATTTTCCCTCCTAAAAAAGACGGGCGAACCCATCTTGATTAGAACCCGTATTCACAAGTAAAGTACTTTGATATAAGAGATAGTTTTTCAGCTAATCAAGGCAGTTTTTTGAAGGAATACCGACTGTATTTTGAAAAAAACGAACGATGAGTAGCTGAAAAACTAGCCTTAGATAAAAGTGCAGTACTGTAAATATGGGTTCGTACTATTTGATTAATTCATAGATAGCTTCTGCGTAAATGGCAGCTGCACGGTAGAGTTGCTCCACTTCTATAAATTCGTTGGCTTGGTGCATGGTATTGACATCGCCTGGGAACATAGCTCCGTAGGCAACACCACGTTTGAGCAAGCGGCCGAATGTTCCGCCACCGATTACTTGTTCGTGACCTTTCAAGCCTGTGTGTTTTTCATAAACAGACAAGAGGGTTGCGACCATTGGGTCATCGATTGGGCAATAATGTGGAGTATGACCGTGCTCAGACAGGCTAACAGCTTCCACGCCCAGTTTTTCCAAACCAGCCTTGATGGTTTCTGGGTTGGTATTTTTTGGATAACGGAAGTTGAGGGCAATGGTGTTATCAGATGAGGTTTCATCAAACTTAAAGACACCAGCGTTCATAGAAAGAGCTCCCATTTGCTCATCGTAGATGGCTACGCCGAGTTTTTGTCCATCGTGGTCTTCCAGAAGGACTTGACCAGCCAAATCAAGATAGGCTTTAGCTGCTCCGTCAAAGGCGAATTGGCTGAGGAATTTTGCCAAATAGGTTGCTCCGTTGACACCTTCTTCTGGGGTTGAACCGTGGGCTGATTTTCCGATGACGGTGACTTGAACTTGACCATTTTCAAGAGTTTCCGCGTCAGCATTTAGGCTATAAGCAGCTGTGAATGCTGCCAACTTGCTGTCCAAATCTGCTAGATCGCCAGAGATAATAGCTGTCGCAGATTCAGGCACCATGTTCTCACGCAAACCACCAGTGAAGGAATGCAGTTTAGCAGCTCCGCTATTTTCCCCCGCAAAATGAAGATAAGCTGTGATATTGCCCTTTTCCCCGTTGATAATCGGAAACTCAGCATCTGGAGAAAATCCGAAATCTGGCAAAGGAAGGCCGACGTGCTCGAAGTAGTAATCCATGTCCGCCCAGCCAGACTCTTCATCGGTACCAACGATGAAACGGACTTTTTTAGAGGTCGGAAGACCCAACTCCTTGATGATTTTCAAGCCGTAGTAACAAGCCATGGTTGGTCCCTTGTCGTCAGAAGATCCGCGGGCAAAGAGCTTACCATCGATGATTTGTGGCTCGTATGGGTCAGTGTTCCAACCGCTTCCTGCTGGCACCACGTCCAAATGACCGAAAATACCAAGGACTTCGTCGCCTTCACCAAACTCAAAGTGACCTGCATAGTTATCGACATTTTTAGTCGGATAGCCGTCACGCTCTGCGATTTCAAGGAACTTGTCCAAGGCACGCACTGGTCCAGGTCCAAATGGATGCTGGGCATCTGCCTGGCTGTCGTCACGCTCAGAATTGATGCGTAAGAGGTCAAAGAGGTCCGCTAAAAACTCATCTTTGCGTTTGTCAAACTCTGCTCTAAAATCTACTGTCATATGTTCTCCTTTTCAGTATCAAAGTAAGTCTATTCTATCATATTTTCGCAGACTTCACCGATAAAAAATGACCTTTCACACAGAAAGATCATTTTCCTTATTCAAAATCTAACTGCGTCCTATCTGTAAAATAAGTCTTATAGGCCGCATATGAGGCTATAACAGATGCGAGACTGGTTGCTGATAGCAGCATGAACATGACCATAATCTGATAGCGAATGGCTTGGACAGGGTCTACTCCTGCAAAAATCAGTCCAGACATCATTCCTGGTAAACTGACTAAACCAACAGTTTTGGCTGAGTCAATTGTCGGTTGCATACCAGTCCGAATGGATTCTCGCAAAATTTCCTGTGAAGCCAATTTACTCGTTGCCCCTAGACTTAATTTTTCCAACACCTGTTGGCGGTTATCAGTAAAGGACCGGTACATTGCTCGATAGGATAGACCGATTGCTGTCATTGCATTACTAGCCAACATCCCTGAAATTGGAATGATTTGAGAAGGTATTAATTGGATGGCACCTGATAACAGTAACAATCCTAAAGTGATACTGGTGGAAGTGAGCAAAGCAAGAAAAGGATAAATCAGCTTTTTGTTCTTGTTTGGATTGCGTTTATTTGCTTGTACACTGGCATTATAAAGAATAATCAACACCATACCCAAACTGAGGAAAACATTCGAAACTTGAAAAATAAATTTTAAAATATAGCCAACAACGAATAGCTGAACAATCGTACGGACAACCGCTACTAAAATATCTTTTGTCAGCCCTAGTTTCTCTTTTTGGCTTATTCCCATCGCAAGTAAAACCAAGCCGAAAATTAAGACTAGGGATAGATTATCTACTGAAACAGAGTTCATGCTTGCATCCTCCCATCTTTCATTCTCAAAACATGCTTAGCCCCATCAATTTCTGATTGGTCATGCGTCACTTCAATTAATGTTTTTCCAGAAATGTGGTAATCAGTAAGTAATTGATTCACAATAGCTTTGGTCTCCGCATCTAACCCTGCACTAACTTCGTCTAATAGCAAAACTTGAGGTTCAAAAAGTAAATTGCGTATAAGAGCGACACGTTGTTTTTCACCACCTGATAATTCTGTAATCCCTTGGGTAAGAAAATCTTCACCTAAATTTACATTTTTTAAGGCTGTAATCGCTTTTGATTTATCAAATTCTAACTGTCTCACTGTGAATGGAAAACGCAGATTGTCTTCGACTGTATTTCCAAAAAGTACAGGTTGTTGAAAACAATAGGAAACCTCTCTTCGATAGGTGGGCATATCCAGCTTCTCTATTTCTTTTCCTCTAAAAAGAATCTGTCCTTGAGTCGCTGAAGTAAGCCCTGCTAATAATTTTAAGATGCTACTTTTTCCGCTACCCGAAGGCCCAACCAAGGTTAGACGCTCACCTTCACTAACAGAAAAATGAATATCAGTCAAAATCGACTTATCTTTATCAGATAAGCCGACGGATTTTAGTTCAAAAATCGGTGTATTAGTGACCATGTTCTTCAGCTTCTTCCGCAGCAAGTGCAATAGCTTGTGTTTCATGAACCGTACCATGAGCGTGATGGGCTGGTCCATAGATAGAATAGATTTTGAGGTCTTCTTGGCCAATATTGATGACATTATGGTAGGTACCGTTTGGAATCAAGATAACATCTTCTGGTCCAACTTCTCTATCCAAGGTAATCTTTTCAGCAGATTCTCCCATGATAACTCGGCCATGACCTTGTTCAATGCGGAGGAACTGATCGTTTTCATTGTGCACTTCCGCACCAATATCTTCTCCGACTGGAATGGACATCAAGGTCACTTGAAGCAATTCACCAGTCCAAATTGCTGTTCGATAGTTTGTATTTTCTAGCGTAGCAGTTTCAATATTGGTTATAAATGGATCTTTTCCATAATCTTTCATTGTCATATTTATCGCCTCCAATTTATAATGATTCTAAAGTTTGTTTAGAACAATTCTAATTATACTCCTATCTATCAATATGTCAAGTATTTTGAAACTATCTAATAAAATTCAGACGATACTCATAATTGAGAAATAACCTACATAAGGCAGGTCATTCTTTATTATATGAAACTATTTCTTTTTGGGTTTCTTCATTGACAAAGGTTATCTTTCCTAAATTAGCAATCAAGTCAAAAATGGAGTTACTATTCTCCTCTAAATCTAAATAGTCAGAGTCAGGCATTTCAGTTACTTTCAAATAGATGATAAGCTCATATGGTTCTTCATCTGAACGTATTTCAATATGATCATACGTGTAACCTGTTGGGTAATCCTGTAAACTTGCAATCTTAATTACATTGTTATTATCTCCGATATATTCGGTCCTATACTGCTCAAGAGAATCCATTTCGTTTTTAGCTGGCTGGCATGCAGATAAGAATATTGTAGTTAGAATTGTCAACAACATAATCCGTTTAAATTGGTACTTCATGATATATCTTCCTTTCAATCCTTTATTATCAGTTACATTACTATCAAATATATAATAATATATTTTGATTAATCTGTCAAAATATTTGAGATCTTATTGTGAAACACTCAATCATCTATAAAAAAACTACCTTTCGGTAGCTTAACTCTATAATTTTATTGACAAATTCGCCAGATAATCTGAACCAAATTGGGACAGGCGATTGCGATGATCCTTTGATTCGTAAAAATCAATCATGGCAAAACCAGCTCGAAATTGCCCAGCAATCTGTTCTTCTAAGGTGTGGCTAAATTCATAGCCATATTCTGGGTCAATCGCAATTTGTCCTGCTTCTTCTAATTTTCGTGCGTTGAATGGCAGGCTGTACTTCGGTATCAAGGTCTTGTCTGGCTGATCCCAGACCTCGTCAGCATCAAAGACATAAATCCAAGGATTCATGTAGCCCACCATGAGCAGTCCGCCCTTTTTCAAGATCCGATAGGATTCCTGCCACATATTGGTTAGGTCTTCAATATAGACATTTGAAACAGGGCAAAAAATAATGTCAAAAGTTTCATCCTCAAAAGGAAAAGCTTGTGTCATATCTGCCTGAATCGTCTGTAAATCTAAATTTTCTCGCTCTGCAACGAACCTATCTTTTTCCAACTGTTTCAGAGAAAAATCCATTATAGTCGTTTCATAACCATGAGCTGCAAAAATCGGTCCCTGTTGACCACCTCCACAAGCTAGTCCCAATAATTTTTTTCCTCTAGCCTTTTCAAACCAGTTAAGTGGAACTGTCTCTCCAACTGTCAAAGCGACGGTGAGGGAATTTGCCTTTGCATGTTCAAATTCCTCATGACTAAGAGGAATTGTATAGGGATTACCTTGTCTACTTGATACCCTATTCCATCTATCTTGATTGAAGTCTACATATTTTGTCATTCTTTTTTCCTCTGGAGAGGTCTAGCCAGTGTGACCTCGTTCTATTCTTTTCATGTTTTTACCTCCTTTACTATGCTCATTCTATTATAGTATGCATACAAAGAAAAAGCTACCTTTCGGCAGCCTATACTCTTCGAAAATCAAAATCAGACGTTGTTGACTTAATTTGATGACTGTAAAGCGCTCCTGAGGAGGTTTTCAGCCTGTTCCCTTGAAATAGAAAAGGAACAGAGTTCTATCTGCATCAGAGCGAAACGAACTATGTTCGCCTATTTCGAACCTTCAAAGGTTCCCCGGACAATTGGAGCAAGTCGGATTTTGGTTTTCATTGAGTATTACTTCTTAAGTCAGGTCATTAAAATCCCAAACATCGTCAACCCAGCCCTCATAGAAATCAGGCTCATGGCAGACCATGAGAATAGAGCCCTTGTAGGCTTTGAGAGCTCGTTTAAGTTCATCTTTGGCATCCACATCTAAATGGTTGGTCGGCTCGTCAAGGATAAGTACATTGTTTTCACGGTTCATAAGCAAACAGAAACGAACCTTAGCCTGTTCTCCACCTGAAAGGACTTGAATCTGGCTTTCGATATGTTTAGAGGTTAAACCGCAGCGAGCCAAGGCAGCACGGACTTCCGCTTGATTAAGTGCAGGAAAGGCATCCCATACCGCTTCAAGTGGCGTCTGACGATTACCAGCAGCAACTTCCTGTTCAAAATAACCTAATTCTAAATACTCCCCACGCTCAACAGTTCCTCCTAGCGGTGGAATAATGCCTAGAAGACTTTTGAGAAGGGTGGATTTACCAATACCGTTGGCACCGACAATGGCAATCTTTTGGTTACGCTCAAAGGTTAAATTGAGCGGTTTACGTGTTAAAACGCGATCGTATCCTATTTCTAAATTATTGGTCTGGAAGATAAATCGACTTGGTGTGCGTGCCATTTTGAAGTCGAAGGATGGCTTTGGTTTTTCGGATTGAAGTTCAATAATCTCCATCTTATCCAACTTCTTCTGACGAGACATGGCCATATTTCGAGTAGCAACTCGAGCCTTATTTCGATTCACAAAATCCTGCAAATCAGCGATTTCTTTCTGTTGACGTTCATAGGCCGCTTCCAATTGTGCACGCTTCATGGCATGGACTTCTTGGAATTGATAATAGTCACCGGTATAGCGAGTTAAAAGTTGGTTTTCAACATGATAAACAATATTGATCACATCATTCAAGAATGGAATATCATGGGAAATTAAAACAAATGCATTTTCATAGTTCTGCAAATATCGTTTGAGCCAATCAATATGCTCAGCATCCAAGTAGTTGGTTGGTTCATCCAAGAGCAAAATATCTGGCTTCTCTAAGAGCAACTTAGCCAAGAGTACCTTGGTCCGTTGACCTCCAGACAATTCCGTCACATCCTTGTCCATACCGTATTCCATGACACCAAGAGCACGAGCTACTTCATCAATTTTAGCATCTAAAGTATAGAAATCACGACTTTCCAAGCGATCTTGGAGTTCTCCAACCTCTTCCATAAGAGCATCAATATCAACCCCATCTTCAGCCATTGACATATATATATCATTGATACGAGCTTCGGTTTTGAATAATTCATCAAAGGCTGTGCGTAAGACGTCACGGACCGATTGACCCTTTTCTAATTTAGCATGCTGGTCTAAATAACCTGCCGTTACATAACGTGACCATTCAACCTTACCTTCATCTGGCTGCAATTGACCTGTCACGATGGACATGAAGGTCGATTTCCCTTCACCATTGGCACCGACAAGTCCGATATGTTCCCCTTTCAAGAGACGGAAGGAGACATTTTCAAAAATTGCACGGTCACCAAAGCCATGGCTCAAATTCTTTACTTCTAAAATACTCATAAATTCCTCACAAAAGAGGCTGGAAATGCTTCCAGTCTCTGTTTACTCTTTTAATCTAAACCGATTTCAGCACGAACCACATCTGCGATTGTATCTACATAATAGTGAACCTCAGCATCTGTTGGGGCTTCCGCCATAACACGCAATAGTGGCTCAGTCCCACTTGGACGAACTAAGATACGGCCATTCCCTGCCATCTCTGCCTCCATCTTTTCAATGATAGCTGCGATAGCAGGAACCTCCATAGATTTATCCTTCATGCTGTTTTCAACACGAATATTGACTAATTTTTGTGGATAAATCGTAACTTCTGCTGCCAACTCTGACAAGGTTTTACCTGTTTCTTTCATGATTTTAGTCAGTTGCACAGCGGTCAGTTGGCCATCACCTGTGGTGTTATAATCCATAAGAATTACGTGACCAGATTGTTCACCACCAATATTGTAACCTTCTTTGCGCATTTCCTCGACCACATAACGGTCTCCAACTGCGGTCACAGCTTTTTCAATTCCTTCGCGATCCAAGGCCTTATGGAATCCGAGATTGGACATAACTGTGGTCACAATTGTATTTTTGGCCAATAGACCACGATCAGCAAGGTATTTACCAATGATATACATGATGCGATCGCCATCTACTAAATCACCATTTTCGTCTACAGCAATCAGGCGATCGCTATCTCCATCAAAGGCAAGGCCAATTTGACTACCGGTTTCCTTAACTAATTCTTGCAATTTTTCAGGATGCGTAGAACCAACGCCCTCATTGATATTCAAACCGTCTGGATTTTCAGCCATAACCGTCAAATCTGCACCTAGGTCTGCAAAAATTTGGCGAGCAGAAGTTGCCGCTGCACCATTAGCTGTATCCAAAACAACTTTCATACCTTCTAATTCAGTACCAGTTGATACTAAAAATTGTTGATACTTGCGTAGACCTTCTGGATACTCCACTACATCACCCAAACCTTGAGCAGACGGACGTGGTAATGTATCTTCTTCCGCATCAAGAAGGGCTTCTATCTCTGCTTCCAATGCATCATCTAATTTGAAACCATCACCAGCAAAGAACTTAATTCCATTATCCTGTGCTGGATTGTGGCTTGCAGAAATCATAACCCCCGCGCTAGCTTTTTCTGCTTTGACTAAGTGGGCAACACCAGGTGTTGCGAGCACACCAAGTTTATATACATGAATACCTACTGATAAAAGACCTGCAACCAAAGCAGACTCAAGCATTTGTCCTGAAATACGTGTGTCACGCGCCACGAAAACTCGAGGTACATCCGTTTCATGTTGACTAAGGACATAGCCACCAAAACGACCTAGTTTAAATGCCAATTCTGGCGTCAATTCTACGTTTGCTTCTCCACGGACACCGTCCGTACCAAAATATTTACCCATTTTTATTCATTCCTTATTTTGTTTGTGTAACAACGACTTGAATATTTGCTTCTGTTTCAGATAAAACCACTGGCAAGGCATTTCCATCACTATCAACTGCTTGTAGCTTGGCTGTACCACTATAATTTGAGTCTAAATTACTAATATCAACTGCAACTGCTTCCACATGATCAATTTTTGCCATGGTTTCTTCATCAGTAGTCACCTTTACAGAGCTGACATCCACAGTGACTTTAGACACACTATATCCACTTGCCAATTGATTGCTATAGATGACCCCTTCAACGGCTAAACTCTGACTAACTTTTTTCCCGATTTTAACAGTAATAGCATCTGGTGCCAATGTAGCACTGACGCCCGCTGGTAAATTAGCTAATTGTAATGTAACTGTTTGCGTGCCATCCGTAAGCTCTCTTAAATCTGCAATAACTTGAAAAGTGCGAGTCGATTCATCAGATTCTCGTTGTAGAAGTACACGGTTGGATCCTCGTAACTCGACAGCCACAGTTGAGGAGAAACCAGATATAAAATACTTATTCGTGTCGTATTCAATGTCAATTGGGACGCCACTTAAAGTATGAATATAGGTTTCTGATTCGTTATTACTCGCAGATGACTCTGAATTTTTATAATTGGTTGTCGTAGCATAGAAAAAGAGTAAGAGGGCTAAAAAAATAGATAGGGTGAGATGACCAACTGTTCTAAACTTTTTATTCATTCTTGCCTCCCCTCAATCGTTTCCATACAGATTGTTTGACATCAGGTTCTCGAATAAAAGTAGCCCGTAACTCTGCTTCAAACTCTTCTAAGGTCAGATCATGTTTGAAAATGCCATTATGTGCAATAGAGATACTGCCCGTTTCCTCTGAAACAATAAAGACAAAGGCGTCTGACACTTCCGATAATCCAATCGCAGCGCGGTGTCGTGTCCCAAATTCCTTGGAAATCCCTGCACTTTCAGACAAAGGCAAATAGGCACAAGCTACTGCGATTTTGTCCTCCTTAACGATAACTGCCCCATCATGCAAAGGAGTATTGGGAATAAAAATATTAATTAAAAGTTCCCCGGACACATCTGCATTTAACGGAATTCCGGTAGATCGATACTCCTGCAAGGTTTGAGCTTGCTCAACCGCCACTAAGGCTCCGATTTTCCGTGGGGACATGTAAGCAACCGACTTAAGAAAGGCAACTATTAATTTTTCTTCCGCACTGACGGTATTTGTCGTAAAAATCTGAGTTGTTCGCCCGAGCTTTTCCAACATAGCTCGAAATTCAGGAGCAAAGATAACAACTGCTGCAATGACCCCATAAGTGATGACTTGGTTAATCAACCAAGCTATCGTTTGTAAGCCAAAAATACTTGCTACAATTTGAGCAATAATAAAAAGAAATACTCCTCGAATGAGGGTCATAATCTTAGTACCAGCGATGGCCTTACTAAAATTATAAATCAAATAAGCAACAATACTAATATCTATTAGGTGAAGAAGAGCAGTCCATGGACTTGCTATCAAACTTGACCAATAGCCTAAATCAAATAATTGGTTTAAGTTTAACATGTATACCTCACACTTTCTAAAGTATAACACAGTAGTGTTTCTATTATATCACAAAATAGTCACAAATATGAGTTCGAGCTCTTTTTAACTGATAAAAAAAATGACATATCATTGTGAAGTATCTCATAGTTCCATAATAGATAAACAGTTTATTTTATGTTAAAATAGTTCCATGAAAATAAATACATTACTAGGGATTGCAGCAGGGAAATCCAGTCAATTTATCTTGAAAAAACTTGGACGAGGAACGACCCTTCCTGGCAAAATCGCCCTCAAATTCGATAAACATATTTTAGACAGTTTAGCTAAGGATTATGAAGTTGTCGTCATTACCGGAACAAATGGCAAGACGTTGACAACCGCATTAACAGTTGGAATTCTCCAAGAAGCATTTGGAGAAATCACAACCAACACTAGTGGTGCCAATATGATTACCGGGATTACAGCCACTTTTTTATCAGCTAAGAAAAATAAGAATGGCAAAAAAATAGCTGTCTTGGAAATTGACGAAGCCAGCCTTGCTCGTATTACAGATTTTATTAAACCTAGCTTAATAGTCTTCACCAATATCTTTCGTGATCAAATGGATCGCTACGGTGAAATTTATACCACCTATCAGATGATTTTGGACGGGGCATCCAAAGCTCCTCAAGCAACTATATTGGCGAATGGTGATAGCCCGCTCTTCAATTCAACTTCTGTTATCAATCCAGTTAAATACTACGGTTTTGCAACGGAAGAACATGAACCACGACTGGCCCATTACAATACTGAAGGCATTCTTTGCCCACATTGCCACCAGATTATCCAGTACAAGCTCAATACATATGCTAACTTAGGGAGCTATATTTGTACCAACTGTGGCTTTAGCAGACCTGAGCTGGACTACAAGTTGACTGAGTTGAAGGAAATTACCAACACTTCTTCCACTTTCGTGATTGATGGCCAAGATTATAAAATCAATATCGGTGGTCTCTACAACATTTATAATGCTCTTGCAGCAGTCAGTGTCGCTAAATTCTTCGGAGTTTCACCTGAAGAAATCAAAGCCGGTTTTGATAAATCTAAGGCAGTTTTTGGTCGCCAAGAATCCTTTAAATTAGGGGATAAGGATTGCACACTTGTCCTTATCAAAAATCCAGTAGGTGCAACTCAAGCCATTGAAATGATGAAATTGGCTCCATATGACTTTAGTTTGTCAGTCCTACTTAACGCCAACTACGCTGACGGTATTGATACCAGCTGGATTTGGGATGCAGACTTTGAGCAAATAACCCAAATGGACATTCCACAAGTGTTTGCTGGTGGGGTTCGTTCATCAGAGATTGCCCGTCGCCTTCGTGTGACTGGTTTCCCTGAAAACCAGATTGTTGAAACACCTAAACTGGAGGACATCATGAGCTTAATAGAGCAATCTAGCAGCCAACACGCCTATATATTGGCTACTTATACAGCTATGTTGGAATTTCGTGACTTACTCGCTCAGCGTCAAGCCGTTGGAAAGGAGATGAAATAATGGTCTATACCTCTTTAAAAAGCCCTGATAAAGACTATCAATACGATCTCCATATCGCTCACCTTTACGGCGACTTGATGAATACCTATGGTGATAATGGCAATGTCCTTATGCTCAAATATGTTGCTGAAAAGCTGGGGGCGCGAGTTCAAGTCGACATTGTTTCGCTGACAGACCGTTTTGACAAAGACTTATATGACATCGCCTTTTTCGGGGGCGGTCAAGATTATGAGCAATCTATTCTAGCCAAAGATTTGCCAACAAAAAAAGAAAATCTAGCTGACTACATTGAAAATGGAGGTGTTATGCTAGCCATCTGTGGAGGATTCCAATTACTTGGTAAATATTATATTGAAGCAGGTGGACGTAAAATTGACGGTTTAGGCATTTTAGGTCACTATACACTCAACCAGACTAATAACCGCTATATTGGGGATATCAAAATTCATAATGATGAATTTAATGAGACCTACTATGGATTTGAAAACCACCAAGGCCGAACCTTCTTGGCTGATAATCAGAAACCGCTAGGTAATGTTGTCTATGGTAATGGGAACAACAAGGAAGATGGAGGAGAGGGTATGCACTACAAAAATACCTTTGGTAGCTACTTCCATGGTCCCATCTTGTCTCGCAATGCCAACTTAGCGTATCGGTTAGTCACAACAGCTCTCCGTAAAAAATATGGTCAAGACATCCCACTTGCAAGCTACGCAGACATTCTCAGTAAAGAAGTTGCTGAAGAATACGGCGATGTTAAAAGCAAAGCAGAATTTGAAAAGTAATTTCAATCAGAGATTGATCTTTAGATATTAGACTCGAGAATTTTTTTCAACTAAAAAAATCAGATGCTCACATTACAATGAACTGTCAAGCCCCAAATAAAATAGACAGTTCAAAAAAAACACATTTCCACTCAAATGTATGTCTGCCTATATTCAATAGGAGTCATGCCTTTTAGGTTGAGTTGTGGTCTATCAAAGTTATACCATGTAATGAAATCGTCAATCTGCTGCATCAATTCCGTCTCATTTTCAGGTACAAATAATTCCAAAGATTCACTTTTAAGATGAGAAAAAAAGTTTTCACAACAAGCGTTGTCATAACAGTTTCCCTTACGAGAATGAGAAACCGTCACATTAAAAGTTTCAAGTTTTTTGTGATACTGCTTGTTCGTATACTGAAATCCTTGATCTGAATGTAAAAGACAAGATTTTGATTTGTCCCAATCTTTTCTGAAAACAAGGTCTAAATTCTCAAAGACTAACTGATTATCATTGAATTTTGATAGATTGTAAGCTAAAATAGAGTTATCATACAGGTCTTTGATAATACTTAAGTACAGTCTACCCTGTTTATGATACACATAAGAAACGTCTGTCACTAACTTTTCATGAGGTCGTGTGGCGACGAAGTGTCTTGCGAGAAGGTTTGGCGAAACCTTTCTCGCTTTTTTGTTCATTTCTTGCCTCGTGCAAGAAGTAAAGCGTTTCTTGCGTATTGGCGATTTCAAACCGAGAACTTGCATATAGCGAAGGACAGTCTTTGGGTTGACGCTTATACCATAAAGTCGCTTAAGTTGCATCCAGATATAGCGATAGCCCTTAAAAGAGGCATCAAAGAGAAGTTGAATCTTCTCTGCCAGCTGAGAATTCCAAAATTTTGTAAGGGGGCGGTTTTTCTTAATCCAGCTATAATAACCACTCCTTGAAATACCAAGATAATGACAAAGAGCAGTAATGGCATACTGTCCTGTTAAACTATCAACGACTTGATACTTAGCTCTTGTAGAGATTTTTACAAGAGCTTTCTGAGCTTTTTTAGAATAGCTACCTCCATTTTGAGATAGTTGACTTGTTCTTCTAAAGTCATCGTCTCTGACTTAACTTGTGCCGGTCTACCACGATTATCTTGATAGAGAAGTTGAGGATTGTTCTCGTACAATTTAACCCAATGTTGTACTTGTGAGCGATTGGTGACACCAAAATGTTCTGCCACTGATTGATAGCCACCTAAGTGGTCAAAAAGATAAGCTTGTGCAACCTTTACTTTAAAGTCGCCCGTGTAGTTCTGATTTTTACGCATGAAAAAGCTCCTTGATAAAATGATTGAAATAGTTTTTTTATTTCATGTCCATTTTACCAGGAGCTGTTCAAACATCTGATTTTTATTTCCATCAACATTCTAATACTTTTTAATACTCTATGAAAATCGAAAGTACCCTAGCTTCAACTATCTGATAGATAGTTGAAGTCTGGAAATATTGCAATCTGTCTTCGGGACATGAAGCCGAAGATATTACTCTGTTACTTTCTCATTCGACTATAACAAGCCAAGGCTTGCCTCAAGCCCAGGGCCACTTCTCAGAGTTCGTGTCAAAATCTCAGATTACTCTAACAATCTGGGATATTATTGGCGGTAGGAAAAAAACAAACGAAGTTTGTGTCAAAATAGTCCAGTGGAGTGGATTAAAACAGTCAGGGAAGTGACTGTTTTAACCCGAGCTAAAAAAATAAAAGCGAGGCTTGTTTGGGAAACTGTTTCAGCTGGTCACCGTAAAATTAGAAGGTGACCATAGAAGCCCGAACCTACATATTTGGAAGTGAGGGGAACTCTTTTTGACCTGGTCAATGTCTTTCCAACTCCACTCATCAAGGCTCTTGTCAACGGAAAATTTTGATTTTCGAAGAGTGTAAGTCAAAGATTTACTACCCTACCCTAGCCTAACTTAAACATATTGGTTAACTGGAAGTAACGGAAATCAAAGATATTAATTTCTTTCGATTAGTTCCCCTAAATTCACTAGTAATTGGTGATTTCTTTTCTGTCGGTTGTTTTACTTATTTTTCCTTGACGTTCAATTAATACAGCTTCTACATCCTGAGGTGATACTTCTGTTTCCACTAAAAGTACTGCTAAATGGTAGAGCAAATCAGCAACTTCTTGAGAAATTTCATCTTTATCTGCATTTTTTGCAGCGAGTACAACTTCTGTCGATTCTTCTCCGACTTTTTTCAAGATTTTATCCAAGCCTTTGGTATAAAGGTAATTGGTATAAGAACCCTCTTTGGGGTTGGTTTTACGATCTAGAGCTTCTTGATATAGGGTATTGAGCATCTTTTTTCCTTTCATTACAAAATATCATTAAAGAAACAACTGTATGCACCTGTGTGGCAGGCAGCAACTGTTTGTCGAACGGATACAAGGAGAGTATCATTGTCACAATCCGTTTTTATGGAGACTACCTCTTGAAAATGTCCACTCGTTGCGCCTTTATGCCAAAGCTCCTGGCGAGAACGACTCCAGTAGTGCATTTGCCTGGTACTTAGTGTTTTTTCATAGGCATCTTGATTCATGTAAGCAAGCATGAGGACCTGACCTGTTTGGTAGTCTGTAACAATCACAGGTATCAGTCCTCCCTGCTTTTCAAAATTTAACTGCACCATCACACTCTTACCTCTATTCCACTTTGTCGCATAGCCTGCTTAGTATCAGCAATGCTCACTTCACCATAGTGAAATATAGAAGCAGCCAACGCTCCAGTAGCAGGAGTTTGTTCAAAAACCTCTAAGATATGTTGGCTATTGCCCGCACCACCTGAAGCAATGATGGGAACCGTCACTACATTAGCCACAGCATTGAGCATTTCGATATCAAAACCAGACTTGGTGCCATCCTTATCCATGCTGGTTAAAAGGATTTCACCAGCACCGAGGGAAACTACCTTTTTGGCCCAGTCAAGTAGGTCAATACCTGTATCTTTTCTACCACCTGCTACAAAGACATGCCAGGAACCATCCTCTACTTTTTTTGCATCTATTGCCACCACCACACATTGATTACCAAACTTTTCTGCACAGTCCGCAATGAGTTGTGGATTTGCAACAGCTGATGAATTTACAGAAACCTTGTCGGCACCAGCCTTTAGCATCTTATTCATATCTTCGACCGACCGAATACCTCCACCAACTGTAAAAGGAATAAAAACCTGCTCTGCAACTCGGCGTACCATATCAACAGTCGTATCTCGTTCTTCATGGGTTGCTGTAATATCAAGGAAAACTAGTTCATCACAACCAGCTTCATAATAGGCTTTGGCAGCATCAACAGGATCCCCCACATCAGTTAAATTGACAAAATTAACGCCTTTAACCACTCGGCCGTCTTTGACATCAAGGCAAGGTATAATGCGTTTCGCTAACATATTATTCCTCCACTTCAACCAGTTCAGCGAGGCTAATTCTTCCACTATAATAAGCCTTGCCTACGATCGTACCGTAAACACCAATTGCTTTTAATTGTTCCAAATCACTGAGAGCATGAATACCACCAGAAGCAATTACTTTAGCACTTGTGAGTTTTGCAATTAACTCTTTGTAATGAGCAAAGTTGGGACCTGCCAGCGTTCCATCGCGATCTACATCTGTATAAACAAATAAGCGGACACCAATTTTTTCCATTTCTAAAGCAAGCTGAACAAAGTCTACATCACTGGTTTCAAGCCACCCTTCCGTTGCGACACGACCAAATTTTGCATCAATCCCTACAACGATTCTATCACTGCCAAAATGAGCTAGTGCCTCTTGCACAAAAGAAGGATTTTTGACTGCCATAGAACCAATGATCACACGATCAATACCAACTTCCAAATAGTCCGCAATCTGCTCAATGGTGCGAATTCCCCCACCAACCTGTATGTTCAAATCGGTCTCCTGTTTTAACTGAGCAATTAAATCACGGTTGGCAGCCCGCCCTTCCAAAGCTCCATCCAAATCCACAACATGGATAAAATCAATACCAGCTTCTTTGAATAGTTTAGCTTGTCCAATCACATCTGGATTAACAACTGTCTCTTGACGAAAGTCTCCTTTGAACAGACGAACAGCGCGACCTTCTCTTATATCTATGGCTGGATAAATCTTCATATCCCACCTCTACTTTCTAGTTGACAAACTTGAGCAAAATTCCGCAAAATACCTAGGCCAATCTCGCCTGATTTTTCAGGGTGAAATTGCGCACCATACACTTTTTCTTTGGATATCATAGCTGGAATTTCTTGGCTATAAGAGGCAGTTACATCCAAATATTCATTGGGAATATCTGTAAAATAACTATGGACAAAATAGACAGATTCTCCATCTAAATCACTAGTGAGTGGATTCTGTTGTCTCGTTTGCAAAACATTCCATCCCATGTGGGGGACAGGATATCCAGCCTCTGGTAGGATTGGCCGACACGTTCCAGGAATCAGTCCTAATCCTTGAGTTGGCTGGTGTTCCAATCCTTCTTCAAGAAGCAACTGCATCCCGAGACAAATTCCCAAGAGTGGTGTTCCACCAGCTACAGCCTCCTTAATGGCTGGGATGAGTTGGCGTTTTTCCAACTCCGCCATTGCAGAAGGAAAGGCTCCTACTCCAGGCAATATTAGTCCATGGGCCTTCCGAATTTTCTCTGGATTTGCAGACAATACTGCTTCTACTCCAATACTCTTTAAAGCTCGCAATACATTTGCAGTATTGCCAGCATCATAATCAATTACAATCATCATCTTACAAGATCCCTTTTGTTGAGTTAACCCCTTGAATCTCAGGGTTTATCGTGATTGCTTCTCGTAAAGCACGACCAGTAGCCTTGAATAAACTTTCTGACTTGTGATGACTATTCTTTCCATGTAATATTTTTAAGTGGAGGTTCATTTGTAGATTGAAGGCCAACGCTTGAAAGAATTCTTCCACTAATTCAGTATCAAAATCTCCTAATTTTGGATTGTCAAAATGAGCATCAAAAACCAGGTAAGAACGACCAGAAAGATCAAGACTAGCCATTCCAAGCGTTTCATCCATGGGTACAAAGCTAGTTCCATAGCGGTTTATACCTTCTTTTTTACCTAAGGCTTCTCTTATAGCTTGTCCTAAAACAATTCCCACATCCTCAACAGTATGGTGACTATCCACCCAAGTATCTCCATCTACAGTAACAAGGAGTGAAATGCGGCTATGACGGGCGAAAAGCGTCAGCATATGGTCAAAAAAACCTACACCTGTTGCAATCTCAACAGGTTCTTGTTGATCCAGATTTACCGTCAACTTGATTTTTGTTTCAAAAGTGTTTCGTTCAATACTTGCTTGTCTCATGCAGTTACCTCATCAATAATTTCAATTGCCTTATAGAGATTTTTTTCGGTGATACGGTAAGGAGCGGCTTGTTCAACAATTGGTTTCGCACAAAAAGCAATTCCAATACCCGCCTCCTGAATCATAGGTAGGTCATTGGCTCCATCTCCCATGGCAACCGTATCCTTCAGTTCTAAGTCATTGTCTAAAGCCCAAGCTTTCAACTGAGCTTTTTTTACATCCTTAGTCACAATTTCACCAAGAACACGACCTGTTAATTTACCATTGATAATTTCCAAGTGGTTAGCTTTAACATAATCGAGATTGAGTCGCTCCGCTAGGATATCCACCGTTTGATGGAAGCCGCCTGAAACAACTGCAACCTTATAACCTCGCTTGTGCAACTCTGCTACCAGTTCTTCTGCCCCAGGTGTGAAATGAATACGTCCTAAGATAGTATCCAGAACTGTTTCTGGCAAGCCTTTTAACAGGGCAACACGTTCCCGAAGTGCTTCTTCAAAATCTAACTCACCCCGCATGGCACGCTCGGTTATACTTGCAACCTGTTCGCCTACCCCTGCTTCCTCGCCTAATAAATCAATTCCTTCTTCCATGATCAAGGTGCTATCCACATCCATGACCAATAATCCTTTAACTTTCTTCATTTCTCACCTCAATTGCACGTGCATGAGCAGCCAAACCTTCTGAATATGCCAAGGTTGTAATGGCCTGACTGGCTGCTTGTACAGCTTCCTTACTATATTGTGTATACTGAATACGCTTGATAAAATCATGAACTCCCAATGCTGAATAAAAACGGCTGGTTCCAGATGTAGGAAGGACGTGATTGGTCCCTGCAAAATAATCTCCAATAGGCTCGCTAGTAAAATGTCCTAAAAAGATAGAGCCTGCATGTTTGACAAATGGTAGATATTCATAGGCATTTTCCATTGCAATTTCCAAATGCTCTGGAGCAACCAAATTCATCAGCTCAAACATTTCATCTACTGTTTCTGTGAGGATAATTCGTCCATTATCAGCAATTGATGCTGCTGCAATTTCCTTTCTCGGTAGTGATTCAAGCTGCCGTTCAATTTCTTGTTCTACTTGTTGAGCCAGTTTGGCCGAATTAGTCACTAAAATAGCTCGTGCCAATTTATCATGTTCAGCTTGTGATAATAAGTCCGCAGCAACATAAACAGGGTTAGCTGTTTCATCTGCGATCACCCCAATTTCGGATGGTCCAGCTATCATATCAATCCCAACCAAACCATAAACTAGTTTTTTTGCCGTTGCTACATAAATATTTCCAGGACCTGTTATCTTATCTACCTTGGGAATAGACTCCGTTCCATATGCAAGAGCAGCAATGCCATGAGCCCCACCCACCTGATAAATCTTATCTACACCAGCTAGTTTTGCTGCAACCAATATAGCTGGATGATAGGTTTCCTGTGGAGGAGTAATCATTACAATTTCTGAAACACCAGCAATTTTAGCTGGAACAACGTTCATTAGAACAGATGAAGGATAGGCAGCAGTACCACCTGGTACGTAGACTCCAACCCTCTCCAATGGACGAATCAACTGACCACGGATAACACCAGTTGATGGTTGATCTTCAAATCCCTTTTCAACCTGTTGCAGATGGTAGGATTCAATATTCGCCTTCGCTTTTTGTAAGGCAGAAAGGATTTGCGGATCAATAGCCGCAAAGGCTTCATCAATCATCTCATCAGAAACAGCCAGTTGTTCCACATAAATACCATCAAACTGTTGATTGTAACGTATAAGAGCCTCATCACCATTTTGAGCAACATCGGCCACGATGTCTTTAACAACTTCCTCAACCGATACAGTTTCTGCATTTAGTGCAATCTGTTCTTCATAGAGAAGCTGTGCAATTTCTTGACTTTTTCCACTTAATCGTTTCATGTAAAGGGTACCTCCTCATTTCCAACAATCGTTTCCAATTTTTCAATAAACTCACGAATTTGGGGCTTGTTCTTAATACTTGCCTTATTAACAATCAACCTTGTCGAAATGCGACAAATATCTTCGAAAACTACGAGACCATTAGCAACTAAGGTATTTCCAGTTTCCACAATATCCACAATAGCATCTGCCAACCCTAATACTGGAGCAATTTCCACACTGCCTTGTATAGAAATGATTTCAACATCTTCACCTTTTTTATTAAAATATTCCATGGCAACAGTTGGATATTTGGTTGCAATACGCTTGCGCTTATGGTCACTTGGATTGTATGTAGGAATGGAAGCTACTGAAAATTTACAAAGTCCAAAATTTAAATCTAACATTTCAAGAAAACCAGTTGGGTGCTCAATCAGCACATCCTTACCAACAATCCCTAAATCTGCCACCCCATGTCGAACATAGGTCGTTACATCAGGAGCCTTGACCAATAAAAAACGAAACTGCCCATCTGGACTTTCAAAAATCAAGTTTCTCCCTTTTTCCATCATAAAGGACATATCAAATCCAGCTTTTTCAAGTAAAGCAAGCGTTTCTTTCTCAATCCGCCCTTTGGTTAGAGCAATGGTTACTTGTTCCACCATCTTACTGGCCTCCTTCATAATCAATATTCTTACGGATTGCTTGATAAACCGCATCAATCTCTAAAGCCCACCCAACTGCCGTCAGTTTCTGAGCACCAAATCGCTCAAATAATTTATCATATCGCCCTCCAGATAAGAAGGCATCCGGTACCTGTTGATCAAAAACCTTAAACATCATACCAGTATAGTATGGAACTGTTGAAAGTTGCGCTAAATCTACAGTTACGATACCTAAGTCTTTCTCAATGAAGGTAATCAATTCTTCTAATTGATCAAAGGCCTTGAGTAATTGAGAATTGGTCACCACTTCCCGAGCTTGTCTCAAGACCGTCTCACTCTCTCCAAATAAATAAGGAAGCCTACGAATAAAGCCATCAAATTCACTAGGGTGTCGCTTGGTAAATTCATTCAACTTAGTGATGTTTTTATCCCGAATATGGAGAGAGAGTTCATTTGCAAGTTCACCAGTCAATTCAAGATGATCGAAGATGGTCCTTAAAATTGCCGCATGAGAAAACTCAAATTTATATCCCTTTAATCCAAGCTTATCAAGAGCTTCCTTCGCACTAGAAATGGCATACTGATATGCTACTTGAGCAGGAAAGCCAATAATTTCGATACCAGCCTGAGTTCGCTCATTTTCCAACCCCCGCATCAACTCCTGACTTTGAAAAACCTTGCCAGAGTATGAAAATTTAATTGGTGTGTGCACCCGTGTTGAGGCAATAACTCTGGCAATTTGACTGGTAATATCTGGGCGCAGGCTAAGTAATTGACCTTCTTTATCAAATAAATGGTAATTATCTCTATTTACCTGATCAGAAAAAACTTCAAAATGTTCCAATGTTGGTGTCTCAATCCGATGAAATCCTCGTTCCATTAAGAGGTCACTAACCGTTCTTTCAATTTCATAAGTTGCTTTGGCCCGTTTAAACAGTTTATCATGTAAGCCCTGTGGCAATGTTCGTTTGTTCATGACAATATTCCTTTATTTTTAATAGGACAGTTTCCATTTCCTTCTGCGTTCCAATGGAAATACGAAGCCAATCCTGAATTCGTTCCTGGGAAGGAAAATAGCGAATATAAATATTTTCTTTTTCTAAATAGGCAAACAGCTCCTCCGCCTTAACCAATGAGGGTTTGACTAAAAGAAAATTTGTTGATGAAGGTAAGACATCGAAGTTTAAGCCCTCTAATTCATTTGCAAACCAATCACGTGTTTCCATAATGGCTTGGCAAGACTGTTGATAATATGACCAATCTTCCACTGCTGCAAGTGCAAGTGTTTCTGAAATCACATCAACATTATAGGGATTGATCGAATTGCGAACGGCTTGCATCACACTTATGAGTTGCTTAGAACCTACACCGTATCCAACTCGCAATCCTGCTAGAGAAGCATCTTTAGAAAATGTACGAGTAATAAATAAATTCGGATATTTATCAAGAAGCCCCAATGCTGACTGTCCACCAAAATTGACGTAGGCTTCATCAATTATAACCACTACTTGTGAATTGGCTTTCAATACAGCCTCGATCTCATCTAAGGTCTGAAAACGCCCTGTCGGTGCATTTGGATTGGTTAGAATAATACCTCCACATTCCCTCTGATAGTCAGCTACATGCCAGCTAAAATCAGTTCTCAAAGGAACCTCCTCATAAGGAACACCATAGAGTTGAGCCCATACCTTATAGAACCCATAGGTTAGATCTGGAAATAACACAGGCGATTCGGTTTGAAAAAAAGCAAGGAAAGCCATGGAAAGAATATCATCTGAACCATTTCCTATCACAAACTGCTCCGGATCCAATCCATGCTGATGTGCAAGTGCCTGACGCAAATCAGCCTGATCTAAGCTAGAGTATCGCCGGAGGTGTTTTCCTTCAAATTTCGCCAATGCATCTATAACAGCCGGACTTGGACCATAGGCATTTTCATTTGTATTAAGCTTAATCATATTTTCTACCTTTGGCTGTTTTCCAGCTATGTAAGGTTCAATCTTTCTCAGTCCTTTTAGTTCCATTTTATCCTCCAAAATCAAAAAACCACATGCGAAGTCCTTGTATCAGGACGTTTGCACGTGGTTCCACCTTCATTCAGATATATGTCGCCACATATCCCTCAGGAAGTCTAAGACTTCAGCTCGTAACGTGAGCAGACGTCAATTGCTATTGAGTCTTTCAACCGTTCACAACTGCACTCAAGAATGTGTGCCCAAATCATTGTATCCTTTCAGCAACTAGATACTCTCTGCAAGTGATTTGGGATTGTTTCTATCTTCGATTTTCTATTTTGTACTATTTTACCAAATTTTTAAGAAATTGCAAGAATTATCAGAATTTTTTATGATAATCTTAACCTTCGCCTTTAAAGTAAGTCTTGCTCAAGATTCTAGCTTCTGTTACAATAGAAAAAAAGGAGGTTTGCCATGCGAGATAACCATTTGCACACTCATCATTCCTATGACTCAGAAACAGATTTTAGAGATTATTTGAATCAGTACGATGGCGAAATTGTGACAACAGAACATTTTGACTTATCCAACCCTTACAGCAAACAGGACGATGTACCCGACTATGAAGCCTATTCTAAAGAAATAGCTGAGCTAAACAAACAATACAATAACCGCATCAAAAAAGGAATTGAAATTGGCTACTTCCAGCCACGCGAAGCAGACATTCTTTCTTATCTAGCTGATAAAGAGTTTGATCTAAAGCTACTCTCCGTCCACCATAATGGAGTAAATGACTACTTAGACGATGAAGTAGCTGACATGGATATGCATACCATCATAAGTGACTACTTAGATCGACTAGAATACGCTATCGGGCGCGTTGAAGCTGATGTTCTTGCCCATTTTGACTATGGATTTCGTCTCTTTGACTTATCTGTCAAGGATTTACAGATATATGAACCACAGTTAATTCGTATTTTTAAAAAAATGATCGAAAATAATCTTGCATTTGAATTAAATGCAAAGAGTATCTACCTCTACCATCACGAAGACCTTTATCGTTATGCACTTTCTCTGGTTCAACAATTGGGGTGCCATCGCTATTCAATTGGATCTGATGGTCATAAACTGGCCCATTTCAGATTAGGCTTTAATCAGCTCGAATCCTTATTAGAAGAATACTCTATTTCTAAAGAAGAAGTCATCAATTACCGATAGGACTTACAAAAATGACCAGTATATCGCTTTTCCTAATGCGATATACTGGTCTTTTCGTCTTTGTTTAATAGCGAATGGCTTCGCGAGTTTTTTCATATGAACGAACGAAACGTTCTGTTACACCAGGCTCAACTGTCTCCAATGCAAATGAAATTTCTTCAAAAGAGGCTTGATAATCAAACTCTTTTTCAAAAATAGCTAAAGAACGATTAAAAGCTTTTTGAACATTCTCATCGAATGAGCGGTAACGGTTAGAATATTGTAAGAGTTGCTCTGTCAAAGTTGCATTTTGTACAATTAAATAAGCTAACTCTTCCAGTTGATTCATATCGTAAGTAGCATTTTCTAATAAACGGTTAACCACTTCGATGTTAATTCGTTTATAGTCCAATTCAGAAATCAATGCCTCAACATGATCGCTTGTTCTGAAGAAACTTGTTAAGAACTCACCAGGAATGCCTGGCATATTGCGTTTTTCCATGTAGCGTTTCAAGGTATGAAGCTTATTGATATAAAGTGTAGCTTTTTTACGCGCTGCATTTTCTGAAATTTCTTGTGACTTCAGATACTCTGCAAGTACCAATTGCTCTTCTTCGATTTCTTTCAATGTTGATAAAGCATGTTCTAGACGCTCTTGTAAAATTGAATAAGCAACTTGTGGAGTCTCAATCTCATCAACACTTTCAGTCACAACTATTTCAATGGACTCCAAACGTTTTTTCAATTGATTAATACGAGACAATTTACTTTCTGCCAATAAATAACTTGCATTTAAACGAGAAGCTTCTTCGTCAAGTTTCGCAGTATTTTCTGTGACATGTGCCAAGAATTTTGGCAAGGTATTACTAATCTTCACAACTGCTTTATGTGCTTCGACTTCACGAGTGAACAATTGATAAAGGTTTTCCAGTTTAGCTTGAATCTTTTCATTTTCAACTTCAGCTGCATCCAAATCAAAAGATACAACCAAGGCTGTATTTTCACGAATAGAGACACGAATATTCTGGAATTGAGATTCTACATCATTATCTGTAAACAAATAGTTTTGTTCTACTAATTTGCGATAACCAGTCTCCAAATCATCTAATTGATCTGGGAATGATTTTTCAAGCTTTTCAATCAAATTAGGAATACGATCCATAATTTGATTCAGGGCAATCATATGCTCTTCCGTCTTATCAAGAATTTCAGACGCCTCGATTGGGTCCCCAGATGAATTTAACATGACAAACTCAGAGAATTCGACTTCAATATTCTTCAACTGTTTCTCTAATTCTGGCAAGGTTTCACCAAAACTATCAGCATTATCTCGAACTGTTTCCTGTAAACTATCGAAGAGATTCAATGCATGTTTCACGCGACCTGAATTTTTCTCCTCTTGTTCTTTTAACTCAACAAGTCCGTGGCGAATAGCTTCAATATCTTCCTCAACCAAATTAATCTGGCTTTCAATACTATCAATTGCATTTTTTGCGCTAATGAATCGGAAAGAATTGTTAAAACCTTCAGCTTCAAAAATATGATTTTCAATATCAGCAAATGAGTTGAGTGATAAATCCACCCATTTTTGATTCCACTCACGGAATGTAACTTGGCTTTGACCAATCAAATGAAGCGCCTTAACGGCCTCCACTTCCTGATTCACTGGCAGATTAAATAAATCTTCCTTGCGCTCTTCTAATGCAACCAAAAGGTTATCATTACGTTTGCGAACAATCAGACAGGCTACATAGGCAATGATTAAAATAATAACAATCGAAATGATTAAAATGATTGTTCCAGTAGGCATGTAAATCTCCTTAGTTTCATAATGATTACGAGTAAATATCGCTTAATTATACCATATCTTACTAGCAATTGCACTATTTTTTTCATTTTTACACATCTAGTGTTGAATACACGGCATTTTCTTCGATAAACTCTCGACGAGGTTCAACCTTATCCCCCATCAGCATATCAAATATCTTGTCAGCTTCTGCAGCATCATCAACTGAAACACGCGCCATTAAACGGTTTTCTGGATTCATAGTTGTCTCCCATAATTGATGATCATCCATCTCTCCCAAACCTTTATAACGCTGAATAGTTGGCTTAGAGCGTCCAGTACTATGTCTCTCTAAAGCGTCTTGTAATTCCTGCTCTTGATTGACACCCGGTTGAATATACTCTTTAATATCGCTTCCAACCTTAACACCATAGATAGGTGGTTGTGCAATGTAGACATATCCTGCTTCAACAATCGGACGCATGTAGCGGTAGAATAAAGTCAAAAGGAGAGTACGAATATGAGCACCATCGACATCGGCATCCGTCATGATGACTAATTTTTGGTAACGAGCCTTGGTAACATCAAAATCCGCTCCAAACCCAGTCCCCATAGCAGTAAATAAGCTACGGATTTCTTCATTAGCCAAAATCTTATCCATGCTCGCTTTTTCAACGTTCAAGATTTTACCACGAATTGGCAAGATTGCCTGAAACTCACGATTTCGTCCAGATTTTGCTGATCCACCGGCTGAATCCCCCTCAACGATAAATAACTCTGTCTTTGTTGGATCATTCGATGAACAATCAGCTAACTTACCAGGAAGGTTGGAAATCTCAAGACCTGATTTCTTACGAGTTACTTCACGCGCACGTTTGGCTGCAATACGAGCCTTGCTCGCCAGAATCCCTTTCTCAACAATCCGTCGAGCAATCTGTGGATTTTCCAACAGAAACTCTGCAAAAGCATCAGAAAAGAGGCGGTTTGTAATCTTTACAACTTCGCTATTTCCAAGTTTTGTCTTTGTTTGTCCTTCAAATTGCGGTACAGGATGCTTAACAGAAATGACTGCTGTCAAACCTTCTCGAACATCTTCACCAGTTAGATTGTCTTCATTTTCCTTTAGGATTTTGTTCTTTTTAGCGTAATCATTGATGACACGAGTCAATGCTGTACGGAAACCTTGTTCGTGAGTACCGCCTTCATGAGTATGGATATTATTGGCGAAACTGATGACATTTTCATGATAACTTGTTGTATATTGCATAGCAACCTCAACAGTGATATCCTCCATCTCACCCTCAGTGTAAATTGGTGTCTCAAAAATCACATCTTTATTTTCATTGAGGTATTCAACATAAGAGGCAATCCCGCCTTCATAATGGTATTCCTTGGTTTGTTCCAAGCCCTCCCGTTTGTCAGTAATTGAAAGATTTAAACCACGGTTTAGAAATGCAAGTTCTTGAATCCGCTTGTTTAATTTAGTAAATTCAAATTCAGTTGTTTCAGTAAAAATCTCAGGGTCTGGTGTGAAATGAACAGTTGTACCAGAACGGTCTGTTTCACCTATTACTTTCAAATCTGCAACAACTTCACCTCTTCGGTATTCTTGGTAATAAACCTGACCGTTTTTATAGACTCGTACATCCAATTGAGCAGACAAAGCATTTACAACAGAAGAACCAACGCCGTGCAAACCACCAGATACCTTGTAGCCACCTCCGCCAAATTTACCTCCGGCATGGAGCACTGTGAAGACCGTCTCAACAGCTGGGCGACCCGTTCTTTCCTGAATATCAACAGGAATACCGCGTCCATTATCAATAACGGTAATAGAATTATCTGTCTCAATGAAAACTTCAATTTTATTCGCAAATCCCGCCAACGCCTCGTCAATCGAGTTATCGACAATTTCCCACACCAAATGATGTAAACCCTCTTTAGATGTGGAACCAATATACATCCCTGGACGCAGACGAACAGCTTCAAGACCTTCTAGAACTTGGATTTGACTGGCATCATACTCTTGAGCTTTTTCTTGTAAATCTTTGATTTCTTCTGTCATTTTTCTTCCTTTATCGCTATTAAAAACATTCTAGTGAATAACTTTCATTATAGCATATTTTTTACTAATTTAACAGTAAAAAAGAAAGGTAGATGACTCTCATTCTACCTTTCTCGTTCTACTTAATTACGGCGATAAACCATCTTCTTAGCTAATTCATGCCCATCATTGCCAAACATATCTACCAACGTATAAGCAAATTCCAGACTGGTTCCTGCCCCACGACTTGTAACGATTGGACCATCAACTACAACTACTTCTTCAATATGATTCCCTGATTGAATATCCTGTTCCATACCTGGATAGCAAGTGTAGTTTCTGTTCTCCAATAAGCCTGCTCTGTCCAGCACAATAGGAGCAGCACAGATAGCAGCAACAAATTTACCAGTGTCAACAACAGCCTGTAAGTCCGCGATCAATTCACTATGATCACGAAGGTTTGTAGCACCTGGCATCCCCCCCGGCAATACAACAAGATCATAGGAAGTTAATTGTCCCGAAAACCTTGTATCAGCTTCCACACGAATTCCATGAGAACCTTCAACGGTTCGATCCAGCAATCCTATCATATGACAGTCAAATCCAGCCCTACGAAAAATATCAACAGGTGCCAAAGCCTCGATTTCTTCAAAACCCGGCGCCAACATTACTGCAACTTTTACCATATAAAACCTATCTTTCTAAACGTTTGATCGTAATTTTTTTAAATTTACGTGAATGATCATTGTCTCTTTCATTCGACAAATGATACTGGTAACCCATGGACAAAATCAATCCTATACCAATTAAGTTGGCTACCATTGATGATCCACCTTGTGAAATAAAAGGTAAAGGAATACCTGTCAAAGGCAATAATCCAGTTGCTGCACCAATATTCTCAAAAACGTGGAACAAAAGCATCATGATATAGCCTGTAGATATGTAGGTATAGTATTTGTTGTTCGATTTCAAGGTAACCCGTAACATTCTATAAATTAACAATAAATATAGACCAATCAACACACTACTACCTATAAAACCAAAATTCTCAGCAATAACAGTAAAAATCATGTCACTTTCACGAACTGGGATGAATAAATTAGTCTGATTAAATCCAATCCCTTTCAAACCACCACTTCCAATCGCAATGAGACTTTGTGCCTGTTGATAGGTCGTAGTTTGAGCATTTTTAAAAGGATCCAACCAAGCGGAAATCCGGTTGATTTGATACGTGTCCATTCCCAAATTATGCAATAGAGTTGTTCCACCAGGTGAAATAAAAATCAACATAAAGCCAGCCACCAAAACGAATGCAACAAGGCTAATGGGCACCAATATTTTCCATGATACTCCTGATAAAAGAACCATTCCGCAAAAAATAGCAATGAAAACCAAAGATGTACCCAAATCACTTTGTAAGGCCAATAATGTCAAAACAGGAATCGTAAAGAGTGTCAAATATCCTATTAATTTGAAATCATTCTTTATGGACTGTTCTTCATGGTACTTGTGAAATGTAACAATAACTCTTGCTAACATGATGATGTATGAGATTTTCACAAATTCAGAAGGTTGAAACAGCGTTGTATCTCCAATCGTAACCCAGTTCTTAGCACCTGTTGAAGCAACTAAATCCGGACTGTAGAAAAATAATGGAAGAACCATCAATCCTAAACCCAAAACATAGAGAAACGGTGTAATTTGCCATAAGAACTTGGTAGAAAAAAACATAACGATTAAGGCAGCAATAACTCCAATTCCTATCCATGCAACCTGTTGCCCAACCATCTGAAGTACAATATCAGGATAATCCTGACTAACTGCAATATACAATGAGAGTATGCCTACAACTAGTAAAAAAAAGACGGGTAGAATAAGTGAATAATCTATTCGACTATCAATTGTTCCTCTGTTATTCATGAATGACCTCATACTTTCAACTCAAATACTAACTCTTTCCATTATAGCAAAAAAAGACTGGTCATTGAAATCAAAAGTTGAAATGTATAGCCAAAATCGTATAAGTACAAACTAGTTCAATCTCATCAAGGCATTATAAAACAATTGACGGAACAACCACTACTTTAAACAGTAATACATCCATAAAACGAAAATACAAAAGAAAAGCGACTGAAAAGTTTGCCCAATTTTTGGGAATGTAGCGCCCACCCGTTACCATTTCCGTTACCATTTCAAAAAGAAAGCCATTCCCACGGCACGGGAATGGCTTAAAATCAACGTTTTTAACGGTTTTATAACGCTGATTATTTGAGACCGTATTTTTTGTTGAAACGATCCACACGTCCATCTGCTTGAGTGAACTTTTGACGTCCAGTATAGAATGGGTGTGAGTCTGATGAAATTTCCACACGGATCAATGGGTATGTTTCACCTTCGAATTCAACTGTTTCGTTTGATTTCTTAGTTGAACCACTAAGGAACTTGTAGCCAGTAGTTGTGTCCAAGAAGACAACAGTGCGATATTCTGGATGGATATCTTTTTTCATTATAAAAATTCCTTTCTGCCATGGTCTCTTTTTCGAGCCATAGATTATAACCATTTAATTCTACCAAAAATTTTTCCTTCTGGCAAGTCTTTTAAACCAATTTTTAACTATTTTAGGTTATTTCAAAAACTCCCAAAAACTAAAGTGCTGATGCACCCGAAGCTACATCAGAAGTGACCCTTGCCCCAAATCCCCCTCTTGAAGGACTGCCCAAGCTATCAGAAACCCTTTCTTTACCGGCAAGAACTTTCTCAGAAAGCCCTGAAGTCACTAGAATCCTGCCATCAAGCCCAATCAAAACCGCCTCGATACCATCAGTTTCCTCTACCATCTTATAAATCCGAGTCATTTCTTGACCAAACAGTCGAGTTGTCCAAATCTCACCATCAACGGATCGTTTGGACACAATGGTCAAACTAGCCAGCTGCGACTCGATTGGATAGCCAGTCTCAGGACTCAAAATATGATGATAGGTCTTTCCATTCACGGTTAGGGTTCTTTCGTAAATACCAGAGGTGACAACCGATTCTTCTCGTATTTTTAGGACGAGGGCATTTTCACCACGTGGTTTCTGAGGATCCTGTATACCAATTCGCCAATAACCATCTGGATTGTGAGGAGCTTGACCAAAGGTCAGGACATTGCCACCCAGGTTAATCAATCCAGCTTCCACACCTATTCTTTTCAAGAAGTCGACAATCTTATCTGCTACATATCCTTTAGCAAGAGCACCCAAATCAATCGCCATGCCTTCTTTTCTCAAATAGACTGTGTGCTCTTGGTCATCTAATTCAATGTCCCTTGGATTGATGAGTTGGAGTTTTTCACTGATTATTGCTTGAGTTGGAAGTTTGGCATCGCTAAAACCAATCCGCCAGCTTTGCACAAGGGGACCAATGGTAATATTCAAAAAAGATCCCTGAGCCAGACTATGTTCTTTGCCCAATGTAATCAATTCATACAGGTCATCGGCAACAGGAACCGCCTGAACACCAGCATTGAGGTTGACCTCCATTAATTCAGAGGTCAAGTCATTAGCAGAAAACCGATCCTTGTAGAGATAGAGAAGCTCTTCTACCTGATCCAAAATCGGTTCTGCCTGAGGATGCCATATTCTGGTTTCAATGATGGTTCCCATAAGTCGAAGGGAGCGACTACTTGCTTGCATTCCTCACTACCTCTTGGATTTCTTGGTATATTTGCTCATTTTCGGAGAGTGAATAAGAGTTAGCACCACTTGCTAGTGGGTGGCCACCGCCATCGTGGCGTTTGGCAATCTCGTTGATTGGAAGATACTTACTGCGCAAACGGACTCTGTAATTTCCGTCAGTTTGTTCCACAAAAATCCCCCAAGATTGAACGACTCCAATTCGTCCTGGTGCACCTACGATAAAGGAAGTGTCCGCATCGGTCATCCCATATTTTTCGAGAATATCCTGTGTCAAAATAACACGTGCCGCACCATGTTCATCCACTTCCAAGTTGTCGTAGACGTAACCTGTCAACTTGGCAATCTTGAAATCAATGGTATCCATCTGGCGAGACATCCTTGCAAAGTCAAAATCTTCTTGGCGGAGACGAGCAACAATCTCAAAGGTGCGCGAGCTGGTTGCTGGATAGAGAAAGCGGCCTGTATCGCCCACAATTCCTGCATAGAGTAGACGAGCAATCTCTCCATCGAGTTCAAGTTGGCTTTGGATGGCTAGTTCCGTAATCATTTCACTGCATGAGCTGGCTTCCGTATTGACCCAGAGCAGGTCACCATAAGGCTCTTCATTGGGGTGATGATCGATTTTAATCAAGAAATCTCCTTGAGTATAACGGTCGTCATCCACACGCGCAGTATTGGCAGTGTCTGTCACGATTACTAAGGCTCCTTGATAGTCTTGGTCTGCAACTACGTCCATTCCTGCCATCCAAGCAAGATTTGGTTCCTCAAAACCGGTTACCTTGATGGTTTTTTCAGGAAAATTCTTCTGCAAGAGTTTCTGTAAGCCAACTTGACTACCAATCGCATCCGGATCTGGTCTTTTATGTCGATGAATAATAATCGTGTCATATTCGTGAATTTTTTCAATAATTTTACTGTAAATTGTCATAGCAACTCCTTTTCATCATTTTAGCATAAACTTCCCCTTTTGAAAATGATGGGTGTGTGGTATAATGGAATTACTATGTAATTTGGAGGAAATTATGGCACTAGCAAAAATAGTTTACGCTAGTATGACTGGTAACACAGAAGAAATTGCTGACATCGTCGCCAGTAAGCTAGAAGAGTTGGGCGTTGAAGTACAGGTACATGAATGTACGACTATTGAAACAGAAGATATTTTGGATGCAGACCTTATTGTTGTAGCTAGCTATACCTATTCGTATGGTGGTGATGGTGAACTTCCAGATGAAATTGTTGATTTCTATGCTGACCTAGCTGACTTAGATTTGACTGGTAAGGTCTACGGTGTTTGCGGTTCTGGTGATACCTTCTATGATGACTTCTGTAGTGCAGTAGATGACTTTGATGTCATGTTGGGTTCACGTGGTGCAACTAAGGGTGCTGAAAATGTCAAGGTAGACCTTGCAGCTGAAGATGAGGATATTGTTAATCTTGAGCAATTTGCAACAGACCTTGCTGCAAAATTAGATACTTTGAATTAATTGACAAACAGACTGGCTTATCAATAGGTCTGGTCTGTTTTTTTAGCCTATTAATAAGATTGTACACCTATTGTTTGCAATCTTTATTTTTTTGATATATAGTTAACTGGTTAAGTTTTTAGGAAAAGGAGAATTTTATGGCTAAAAAATCAAAAATGGCCCGCTTTCAGAGGCAGTTGGAACTAATCGAACGTTATGCAGATTTGCGAAAAAGTCTCAAAGAAAAAGGTGACTACCAAGCACTCAGAAAATTGCCTCGCGACTCAAATCCAAATCGACTGAAATACAGAGACCGGACAGATGGCCGTCCGCATGCTTATATGCGAAAATTCGGTGTGAGTCGAATTACTTTCCGTGAATCAGCTCATCTTGGTCAACTCCCTGGGGTTAAAAAAGCAAGTTGGTAAACATTCTTAACAAGGCTGGTTTTTCGCCTTGTTTTTTGCTATACTAAAAACCAACTGAAACAATCTCTGGAGGAGTAAATAATGGATTTAGACATGATTCGTTCACAAATTAATCAGCTTGATGAGGAACTTGTTGCACTATTGGAAAAACGTATGGAGCTTGTTGATCAAGTCGCAGCCTACAAACGAGCAACAGGTAAGCCTGTTTTGGATACCAGCCGAGAAAAAGCTGTTCTTGAAAGAGTTGGAAAATTAGTCCAAAAGGATGATTACCGCTCTGCTATTCAAGCGACCTTTAGTGATATGATAGCCCAATCAAGAGCATATCAATCTTCCAAGTTAGCGAATCATGAGTAATAAGATGAAACATACCATCCAACTCCTTTTCTTTTCTTGCTTAATTGGAGTCGGTGCAGGAATTATCACCACACTTTTTGGGAAAATTCTACTAGGGGTTGGAGACTTACGATCTGAATATTTTATATATCTAATCCCCTTTCTGCCACTTGTAGGGGTGTTGATTATTTTCATTTATCAAAAATGGGGGAGGGAAGTCCAAGCAGGTATGGGCTTAGTATTCAAAGCTGGACAAGGGGAGATAGTACAAATTTCTCCAGTTCTCATTCCGCTCATCATCGCTACAACTTGGCTCAGTCATCTTTTTGGCGCTTCCGTTGGTCGCGAGGGGGTAGCTGTCCAACTTGGAGCCAGTCTCTCACACTGGTTAAAAAAACATGGTTTCACACACTTGCCCAAAGACATGATAACAAAGATTGGTATGGCCGCAGGTTTTGCAGGGCTATTTCAAACACCATTGGCTGCTGGTTTCTTTGCCATTGAGGTTTTAATCGTTGGCCAATATTCTTGGACTAGTCTCCCCTATTGTCTAGTTGCCGCCTTCACAGCTTCTACTACTTCCCATTTATTGGGATTAGAGAAATTTACCCACACTATTTCATCTTTTTCATTCCAGTTTACAGATAGTTTTAAATGGCTATTTATTGCCCTTTGCTTCGGTTTCATCGGCAATATATTCGCCTGGTTTTTGACGCAATCGAAAAGCATCTCAACTCGATGGCTTCCAAATCCTTACATTAAAATAGCTATCATGGGAGTTGGACTGACCGTTCTACTATTTTTCTTCCATCAAGGTCGTTATACTGGTCTAGGAACCAATTTGATCGATGCAAGTTTAGCTGGGGAACAGGTGTTTGCTTACGATTGGCTACTAAAACTCCTACTCACCTGTCTTTGTTTGGCTGCAGGTTTTCAAGGGGGCGAAGTTACTCCACTCTTTGCGATTGGAGCAAGTTCTGGGGCTGTTTTAGCAGGATTACTAGGTCTACCAACTGAACTTGCTGCAGCCCTTGGGTATTGTGCCGTATTTGGAACAGCCACTAATACCTTACTAGCTCCTATTTTTATTGGATACGAAGTGTTCGGAAGTAGTATCATCCAATACGCAATACCCGTACTTATCATAGCGTATTTTGTCAATCGAAAGCAAACCATTTATGGAATGCAAATGAAATAAATGGAAGAGAATACATATTATATGCATAAACACCAAATATGCATAAACACCAAGTTCCCAAAATAAGCTGATATTGCCATGAAAAGTAAAACGCATAAAATCGCCTTCCAAATAAGCTTGATTTTATGCGTTTTTTTGTAGTTTTATTTTAAATATAGTATTATGAATTCGCTTCAATGGTAACCTCTAGGTGGTTAACCACTTTTTGAATATTTATTGTGCCCTTGTAAATGCCATAGCCAATGATTAGCATTCCTGAAAGACCTAGTATGACCAAAGCGAAAGCGCAGGAGTATACAATGAAAAAATTACCACTATAAGCCTACTGATTTTATCTGCTGCAACTCTGGCATCTTGTTCATCATCATATCCCACAACCAATGTCTCGACAACTAATTACTAAATATTTCCCTGAAACGAAACTCTCAAAGATAAATGCTACTTCCTATCAAAACATTATAAACGAACTGGCAAAATCTTATGTGAAAGATAGTGTCAAAAGGTTCAATTCGCATATAAGGGCATCAATTAAAGTTGCTTTCCATCAAGGTATTTTAAAAATAAGATTTTACCGAAATTGTCAAAGTTTTCTCCGATGTCGAGTCCAAAAGAGAAGAAGACAATTATTTAGAACTAGATGAATATGAACAATTAATCACAGATTATCGAAAGACAATCAAGTACCAGTCCCACTTCTTCCTGTACACAATTGGAAAGACGGGTTTGCGATTTTCGGAAGCAACCGGCATTACAGAACCTATCGTTGACCGCGAAAATATGTGTTTACGAATCCGCAGGACTTACAAAGTTTACGGAAAGAAGAAAGGTTGGGGACCTACTAATAATCCGCAATCAGAACGAGGTGTGCCGTTTGATAGCGAGTGGCTGAAAGCATACGACGAGTACATGAAAGTTGGATATATAGACAATCCAGATAAAAGATTATTTACCAAATTGACCGGGACTGGCGAAAATAAAATTTTAAACAAAAAGACACGTCAAACATTTAATGTACATGGCTTATATGGTTATTTTTTAATAAAGTATCTTATATCATAACAATTTTCTTTTTGTGAAGTAGGATTAGTAAAATAGAAGCCTAAAGTGGCTTCTTTCTTAGTTTACCTTAAAATAGCACTGTACCAAATTAAGGAGATGCAGTTTTAACAACGGCTGATAGATTGAAAAGATAAATATCAAATTGATATATAAAGCTTTGTTAATCATTATATTATTATTATTCTACTTGATATTGAAACTATAAGGGGAGCGTCAATAATTTTGTGTAAATGATTCTTCCCTACTGCAGATTGTTTCTAA
>ERZ650312.35-NODE-35-length-53604-cov-9.244617_pt1 | contig 53604 bp, 55 predicted proteins | sample MGYA00376248_ERZ650312 | MGnify/ENA primary metagenome ERZ650312 (study PRJEB26733, sample SAMN07839316) | wastewater metagenome | biome: urban; feature: wastewater treatment plant; material: waste water | place: USA: North Carolina | collected 2016-07-28 ... | reverse complement strand
CCACGCTTTTGCGCTCAAAATCTTACTCGCGGATGAATTGTGAACAGACCCTAAGAAATGCCCAGGCCGTCTGAAAGGGCTTTTGTGCGCCGGCGGCCGGATTATTCCGTGCGCACAAACGCGATATGTTATGATGCGCTTCATTTGACAACACCATTTTCGAGGGTAAAGAAATGTCTTGGTCTGCTACCGACAGTGCAGCTTTATACGGTATCCGCCATTGGGGCGACCGCTATTTTTCTGTGAGCGACGACGGTCATGTTGTGGTGAAACCCAACGACAACAGCGAGGTAACTGTGGATTTATACGGGCTCGTGGCCGAGTTGAACGAGCGCGGCCAAGATCTGCCGATGCTGTTTCGCTTTCCCGATATTCTGCAAGACCGTGTGGCGCGTTTGTGCGCCGCGTTTAACCGCTCTATCCGCAAAAACGATTATCAGGGGCGCTACACGGCGATTTACCCGATTAAGGTCAACCAGCAGGAATCGGTGGTGAAAAACATCATCGTGCCGAAAAACGATGAGGTTTCCATCGGGCTGGAAGCCGGCTCCAAGCCGGAATTGATGATCGTGCTGGCGTTTGCGCCCAAAGGCGGCACCATTGTGTGCAACGGCTATAAAGACCGCGAATTCATCCGCCTCGCCCTGATGGGGCAGCGCTTGGGGCACCAAGTGTTTATCGTGATTGAAAAAGAATCGGAAGTGGATTTGGTGATTGAAGAATCGGCCAATCTGGGCGTGAAAGCCAATATCGGCCTGCGCGTGCGCCTCTCTTCGCTCGCTTCGAGCAAGTGGGCCGACACCGGCGGCGACAAAGGCAAATTCGGCCTTTCCGCCGCGCAGCTGATCTCAGCCGCCGAAAAGCTCACCGCCGCAGGCTTGGCCGACACGGTAAAGCTGATGCATTTTCACATGGGCTCGCAAATTTCCAATATTTCCGATTACCGTTTGGGCTTTAAAGAGGCGGTGCGCTATTTTGCCGAGCTGCGCGAATTGGGGCTGCCGATCGAATATGTAGACGTGGGCGGCGGCTTGGGCGTGGATTACGATGGCACCCACTCGCGCAATGAAAGCTCGATTAATTACGATATCGGCGAATATTCACATGTGATTGTGTCGATGCTGGCCGAATATTGCAATGAACACAATGTGCCGCATCCGGGTATTTTCTCGGAATCCGGCCGCGCCATGACGGCGCATCATGCCGTGCTGGTGATGAATGTAACCGATGTCGAGCGTCTGCCCGATCAAGTGCCTGAAATCACCGACGAAGAAGATTTGTCGTTTGCCACCCAAAAGCTGATTGCCAAGCTGCACGATGCCGATGATCGTGAAATGGTGACCGAAACCTATTACCGCATCGGCCATTACCTCACCGAAGTGATCGGCCTCTATCTCGAGGGCAAAGTGTCGCTGCGTGAAAAAGCGCTGGCCGAGCAGCTGCACGCCGTGCTCTGCCACCGCCTGAAAAGCCAGCTGCAAGCCGGCCAGCGCTCGCAGCGACAGGTGTTTGACGCGCTCACCGATAAATTGGCCGATAAATATTTCTGCAATTTTTCCGTGTTTCAAAGCCTGCCCGACACCTGGGCCATCGGCCAAGTGCTGCCGATTATGCCGATACACCGCCTGAACGAAAAGCCCGGCCGCCGCGCCGTGCTGCAAGATCTCACCTGCGATTCAGACGGCAAAGTGCGCCAATATGTGGACCAGCAAAGCATCGAAACCAGCATGCCGATTCACGAGCCGCGCGCGGGCGAGCCTTATCTTTTGGGCGTGTTTATGGTGGGCGCGTATCAGGAGATTTTGGGCGACATGCACAACCTTTTCGGCGACACCGATTCGGTGAATGTGTATGTGCGCGACGACGGGCGTGTGGAATACGGCGGCATGGAAGAGCACGACACCATTGAAGACATGCTGCGCTATGTGCACTTGTCGCCCGAAGAAGTGCTCAATAAATTTGAAGAAAAATCGCGTTGGGCCCGGCTTGGCAAGGCCGAACACAACCTTTATTTTGCCGAATTCTGCCGCGGCCTCAAGCAAAGCTCGTATTTGAGCCTGGAAGCACATGAGCATGAATAAGCCTGCCGATAAGGCCGTCTGAAACATGGCCGGGATTTATTTTGCCGCCGCAGCCGCTGCGCCGGTGCATGAATTGGCCGAACGCTTCGGCCTGAGCCGGCTCAATGCGCCGCCGCTGGCAGGCGAATATCTGCTGGCCGATGCCGAGGGCATTGCCTTGTGCCGTGCGGGCGAAAAAGGGCGCGTGCAGGTGGATTTTGCCGGCGGCGCCGCGCAATATCGGCGCACCAAAGGCGGCGGCGAATTGCTGGGCAAGGCGGTTAACCACAGCGCCGCACCGCGAGTGTGGGACGGCACCGGCGGCTTGGGGCGCGATGCTTTTGTGCTCGCTTCGTTGGGGTTGGCGGTGAACGTGTTTGAACAGCATCCCGCCGTGGCCTGCTTGCTGGCCGACGGCCTGCGCCGCGCCGCCGCCGATGAAGAAACCGCCGAAATCGCCGCACGCATCACGCTGCACCACGGCGACACCTGCGCGCTGATGCCGGCATTGGCCGCTGCGCAGGGGCGGCCGGATGTGGTGTATCTCGACCCGATGTATCCCGAGCGCAAAAAAGCGGCGGCGGTGAAAAAAGAAATGGCTTATTTCCACGGCCTTGTGGGCGCGGCGCAAGATGAGGCCGCGCTTTTGACCGCCGCCCGTGCCGTGGCCAAAAAACGCGTGGTGGTGAAGCGGCCGCGTTTGGGCGATTTTTTGGCACAAGCCGAGCCAGCTTATCAATATGCCGGCAAAAGCACCCGTTTTGATGTGTATTTGCCGGATGCGCCGGTGTTGTAAACCGATTTTCTTTGCAGGCCGTCTGAAAAAACAGTTTTTCAGACGGCCTTTGATTTAAGTGGCGGTAAATAGTACGGAATTTGCTACAATTGCCGCTTCTTTTAATTTTTACCGGCAATCAACATGACCCGCTCCGATATTCCCGTTTTCACGCAAGCGCTCAGTCGCGCCGAACAAGATGCTTTATGGCAATGGGTGCAGCGCCAATTTGCCTGCCCGAGCGAGGGCTGGCAGCGCCTGCTGCTCAATGGCATGCCCTTGGGGCGGCTTGATGCAAAATGGGCAGCACAAGTGCGTCAAGATTGGCCTTTGCACCAACAACACAGCGAAGCGGCGCTGGCGCTTGATGCGGGAAGCTGGCTCGAAATGGCTGATGCCTTGCAACACATGGCCGCCACTTGGCACAAGCTGGGGCTGCTCGGCGGCTGGCGCAATGAAAAATTCGATGTGCGCGATGAAAAAGGGCAGGCTTTGTTTGCATTGGAGCGCGCCGCCTTCCGCCCGCTCGGGCTGCTGAGCCGCGCCATACACATCAACGGGCTGGCGTGTTGCGACGGCGAATGGCGCTTTTGGATCGGCCGGCGCAGCCCTTATAAAGCAGTAGACCCCAACAAGCTCGATAATTTGGTGGGCGGCGGCATCAGCAGCGGCGAGTGCGTGCAAACGGCCATGTTGCGCGAAGGCGAAGAAGAAGCGGGATTGAGTGCGGCGCAGCTGCAACACGCCCGTGCCGGCCGCCGCTGCTTAAGCCTGCGGCCGGTGTCGCGCGGGCTGCACCGCGAGGAATTGCACATTTTCGATGTGGTGTTGCCCGAGGGCGTGCAGCCGCAAAACCAAGATGGCGAAGTGGCCGAATTTATGCTGCTCTCCGTGGCTGAATTGGCCAAAGCGATGGCAGAAGGCCGTTTGATGAACGATGCCTTGCTGGCCACGCTCGATGCCTTCGGCCGCTACAGCCTGCTCGACCCGCAACACGAGCTGGCGCAATGGCTGGCGCGCATGGGTTTGTTTGAAGATGATTGAATACGCTTTGGCCGTATGCGGCAAAAAAAGCGGCTTATTTCCCCTCAGCCGGCAGCGGCCGGCCGGCTTTTGTCTGTCATCTTGAATGAATTTGAATGAGACAGGCTTCTAAGCAGGCATAAAAACAATTTTTTGCCTTTACATTGTGGTTTTTCTTGTTTTAGAATAAGATTCATATATAAACATAAAAACAGAGATTTTTGCTTCGCTTCGTCACTTGCTACCAGAAAGGCTGGCGTTTTATTATGACCGCGCAATCCAAACATGCATCCATTAATATCAGCCTGATTCAGGCCCGCGAAGCATTGATGACCCAATTTCGTCCGATTTTGAACAATGCAGGCATCACCGACCAGCAATGGCGCATCATCCGCCTGCTGGCCGAAAACGGCACGCTTGATTTTCAAGATTTAGCCAATCAGGCCTGCATTCTGCGCCCCAGCCTCACCGGCATTCTCACCCGCTTGGAAAAAGTGGGCTATGTGGTGCGCTTGAAGCCTTCCAACGACCAGCGCCGCGTGTATTTGAAGCTCACCGGCGAGGGCGAAAAGCTGCACCGCACCACTTGCGATCAAGTGGACGCGCGCTATGATGTGATTGAATCGGTGCTGTCGAAAGACAAACTCAAGCAACTGCAAAGCCTGCTGGGTGAATTGTCTGCCATCGGGCAGCACATCGACTGATCTGATTCATGACTGACAACACGCCGCTGAAACAGGATTTCCGCCACGCAATGGCCTCATGCGCCGCCGGCGTGCATGTGATCACCACCGATGGCGCCGCCGGCCGCTACGGCATCACCATGACGGCGGTGTCGTCGATTACCGATGAGCCGCCCACGGTAATGCTCTGCATCAACCGCAGTGCCGCCATCATTCCGATACTTCAAACCAACCGCGATTTGTGCATCAACGTGCTCTCCGCCGGCCAGCAAGATGTGGCCGAGCATTTTGCCGGCATCACGCAGCTCTCGCCCGAAAAGCGCTTCGAATACCATATCTGGCATCGCGGCGGCAGTGGCCAATTGCAGGTGGAAGGTGCGCTGGCGCATATGCACGGGCGCATCGTGGCGCAACACGATATCGGCACCCATTGCGTGTTTTACGTTGAAATCAGTGAAATCAAAGTGCACGATGCCGAGCGCGCACCGGCTTTGGTGTATTTCCGCCGTCATTTTCACGGATTAGCGTAGAGGCTGTTTACAATCCATTTCGTGGCAATCTTTTGACTCAAAAACGCGCCTGCTGCGTTGAACATGCTCGAAGGTGCTCAGCTTTGCGGCATTTTCCGCCTTGCAACATGCTTTCGAGCCGCCTTTGGGCGGCTTTGCCATTTTGTCGGCAGCCGGTGCAGGAAACCGTTATAATAGCCAACCTTCGGCGCGCATCCATATCAAAACCTCACATTCGGGCAGCCGGGCGGTTTTCAGCGGCCGAATGCCGCAGCTTGCGCCGATAAGCGCTTATCCACAGGATACATGCATGAGCATATTAGAAGAAATTCTCGATTTTAATCAGGAATTTGTTGCATCAGGCGAATATGCCCAGTTTTTCAGCAATAAATATCCCGAGCGGCAGCTGGCGATATTGTCGTGCATGGATGCGCGCATGGTGGAGCTGCTGCCGCGTGCGCTGGGCTTGAAAAACGGCGATGCCAAGTTGATTAAAAATGCCGGCGCGGTGGTCACGCATCCGTGGGGCTCGGTAATGCGCAGCCTGCTGGTGGCGGTGCTGGAATTAAAGGTAAAAGAAATCATGGTGGTGGCACATTATGATTGCGGCATGCGCGGCCTGAATGCCGATGCTTTTCTGGGCAAGGCGCGCGAGCAGGGCATACCCGACGACCGCGTGGCCACTTTGCGCCATGCCGGCATCGATCTCGACGGTTGGCTCACCGGCTTCGATAATGTGGAAGACAGCGTGCGCCACACCGTGGGCATTATCCGCCGCCATCCGCTGATGCCCGACAACGTGGCGGTGCACGGCTTGGTGATTCATCCGGCCACCGGCAAACTTAATTTGGTGGTGGACGGCAAAACCGACAACGCGGCTTAAACTTTTTTTCAGACGGCCTGTATTAAAAAATGATGAAAAATATCGGACTTTTCGGCGGCACTTTCGACCCCATCCACAACGGCCATCTGCACATTGCGCGTGCGTTTGCCGATGAAATCGGGCTGGATAGCGTGATTTTTCTGCCCGCCGGCGACCCTTACCATAAAGAAGCGAGCGCGGGCGGTGCCGATGCGCGCGCGCGCCTGCACATGGCCGAATTGGCCGTGGCCGACGAGCCGCGCTTTGCCGTGAGCGATTGCGATGTGGTGCGCGAGGGCGCTACCTATACCTTTGACACCGTGCAGATTTTCCGCCAGCATTTTCCCGCCGCGCAATTGTGGTGGCTGATGGGCATGGACAGCCTGATGCAGCTGCACAAATGGAAAAAATGGCAAACGCTGGTGCGCCACACCCACATTGCCGTGGCCGCCCGCGAAGGTGAAAACCTTGCCCAAGCGCCGCGCGAATTGCACGGCTGGTTGGGCGAAGCGCTGCAACAGGGCAGCCTTAAGCTTTTAAATGCGCCGATGTGCAACGTGAGCTCCACCGAAATCCGCCGCCGCGCCCGCTTGGGCGAATCGCTGGCCGGCCTGGTCGATCGCCGCGTTGAGCGCTATATCGAGCAAAACCATCTTTACCGCTAAACCTTTCAGACGGCCTCATGCCTTTCTTTAAAAATGCCGTCTGAAACTTTTTAAAATAGGAAACCGAATGAACGAACAAGAGCTGCAAGATTTGCAAAAAATGCTGGAAATCGCCGTGAGCGCTTTGGAAGACGTAAAAGCCAAAGACATCGCCGTGCTCGAAACGCAAGAGAAAACGCCGCTGTTTGCGCGCATGATTATCGCCAGCGGCGACAGCACGCGCCAAGTGCGGGCGCTGGTCAACAACGTGGCCGTGGATTTGAAAGCCGCCGGCTTCGAGATTTTGAGCACCGAAGGCCAAGAGGGCGGCGAGTGGGCGCTGGTGGATGCCGGCGATTTAGTGGTGCATGTGATGCTGCCCGCCGTGCGCGATTATTACGATATCGACACCCTGTGGGGCGGTGAGAAACCTTCGTTCCACCCTGGTGCCGCCAAACCGTGGCATGCCGCCGATTCGCAATCATAAAAGGTTTCAGACGGCCTTTGCTGCCAAGCTTCTGCCTGTCTATTCAAAAGCCAAACCGGTTGTTTGAACTTGCCGTTGTGCCGCTTTTTCAAACGGCATTATGCGGCCACAATAAGGGTTTGTCGGGATAAGGCATAGAAAAGGCCGTCTGAAAAAAATGCCATGAACATTACTGTATTGGCTGTGGGCACCAAAATGCCGCGCTGGGTGGATGAAGCCGTGGCCGAATATGCCAAGCGCTTCGGCCGCGATGTGCATTATGCGCTCAAAGAAATCAAGCCCGAAAAGCGCGGCGCCGGTGTGAATGCTGTACAAGGCATGGCCGCCGAAGAAAAGCGCCTGCTCGAAGCCATTCCGCCGGGCGCTTTTTTGGTGGTGCTTGATGAGCGCGGCAAAGCGCCCACCTCGGTGGAGCTGGCCGGCCATTTGCAACGCTGGCAGCAAGAGGGCGAACACGTTTGCTTTATCATCGGCGGTGCCGACGGCATGACCGAGCATTTAAAGCAGCAGGCGCGCCTGATGATGCGGCTCTCCAGCCTCACGCTGCCGCACGGCATGGTGCGCGTGCTGCTCACCGAGCAGCTTTACCGCGCGGTGTCGATTTTGCATAACCATCCTTATCACCGCGAATAATACCAATTCAAAAAAATAATATACAAATAGGCAGCCTGTAGGTCGGATTCTCGAATCCGACACTTGTTCGCAGAACAAGGCACGCACATCGCTTTGGCCGTTGGTCAAATGTCGGATTCAAGAATCCGACCTACGCGGATGATGCCGCCGAACTGTTTTTATTTTGTAAGGTTATTTTTTAGAATTGGTATTAGCTTACTTTTTTGAATGGGTATAAACCGGCATGGCACGGGCAGCCGTTTGGGTTTTTGTGATATTGCAGCGAAAGCCAATAAGAAACCGCGGTTTGTTCGGCATCAGGATGCATGCGTTTAAAGCAGATGATGTCGGTTTTTTAGTGCTAAAAATAAAGGCCGTCTGAAACATTAATCTTTCAGACGGCCTTTATTTTGTTGTGGAATGAAAAACACGTGCGTGGCTATTGTGTTGAAAATGTGCACAAGGTGTGCCATCTTGTTGTGCCTTTCACCTGGCAAACGGGCTTTTCTACCCACTATCCGGCTTGCGGCTGAAGTGCGGGCAAGCCTTAATCCGGCTGCGGTACTTTGTGTTGCACGGCATACACGGCCGCTTGCACGCGGCTGCTCAGCTCGAGCTTGCGCAAGATATTCTGCACATGCACTTTGATGGTGGATTCGGCCAAATCGAGGCGGCGGGCAATCACTTTGTTGCTGTGGCCGGCAGCCAGATAGCCCAGAATTTCCAACTCGCGCGGGGTGAGGCTGGAGAGTGCATTGTTTTTCGGCGGCGCGGCGGGGGAAATCAGCGATTGCACCAGCCGAGCGGTCATTTCGGGGGAAAACACATTGTCGCCGTCCACCGCTTTGCGGATGCTGTCGAGCAGGAAATCGGCGTTGATGTTTTTCAGCAGAAAGCCGCGCGCGCCGAGGCGCATGCATTCGGTGAGGTCGTCGCTGTCTTCCGACACGGTGAGCATCACCACGGTTTGCTCGGGGTGGGCGCTGAGAATCTGCGCCAGCGCTTCGCGCCCGTTCATCACCGGCATGTCGAGATCCAAAAGCACAATGTCGGGGCGGGTTTGCGCCACCAGCTTCACGCCGCTGAGGCCGTCGGCGGCTTCGCCGATCACTTCGAAATCGTTTTGACGCGAGAGCAGGGCCTTGATGCCGCTGCGAAAGAGGGTGTGGTCGTCGATTAGCGCTATTTTGATGTGGCTCATGTGGCGGTTCTCTTATGGTGCGGCAGCATCAGGGTGATGGTAGTGCCGTGTAGTGGCTCGGATTGTACCGCAAGCTCGGCATGAATGCGACGGGCGCGCTCGTGCATGATGCCCAGCCCCACGTGTTCGCCCGAAAGGTTTTTCAGACGGCCTGTGTCAAATCCTTGGCCGTTGTCGGCGATGCGCATGGTGAAATCTTGCTCGTTGAAAATATCGATTTCCACGCTGTGCGCCTGCGCGTGTTTGCGGATATTGGAGAGGCTCTCTTGCAAAATGAAAATCACTTGCAGCTGCTCTTCGCTGCTCAAGGCATAGCCGTGGCCGTGCCAATGGGTGTTGACGGCAATCTGGGTTTGCTGTTCAAAGCGCTTTACCAAGGCCTGCACGGCTTCGGGGAATTCTTTTTTGCTGATTTTGGTGCGGAAATTGAGCAATAATTCGCGCACATCGTCATAGCATTCCTGCACGCCCTCGCGGATAAAGTTAAGATTCTCCTGCACTTGCTCGCGCTCGTTTGCCTGCACGGCGCCTTCGAGCATCTGCACTTGCAGGTTTAGAAAAGTGAGCGTTTGGGCGATGCTGTCGTGCAGGCCTTGCGCCATCAGGTTGCGCTCCTGCAAAACCGCCAGCTGCTTGCTCTCTTCGGCCAGGCGGATGTTGGCGATGGCCACGCCGAGTTGGTCGCACAAGGCATGTAGAATTTCGGTGTCGCTGCTTTTCAATTGGCGGCCGTCTGAAAAATAAAGCGTGAAAATGCCGATTTCCTGCTCTTTATAGCGGATGTGGAACACGGCCACGCCATCGAAGCCCAGCCGCTCGCACAAGGTCGGCGTGCTGGTGGTTTCGTGGGTGTTGAAAAAATGCACCGGCCGCACATCGCTTTCTTGCTGGGCAACTTTGCCGCACAAGCATTCTTCGAGGTGCTCGCATTGCTCGGCGCTTTGGATTTTTTCGGGCAGGCCGATGCTGGCCACCAAATCCATGCGTTTACGGGCAAAATCCAGCAAACGCACGCTGCCGGCAGCAGCGGCCACTTCGGGCAGCACGCGGGTGAGGAAATTTTCGGCGGCGGCGGCCGGCGTGCGGGTTTGGTGCAGATCGCGGGCGGTTTGGTAGAGCGTGTCGAGCTCGTGGTTTTTCTGCTCGAGATTGCGGGTTTGCAGCGCCACTTGGCCTTCAAGATTGGTGTAGAGTGTTTTGAGGTGGGTGCTCATGCGGTTGAAACCATCGTTGAGCTGGGCGAATTCGGCGGTGTCACCCGTGGCCACTTGTGCACCGAATTCGCCGCGACGAATGGCCTGCATGCCGCTGCGCAAAATATCCAGCGGCCGGATCACCCACAAATAAAGCAGCACCACCATCACGCCTGCGCCCACCAGCACCATCACCATCAAGGCCGTCTGAAAAAGGCGCAGCCATTCAGTGTTGCGCGCATTCACGTTTTCCACTGAGCGCACAAAATCATCAATCAGCGCCACAAAAGAGCGCAATTGTGCGCTGTCGGGCGATTGGCCGCTAGCGAGCACCGGTTTGATTTGCTGATGCCAATGGCCGATAAGTGCCTGCATTTTGGCGTGGATTTCGGGGCGGTCGGGTAGGAACAAGGGGCGCTGCGGGTCACCTTTTTCAATATTGTGCAACGTGGTTTCAAAGGCTTCGATTTGCGGGGCGATGGCGGCGCTGTCGGCCTGCGACACCGAATAAGCCAGCCGGTAAGTGCGCATGCGCAGGCTGCCGGCATCGTTGATGGCGGCACCGGCACCTTCAAGCCGCCAGGAAAGCACCAGCGTGAAGGCAATCGAGAAAAGCGCAGCGCCCACCCATAAGCAGGTGAGTAGCTTGAGGCGGGAAGAGAGGCTGCTGCCGTAGCGGCGGATAAGCGGTTTGTTCATGCGGAATCAATCAGAATGGCTAGTTCTAAAGTACCATTTGCAGGAGCTAGGCACAATCCGCCTAAAGGATAAGGCTGCATCCGCCGAAATGGGCTGGGTTTTGGTGTAGAATTCTGCCACTATCGTCAACAACGATACTCATTGCGCCACGCTGCCTTCGGGCAGGGCGCGCAGCCTTTCTTTATGTGATGGATAACCGTTTTCAGACGGCCACGGCAAGCAGACATGATTACAATTTTATATTTCGGCGTGCTCAAGCAGCGCCTTAACACGGCTGAAGAAACCCTTGAATGGCAAGGCGGCAGCGGTGCCGATTTGCGCGCGCTTTTGCAGGCGCGCGGCGGCGAATGGGCCGATGCGCTCTCAGACGGCAATGTTTTCCGGCTGGTGATCAATAAAAAAATCAGCCAATGGCACAATACCGTGCCCGATGGTGCCGAAGTGGGCTTTTTGCCACCGGTAACAGGAGGATAGCCATGCAGCCCGATATACGCGTGCAAAGTGCGGATTTTCATCTGCAAACCGAATACGAAGCCCTGCTGGCGCAAGGGTGCAATATCGGCGCGGTAGTGGCCTTCAGCGGGCTGGTGCGCGACCGCGACACCGCTATCCCGCTGGCGCATCTTTATCTGGAGCATTTTCCGGAAGTAACCGAAGCGGAAATTGCGCGCATTGTTGCCGAAGCAGCCGCACGCTGGCCGCTCACCGCCTGCACGGTGATCCACCGTGTGGGCCTTTTGGCTGCCGATGAGCAGATTGTGTTGGTGTTGGCCGCATCTGCCCACCGCAAAGCCGCTTTTGCCGCCGCCGAATATTTGATGGATTATCTGAAAACCGAAGCGCCTTTCTGGAAACAGGAGCGCTTTATCGACGGCAGCCAGCATTGGGTGGAAGCCAAGATAAGCGATCAGAAAGCGGCTGCGCAATGGGATGGCGGCGCATGAAAATCAATGCCTTAATCTTGGCCGGCGGGCAGGGCAGCCGCATGGGCGGCGCCGACAAAGGGCTGGTGCTCTGGCAAGGGCGCGCGTTTGTCGATTATGTGATCGACTGCATCCGCCCGCAGGTGGCGCACATCGCCATCAGCGCCAACCGCAACCTCGAGCAATATGCCCGGCGCAGCCCGCATGTGTTTGCCGATGCGCGCCAATGGCAGCATTTGGGGCCTTTGGCCGCTTTGTGCACCGCCGCCAGCGATTTTCAGCTGGCCAGCGCAGAATGGCTGTTGATTGTGCCGTGCGACACACCGAAACTGCCGCGCGATTTGGTGGCCGTATTTTTGGCGGCGGCACAAAAATCGCCCTTGTGCAGCGCGTTTTACGCCCAAACCGATGCACAGCCGCACTACAGCGTGATTTTCGTGCGGCCGCAATTGCTGCCGGCCACCATTTCCTATCTCAACGCCGGTGCACGTACCATACGCGGCTGGTTGCAGCAACAACGCGCCCGCGCCGTGCATTTCAAGCACGAAGCCGATTTCGCCAATTACAACTCACCACAAGATATGGAAAACCCCTCATGCTAGATTTCGACCTTGCGCGCCAACAATTGCTCGACACCCACTCATGCACGCTCGCCAGCGCCAATTTATCGCTGGCAGAAGCGGCCAACCGCATTTTGGCCGCGCCGCTGGCTGCGCAATACCCCAGCCCGATGTTTGACAACAGCGCCATGGATGGTTATGCCGTGTGTGATCACGAAGGCCGTCTGAAAGAATTTACCGTGGTTGGCCGCACGCAGGCGGGCGAGGGCAGCGCCGCGCCGCTGCAACAAGGCCAAGCCGCCCGCATTTTCACCGGCGCACCGCTGCCGCCCAACACCACCGCCGTGGTGGCGCAAGAGCAAACCGAATGCCGGGGCGAACACTTGCATGTGGCCGCCGATATCGAGCCGGGGCAACATATGCGCCTGAAGGCCGAAGAAATTCAAACCGGGCAGGAATTGCTTGCCCAAGGCAGCAAGCTCAACGCCGCCGCGCTCGGCCTGGCCGCATCGCAAGGCTATAAAAACGTGCCCGTTTACAGCAAGCTCAAAGTGATTGTGTTTTCCAGCGGCAACGAAATCATCGAGCCGGGCGAGCCTTTGGCCGAAGGCAAAATTTATGATGCCAACCGCTTCCAATTGATGGCTTGGCTGCAAACGCGCGGCGCGCAAGTGATGGACGGCGGCATTTTGCCCGATGACTTGGCACGCACCGAAGCCGCACTGGGCTTTGCCGCGAAAAAATTCGATGTCATCATCACCAGCGGCGGCGCTTCGGTGGGTGAGGCCGATTACCTCAAACAAGCGATTCAAAACGCCGGCACCCTCATCGAGCACAGCATTGCCATCAAGCCGGGCAAGCCTTTCGCCTGGGGCAGCATAGGCTCGGCCAAAGTGTTTGTGTTGCCGGGCAATCCCGTGGCCACTTTCGTTACCGCCCATATGCTGCTTTTTCCCGTGCTTAATAAATTAATGGGCAAAGAGGCGCGCTATTGGCGCATGCCGGCCATCAGCGCCACGGCAGCTTTCAGCAGCCGCAAAGCCATCAAACGGCGCGAATTTCTGCGTGTGGAAGTGGGCATCAATGAAGCGGGCGACACCGTGGCCACCCTGTTGCCCAACCAAGGCTCGGCCATGCTCAGCACCTGCGCGCATGCCAATGCCTTGTGTGAAGTGCCCGCAGGCAGCGTGGTGGAAGCGGGGCAAAAAGTGAAAGTGTATTTGCTGCCGACTTGAGCGGATAATGATTAACGTACAGGCCGTCTGAAAGTTTTCAGACGGCCTGTTTCATTAATAAATAAATCTGCACAATCTATTGTGTTTATCTGCTGGTTTATCCTGTTTGCAATGCGGTTTTGTGGAAAAAACAGGCATCATGCCCATCCGAAAAATACTGACAGCGTTGCCCAGCCTGGTGAACTTATTTTTTTGAATGGATGTCAGCGCCACTCTGCCGATGGGAAACAACGCAACGGTGCGGTTGAGGCAAACACAGCCTTGCAACGTTTTACTTGAAAAATCTATGCCCGCAGCGAGTTGTTTGGTGCTGATTGTTGCGAAAGCATGCCGCGCCAAGCCGCATGAAACAAGCATGCGCGCACCTTGCATCTTTTCCGCTCGCTTTCAGGCGGCATTGTGCGATTTATTGCATGAATTTGTGCAATGCGGGCTTATTTTATTTTTCATTTTTCAAATCTATACTGCATGCTTCATCCACCGCTTCATCACAGGAGTGCAGCATGTCGCAAAAATATTTTATCACCGGCGCCTCAGGCGGTTTGGGCATCGAGTTGGTTAAAACCGTATTAAACGCAGGCCACACCGTGGTGGCCGCCGTGCGCCGCCCAGAGGCGCTGGCCGATTTGGCGGCGCAATCCGGCGGCCGCTTGATTGCGGAAAAACTGGATGTCACCCAAATCGGCGAAATCGCCGCCGTGGCCGCCCGCCATCAAGATACCGATGTGTTGATCAACAACGCCGGCGGCGCGATTTTGGGCGCGATGGAAGAATTGAGCGAAGCGCAAATCCAGCAGCAGCTCGATCTGAATTTAGTGTCGCCGATTTACCTCACCCGCGCCTTTCTGCCGGCCATGCGCGCCAGAAAAAGCGGCGCGATTGTGTATATCACCAGCGTGGGCGGGCGCGTGAGCTTTCCCGGCGGCGCCCTATACCATGCCGCCAAATTCGGCCTCGAAGGCTTTGCCGAAACCGTGGCGCAGGAAGTGGCGGGCTTTGGCATCAACACCCTTATCGTTGAGCCCGGCTCGATGAAAACCGATTTCATCACCAATGTAAACTGGACCGAAGAATCAGAAGCTTATCGCGACAGCACCGTCGGCCAAGTGCGCCGCTATATCGAGCAATACGGCGAAGACAATATTGCCGGCGATCCGCAAAAAATCGCCGCCGTGATTTACCATTTAACCCAACTGCCGGCGCCGCCGCTGCGCACCGCTTTGGGGGTGGACACCTTCGCCACGTTGGAGCAAGCTTATGCCCATAATGTCGCCACGTTAGCCGCGCAAAAAGCGCTGGCCGAATCGGTGGCTTTTGCAGGCAAAACCGGCTTTAGGCCCACACAGGAGTAAACCATGAAAACCAAACCGATTTTGAGCGAACACGAAACCGCGCTGATGATGGCCGCCGCCGTTGCAGAAGCCAAAAAACACGGCTGGCCGGTGGCCATCAGCATTGTGGACGATGGCGGCCATTTGCTGGCGATGACGCGGCTGGACAACACCGCGCCGATGAATGCCGTATTCTCACAAGAAAAAGCCAAAACCGCTGCCATCAGCGGCTTTGAGAGCAAATTGTTTGAAGACATTGTGGCCAGCGGCAGAAACGCTTTTCTCTCCGCACCCTTGGTCACTTCTCTGAGCGGCGGCCTGCCGGTGCTGGTGAACGGCCAAATCGCCGGCGCCATCGGCGCCTCAGGCGTCACCGCCGAGCAGGATATGCAAGTGGCCAAAGCAGGATTGGCCGCGTTAACCAATGTCTGATGTCCAAAAACATCTAAGAGGAAATGAAAATGACTGAATTTTCACTGCAAGAAATGGCCGATAGGCTCGCCATCCGTGATTTGATCGACCATTACGCCTATTACGCCGATCAGGCCGACCCTCAGGCGCAGGCAGCCTTGTTTACCGAAGACACTGATTATGTGGTGTATATGGATGCCAAATCCGCCACGCCCACGCAAACGGTGAAAGGCCGCGCCAATTTAGTGCCGGTGTTTGAAGCGCTCACGCATTATCAGGCCAAGATGCACTTTAACGGCCAAAACAGCGTTTGGTTCGACAGCACCGAGCGGGCACGCGGTTATTCTTATTGCATCGCCCACCATTTAAGCGTGGAAGAGGGCGTACAAAAGCTGATGGTGGCCGCTATGCGCTACGAAGATGTGTTTGTGAAACAAAACGGCAAATGGCTGTTTGCCGAGCGCAAATTGTTGGTAGATTGGGTGGAAAACCGCTAACGGTTTGCCCCGCTAAAGCGTGTTGCATGTCGGCACGCAACAGCGTAGATTCAGATAACCATTAAGCAGGAAACATCATGAAACATTTGGATAAAATTTATATCAACGGCGAATTCGTTACCCCGCACGGCAGCGAAATCATGGATTTATTCAGCCCGGTGAGCAATGAAAAAGTGGCCGATGTGCGCCTGGCCGATGAAATGGACACCCGCAAAGCCATTGCGGCCGCCAAAGAAGCGCTGAAAACCTTTTCGCAAACCAGCAAAGAAGAGCGCATCGGCTATTTGGAAAAACTGCATGCCGCGCTCAAAGCACGCGAGCAGGATTTGATTGATGTGATGGTGGATGAATACGGCGGCGCTTCGGCATTTGTGGAAATGATCATGCCCTACAGCATTGATGATTTCAAAGAAATGGCCGGCGTGGTGAAAGATTTCGACTTCGAGCCCAAAGCAGGCCATTCCAAAGTGCGCCTGCAAGCGGCAGGTGTGGTGGGCATTATTATTCCGTGGAACATGAGCAACGGCTTTATCTGCACCAAAGTGGCCTCAGCCATCGGCGCCGGTTGCACCGTGGTGATCAAGCCCGCCGAGCTTTCTGCCCAGCAAACCCAGGTGATGATGGAATGCATCCATGCAGCCGGCATTCCCAAAGGCGTGGTCAATATCCTGCACGGCACCGGCCCCGTGGTGGGCAATGAGCTCACCGTCAACCCTGATGTTAACAAAATCAGCTTCACCGGCTCCACCGGCGTGGGCAAAACCATTGCCAAGGGCGCGGCCGACACCATGAAACGCGTTACGCTCGAATTGGGCGGCAAATCGCCCAACATTATTCTGGACGATGCCGACTTTGCCGATGCCATTCCCAAAGCCATTTTCGCCGCCTACCTCAACAGCGGCCAGGCCTGCGCCGCCGCCACCCGTCTGCTGGTGCCGGCCAAGCGTTTGGACGAAGTGAACGCCATTGCCAAAGCCACCATCGAGCAAGCGGTGAAAGTGGGCGACCCGAAAGACAAAAGCGTCAACATCGGCCCGATGGTGAGCCGCAAACAATGGGAAACCATTCAAGGCTATATCCACAGCGGCATCGAGCAGGGTGCCACCTTGCTCACCGGCGGCTTGGGCAAACCCGAAGGGCTGGAAACAGGCAATTTTGTGAAACCCACCATTTTCACCAATGTGAACAACAAAATGCGCATTGCCCAAGAAGAAATCTTCGGCCCGGTGCTGTGTATCATCCCCTATGAAGATGATGCCGACGCCATCAAGATTGCCAACGACACGCCTTACGGCCTGTGCTCCTACATCACCTCGGCCGACAAAAACCGCGCGTATGAGCTGGCCAAGCACATCGACGCCGGCCGCGTGTGCATCAACAATGTGCTGCACGACCCGCTGGCACCGTTTGGCGGCTTCAAGCAATCAGGCGTAGGGCGCGAATACGGCGTGTTCGGTTTGGAAGCGTTTTTAGAGCCGAAAGCCGTGATCGGGTAAATGGCTTAATTAACTAGGGGCATTCTTGCCCGCCAATCTGAAAAAGGAACAACCATGATTATTGTTGCCGGTTCTGTTGAATTTAATACGGCGGATTATCAGGCGCTGAAAGCCGATATTTTGTCGCTTGAAGCCGCCACCCGCCAAGAAAACGGCTGTCTTTATTACAGCTTTGCCCTTGCCGCGCAAGATGCCGACACAACGCAGATTACGCTGCTGGAAAAATGGCAGAGTCAAGCAGCGTTGGACGCACATTTAAAACAAGCGTCACTCAAAGCCTTCGCTGAAAAAGGCTTGCAAAAAGCCCGAAATGTGCAGATTAAAATGTACGATGCTACCGGAGAGCGGGAAGTGGTGATTGGGTAAAACCAAACACCCGTTTATTAGGCGCTGGAAATGAAAAGGCCGTCTGAAAACAGGCTGGCTTTCAGACGGCATTTCACTTGTTTCCCGACTTACTGCCCGGTTGGGAAAATGCCCACCCCCACCTTTACAAAGCGGCAAAACACATCCACACAAGGCGTGTTCGGCTTGAAAGTATTATCAGAGCCGAAAGCGGTGATCGGCAAAACAGCGGGTAGGTTGGGTTGATAAACCCAACCAATCCACAAGCCGTCTGAAACGTTGGGTTTATCAACCCAACCTACGCTTCGGCCAAACAAAATTGGCCAACTTTATTCAGGTAGCCTTAAGGCCGTCTGAAATGAAAACCAATATTATATTCAAGGAGTAATCACATGACCCAATCCCGCATCACCACCCCTTACGGCATGCGCACCGATGCCAACGATATTATCAAAGACGTAAACCTTGCCGGTAAACGCGCGCTGATTACCGGCGCCGCTTCCGGCATCGGCATCGAAACCGCCCGCGCACTGGCGCTGGCCGGCGCAGATGTGACCATTGCCGTGCGCAATGTCGAAGCCGGACAGAAAGTGGCCGCCGATTTGGCCGCCGCCACCGGCAACCCCAATATCCATGTGATGGCGCTGAATTTGAGCGACTTGGCCAGCGTAGAAGCGCTCGCCCGCGCCTGGCAAGGGCCGCTGCATATTTTAATCAACAACGCCGGCGTGATGGCCAGCCCGCTGTCGCGCTCGCCGCAAGGCTGGGAGAGCCAGTTTGCCACCAACCACATGGGCCATTTCGCGTTGGCTTTGGCGCTGCATCCGGCCATGAAGCAAGAGGGCGCACGGCTGGTGTCGCTCAGCTCCAGCGGCCACCACATCAGCCCGGTGGTGTTTGAAGACATCCAATACGACATCCGCCCCTACGATGCCTGGACGGCTTACGGCCAATCAAAAAGCGCCAATGCGCTCTTCGCCGTGGAAGCCGCCCGCCGCTGGGCAGCCGACGGCATTTTTGCCAACGCCGTGATGCCCGGCGCGATTCACACCAATCTGCAACGCCACAGCGGCGAATTGGTGTCACCTGAAGAATATTGGAAAACCCCGCAGCAAGGCGCCGCCACTTCCGTGTTGGTGGCCGCTTCACCGCTGCTCGAGGGCGTGAGCGGGCGCTATTTTGCCGACTGCAACCAAGCCGAACCGATTGTCCGCGCCAGCGGCAACCCGTTTGACGAAATGTCGCTGGTGGCACACTGGGCACTCGACCCCGCCTTGGCCGAGCGCTTGTGGAATGTATCGCTCGCTTTGCTGGGCAAGGCCTGATTATCCCGAGCGCGGGCAAACCTGCTGATTGTGCAGCATGCAGCCCATCGATGCTGTGATGCCTGTTCAAACAAATCACCTGACTGCGCTGCCGGCCTGCCTTGCCGCATGTGCAAACCGTCTGCGGCTCGCCGCTTCGGCAACTTACTTTGTTTGAATGAGTATAAAACAAGGCCGTCTGAAAGCTTTTCAGACGGCCTTGTTTTATTTGAGTAAGCGCTATCGGTTTTGCATTATTTTGGCTGCGATCATATCCTTCTCCGCCAGCAGAGATTGGCAAGCCCCTGTTTTGCAATAAGGAAAGTGTAGGTAGTGTCACCGCCTGCTTTGGTATCAAAATGCTTAATTCGGTATTCGGTATAGTAAAATGTGCAGTGTTTGAAGAAAGCTGAATAGTTTGTGTGGAAATGGGCAAAATAAAACCCCTTGGTGGCCAAGGGGTTGGAAGGGTAACTGGTGGAGGCGGGGTCTACGGGAAATAGGGCGTAACTTTCTGATTTTATTGATTTTCATTTTTTGGGTATTGGAAATATTACCCCAAGAATTACCCCATAACTGCTTGGTAGGGGTATTTTTTTACTGCCGTTGCCGCCTTATCGGTACACCCATCATAGCGGTTTTTCGGGGGCGGTATCAAGTGCGCTTTTTTTGGCTGCCGCTGATTTCTGAAAGTAGGGCGGGATGCGCTGCTAAGATTTGCAATAACACTTTGGCCGCGCCGCTGGGTTTGCGTCTGCCTGTTTCCCATGCGGCGATGGTTTGGGGTGATACCTGTATCAGTTCGGCCAGCTCTTTCTGCGTGGTGGTGTGCAATGGGTGCTTGTGTGGCAGTTTGATGCGGTGGCGGATGGCGTGGATGTCGGCAGGGGTCATGCTGGGCTTTCCTGCTTTTGGTCGCGCCATGCTGTGTATTCTTCAAAATCAGGGGCGACAAACTCGATAACGGTCGGCATGTTGCTGTAATTAATGCTGTGGCCGTTGCTGGTGTGGTCGATAGCCTGCTTTTCGTTGTAGCCGTGGTTGGCCAACATCAGCTTGGCAATACCCGCGTTGAAATCGCCTTGCAGGCCGCCGTTAATCAGCATGACTTCTTGGCGGCATTTGATGCGGTCGAGTATGTCGGCCATTTCTTCGCTTTGGTCGGCATAAGCGGCAAGGCTGCTTTTGCTCTTGCCAAGATAAAGGGCTAGCCCGCTGATGGTGGGCAGGGCTTCGCTGTTTTCTGAAAAGCCGCTATCGGCATAGTGGGCGGCCATTTTTATCAGCGCTTCGGTTAATTCGGTGGGGCGGCTCATGCTGCATTTTCTGTGTGGTGTTTGCTTCACATTGTAAGGGTTTCTATGCCCGTTAGAAAGCGGTGGTGGGCTGTTTGCAAAGACAGCCCCATGAAAGAGCCGTTTTAGTGTGTTTTAGCGTGGCTTGATGGCTGGTGGTAGTGGTGGGCTGCCAAGAGGTGAAAGTCGCTCTGCGAAGCTTGCAGGCAAGCGGCAATACGGGCGGGGTATAGCGAGAGAACGGCACCGCAACAGGCTGCACGAATGTTGATGAATGTTAACATCAAATCCGAAATTGAAAGCCGCCTGAATGTTCAGACGGCCTTGTTTTGCTGGCGCTTCATACTTCCAGCAATAAATCGGCGCTGATGTGCAAGCCCTTGTGCAGTTTTTTAATCATGGTCAGGCTTAACGGGCGTTTGCCGCTCAATACCTCGGAAACTTTAGACGGGCTGCCAAGATAGGCGGTCATGTCTTTGGCGGTCAGGCCGTTTTGTTCCATGCGGAATTTAATAATATCCAGCGGGGTAACTTCGCTGGTGTCGATTTTGTAGTGCTTGTCTTCGTAGTTTTTTACCAACAATGCCAGCATTTCAAATTCTTCTGCTTCGGCTTCGGTCATTTCGTTTTGGCTGCCAAGCTCAAGCAGGCGCTCTAGCGCGGCTTCGTTTTGGGCTTCGGTTTTAATCAGGCTGTATGTCATGGTTTCTCTCCTAAAATGATTTCTTGTCATATTCTGCGTGTGTGCCTACCCATTCGATAATCAAACGCCCTGCCGCATAAACAACCACGGCTATCAATCTGAAATGGTTGCCGCGTATGTTGAAAATTACTCTGTTTCCTGCCAAGAAGTCGGCGGATTGATACACGGCTTTAATGTCTTGCGGGGTCTGCCAGTCTTCGCGTTCTACATCAGCTATCCATCTTGTCAGGGCTTTCCTGCTATCGGGGTGTTTGCGCCTAAATTGCTCAAGTTTGCCTTTGCCTAGTATTTCCATTTATCCGCTTTCCTGTTTTGGGAATTATACCCCTCATTTTCCCGTTTTGGGAATTAATTTACTGTTTTCACCCAAAACACCGTATAGGGATAGAAAAAGTGGTTGGTATGGTTGGTATGTTGCCATGAATCGCTGAAACCCGCATGGATAAAGGCTTTCCGCATGGCAACCATGATTAAGAATGGTTGGTATGGGTTGGTATGTTTATTTTTGAATGTTTTAAGTTGTTGATTTTAAAGTCATACCAACCATACCAACCACATACCAACCTAGATTTTGTTAGGTTGCCATGCCGAAACCCGCATGGATAAAGGCTTACAGCAATCATACCAACCATACCAACCTAAAAAGCGTTTTTCTCGCGTGTAGCAATTTTTGAATTCAACAATCAGGCTTATTTTCTATTGATTGTTTCCTATTTGGAAATCATGGCTGTTTTCTTGACTGGGTTTTGACTGGTGGCCGTCTGAATCTTTGGTCTGCTCTCTGATTTGGGTAGCAAGGCGGTAAAGCGGCTGTTTTAGGCGCATCTAATGGCGGGGGTAGGGCTTAGGCCGTCTGAACGGTAAAGTGGCTTAAATCGCTTGTTTTGGGGCTTGGCGGCAGTCGATAAAAAAACACCAGCGGCGGGGCTGGTGTTTGGGTTTGATGCCGTCTGAAACGGCGGGGCGTTTATTACTCTTGGTTGTCGTCTGTTTCGGGCGGCTCTATGCCCTCCAATACGAAGAAGCGGCCTTTACCGTATTTCTTCTGCTTCCAGCCTTTCCCGCTTGGCTTTACCAGCCAGCCGATTTCATGCAAGACGGTGCAGACTTTTTGCGGCTCGAAGCTTTGGCAGATTTCGGCTTCAAACACGGCGGGAATAATCCAGTATTGCGGCTCGCCGTCTTTGGTGGCGGCTTCTTTGCGATAGCCTGCGTGACTGTGGTTGGTGTAGGGCTGTTGGTCGTTCCAGCCGATAAACCGCAATGAATCACCGTGTAACTGCATAAAATCCACACCCTGTTTAATAATCCGCCTGTCTTCAAATTTGCCTGCGCCTGCTTTTGCCAGCCATGCATCAAAGCATTGTTTCACACCTGCCATGCCCACACCGGCGGGTAAGCCTGTTACAGGGGTGGCCAGTTCGATAGCGGCGGCAACAAGGGCAAAGCGCAAGGCCACTCTTCGGGCTTGGCCGCTGCCCAATTCGGGCAAGGTAGCCATAAAGGCGTTGATGCGTTCTTTGGTTTGGGCGGGGGTGTTTTCGTCAATCAAGCAGACAAAGGCGCGGCCTGCTGTGCCGTGGTGGTGGGCGGCGGCCTGTTGCAGATGTTCGCTCAATTCTGCCCCGCCTGCATGGCCGTGCAAGGTGTCATAAATGCCGTATCGGGCAAAGGCGGGGATAGACGGCAGGCGGGTGGCGTGGCCTGCGTTCCAGTCTTCTGTGTCGCGCAAAATGGCTTCGGGTGTTTTTTCGCCCGTGGAAAGCAGCAACACGCGCCAGCGGCTCAATGCCCGATTGCCGCCGTCTTTTGCGCCTTGTATTTTGTTGGTGCCGTTCATCACGCTGTAAACGGTGTCGCCTATCACGTTGCGCTTGGCTTGGCTGATTTCGTCCAACACCAGCAAGCCGTCATTTCGGGCGGCGGCCAAATTGTCGAAGCCGTGGCTGGTGCCTTTCCATGTGACTTTAGTGTCTTCGGGATTTGCCCACACACTCAACGAAACCAGCGCGGCGGTGGTTTTGCCGTCCGAACTGTCGCCATACAGGTGAAAGCCGCCGCTCTCTGCTTTGATTAAGGGCAACAAGGGTGCTGCAAAAGCCACACCAAGCGCAAGGCACAAGCGGCTATTCCCTGCTGCGTATTGCGCTATTTCACGCTGCCATTCTGCAAGGCTGCCTGATGGCTGATAAGCGGCGGCTTGGCTTTTGTCGCCGTGGTAAATCACCTTGCCGCCTTGCTTGTCGGGCTGGATGATTTCACCGCTGGGCAGGATATACGCGCCATCGTGCCAGCCTGCTTTATTGGTGATGGTGTAGCGCTCTTTGCTGCCTTCAGTTTGCAGATAATCGGCCAGCTGTTCACGCTTTGCCCTGCCTGAATAAACGGTGATGCCCCATGACTGCAAGCGCTGAAAGCCCTGAACGCTGCCGATGTCGGCGCTGGGAATGGCGGCGGTTTTGCTTTGGCGGGTGAGCTTGTCGCGGTATTGAATCACGCGGTAATAGTGCCCGCCTGCGTCTGTGCCGCTGCCCACAAGCTCGATAGGGTCGGCAAGGCGCATAGGTTCGGCTTCCACGGTTTCACCATCAACGGTTTTCACGCCAATGTAAAACACGCCTTTGTTGTTGCACACATAGCGCGGCTGGATGGCAAACGGCTCTACCTCTGCGGCAATGTCTATCATGCCTTTGCTTTCGGCTTCTGTAATGGCTGCATTAATGCCGTCTGCAAGCGTTTCACGGGCGGGGGTGACTTGTGAAGCCTTTACAATACTGCCCATCAACACAGGGCGCTTGCCGCTGCTTTTGCTGGCGTTTTCTGATACAATTTCATTTGTATTCATGGTGTTTCCTTTGTGAGAAAAGGTTATGTTTAGGCCGTCTGAAACTTTTCGGGCGGCCTTTTCTTACTCGACAATCGCCCATGCTGGCCGCTTGCGTCTGTTCAATTCGTCCAGCGCATCGGTGTTTTCTTCTTCAGGCTGCCACAAGCGCACTTTGATGCCTTGCTTGATGGCTCGCACGGCTAGGCTGTGGGCGGCTTCGTAACCAACGGGGCTAGGGCTGTCGTGGTCGGCAACAATTAGCAATTCTTGCAGGCCATCGGGCAACACCAGCGACTTCATGCCGTTGGCGCTCAAACAAGCCCACACGGGCAAGGCGAATAACTCATGCGCCGCTAAGGCGGTTTCTATGCCCTCTGCCACACACAAGCGGCCTTGTTCGTCCATCGGGTAAAGCTGCACCGCTGCGCCTTTCAGGCTGCCTGAATAGCGGCTCTGCATTTTCTTGGCTGGCAAGTCTTCGCCTGTTTCGGGGTGATGAATATTCAGTTTGCTGAATGTGGGCGTGTGATAGCCGTTGTCGCGCATCGGTTTAACCCATTCTGCTTTCAGGTAGGTTTGGTGCAAGCCCTGTATCTCGCCGTCAAGATTGCAGATGGCGGCCAGCATCACAGGGTGCCTGCCTATCGGCTTGAATTTGCCGTCTGCAAGCTGCACCCAATAAGGCAATTCGGCATAACGTATCATTTGCGGCAAATCGTCTTCTGCTTCCAAGCCCCTACCGCGTAAATAGGCTGCTATGGGGTCTATTTTGCTCATAGATTGCGATTTGCCCCAAAGTGACACCAGCTTAGCCCGCTTATCTTGAATTCGCTCTGTGGGCTTCTTTTCGGCCTTAATGGCGATTTCTGCTTTCGGGGCGGCATCGTTCAAACCCAAGACACCAGCCACATGAATCAGGGCGGTGGCAAAATCACAATCAAGCAAGTGCATTACAAAGTGAAAGCCATCACCACCGCCATTACCAAAATGGCTGCAAACGAAAGTGCCTCGCCCTTCTTGGTCATCGAAACGGAAGCGGTCACGCCCACCGCAAGCGGGGCATGGCTGGTGTTGGTTGCGCAAGCTTTCAGACGGCACACCCAGCGCGGTTAAGATGCCGTGCCAGCGGTGTTGCGCAGCGGCGCGGATGGTGTCGGCGTTAATGCTCATGGCCTGCCCCTTTCGTTATCTGTATGGCGGCTTGTGCTGCCAGCTTGGCTAAAAAAACTTCTTGCTCACGCATGGCTTCGGCAAAGGCGGCGGCTTGGTGTTGATGTTGCTCAATGGCGGCCTTTGCCTGCTCTAAAACGGTGGTGGGGTCGTGGCCGTCTGCCAAGTTGTCAATCAGGGTGGAAAGCATATGGTTTGCACCAAAACATTCAGCCGCTATCAAACCTGCCAGCGGCTTGATTTCAGCAAGCTGCCGTTTGTTCATGCGCTTGATGTTGCCTGATACTTTGGTTGTTATCTTGGTGTGATACAGCCCATCGGTGTAGGTTTTCATCGCTCAATCTCTTTCTGCCATTCAGGTAGCCTTGCCGTCACCGCTCCGCAAAACACCGTTTAGCGGTAAATCAAAGGCTTGCCTGTTTTCTACGGCTGCAATCTCCCTACCAATGCGGCTTAAGGCGCATCGGCGGGGATTTATTCGGGGGATTTATTCGGCTTGGCTGCCGTGGATTTGCGGATAAATCGGCTCGCGTGGATTCACACGCTGATACTGCCAGCCTTTTTCATGGCAATAAGCCATAGCGGCGGCTTCTGCCTGCTCTTCGGTATCGGCGGTAAATGGCCGCCAACCGTTTTGCTGCCAAACGGTATCGGGGCGCAAATGATACGGCGGTAACACGCAGACGGTGTAGCTGGTTTCGATTGCGCCGTTATCGGGGAAGTAGCTTTCTTTGCGGCCATAAGCGGGGGCAATTTGATTTTGATTCATGGTTACACCGCCTTTCTTTCGATTTTAAACAGCTCTTTTACCTGCCCGATAATGCGGATTTGATGCGGCTCTACCGTGTGGCTCGGATAGGCGGGGTTATCGTTGATTACCCATAATTTGCCCGTGGTGGCCGCGCCTATGCGGCAGATTGCAGGGGGATAGTTGCCATTGTCGAGTAGATACAGGCCGTCTGAATTTTTGCCGATTCGGGCGGTTTTTTCGTTCATCTCATGCGCTCCCTTAGCTATTGGCGGCTTGTTGTGCCAGCCATTGCTTCACTTCACCAGCCACATAGAAGCGGCATTTCGTGCCTGTGATTTGGCGGCTCTTCGGAAAAATGCCTTGTGCTTCCAATCGGCGGATTTGACTGCCTGACAAGCGCGTAATCCCACGGCGATTTTTCACTTTGCTGGTTTCCAATTCGGCCATTGTTAATTGCGCATCATCGGAAAGATTGTTGAGGTTGATTTGCTGCATGGTTTATCTCCATCCGTTACAGCCAGCGGGTTGCTGGTGTTTCTCATGCGCAAAAAGATACCGCCCTCGTGGGGCGGCTTTTCCGATTTCGGTTTTTAGTTTTCCGATTTCGGTAAATTAAATTGCTGTTTTCTGTTTTCTTGCTATTAAGTCGGGCAATCCATCAAGGTATTTTTTTACTGTTTCAGAATCTATGCTAACTCCAAGCGCTTCAATTTCTCGTACTATTTCAGATGAGACGCCTCTTTTCTTAGGGTCGATTCCTGCTTTTGAACATAATCCAGCAATAATTATTAGCATTGAATTTCTAGTGCTTGAATTTTCAGGGTTAGAATCTCTATGATTTAGCCCTTGTATATATTTTCTGAAATCTATTAAATCGTCCTGCGAGCAAACAAAATTAGCAGCTTGAAAATCATTTATCCCTCCTGATGGATAGTGCCACGGCATACTAATACCACTTTCATTCTCCTTATATCGAGTGGCTTGAACTGAATACAAATCTCCTTTTTCGTCCAGCGCAAAAAAACCATCAATATCTATCAAGTCGGGCGTTTCCATGCCTTTTTCTTGGCAAAGTAGGAAATCTATATCAAGTTTTTCATTGCCATACATCGCCAATTTAAAAATACCACCTACACGGCATTCTTCATCTCGTGCATACACTTTGCCATTAGGTAGAAATAATGCGCTGCTGGTAAATTCGCAAACAGGTAGTTTGCTAAGAAATAATTCAAATGCTGTTTCTTCGTCTTCTTTTCCCAATGCTTTCTCATACTCGGCAAATAGTTCATGTACATAAGGATACTGTTTTGTTCCAAATTGTTTGTCAAGCGATAATCTTAGCATTACAGTTTGAGAGTCAATTAATTGTTTTTTATGACTTTCAACATCATCAATGTTGCAAATATATTTATATTTAATTGCTGTTTCGGGGGCGCTGAATCTTATTGATAATTGTAAATGCCCCTCTAGACAAACCTGATAAACATCTCCTATTGACACGTCATCATCAAAATCCATGCTTAGACTTTTTGCCGTTTCTTCAATAGTTAACCACTTTTTTAATTTAGAAAAATTTATCATTGTTGAACCTTGCATAGGCCGTCTGAAACCTTGTTAACTTGCTTGGTATCCAAATTCAGTAACCATCAATTCTTGGTTACTTGCTTGGATACCACTTGGATACCGCCCATAATTTCCACATTTAAATATCTGCTTGATGCTGTCTGAAAAGCCTGCAAGATTTAATCTCAATCCGCTTTCAGGTAGCCTTACCCTGCATACTCAAACGGGTTAAGCAGCTTTGCCCCTGTGCGTTCAAAATCGGCTGTGTTGCGCGTTATCAGCGTGTAGTTGTGCTGTATGGCCGTTGCGGCTATCCAAGCATCGTTATCAGGGGCTTTATCGGGTATGTGCAGCTTGGCGCATATGGCGGCGGTGGCCTCGTCTATGGGCAACACGCGGCCAGCAAATGCGGGTTTGACAACATCATTCAGCCATTGCCGCAATATCGTGCCTTGCTGGCTATCTTTGCGCTCTATGCCAAGAATGCCCCGTTCCAGTTCCATCATGACAACGGCGCTGGTGTACAGGTTGTTGCTGTCTGTGTGTGCCAGCCATGCGGTCACGCGTTTATCGGCTTTATCGGGGCGGCGTGTTTGGCTAATGATGTTGGTGTCGAGCAGATACATATTCAGTCTTCCCCAAAATCAACAGGGCGGCGGTGGGCGGTGCTTCGCGGCGGTATATCCAGCTCTATATCGGCCATTGCTTCGGCAAGGGCGGGGGCGGCTGTAAGCGCTTCTAACGCGCTTTGCGGCTTGCCTGCCAGCTTTTGATAATCGGCATAGCTCAATAGCACATGCACCAGCCTGCCCCTGTTGGTGATAAACACAGGGGCTTTGTCGGCTTCTTTTTGTGCGCGGTTGGTGTGCTGGTTGAATTCGCGGCTGTTCATGGTGTAGGGCATGGCGGCGGCTCCTTTGCTTTGATGTTTCTACATGCCCGATTATTCTACAATATGCCAGCATGTGCAAATGGCAATAAAAACACCAGCGGCGGGGGCTGGTGTTGGTTGATTGGCGTTATGCAATGGCCTGTATGCCTTTGGCCTTTACCAATGAAAGCAGCTTTAAGGCCGCGCCGCTTGGTTTCTTTATGCCCCGCTCCCATTCCGAAACTTGGTTTTTACTGATATTCAGATAAATGGCGAATGCCGCTTGGCTCAAGGCTTCTTTTTCGCGTATGGCGCGTATGGCTTCGCCGCTCAATGGTTCGATTTCGGTCAAACAGGATTTATCAAATTCCCGCATGGTGGTTTTGTCGATTACGCCCACTTCGTGAAGCCCCTGCATGGTTTCGTGAAGCATTGCGCTGATTTCGCTTTTGTATTTCATGGCTGAATCTCCGTTAATGTTTCGTTCGATTTGGCGGCGGGGCTGGTGTTGTGCTTTCAGACGGCCTTTTATCGGGCTGTATCGGGGTAGGTGCTAAATTCGTTGTTATCGCCGCTTAAAAGCGCCATTAACCTAGGGTGGATAAACAGCTTGTCACGCCCAATCGTGATTTCATTCAATACGCCGATTTCAGCCAATGCCTGTAAATACCTTGATGCGGTTTGCCGTTTGGCAATGCCTGTTTTTTCAAGGTTGGCAATGCGGGTATAGGGTTGTTCAAACAGCAAGGCCACAAGCTCATGACTGTAAACAGTCGGCAAGGCCGTCTGAATATAATTGCGGGTATGTTCTGCCAGCTTCTTGATGGCTTCGATTTTGGCTATCGTCCATTTTGCAGTATCTTCTACCCCTGCCAGCATGTATAAAATCCATGCTTCCCAATTGCCGTTTTCGGTTACGTCCAGTAAAAGGCGGTAGTAGTCTGTTTTGTGTTCAATGATATAGCGGCTCAAGTATAGAATCGGCAAGCTAAGCAGCCCCTTTTCAATCAACAGCAAACTGTTCAATACGCGGCCTGTACGTCCGTTGCCGTCTGAAAAGGGGTGTATGGCTTCAAACTGGTAATGTGCTATTGCCATAATTATCAGCGGGTCAAGGTCTGTACTTTGGTGTATAAACCGCTCCCAATCGGCTAATTTTTCGCGTATTAACTGCTCGCCTGTAGGCGGGGTGTAAATGGTGTTGCCGCTGCCATCGGCGCGCAAAGCTGTGCCGATTGTTTGGCGGATTTCCATATTACGGCCTTTGATTTCGCTGCATACCAGTTTGGCGGTTTGCGTACATAGCGGCTTAATGTCGAGTGACTGAAAGCCTGAAAACAATGCGCTTCGGTATCGCATGGCTTCCTTGGTTGCAGGGTCTGCTGCTTGGCTTTCTGTTTGCATGTATTGAAACAGTTTATCGGTGGTGGTGATGATATTTTCAATTTCCGAACTTGCCCGTGCTTCCATGGTGGGCAAGGTGTTAATCAACATGCTTTGATTAGGGATTAATTCAGCGGCCTGCTTCAGTTCTGCCAAGGCGGCGCGGGCATTGATGCACTGTTTTAATACAGCCTTGCTTTCAATATCGTGTTTTGGCGGCAAGGGTGGTAAATGGTTGTAGGGCTGTTCTGCATTCCAAGTATTCATGTTTATTAAATGGCAAAAAATAAAGATGTTCCAAGTATATGTTTACCGTGTGTACATGTCTAGAAAACATGTTTAAAAAATGGCAGTTTGTAAACATATGCTGCATTTGCCAAGTGGCGGCTGTTTCAGACGGCCTATTTATTGCCGTCTTTCAAGCTGTCCAAATAATCGGCATAGGCTTGCATCATGGCGGTGCGCTGCTCTAGATATTCCGCTTTGTTGTAGGTTTTGCGTGTTTGGTTTGGGTCTTTATGGGCAAGCTGCCGTTCTACCCAGTCGCCGTTAAAACCCTGCTCGTTCAGGGCGGTGCTGGCAATATGGCGGAAACCGTGCATAGTCTGCTTGTCTTTGTAACCCAATCTGTGCAGCGCCTTGCTTGCCGCCGCTTCGCTAAATGGTTGCCCTGTGCCCTTATTCCAAAACACATAATCATAATGGCCTGTTATCGGCTTCATCTGCTCAATCAGGGCGGCGGCTTGGCGGCTCAATGGGATAAGGAAGTCAAGCCCGTTCTTCATTCGTTCGCCTTTCCGCTCGCCCTCACCGCTTTTCTCCCAAATGCCATTATCCCAATCCAGCTCTGCCCATTTCATCATGCGCAATTCAGCGGGTCGCGTGAACACATAGGGGGAAAGCTTCAGCAAGATGCGCACTTGCGGCGTGCCTGTGTAGCCGTCTATATCGCGCAATAGCTGCCCGATTTCGGCGGGGTCGGATAAATGATGAAAGCTTTGCTGCTTCACTTGTGCCAGCTCTCTGCGAAGTTCGGCGGCGGGGTTGAATACACATATCCGCAAACGCACGGCATAAGAAAACACCTGATTCACCACGTCATACACTTTGTGGGCGGTGTCGTATTTCCCCGCCGCTTCCAGCCTTTGCAGCAAGCTCAATACTTCCAGCGGCATGATTTCGGCAATTGGCCGCTGCCCTATATCGGGGAATATGTGCAGTTCAAGGCTGCGTAAAAGGCGGTGGGCGTGTTCAGGCATCCACTTATCGGGCTTGGCTTGCTGGTCGGCATGCCATTTTCGGGCAACCGCTTCAAAGCTGTTCAATGCCTGATTGCGCTGTTTGATTTCCTGCTCTTGCTGGTGTTGCTTCGGGTCGATACCTTTTTCAAGCAAGGCGCGTAGTTCTTCACGTTTCACACGGGCTGCTTTCAGGCTTACATCGGGATAGATGCCAAGTCGGATTTCTTCACGCTTTTTGGTGTGGGGGTGGTAGTAGCGAAGCCGCCAGTATTTGCCGCCTTTGCTATCGGCCTGCAACGACAAGCCGTGGCCGTCTGAAAGCTGGTTGATGCCTTTGGCGGGTAGGGCAAGATTTTTGCATTGTGAATCAGTAAGTGGGGTTATGGCTTTCGGCATGGTTTTTCTGCCTTGTTTTTATCGGTTTTAGGGGTAATATTTAAAAACGCTGTAAGCCTTTATCCATCAGGGTTTCAGGCTGTTTTGGGGTGATTTGGCTTTAAAATCGGGCTGTTTTTCAGGCATTTTCAGGGGCTTTTTGCGGGGGTTTTGCCCGATATTACCCCAAGAATTACCCCATGAGCTATGAAAACTACAGCACACGCCAGCACATCATAGGCAATAAAAAACCCCTAAAATCTTTTAATTTCAGGGGTTTATGGTGTGCCAGCATATTGCTGAAAACATAGGTTGGTGGAGGCGGGGGGAATTGAACCCCCGTCCGAAAGTCCTCTACAAAGCGTTCTACATACTTAGTCGGTCTATTTGAAGTCTTGCTTCCATTCCGCCGGCAGACAGGCTGTTTGGAAGCCAGTTACCTTAAATCTTATTCCGTGCCAAGTAACCCGACACGAAACCAGCCCATGTAAATAACGTTGCTGTAGGTTTTACCCTACGCAGCCCATCGGCCAACTGCTGCAACGGCAGGCCTTAAGCGGCCAGTGCGTAAGTTTCGTCGTTTGCGACTATTTAAGTTCAGTGTTTTACGGGAATCTGAGACCCCGGTATGCCCGCATCTGCTTCGCAACCCCCGTCGAAACCAAGATCGCCCCCAGATAGGAATTTTTAATTATACGCGTTTGGCCGGATAAATGCCACCGATACTTTCAGACGGCCTATCGGTTATAATGGCCGTCTGAAAAATAGGGCGGACAAGCTTATGTATGATGTAAACACGCAGGATGTGCGGCGCTTTTTTGCGCAGGTGTGGCAGCAGCGTATGCTGCCTTTGCAGCTGGATGCCTTGCAGCAAAAGGCGTTGCGCATTATCGAGGCGCACCCTGAATACCATCATTATCTGGATAATATTGAAGATTATTTGGAAAAAACGTGGACGCCTGAAGCTGAGGAAACAAACCCTTTTCTGCATATGTCGCTGCATATGTCGATACAGGAGCAGGCGGGCATTGATCAGCCGCCGGGCATACGCGCGGTGCATGAGCAGCTTTGCCGCCGCCATAATGGTGATTGGGTGCGGGCGGAGCATGAGATGATGGAGGCGCTGGCGGAAACGATTTGGGAGGCGCAGCGTTTCGGGCGCGGTTTGGATGTGAATGCATATATTACACGCCTGCGCCGGCTGGTGGGTTTGGGCCAGGAAGACAATGCGCGCATCAATCCGCATGAAGTGGGGCTGTCGGATAAAATCAGCGGGCGCGATTGAAATTGGTTTTATAGTTGGTTTGATGATTATTTGAAGGCCGTCTGAAAGATTTGTTTCAGACGGCCTTTGTGTGTTTGTTGTTATGTTTATTGATAGAAATCGGTATCGATACTTGAAATATTAAAGCGCGGCGTTATAATTGTGTTTTACGAATTTTAACAATGAGAGAAGAAAATGTCGGATTTCAGAATTTATGGTGAAAGCGCGCCTGATTTGGTGCCGGATAGCGAGGGCTCGCCCAAGCTTTTGCGCGAGCCGCGCCGCTTGGCTGCATCGGCGGGTGCGGCTTGGATAGGGCAGGCTTGGGGGCTGTTTACCCGACGTTGGGGCCTGTGGGTGGGCATGTCGTTTGTGATGCTTTTGATTACCACTGTGGTGTCTATGCTGCCGCTGGTGGGCTTTTTGAGCAATTTTTTAACTTTGTTTTTTGCGGGCGGCATGATGCTGGCTGCGGCGGCGCTGGCGGAAAATGATGATTTGGAGTTTGTGTATTTGTTTGGTGGTTTTCAGCATAAATTCAAAGAATTATTGATTTTGACGCTGCTGTATTTTTTGGTGCTGCTGCTGGTGGTGTTTGTGTTTGTGGTTGTGATGTATTTAACAGGCACAAACATCAGTGATTGGGATTCGGAGCAGCCTTCTGTGGCAGCGATGGCGATGTATGGCTGGATTATATTGGCAGGCTTTGCTGCGCTTGTGCCCGTGTCGATGATGATGTGGTTTGCTACTGTGTTGACGGTGCTGGATGATGTGGCGCCGTGGCAGGCGATGAAAATGAGCTTTCAGGGTTGCGTGCGCAATATTTTGCCTTTTATTGTGTATGGCTTGGTGTGGCTGGGGCTCTCTTTGGTAATCGGTTTGCTGGCGATGGGTTTGGTGATGCTGTTTGATTGGGTTTGGCTGCCGTTGGTGGTGATGTCTGCATTGATGATATTGGTGGTCACGCCGTGGACGATGCTCACGGTTTATACCAGCTATCGTGCGGTGTGGACTGAGCCGCCGTTGTAAGGTGTGCGGTAAATGATAAAAGGCCGTCTGAAAAAAGTTTCAGACGGCCTTTTTGAATCATGCGTATGCTTGTGTTTGCCATCCAAACTGCACGATTTTATGCCTGCATTTTCAGCCAGAAAAACTGGCGGCAGGTGTTGGCAAAGGTTTTTTGCTCGGGCGCGATGTCGGCTTCGGGCGGGTGCTGCATGATGCGGTAGCTGATCCACATCGGCAGGCAGGCGGGAGCGGCTTCGGGAGTGCCTTCGTAAAGGTCGGTTTCGATGCGGTATTGCAACACGGCACCGTCGCTGAAGTGATACCGTGTTTCACCGAGCACTTCTTCATCTTCATCGGCCGGCGCGATTTCTTCTTTACGCACCACCACGGCGGGGCTGCTCAGGCCGTGGGCGGCGCGGGCGTAGTCTGCCAGCGGTTTATTCGGCTTCATCTATCCAGGCTTGCTGGATGGCTTCGAGAATGCGCTCGCCGCTGCGGGCGGGGTCGTCATCGAAATCGGGCAGCGCCATCACCAGCTCGCGTAAGTGGGTGAAGCGGATGGTTTTCGGGTCGATGTCGCCGTGGGCATCGTATAGCTCTTCGGCGATGCGTTGGGTGTCGGTCCATTTCATGATGTGCGCTCCTTTTATACTGAATGTTGTTTTTATCTAGAGTCTGTTCACAATTCATCCGCGCGTAAGATTTTGAGCCAAAAGATTGCCGCGTGATGAAATGTGAACAGACCATAGGCCGTCTGAAAAAGTTTCAGACGGCCTGCGTGTTAATGGTGTTCGCGGGCGTGGTTGATGGTGTATTTGGGGATTTCCACCACCAAATCTTCATCGGCTACTTGGGCTTGGCAGCTCAGGCGCGAATCGGCTTCGAGGCCCCAAGCTTGGTCGAGCAGATCTTCTTCGAGCTCGCTGGGCTCTTCGAGGCTGTCGAAACCTTGGCGCACAATCACATGGCAGGTGGTGCAGGCGCAGGATTTTTCGCAGGCGTGTTCGATTTCGATGTCGTTGTCGAGCAGCAAATCGCAAATGCTTTGGCCGGCGGGGGCGTTTTCAATCACTTTGCCTTCGGGGCAGAGTGTGGCGTGGGGGAGAACGGTTACTTTTGGCATGTTGTGTCTTTTATTGTGAGTGCGGTAAATGGTTTGAATCAATGCGGATAAACCGGCTTGGGTTTACAGGTTTTCCACGCTTTGGCCGGTGAGGGCGCGTTGGATGTTGCGGTTCATGCGTTTGGCGGCAAAATCATCGGTGGCCTGCGCCAGCGCGGTGGTGGCGGCGCGGATCTGCTCGGCGGTGTGGCTGCTCAGGTTGGTTTGCAGCTTGCTGATCAACGCTTGAATGTGGGCAAGCGCCGAGGGTTCCAGCAAATCGCTGTCGAGCGCCAGCGCAGCAGACACGGCGGCAATCAGACCTTCTGCTTCCACTTGGGCTTCGGCGCGCGCGCGCGCGGCCATGTCTTCACCGGCGTTGTTCATGCCTTCTTTGAGCATGCGGGTGATGGTTTCATCATCGAGGCCGTAAGAAGGTTTCACTTCGATTTGCGCCTGCACGCCGCTGGTTTGCTCGCGGGCAGACACGGAAAGCAGGCCGTCTGCATCCACTTGGAAGGTAACGCGGATGCGTGCGGCGCCCGCCACCATGGGCGGAATGCCGCGCAGGGTGAATTTGGCCAGGCTGCGGCAATCGCTCACCAGCTCGCGCTCGCCTTGCACCACGTGCACGGTCATGGCGGTTTGACCGTCTTTAAAGGTGGTGAAATCTTGCGCGCGTGCGGTGGGCAGCGTGCTGTTGCGCGGAATCACTTTTTCGGCCAGGCCGCCGTAAGTTTCGAGGCCGAGCGAGAGCGGGGTAACGTCGAGCAGCAGCCATTCGTCGTCGTTTTTATTGCCGGCGAGCACATTGGCCTGCATGGCGGCACCGAGTGCCACTACTTGGTCGGGGTTGAGGTTGTTGAGCGGGGTTTGGCCGAAAAACATGGCCACGGTTTGCTGCACATGCGGCATGCGGGTGGCACCGCCCACCATAATCACGCCTTTGATGTCGGCTTTGCCCACGCCGGCATCTTTGAGCGCCTGCTTCACCGGCTCGATGGTTTTGGCCACTAAATGTTGGGTGAGGTTTTGAAACTCCTGGCAGGTGATGTTGCTGCTGATTTGGCGGCCGTCTGAAAGCGTGGCCTGAATGGTGGCGCTGGATTCGGTGGTGAGCGTTTCTTTGGCGGCGCGCACGAGGCTGAGCAAAAGCTGGCTGTCTTGCTCGTTAAGCTGCGAGAGCTGGTTTTGCTCAAGCAGATGGCAGAAGAGGCGGTGGTCGAAATCATCGCCGCCCAGCGCGCTGTTGCCGCCGGTGGCTTTCACTTCAAACAAGCCTTTGGTGAGCTGCAACACCGACACGTCAAACGTGCCGCCGCCCAAATCGTATACCACAAACGTGCCCTCGGCGCGGTTGTCGAGGCCGTAGGCAATGGCGGCGGCGGTGGGCTCGTTGAGCAGGCGCAGCACATTGAGGCCGGCCAGGCGCGCGGCATCTTTGGTGGCTTGGCGTTGGGCATCGTCGAAATAAGCCGGCACGGTAATCACGGCACTGGTGAGCGGGCCGCCCAAACGCTCTTCGGCGCGTGTTTTGAGGGTGCGCAAAATTTCGGCCGACACGTCAATCGGGGTTTTATTGCCTTGGCGGGTGTGCAATTCAATCAGGCGCTCGTTGTTGCCGAAGCGGTAGGGGAAATAATGGTTGTCGGCTTTGAGGTCGGCCAGGGTGCGCCCGATCAGGCGCTTGGCCGAGCTGATGGTGTTGACCGGGTCGATTTTCTGCGCTTTGAGCGCATCATGGCCCACTTCCACGCGCGCATCTTCGCAATAGCGCACCACCGAGGGCAGCGTGGCGCGGCCTTGCTCATCGGTGAGGCAAACGGCGCTGCCGCTTTTGACGGCGGCCACCAAGCTGTTGGTGGTGCCCAAATCGATGCCTGCGGCGAGGCGGTGTTGGTGCGGGGCGGCGGCGAGGCCGGGTTCGGCGATTTGCAATAGTGCCATATTATTGTATGCCTTTGGGTGTTCGGGTTTGTGGGGCATATTCTAGCAGATTTGGCGCGCATAGTTGAGTGGTTTTGTCGGAATTGTGCCCGCGCGTTGGCAGGCCGTCTGAAAATTTGTTGCCGTCGGAAAATCCCGCTACAATCCGATGTTAACAAAACCCGCAGGGAGCCGCTGTGCAGCCACTTGATTATTGCCGCCAAAAAGCCGCCGAAAGCCGCTCGAGCTTTTTGGCTGCGTTTCGTTTTTTGCCGCAGCGCCGGCAAGATGCCATGACGGTGCTGTATGCGTTTTGCCGCGAGCTCGATGATGTGGTGGACGATTGCACCGATATGCAGGTGGCGCAAACCACGCTTAATTGGTGGCGCGCCGATTTGGCCAAGGTGTTTGACGGCGGCGCGCCCGAGCATCCGGTGTGCCGCGCGCTGCAAGGCGTGGTGGCGGAATTTGCGCTGCCGCACGATGAGCTGGCGGAAATCATCGAGGGCATGCAGATGGATTTAACCCGGGCGCGCTACGCAAACTTTGCTGAATTGCAGCTTTACTGCCACCGCGTGGCCGGTGTGGTGGGGCGGTTGATCACGCGCATTTTGGGCTTTAGCCGCCCCGAAACATTGAATTATGCCGATAAAATGGGCTTGGCTTTGCAGCTCACCAATATCATCCGCGATGTGGGCGAAGATGCGCGCAACGGCCGCATTTATCTGCCGATGGAAGATTTGCAGCGCTTTGACGTGCCCGCGCAAACCATTATGCAGGCCGCGCCCACGCCGCAATTTGCCGAATTGATGGCGTTTCAAATCGCGCGTGCGCGCGCCATTTATCGCGAAGCGCTGGCGCTGCTGCCGGCTGCTGATAAAAAGGCCCAAAAAATGGGCTTGATTTTGGCGGCGATTTATTATGCGCTGCTCAACGAAATCGAGCGCGACGGTGCGCAAAACGTGTTGAAATACAAAATTGCCATTCCCGGCCCGCGCAAAAAACGCATCGCCCTGAAAACCTGGCTGTTTGGATTTAAACCATGAATGTTTTAAGCAAGCAACATCAAACCCGCCCGAAAATCGCCGTGATCGGCGCGGGCTGGGCGGGCTTGTCGGCAGCGGTGCATTTGGGCAACAAAGCCGAGGTGCATGTGTTTGAAGCGGGCAAGCAGGCGGGCGGGCGGGCGCGCACGCTGGCGGCCGGGCGCGGTGATTTCAGCTTTTTGGACAACGGCCAGCATATTTTAATCGGCGCTTATCACGGCGTGCGCACGCTGATGCAGCAAATCGGCGTGCCGGAAAACGCGGCTTTTGTGCGCTGCCCGCTGCAATGGCATATGGCCGACGGCATGCAGTTTAAGGCGGCTTCGCTGCCCGCACCGCTGCATTTGTTGGCCGGCATTTTGTGTGCCAAAAAGCTGGGCTTTGCCGATAAACTGCGCCTGCTCGACAGCATGCGCGCTTTGCAGCGGCGCCACGGCTTGAACCCGCCCGACATCAGCGTGGGCGAATGGTTGGGCAAGCGGCACACGCCGCGCCGGCTGGTGGCCGAATTTTGGCAGCCGCTGGTGTGGGGCGCACTCAACACACCGCTTGAGTCGGCCAGCCTGAATATTCTGGCTAATGTGTTGCAAGACGGGGTGTGGGCGCAAAAAAGCGACAGCGATTATCTGCTGCCCAAGCTTGATTTGGGGCGCATTATGGCCGAGCCGGCTTTAGGCCGTCTGAAAAAAAGCGGTGCGGTGGTGCATTTGGAAAGCCGCGTGGGGCGTTTGCAGCCGCTGCCGAGCGGGCAAATCGAAGTAAACGGCGCGGCTTTCGACGGCGCTGTTTTGGCGGTGGCACCTTATCACGCTGCGGCGCTCTTACCGCCTGACACGCCGGCAAACATTCAGACGGCCTATGCCGATATGCAGTATCATGCCATTACTACGGTATATTTGCGTTATGCTGCGCCGCTGAATCTGCCCGCCGCCATGACCGGCCTGGCAAACGGCACGGCGCAATGGCTGATTGGCCGCGCGGCATTGGGCGGCAGTGCATATGAAGTGGCGGCGGTGATCAGCGTGTCGGATATCGTCGGCGGCTTTGCGCCCGATGAATGGGTGGCGCGGGTGAATGCGGATGTGCAAACTTTGTGCCCGGATGCGGGTGCACCCGTTGCCGCGCGCGTGATTACCGAAAAGCGCGCCACCACGGCTGCCGTTGCCCACCGCCGCTTGCCCGATTTGGCCTGGCTGCACCATCAGCATATTTATCCGGCGGGCGATTATCTGCACCCGCGCTATCCGGCCACGCTGGAGGCAGCGGTGCAAACCGGCCAATCGGCCGCCGCTTTGTGTTTGAACGAATGGGCGTTATCAAAACGAACTGCTTAGAACTGCTTAAAGGAAAACAATAAAATGGCTCAACTGCAAGAAAAAATCCTGCTGGTCACCGGCGCATCGCAAGGCATAGGCGAGCAAGTGGCCAAAGCGTATGCCGCTGCCGGCGCCACGGTGGTGTTGGTGGCGCGCCATCAGAAAAAGCTTGAAAAAGTGTATGACGAAATCGTGGCTGCCGGCGGCCCCGAGCCTTTTGCCATCTGCTTTGATTTGCTCAGCGCCGAAGAGGCCGAATTTGAGCGCTTGGCCGCCACCATTGCCGAAGCCACCGGCGGCAGGCTCGACGGCATCGTGCATTGCGCCAGCTATTTCTACGCGCTCTCGCCGCTCGATTTCCAAACCGTGGCCGAATGGGTGAACCAATACCGCATCAACACTGTGGCGCCGATGGGGCTCACCCGCGCCTTTTTGCCGCTGCTGAAACAATCGGCCGATGCTTCGGTGATTTTTGTCGGCGAGAGCCACAGTGAAGACCCGAAAGCTTATTGGGGCGGCTTCGGCGCATCGAAAGCGGCGCTGAATTATTTGTGCAAAGTGGCGGCCGACGAATGGGAGCGCTTTGAAAATCTGCGCGCCAATGTGCTCGTGCCAGGCCCTGTGAATTCGCCCCAACGCATGAAAACCCACCCCGGCGAAGCGCGCAGCGAGCGCAAAGATTATGAAGAAATCATGCCTGATTTCGTGTGGTGGGCGAGCGTGGAGAGCCGCGGGCGCAGCGGCGAGATTGTGTATTTATAGGCCGTCTGAAAAGATTGTCAAAACCATTTATTTTTGAATACGCACAGGCATAGAAGTGTTTGGCGGATAAGCTTGCATCGGTTTTGAAAAACATCAGGCCGTCTGAAACTTTGGTTTCAGACGGCCTGATGTTTTTTGGATGGGTATCATTCAATCTGCTGCGGCCAGCCGCTTGTGTCCACCTCGGGATAAGCCAGATGCAGCTTGCGCAAATGTTCGAGCAAGATGTTGACGATAATCAGGCTGCGGCCGGATTTGGAATCGGCGGGCACGATATACCAAGGTGCGTGGTCGGTGTCGGTGGCGGCAATCACTTGTTGATAAGTTTGCATAAATTGCGGCCACAGCTTGCGGTCTTCGAGATCGCCGGGGTTGAATTTCCAGTGTTTTTCAGGATTATCAAGGCGCTCTTGCAGGCGCTCGCGCTGCGCTTCGTTGGAAATATTGAGGAAAATTTTCACGATGGTGGTGCCGGTTTCGGTCAGCATACGCTCGAAATCGTTGATTTGGCGGATGCGGCGCGCCTGCTCGGCTTCGTCTATCCAGCCGCGCACCCGTGTGACCAACACGTCTTCATAGTGGCTGCGGTTGAAAATCACGATTTCACCGCTTTGGGGCATCACCATGTGCACGCGCCACAGATAATCTCGTGCCCGCTCGGCTTCTGAGGGCGCTTTAAAGGCCTGCACGCGCATGCCCAGCGGATCGGCGGCGCGAAACACGGTGCGGATGGTGCCGTCTTTGCCGGAAGTGTCCATGCCTTGCAGCACCACCAAAAAGCGGTGTTTGGCTTGCGCATAAAGAATATCCTGCAATTGGTCGAGCTCGGCGCTCAAGGCTTCGGTGGCGAGCTTGCGGGCTTCTTTGCTATCAGGCAGGCCGGATTTGTCGCCGGCCGGAAAATCGGCAAGTTTGAATTTTTTGCCGCCGGCGCGGTATTTTTCAGTAAAGCTCATCAGAAATGCTCCTTTCCTTTAAGGTTTGGATGCTTTTTGCGTCAGGTTGCGGCCGTCGCGGTTGTCGAGGCCGATGAAAATCCAGCTTGAGATAAAAGTGATGGCGCCCAGATAAATAAAGGTGTAGCGAAAGGCGGTGTGCAGATTATCGGTGGCGATGCTGCTTTGGCTTAAAAACTGCAAAATCAGCGCGCCCAAGGCGATGCCGAAGCTCATGGCCAGCTGCTGGTTGACGGCCATCAGGCTGTTGCCGCTGCCGGTTTGAAACGAGCGTAAGTCGGCCACGGTGAGCGTGTTCATGGCGGAAAATTGTAATGAGTTGCCCATGCCCACCACAAACAGCAGCGCTGCCCACAGCCATAAAGGCGTGTGCGCCGAGGGAATGGCCAAACACATTATCAGGCAGCCGAGCAGGCGGGTGTTGGCCACCAGCACCCGGCGGTAGCCGAAATAGCCCATCAAAGGTTTGATGAGCGGCTTAACCAAAATCGAGGCAATGGCAATCGGTGCGAGCAGCCAGCCCGACAGGCTGGCGCTGAAGCCGAAGGCGAGTTGAAACAGCAAAGGCAGCAGAAACGGCACCGAGCTGATGCCCAAGCGGCTGAACAAATTGCCCGCCAGCCCCAGCCGGAAAGTGCGCACCTGAAAAAGATTGCGCGCATAAAGCGGCGCATCATCGCGCTTGGCGTGCTGCCAGTAAAGCCATAGCGCGGCCGCGCCGCTTAGAGCCATCAGCATGGCGAAAAAGCGGGTGCCGGGGTGGGTGACGATTTCTACCGATAAACTCAGCGAGCAGGCGGCCGCGGCAAACAGCAGAAAGCCGACCACATCGAAATGCTCTTTTCCTTCGCCCTTAAGGTCGGGCATCACCTTGAATGCAAACACCATGCCGGCGATGCCGATGGGCACATTAATCAGGAAAATCCAATGCCAGCTGGCATAGTCTACCAAATAGCCGCCCACCAAAGGCCCCAGTACCGGCCCGATAAGCGCCGGCATCACCGCATAATTGATGGCGTTGAGCAGCTGTGATTTATCGTAAACGCGCAAAAGCGTGAGCCGCGGCACCGGCACCAACATCGAGCCGCCTATGCCCTGAATCACCCGCGCCACCAGCAGCATGGAAAGATTGGGCGCGGCGGCGCATAAAACAGAGCCGAGCACGAATATGCCCATCGAAGCGATAAACACCGAACGCGTGCCGAAGCGGTCGGCCAAATAGCCGCTGAGCGGAATCAGAAGCGCCAGCGTGAGCGCATAGGCAATCACGGCCGACTGCATATTGAGCGGCGATTCATTCAGATCGAGCGCCATTTTCGGCAGCGCCGTGTTGAGAATGGTGGTGTCGAGCATCTGCATGAAAATGGCCACCGCCAGCAGAAGCGGCAGCCAGCGCGAGGGCGCAGGCTTGGGAAGGGCGGGCGGTGTGGTCATGGTTGTGTGATGTCCGAATCAAAGAGGCCGTCTGAAAAAAGCCGGCCGCAGTTTGTAAAAATGAATGCAAACATTGTACGTGATATTGGCCGTCTGAAAACAGTTTGATGTGTGCAAAAACGATGTGCTTGGAAATGCACGCTCAAGGATAGGCGGCTAAGAAAATATCTGCATATCGTCTTAAAATTTTCTTTTAAGAAAATTAAATCTCTTATACAATAATTACACATCTTTAAAAATATAAATGGAGAGGAAGCAAGATGAAAACAGAAACCGTATCCAAGCGGGTGCTCTGGGCCAGCCTAATCGGCAGTTCGATTGAGTGGTTTGATTATTTTCTTTACGGCACGGTGGCCGCTTTGGTGTTTAACCAGCTGTTTTTCCCCGCTGAAGATCCGGCCGTGGGCACCATGCTGGCTTTTGCTTCTTTTGCGCTCTCTTTCTTTATCCGCCCTTTCGGCGGCATTATTTTCAGCCACATCGGCGATCGGATCGGCCGCAAGAAAACCTTGGTGCTCACTTTGGGCTTGATGGGCGGCGCCACGGTGTTGATGGGCTTGCTGCCGACTTATCAGGCCATCGGTATTGCCGCGCCGATTTTGATGGTGCTGCTGCGCTTGGTGCAGGGCTTGGGCATCGGCGGCGAGTGGGGCGGGGCGATGCTGCTGGCGGTGGAATATGCGCCCAAAGAGCGGCGCGGTTTTTTCGGCAGCGTGCCGCAAATGGGCGTGACCATCGGCATGCTTTTGGCCACGCTGGCGCTCACCGTGATGAGCATGCTGCCCGATGATGTGTTTTTATCGTGGGGCTGGCGAGTGCCTTTTGTGCTGAGCGCGGTGCTGGTGTTTGTGGGCTTGTGGATACGCAAAGGCATTGATGAAACGCCTTCGTTTAAGAAAAACCAAGCGGCCGGCAACGTGGTGGCGGTGCCGCTGCTCGAAACGCTCAAACACCACAAGCGCGAGGTGTTGATTGCGGTGGGGGCGAAATTTGTGGAAACCGCGCCTTTTTACATTATGTCGACTTTTATTGTGTATTACGCCACCAAAGAGCTCGGCTTCAGCCGCACACAGGCGCTCAACGCGGTGACCGTGGCCACGGTGGTGACCACGCTGCTGATTCCGCTGATGGGTGCGCTCTCCGACAGAATCGGCCGCAAAACGGTGTATATCGCTGGGGTGTTGATGATGATGGCTTATGCTTTTCCCTATTTCTGGCTCTTGCAAACCCGCTCGTTCAGCATGCTGATTCTGGCCACCGTAATCGGCTTGGGCGTGATTTGGGCGCCAACCACGGCGGTGTTGGGCACGATGTTTTCCGAAATTTTCAAAAGCAATGTGCGCTACACCGGCATTACCTTGGGCTATCAGATCGGCGCGGCGCTGGCCGGCGGCACGGCACCTTTGGTGGCCACTTTTCTGCTGGCAAAATTCGATCACTCTTATGTGCCGATTGCGCTTTATATTATCTTCACCGGGCTGGTGTCGCTGGTGGCGATTGCGGCGGTGAGCGAGCGTTCGGGGCGGCAGTTGGATGAATAATCAAAAGGCCGTCTGAAAACGGTTGCAGGTTTCAGACGGCCTTTTTTAAAAAGGTAAGGTGCGATAGCGATTCAAAACCTAAGTGTTTTGCGTGGAATGGGACGACACCCACAACACTTGCGCATCTTCTTCACCGGCCACGCAGGCGTGCCCCATGGTGCTGTCGAAATAGCAGGCATCGCCGCAGTTGAGCACGATGGGTTGGTAAAAATCGGTGTGCACGGTGATTTGGCCGGCCAGCACATAAATAAACTCTTCGCCCTCATGCTGCAAGAGCGCCGGAAATTCCCGCAGGCTGCGCGCCTTGATGCGGGTGAGCAGCGGCACGAAGCGCTTGTTGCTCAAATCGGCACACAGCGCCTGATAATCGTATTGCTTGGTGCTGTGGGTTCGGGCGCTGCCGGCGCGGGTAACGGCCAGGCGGCCGTTGGGCGTGTGGGCGCTCTCTTCATGAAAAAGCGCGGCAATCGGCACATCCAGCCCGCGGGCGAGCGACACGATTTTTTCGTAAGTAGGCGAGAGCTGCCCTTTTTCGATTTTGGAAAGGGTAGACACGGAAACATCGCTTTTGCGGCTGAGCTGCTGCAAGGTCAAGCCGGCTTTTTTGCGCAAAGCATGCACTTGGCGCGCCAAAAAAAGGCTGCTGTTTTCTACCGGCAGGTCGGTGTGGGTGCTTGGATTCATAAGGTTTTCGAGGGCGGAAACAAAAGTATGAAATATCGTTAACACATGATTTTATCACAAGCAAAATAGATTATTTATTCTCTTATCAGAGAAAAATACAGCCGATTGTATAAGCTTGCCGAGCATCAATAAATGAAACGAATTTGAAAACACATTTTGATTAAAGGAGAAATGGATGAAAATTTTTGATTATGAAGCCACCGGCGCCGGGCTGCCTTATCCGGCTTTAATCCAGGCTGTGCACGCGATGTTTGTGGAAGGCTGCACCGTGCCGCGCCGCCACATTCATGCGCTTGAGAGCGACGATGCTGCGGCCACATTATTGATTATGCCCGCTTGGCAGAAAAACCGCTTTTTGGGCATCAAACATGTGACCATTTACCCGGAAAACGGCAGCAAGCACGGCCTGCCGGGGCTGCATTCCACTTATACTTTGTTTGACGCGCAAAACGGCGTGCCGGTGGCGGTGCTCGACGGCAACCAAATCACCTGCCGCCGCACGGCCGCCGCTTCGGCGCTGGCCGCCGATTATCTGGCGCGCCAAGATGCAGAAAGCCTGCTGATTGTGGGCGCGGGCAATGTGGCGCGCGAAATTGCGCCGGCTTATGCCGCCGTGCGCGACATCAAACACGTGCGCATTTGGAATATTGATTTCAACAAAGCCTGCCGCTTGGCCGAAGATTTGCAGCAGCAGGGCTTTCAAGCCGAAGCCGTGGCCGATTTGGAAGCTGCCGTGCGCAGCAGCGACATCATCAGCTGCGCCACTTTATCCACCGAGCCGCTGGTGCAACGGCAATGGCTGCAAAAAGGCGCGCATCTGGATTTAATCGGTAGCTTCAAGCCCGATATGCGCGAATCGGATGATGCCGTGTTTGCCGACACTTCGGTGTTTGTCGACACCGACGAGGCGCTCGATAAAGCCGGCGATTTGTTGTCGCCGATGGCCGCCGGCGTGTTTGCGCGCGAGCAGGTGCGCTCGGATTTGGCCGGCTTGTGCCGCGGCCTGCACCCGGGGCGCACGCGCGCCGATGAAATCACCGTGTATAAAGCCGTGGGCGCGGCTTCTGAAGATTTGGCGGCGGCCATTTTGGTCTATCAGGGCGACAGTGAGCGATAAACCGAAATGTTCAGACGGCCTCGTTGGCCGGATAAAGATAAAAATGCAAATTATCTGCCGAATGCTGATATGCTGATGTTAATAAATGAATCGTGCCGAACACTTTGCCGGCCACGCCGATTTGCACGATGAAAGATGATAGAGGATGAATATGTTTGATTTTTCCCACAGCCAATCCGCATTGCGTGATGCCGTTACCGCCGCCTACCGCCGCGATGAAGCCGAGGCGGTGGCCGATATGCTGGTGCAGGCGCAGATGAGCACCGATGAAAAAGCCGCCGCCGAAAAACTGGCGCGCCGTTTGGTGACGCAGGTGCGTGCTAACCGCAGCAAGGCCAGCGGCGTGGATGCGCTGATGCACGAATTTTCTTTGTCGAGCGAAGAGGGCGTGGCGCTGATGTGTTTGGCCGAAGCGCTGCTGCGCATTCCCGATAATGCCACCCGCAATAAGCTGATTCAGGATAAATTATCCGGCGGCAATTGGCAGAGCCATCTCAACCACAGCCCGTCGTTGTTTGTCAACGCCGCCGCCTGGGGCTTGCTGATCACAGGCAAACTCACCGCGGCCAACAGCGGCCAAAACCTCGGCTCGGCGCTCACCCGCGTGGTGGGCAAGGGCGGCGAGCCGTTGATACGCAAAGGCGTGGATTATGCCATGCGCCTTCTCGGCAAGCAGTTTGTGACCGGGCAGACCATTGAAGAAGCGCTGAAAAACGGTAAAGAGCGCGAAAAATCGGGCTACCGTTTTTCATTCGATATGCTGGGCGAAGCGGCGATGACGCAGGCCGATGCCGATCGCTATTATCAGGATTATGTGCACGCCATTCACGCCATCGGCAAAGATGCTGCCGGTGCGGGCGTGTATGAGGGCAACGGCATTTCGGTGAAGCTTTCCGCCATTCATCCGCGCTATGTGCGCGCCCAACACGAGCGCGTGATGGCAGAGCTGCTGCCGCGCCTGAAAGATTTGTTTTTATTGGCCAAACAATACGATATCGGTTTGAACATCGATGCCGAAGAAGCCAACCGGCTCGAATTGTCGCTCGATTTGATGGAAGCGCTGGTGTCCGACCCCGATTTGGCCGGTTTTAACGGCATCGGTTTTGTGGTGCAGGCTTATCAAAAGCGCTGCCCGTTTGTGATTGATTATCTGGTGGATTTGGCACGGCGCAACAAACAAAAGCTGATGATACGCTTGGTGAAAGGCGCGTATTGGGACAGCGAAGTGAAATGGGCGCAGGTGGACGGCCTTGAGGGCTATCCGGTTTACACCCGCAAAGTGCACACCGATGTTTCCTATCTGGCGTGTGCGCGCAAGCTTTTGGCGGCGCAAGATGCGGTGTTTCCGCAATTTGCCACCCACAATGCCTACACCTTGGCGGCGATTTACCAAATGGGCTTGGGCAAAGATTTCGAGCACCAATGCCTGCACGGCATGGGCGAAACCCTGTATGACCAAGTGGTGGGCGAGCAAAACCTAGGCCGCCGCTGCCGCATTTATGCACCGGTAGGCACGCACGAAACGCTGCTGGCCTATTTGGTGCGCCGCTTGCTCGAAAACGGCGCAAATTCTTCATTTGTAAACCAAATCGTAGACGAAAACGTGAGCATCGATGATTTGGTGCAATGCCCGCTCGATGCCGCTGCGCACACGCAGGGCAAAATGCATGCCGCTTTGCCGCTGCCGCGTCATTTGTATGGCAAAGGCCGTCTGAACGCCAAAGGGCTGGACTTGAGCAATGAAGCGGTGTTGAAGCAGCTGGAAGTGCAAATGAATGCCGCTGTGCAGCAAACCGATGCCGCCGCGCCGCTGCTCGCAACAGATGCGCAGGCGGCCGCGGCGCAAGCGGTGCGCAACCCCGCCGATTTTAGCGATATTGTGGGCACGGCCGCTTTTGTGCGGGCCGAAGATGTGGCTGAAATCGTGGCGGCGGCCAAAAGCGTGGAAGCTTCTTGGGCGGCGGTTACGCCGTTTGAGCGGGCTGAAATTTTACGCAATGTGGCTTTGCGTTTTGAAGCCAATATGGCCGAGCTGATGATGCTTGCCGTGCGCGAAGCGGGCAAAACGCTGCAAAACGCGATTGCCGAAGTGCGCGAGGCGGTGGATTTCTGCCGCTATTATGCCGATGAAGCCGAAACCACTTGCGCCGCGCGCGCGCCGCTGGGCACGGTGGCCGCCATCAGCCCGTGGAATTTCCCGCTGGCGATTTTCACCGGCGAAGTGACGGCGGCATTGGCGGCGGGCAATGTGGTGCTGGCCAAGCCGGCCGAGCAAACCACGCTGATTGCCCATTTTGCCGTGCGGCTGATGCACGAAGCGGGCGTGCCGCGCAACGTGTTGCAGCTCTTGCCCGGCGCGGGCGATGTGGGCGCGGCGCTCACGCAAGATGCGCGCATCAACGGCGTGATTTTCACCGGCTCCACCGAAGTGGCGCAGCTGATTAACTGCAATCTTGCCGCCCGTGAAGACAGCCCCGTATTAATCGCCGAAACCGGCGGCATGAATGCGATGATTGTCGATTCCACCGCGCTGGCCGAGCAAGTGTGCGCCGATGTGCTCAATTCCGCTTTCGATTCCGCCGGCCAACGCTGCTCAGCCTTGCGCGTGTTGTGTGTGCAGGAAGAAGTGGCCGATCACATGATTGCCATGATTAAAGGCGCGATGGATGAATGGCGTGTGGGCAATCCTGCGTTGTTAAACACCGATATCGGCCCGGTGATTGATGCCGAGGCGCAGCAAAACCTGCTTGCGCACATCGAGAAAATGAAAAGCGTGGCGCGGGCGCATCATGAAATCGCGCTGCCCGAGGGCGCAGAGCAGGGCACGTTTGTGGCGCCGGTGCTGTTTGAATTGAACAATCTTGATGAATTGCAGCGTGAAGTGTTCGGCCCGGTGCTGCATGTGGTGCGCTATGCGGCCGGCGCGCTGGATGAATTGATTGATCAGATCAACGCCAAAGGTTTTGCGCTCACCCACGGCATCCACAGCCGCATCGACAGCACTGTGGCACACATCTGCCGCCGCATCGAAGCGGGTAATGTGTATGTCAACCGCAATATTGTCGGCGCGGTGGTGGGCGTGCAGCCTTTCGGCGGCCACGGCCTCTCCGGCACCGGCCCCAAAGCCGGCGGCTCTTTTTATCTGCAACGTTTGAGCGCCGGCGCGCCGTGGCAGATGCCTCCGCTTAGCAAAACGGGCGAAGCGGATGAAGCGGCTTTGCAAACCATGGCAAGCCTGCTGGCGCAAATGGGCTTTGGGCACGATGCCAAAGTGCGCTTGTCCGCTGTGCTGGGCGAGAGCCGCGTGCACACTTTGCGGCAGGCCGAAATGCCTTTGCCCGGCCCCACCGGCGAGCGCAACAGCTTGAGCTGGCATGCGCCGCAGCGCGTGTGGCTTTACGGCGGTGATTTGGAAACGGCGTTTGCCGCGCTGATCCGCCTGGCTGCATCAGGCATACGCGTGCAGGTGCTGCCTGTGCATCCGCTGGCCATTTGGCAGGAGCATGCCGGCCAATGGCTGGAAGTGAGCGAAACGCCGTTTGCGGGTGCAAGCCATGTGGTGGCGCTGGAAAATCTGCCCGCCAATATCAAAATGCAGCTCTCGGCGCAGCGCGGTGCGCTGGTGAAAGTGCTGCTGATGCCCGATGGCGTGGATGTGTTGCCGCTGTTTGACGAAATCAGCCGCAGCGTCAACACCACCGCAGCCGGCGGCAACGCCAGCCTGATGGCGATGGCGGAAGGGTGAAACTCGCGCAGTTTGAAACGTGATAAAACGTTATAATGAAAGGCCGTCTGAAAGCGTTCAGACGGCCTTTGCCGATAATGGAATCTGCCGATGACTGTTCATTCAGATGCTGATTTAAACCAGGCCGCCGCCGATGCGGCCTGCTCGTTTTTGCAACACTATGCGCCCGCAGCGGCGCCACTGGCCGTGCCTTATGTGCCGCGCCTGTTTGCCGCTTTGGCGGACGGGCATTCGTTTATTTGGCTGAGCGCGGCAGAAGCAGCGGCTTTGGCCGAAGCGGCGCCGTTGGTGAGCCGTGGCGGCAACACGCCGCTGGTGCTGCTGGAGCGGCGTTTGTTTTTGGGGCGCATGTGGCAGCTCGAGCGTGATTTGGCCGCCCAAATCGCGCGGTTGGCGCAAGCTAAGCTGCCGGCGCCCGATTGGTTGCAGGCGGGGCAGGATTTGCACGATTGGTTTGCACAGGCGGGCAGCGAAGGGCAGAGGGATGCGGCGGCGCTCGCGCTGCTGCAAGCGTTTATGCTCATCAGCGGCGGCCCCGGCACCGGCAAAACCACCACCGTGGCCAAGCTTTTGGCGCTGCTGTGCAACCAAAGCGCCGAACTGCCGCGCATCGCGCTGGCCGCGCCCACCGGCAAAGCGGCGGCGCATATGGCGCGCGCGCTGCATCGGGCGCTGGGCACTTTTGATGCACCCGCTGCGGTGAAGCAGCATTTGTTGCAGCTGCAAGGCCAAACCGTGCACCGGCTCTTAAAGTTGCGTGCGCCGCAAATGCGCCCGCAATTTAATGAAGAGCAGCCGCTGCCTTTGGATATTCTGATTATTGATGAAGCTTCGATGCTGGATATTGCCTTGCTGTTGCAGCTTTTGCGTGCCGTGCCCGATGGCTGCCGCGTGGTATTGCTCGGTGATGAAAACCAGCTGCCTTCGGTGGGCGCAGGTGCGGTGTTGGCGGCGTTGGCGCAGCCCACTTTATTGAGTGAAAACGCGGCAGCGCAATTGCAGGCTATGTTGCCGCAACACGGTTTTCAGACGGCCTTATCGCCGCCGCCTATGTCGCAAAACGTGGCGCGCCTTGTGGTGAGCCACCGCTTTGATGATCAAAGCGGTATAGGCTCGCTGGCGCGCGCGGTGGTGGCGGAAGATGCGGCGCTGGCTTGGGCGCAGTTTGCGCGCTTTCCCGAAGCGCTGGGCGTGTGGCAGGGCAGCCGCCGCGAGCAGGCCGAGGCTTTGTATGCTTTGCACGCGGATTATTGGCAGGCGGTGGCCGGCGGCGATGTGGCAGCGGCTTTTGCCCATCAGGCCGATGCGGTGGTGCTGGCGGCTTGGCGCGATGATGCGGCGGCGTTTAACGAGGCCTATCGGCAATGCCTGCAACGCCACGGCCGCGCCCGTGCCGATGTGCCGTGGTTTGCCGGGCAGATGGTGATGATAGAGCGCAACGATTATGCGCTCAATGTGTTCAACGGCGACATCGGCTTGGTGCTACCGGATAAAGAGAATGCGGGCGCACTTGCCGCCTGGTTTGCCGCAGCCGAGGGCTACCGCAGCATTCCGCTGAGCCGCCTGAGCGCACACAGCCCGGCTTTTGCGATTACCGTGCACAAAAGCCAAGGCTCGGAATACCGTGAAGTGTGGCTGCTGCCGCCGTCGGTGGAAATGCCGCCCGAAAGCGGCGCGGGCTTGAACAAGGCGCTGCTCTACACCGCCATCACCCGCGCGCGCGAACGCTTTGTGTTTTGCGGCAGCCAAGCCGTGTTTCAGACGGCCTGCGGCTTGAATGCGCAACGGCGCAGCGCTTTGCGCGAAATGATGATGCAGCGTTTTGAATGAGGTGTGGTGAGGCCGTCTGAAAGCTTTCAGACGGCCTCTGTGTGCTTGCAGCAGGCGTTACCCAACAAAACCCAAACAGCTCTATACAGTGGAATGCATAAAAAAGTGATACGGCGGGTAGGTTGGGTTGTAAACCCAACAAATCCACAGGCCGTCTGAAACTCTGAGTTTATCAATCCAACCTGCGCTGTGGCAGCATGCCGTTTCGTGTCGCTTTTCTTGTATGCCACTATAAAATCAATTGCTTGGAAAAACTTTGGCTTATACCAATTCAAAAAAATAATATACAAACGGGCAGCCTGTAGGTCGGATTCTCGAATCCGACACTTGTTCGCAGAACAAGGCACGCACATCGCTTTGGCCGTTGGCCAAACGTCGGATTCAAGAATCCGACCTACGCGGATGATGCTGCCGAACTGCTTTTATTTTGTAAGGTTATTTTTTTGAATTGGTATTAGGTTATTTTTTTGGATTGGCATGACTTTATTGAATGAGTATAAAAGTCAGGCCGTCTGAATGTTCAGACGGCCTGTATCTTTATTGCCTATGCTGAAAAATGCACGGCGCACCTACGCAGGCACGCGCATTCAGGCGCTTTCGCTTATTCGCCCAAAAGCGCAATATCGGCCACAGCGTTCATTTGCTGCGCCAGTTGATTGAGCAAATTCAAACGGTTTTGCTTCACCGCCGCATCGTCTGCCATCACCATCACACCGTCGAAAAAGGTATCCACTTGCGGCTTGATGGCGGCCAATTCGGTTAAGGCCGTCTGAAAGTCTTGCTTGGCCAGCGCGGCTTCGATTTTCGGCGCCAAGGCTTGCGCGGCGGCAAACAAGGCTTTTTCTTCGCTTTGCTGCAACAAAGCCTCGTTCACCGCGCCCAATTCGGCATCGGCTTTTTTGAGCAGATTGTGTACGCGTTTGTTGGCGGCAGCCAGCGCGGCGGCTTCGGGCAGCGCTTTGAAGGCGGCCACGGCGTTCAGACGGCCTTCGATATCGCCCAAGCGCTGCGGTGCTTTGGCCAACACCGCCGCCACCACGTCTTGCGGATAATCGTTTTGCAGCAGCACCGCCAAACGCGCCTGCATAAAGTCGGCCACTTCGGCAGGCGTTTTCGGGTTGAGCACGCCGGCGGGGAAGCTGCCAAAGGCCGTCTGAATCAAATCAGCCGCGTTCAAATCGTATTGCATCAGCATACGCAACACGCCCAAAGCAGCGCGGCGCAAGGCATATGGGTCTTTATCGCCGGTGGGCACCAGGCCGATGCCCCAAATGCCGACCAAGGTTTCGAGCTTGTCGGCCAGCGACACGGCGGTGGCAATCTTGCCTTCGGGCAGCGCATCGCCGGCGAAGCGCGGCTGGTAATGCTGCTCGATGGCGGCGGCGATTTCTTCACTTTCACCATCCAGGCGGGCATAATATTTGCCCATCGTGCCTTGCAGCTCGGGAAATTCGCCCACCATTTCGGTAACCAAATCGGCCTTGGCCAAACGGGCGGCGCGCTCGGCCACGGCCACATCGGCGCCCAGCGCTTTGGCAATGCTGCCGGCAATGCTCGTCAAGCGGCTGATGCGCTCGGCCTGATTGCCGATTTTGTTGTGATACACCACGTTTTCGAGCTTGGGCAAGCGGCTTTCAAGCGTGGCTTTTTGGTCTTGCTTGTAGAAAAATTCAGCATCGGAAAGACGCGCGCGCAACACGCGTTCGTTGCCGTGGATGATATGGCTCGGGTCTGCAGCTTGCAGGTTGGACACCAGCAAAAAGCGGTTCATCAGCTTGCCATCAGCATCGAGCAGCGGGAAATATTTTTGGTTTTGCTGCATGGTGAGAATCAGGCATTCTTGCGGCACTTGCAAAAAGTGCGCCTCAAAGCCCGCTTCAAGCACCACCGGCCATTCCACCAAAGCGGTTACTTCATCCAGCAGCGCTTCATCGGCGGCCACGGTGGCATTCAGACGGCCTGCCTGCTCGTTTAAGGCTGCTTGAATGGCGGCTTTGCGTTCGGCAAACGAAGCAATCACTTTGCCCTGCGCGCGCATTTGCTCGGCATAAGCATCGGCATCGGCAAACACAATTTGGCCGTCTGAAAGAAAACGGTGGCCGAGCGTGGCGTTTTGGCTGCTCAAGCCCAACACTTCGGCGGCCACGGTGTCGGCACCGTGCATCACCACCAAGCCGTGCACCGGGCGCACGAACGTATGCGTGCTGCTGCCCCAGCGCATCACTTTCGGAATCGGCAGCTTTTTCACCGCCTGCGCCAAAATTTCGCTGATTAATGCGCTCAAGGGCTGGCCTTGCTGAGTGTATTCATAGGCATACACATCTTGCTTGCCGTCGTTAACCACGCTCAACGCGGTAATTTCCGCGCCGCACGAACGGGCGAAACCTTCCAACGCTTTGGTGGGCGTACCGTCTTTCATGCCCGCCGCCACCGCCGGGCCCTTTTTCACCACTCGGCGGTCGGCCTGCACGGCTTTAACGTTTTTCACCTGCACGGCCAAGCGGCGCGGCGAGGCATAAGCGCTGAAATCGGCCTCGCCGTCGATCAATTGCTCTTTTTCCAGCGCTTCGGCCACAGAAGCAGCCAGGCTGTTGCCCAACAGGTTGAGGGCTTTGGGCGGCAGCTCTTCGGTGCGCAATTCGATTAATAAGGTTTGGGTCATGGTTAAACTTTCTGTTGCTTAGTATTGGATTTGCTGTTCAGACGGCCTGTTGCAGCATATGCATCATCAGGCGGATTAAGGTTTCTTGTTGTAATGTTTGAGCTGCCGTTTGACTTCCCGCTTACCTTCTTGGCGAACTACCGAGAAATCCTCGGTAGTTGATTTCTCATTCAGTTCATTTT
>ERZ650312.34-NODE-34-length-53628-cov-6.913408_pt1 | contig 53628 bp, 49 predicted proteins | sample MGYA00376248_ERZ650312 | MGnify/ENA primary metagenome ERZ650312 (study PRJEB26733, sample SAMN07839316) | wastewater metagenome | biome: urban; feature: wastewater treatment plant; material: waste water | place: USA: North Carolina | collected 2016-07-28 ... | reverse complement strand
GCTCGAAGAACGTCAAGATGTCCTACATCGCCCCGCACACCTTCTACTACGGCGACGACCTGGCGGCGATGTTGAAGGAGGCCGCGCCGGTCCTGCACCACGTCCGCGTCGCCGACACGTATAACCACAAGGCCTCGTCGCAGCTCAGATACATCGTCAATCCGCCCGGATCGAACGTGCGCGTGCACCAGCACCTCGACATCGGCCAGGGCGAGATCGACTGGGATCTGTTCTTCAAGACCTTGGGCGAGATCAAGTTCGACGGCGTGCTTTCCTCCTGCGTCTTCGCCTGGGAGGACCGCGCCGAGGATTCCTCGCGCTTCATGCGTTCGGAGATTCAGCGCTATCTCGACAAGTATTCCTTCTGAAACCCGGAGACTGCAATGAGCATCAAGATTTCAAGCGCGCCGTGCTGCTGGGGCGTCGACAACGTCAAGAACCCCTATTTGCCGAAATGGGAGCGCGTGCTGGAAGAAGCATCACAGGCCGGCTATCGCGGCATCGAACTCGGGCCGTACGGCTATATTCCGCTCGACGCCGAACGCGTCGGCAAGGAGTTGAAGCTGCGCGGCCTCAACATTATCGCGGGGACGATCTTCGATGATCTCGTGGCGCCGGCCAACCTCTCGAACCTGCTGCAGCAGACCGACAACATCTGTCGTCTGATCACCCAGCTACCGAGGCCGGAAGGCGACGACGGCGCCCGTTTCCCCGTGCCCTATCTGGTAGTCATGGACTGGGGACACGAGGAGCGCGATTACAACGCCGGGCATTCGGACCGCGCGCCGCGTCTCACCAAGCCTGAGTGGGACGCGATGATGGCGCACATCATCGCCATCGCCGAACTGGCGCGGGACGGCTACGGCGTACGCACCGTCATTCATCCGCACGCCGGCGGTTACATCGAGTTCGCGGACGAAATCCGGCAGGTCATCGCCGATATCCCGCACGACGTCGCCGGACTTTGCCTCGATACCGGCCACCTCTACTACTCGGGCATGGACCCGGTGCAATGGCTGCGCGACCACGCCGACCGGCTCGACTACGTCCATTTCAAGGACATCGACCTCAACGTCTATCGGCAAGTCATGGGCGAACGGATCGCCTTCTTCGACGCCTGCGCCAAGGGCGTGATGTGCCCGATCGGCAAGGGCTGCATCGACTACAAGGCCGTTCGCCAGGTGCTATCCGACATCAACTACCACGGCTACATCACGATCGAGCAGGAGCGCGACCCGCGCAATTCGGGCACCAGCCTGCGTGACGTGACGGAGAGCCTCAACTATCTACAGGGCGCCGGGTTCTAGCCCGACGTACTGACTCAATCTGGGAGAAAAGCATGATCGACGGAACACGACTCACAGGCACACCGATTCGCTGGGGCATGATCGGCGGCGGCCAGGGTAGCCAGATCGGCTACATCCACCGTTCGGCCGCGCTACGCGACAGCTCTTTTCGATTGCTGGCCGGCGCCTTCGATATCAACCCGGAACGCGGGCGCGCTTTCGGCGAAGCGCTTAGCCTTGATCCGGCGCGCTGCTATCCGGACTACCGCACGCTGTTCGAGGTGGAAGCGGTACGCCCCGACGGCGTGCAGGCCGTCTCCATCGCCACGCCGAACGGCACGCACTTCGAAATCTGCAAGGCGGCGCTGAAGGCCGGAATTCACGTCGTCTGCGAAAAGCCGCTCTGTTTCACCGTCGCCGAGGCGGAAGAACTGCTGGCGCTGGCGCAATCGGCGAACAAGGTCGTCGGCGTCACCTACGGCTACGCCGGCCACCAGCTCATTGAGCAGGCGCGGCAGATGATCGCTAACGGCGAGTTAGGCGAGATCCGCATCGTGAACATGCAGTTCGCGCACGGTTTCCACAACGAAGCGGTGGAAGCGGCCAATCCGGCGACCAAGTGGCGCGTCGATCCCAAGTTCGCCGGCCCGAGTTACGTACTTGGTGACATCGGCACGCATCCCCTCTATCTCTCCGAGGTCATGCTGCCCGATTTGAAGATCAAGCGCCTGATGTGCGCCCGCCAGAGTTTCGTGAAGAGCCGCGCCCCGCTTGAGGACAATGCCTACACGCTGATGGAGTACGACAGCGGCGCCGTCGGTTCGGTGTGGTCGTGCGCCGTCAATTCGGGTTCGATGCACGGCCAGAAGATCCGCGTGATCGGCTCCAAGGCGAGTCTGGAATGGTGGGACGAGCGCCCGAATCAGCTGTCGTTCGAAATTCAGGGTAAACCGGCACAGGTGATCGAACGCGGCATGCCCTACCTGCATCCGGATGCGTTGCACGACGACCGCATCGGCGGTGGTCACCCGGAGGGGCTCTTCGAGGCCTGGTCCAACCTTTACTACCGCTACGCGCAGGCGATGGTGGCGAAAGACAGCGGCGCAGCGTGCCCCGTCCGCTACCCGGACATCCACGCCGGCGTCGAGGGTGTGCGCTGGGTTGAAAACTGCGTCCGCTCGGCGGATCAGGGCGGTTTGTGGGTCGATTATCGGTAGGAGCGGCGAAGAACATTGTGAATATGGTGGGAGCGCAGCTCCGCTGCGCGATGAGGGCATTTCTTGGTGGATAAGCCGTTCATCGCCCAGTGAAACTGGGCTCCCACAAAAGCCCGGTTAGCCGAACATAGAGCGGTGCCGCACGCCCTATTCTGTCTTGTGCGATATAATCCCTAACGATATTATTGAACGCGGTTCAGCACGACCCAATCCACACGTCAACCAGGAGCCTATCAATGACCCAATCGCTTTACGACATCCCCGTAAGCACAATCAATAGCGAGGGCACCACGCTCGCCGACCACCGCGGCGAAGTTCTGCTCGTCGTAAACGTCGCCTCGAAATGCGGCCTGACGCCGCAATACGAAGGACTGGAAAGGCTCTACGAAACGTATCGAGGCCAGAAATTCGCCGTGCTCGGCTTCCCGGCCAACGACTTTGCCGGCCAGGAACCCGGTACGAACGAGGAAATCCAGAGCTTCTGCTCGCTCAACTACCAAGTGCAGTTTCCGCTCTACAGCAAGATCGCCGTCACCGGCCCGGACAAGCATCCCCTGTATCAAGCGCTGATTGCCGCACAGCCGGAAACCGAAGGACGCGCGTCGATGGAAACGATGCTGCGCGGCTACAACATCGAACCGACCGCCGCGCCGGAAGTCGTCTGGAACTTCGAGAAATTCCTGATCGGCCGTGACGGCAAGGTCGCCCGTCGCTTCGCGCCCGATACTGCACCGGATGACGCAAGACTCATCGCCGCGATCGAGGCTCAGCTCGCCAAGGCGTAGGTCCGACGCACCACGGTTCGAGAACATTCGTGTCAGGCCATCGGTTCTGCGAAAATCGAACACTCGCACAAGGCCAAGCCCATGACCGAATCTTCCCGAACCGCACCTGCCGCCGACATCGATCTGCTGCGCCTGGAAAACCAGCTGTGTTTCCCGCTCTACGCCACCTCGCGCCTCGTCACCCGGCTCTACCAGCCGCTGTTAGAACCGCTTGGCCTCACCTATCCGCAGTACATCGTGCTGATGATCCTGTGGCAGGACGCGCCATGCCCTGTCTCGCAGATCAGCGAACGCGCGCTGCTCAACACCAACACGCTTACGCCACTGCTCAAGCGCCTGGAGCAGCTCGGCTTCATCCGGCGCCAACGCCGGGCAAGCGATGAACGCGTCGTTGAAATCAGCCTGAGTCCCGCCGGCGCCGAACTCAAGGCGCGTTGCGCCTGTGTTCCGCTCGAGATGATGAAAAAGATGAGTTTCCCGCTCGAGAAGGCCGTCGCGCTGAAAACGCTACTTGACGAATTCCTCGTCGACCTGCGCCGGCAAACACCCGCTGAGGACGCAACCCTCGCGGAATAGATTTCGATTGATGCGTCCATCCGCCTGGGATAACCTTTTCCGGTCTTCAACTTCACATCAAACAGGGAGATTGGAAATGACGTTCGGCGAATCGATCAGCATCTGCTTCAAGAAGTACGCCACGTTCGAAGGCCGCGCCTCGCGCTCCGAGTACTGGTGGTTCGTCCTCTTCACCTTCCTTGGCTCGGCCGCAGCCGGCATCATCGGTCAAGCACTCTCGGGACTCTTCTCGCTCGCCGTCCTTCTCCCCTCCCTCGCCGTCGGCGCGCGCCGCCTGCACGACACGGACCGTAGCGGCTGGTTCCTGCTGCTCTGGTTCATCCCGTTCATCGGCTGGATCGTCCTTGTCATCTTCGCGGTTCAGGATAGCAAGGAGCCGAACCGGTTCACGATCGGCTGATTGCGCAGCAGACGCCGGTCGCTATAGCGCGACTATCCATCGGCTTTTCGATTCCGCCGGACGCTCAGCCAGTAACGCCCGGAGCGTTCATTCGTTCGGCGCAAAGTGCGACGCTCTACGAGCTTTGTCCAATCTATGCCATACGCGAATCAGTCAGTTACCACTCTCCTTCGCGGACCGCTACTTCGTAGTCCTCAAGGATGGACCGTATTGTTCACTGCGGCGCTTTACGCGCTCATTGCAATGGCGTTCTTGTTCGAACTTATCACCCCGCCAAACGGAAAGGATCGGGCCTCCGTCCTGGTTATCAGCGTCGCATGGCCTTTCATCATTTTCCTGCAGTTTGTGAAGCAGAACCTTCCGGACTTCCTGCCCTCCTGGAAGAAGGCTGCCTTTCTCGCAATCAGCGCGCTTGCACCAATCGTTTATGCGTCACTCCCTGGTTGACGGTTTTCAACGCACCTCGCTCGCTGAGGTCAGCGCAATGACAGGCACCCGTTTCCGAAACACCAGCACATTCCCCAGCATCACCAGTACCAATCCCGCGAGCGCCATCGCTGTCCAGTGGTAGTCCTCGAAGATCGTCGAGACGTTGAGCGCGACGACCGGGAAGAGCACCGTGCTGTAGGCCGCGCGCTCGGGGCCGAGGCGGCCAACGAGGGTGAGGTAGGCGGTAAAGGCAATGACCGAGCCGGGGATCGCGAGGTAGAGCAGCGCGCCGGTGTACCGCGCGCCGGAGTCAAACACGAACGGTGCATCAGCGACCAGGCAATAACCGAGCAGTAACAGGGTTCCGAAGGCCATGCCCCAAGCGTTCGTCTGTGCCGGCTGCAGGCCGCGTGCCTGCAGCGCGGCGGAGAGCAGGTTGCCGGAAGAGAAACACAAGGTGCCGCCAAAGGCCCATGCGAGGCCGATCAGCGTGTCGGCGTCTGTGGCATGGCCGGCGATTTGCGGCCAAAAGAGGAGCAACAGCCCGGCGAGTCCGACGAACCCGCCGCCGACCACCTGTGGCGCGATCCGGCGCCCGTGGATGAGGCGCGCGAGCAGTGCGTTCCACAGTGTCGAGGTCGAGAAGACAACGGCGATCAGGCCGCTCGGCAGCGTTTCGCTCGCGTTCAGGAAACACACGAAGTTAAGGCAGAACAGGCAGACGCTCTGCGCGGCGACGAGCCATACCGCGTCGCCGCGCGGCCGTACGAGTTGGCGTCGCCAAACGAGAATCGCGAACATCACGACGGCCGCCAGCGCGAAGCGGTAAGCAATCGACTGCGGAATTGGCACGACGCCGAGTTGCCATTTGAGGGCAATCCAGGTGGTACCCCAGATGAAGACGACGAGTGCGTAAAGAAGGCTGTTCATGGCAAGAGGATGGGCTGTATGTCTGCCGCCACGGTGCGCGCCACGCGTCCGAAAAAGTTGCAGAATCCTGCGCTTTGTTGCGCTGAGAGCCGACAGCGCACATGTGCGTGCGGGTACACGGGGTACGATTGCGGCATGCCTGCCCAGCCCGATTCAACCGGCCGTTGCGTTTATGAAGTGCTGAGTGCCTCACGCGCCCGGCTGGAGCGGGCATGCACGTTGGGTGACAACCTTCGCATCGCGCAGTGGTACAACCACGACGACGCGCCACGCTACTCAGAGCCCGGGCATCACACGATTTCCGTGTATCTGACCGGTGGTTTCGGTACGTATCCAACCATCCGGCCCGAACTGCGCGGCTCGCCTGGCCGCATCTGCATCCTGCCAGCAGAGCACGAATCGCTCTGGATCGTCGAGGGTGATCTGCGTTTTCTGCATCTCTACGTCTCGGATATCGCGTGGGCCGAGCGCATCGTTCGGTTGCTCGACGCCGAACCGCGCGCCATCACGCTCGAAGAACGGATCCTCGAAGAGGATGCCAATCTCGCGCATTGGGCACACCTGCTGGCGAACGAACAATGGACCTCGACCGAATCGCGTCTCTTGATGAACTCGGCGAGCCACGCGGTGCTCGACCATCTGGTTCTCGCGGCCGCCCGCCCGGTTCAACGCACCGCCGCACTACGTCCGCGCGGCGGGCTATCGACCACGGCGAGGCGACGCGTCGTGGACTGGATCGAGGCGCACCTGGCCGAGAGCTTCACGCTCGCCGATCTTGCCGCACAGGCTGCTTTGTCCGAATTCCACTTCGCCCGGATGTTCCGCGTGTCAATGGGCGTTACGCCGCATACCTGGGTGGCTCAGCGGCGCTTCGCCCGCGCGCGCGAACTGCTTTCCCCGCGCACGCCCGATGCGCTTTTGCTCGATCAGGTCGCCAGCGCCTGCGGCTACGCAAGCGCCAGCCACCTCAACCGGCGTTTCCGCGAGGAGTTGGGCTTAACGCCTTCGCGCTTCCGGCAAGCAGGATGAAGGATCAATCCCAGCCTTGACCGATGCGGCCGGGCCTCGGGCCGCTGTTAGCGGAAAACAAGCACCGGAATCTTCGAGTGCGTGAGCACCTTGTGCGTTTCGCTGCCGAGCACCAAAGCATCAATCCCGCGCCGGCCGTGCGAAGCCATGAAGATCAGGTCGCAGTTGCTTTTGGTCGCCTCGTCGATGATCGCCTGGTAGATATGCTCGTGCGTCAGAGAGGTCTTGGTGCACTCGACACCCGCTTCCTGGCAGATACCGGTGACGAAATCGAGAGCTTCCTGCGCCTCTTTTTCGGAAAACTCTTCGAACGCCGATGGTTCGGGCAGATTGACCCAGATGACGTGGCTCCAGTAGTGCGCCGGTGGCGGCAACTTGACGTACAGGGCGGAGATCTTCGCCCCATTTTCTTTGGCGACAGAAACGGCTTTGCGAACGGCGTCCCGAGAGAACAGAGAGCCATCAGTCGGAACGAGAATGTGCTTGAACATGATCGACTCCTTCTTTTTGTTGTGAAAGCACTTTCAATATAGTTTTCAGTGTTGCAAAAGTACAACTGAAACAAAGACATCAGGCGATTTCGCTGGGAAGTACGCCAGGCAAGCGCTACGGTCGGTTTGCGTCGGTTCCGGGCCTGTCATTCGGCAGCGAAAACATGGACAAAATCGCTCAGTTGGCGACTGTCCGGACGCGACGACCGACTCGTCTATTGACGGTGCCAACGAACGCTGCGATACCATTGGCAGGCTACCGCCGGAGCAGGTCAATCCGGTTGGCGGCAAGCCAGCGAGCCACGCCGAGCTAGGCTCGAGCGAGCGCGTTTTCCCGGACTGAGCGTATCAACGCAGTATTACCGTCATGCTGAACATGTCTATCGTCGACAATCTTGTCTGCCAGTTGGTCTCGTGGCCCTTCGCCATCGACGCTTGCTCCTGGCAACAGTGGATGCCCGCAGTCGCAGGCATTCTCACGGCGTTCGCTTTGCGAATCATGGGCATCGGCCGCCTATTCACCTTTCTCGGCGGTACCGGCGCGTTCTATCTGCTCGCGATCTCGCTTGCGCTGCTTTCGCCGCCGCAGACGGATGGGGAGGAGAACTGGTTCCTAGTCGGCTGCCTCTTCCTCTTCCCCATCGCCAGCGTTATCTCGCTCGCGGGACTGCTTTGCGGTGATGTGTTCCGGATTTTCCGAAAGCGCGCACGCATTCACCACGCATAGCGTGATTGGCGCCTCCGCCGGTGGGGCCTTATTCCGAAGCCATCAAAAAGAACGGGGGCTGAATCGCCCCCGCTTTCGTCTTGCTGTTCCGCTCAGTTCGCTGCCGGCTTGCGTGCCTAGAGCTTGTAGCGACTGACGATACGCTGCATATCGGCGGCCAGCTGGTCGAGCTGTTTTGCCGCTTCCGCGCTGAGACCGGCGGCCGCGCTGCTTTCCTCGGCCATGTGGGCCATGCGATCGACCTGGTTGGCAATGCTGTTGGTCGCCGAACCTTGTTCGCGGATCGCCGCGGTAATTTCTTCGACCATCACCACGGCGTTGCGGCTGCCTTCGCCGATCTCGCGGATTGCGGCGTTCGCTTCCTGCGCGCGCGAGACGCCCTGCTCGACCGTGGCGACAACACCTTGCATGGTCAACACCGCATCGCCGGCGCTGGTCCGCATCGAGTCTACCGTCGTCGATATCTTCGTCGTCGAGGATGCGGTGCGTTCCGCCAGCTTGCGCACTTCGTCGGCGACGACCGCGAAGCCGCGCCCCTGCTCGCCGGCACGCGCCGCTTCGATCGCGGCGTTGAGAGCCAGCAGGTTGGTCTGATCGGCCACTTCCTTGATCACGGCGACAATGCTTGAAATTTCCTGGCTGTGTTCGCCGAGCCCCTGGATGAGGGCCGAGGCGTTGTGAACCGTCTCGGCGATGTTCTGGATGTCGGAAACGGTATGGCCGATCACGACCTCACCCGAGCTGGCGAGCGAACCGGAGGCGCTCGAAATTCGATTTGCCTCGCCGGCGCGATCGCCAACGTGATTGATGCTGACGGTCATCTCTTCCACCGTTGCCGCGATGTCGGATGCGGTCGTGTGTTGTTGCTCGGAAGTCGTGGCCAGTCCCTCGGCGTTCGACGCCATCTGCGATGATGCGGCCGCAACGTCGGCAGCCTGCTGTGCAATCGAGCGCAGGTTGGCTTGCAACTTGTCGAGCAGGCTATTCAGCACCCCGGCCATCTGACCGAGCTCGTCGCTTCGGCTTGCGTCCGCGCGGACGGTAAAGTCAAGATCTTCCAGTCGAGCCATCGTCGCCGACATGTTGCGCAGTGCACCGACGATGCCGCGAATGGTGAACAGGCCGATCAGCAGGACAACGACGAAGCCGACGATGCTGATGCCTGCCGCCGACAACTGCGATACACGCGCACTGGTGCTTGAGGACGCTTCCAGCGCTCGGGCCTCGGCGAGCTTATATTCGAGATGAGCCGCCAGCGCCGCCGTCAGCTGATCACCGATCTTTGCGCCCGTGTTCTTGATGATGATGTCGGCTTCGTCCTTGCCAAAGTTCGTCGACAGATCGACCACTTTGGCGGCGACTTCCTGGTATTCGGCGAACAGTTTCTTGTCCGTCGCAAGCAGTTCATTGTCCTTCGCGTCGCTGGCGAGGCTCTTCCCGTAGGTATCGAACTGCGTCTCAAGGTGCTTCTTGAGTTCGTTTATGTTGGTCAGGATCTTCGCCATGTCGTCGGCGTTGCCCGTGCCGATGTGTTCGGTGATCGCCATCCGGTACTGCGCATACTTGGTCTGAATGTCGCCTATCGTCGTCACGGCCGGCATGGTGTTCTTTTGCGTCACGCTCAGCGCGCTGCCGATGGTCGATACGCCAAGATAGCCGGCCCCCGCCACCATGATCAGCGCGACGAGCGAGGCCGCCATCATCAACTGCATTTTTCGAACGATAGAGAGAGTTTTCATCGACGCAATCCCAGTCTGTTATTTATGGATGGAGGTCTGTGCCTCGTGGCAATGTGACGCGAACAAGTGCGGTTAGTCTAGCAGCACTTCATCGTGTCAATCCATGATAGGCCATAAGTCATAGGCACCGCCACGCGCGACGGTTTCCAGTCATTTCGGCACGTTCTGGCGATTTCAAGACAATGATTTCGGCATCCGGAAAACGACCTCGCGAAAAGTACAGACAGCCTCGTCCGAATTACAAAGCAGCCACCGTCGCACCACCTTGAAAATCGGGACAAAGCCCCACCGATGTACCGACCAAGCAGGCGTCGTATTGCAAAAAAGTATCAGTCGGCGACCTCCTTATTGGTTGAGGACGGTGCTATCGATCTCTACAGTCACGTGAGAAAAAAATATCCGACCGGATATCAGCAAAGCTGACGCCGGCGATAACACCACCCGACGTACCGTCGGGCCGAGGGCTTTGGGATACCACTCCTTTTGCAGCATCACGAGACAGCGTCGCATCGCACGAAGCCGTGCTGCACGCCAGCGGCGTTCGCGCGTCGCGGCTTGACGGCAAAGATCGGCACAACCCGAGCAACCAACGTTTTGGATGAATAACAACACATGAAAAATCTCACCATCGCGCACCGCATCATCCTGATGATCTGCGTCTCCGTTCTCTCGCTGCTGCTGGTTGGCGTTGTCGGCTTGTTCGTTGCCCAGCGCGGAAGCGATAGCATCAAGGCGATCAGTGAAGGCGCCATGCCGCGCATCCAGACACTCGGTGAAGCGCGCCAGATCTTCATGGAGGCGCGTGTCAACATGTACGCGATCTTCCTCAACACCGACGAGATGGAGATGGATGCGCTGGAACAGCGCCTTGGCGGTCACGTCGGCGAGATCAATATGAAGCTCAAGAACTACGAAAAGCTGATCGCCAGCGACGAGGACAAGAAGTTGCTGGAGGCCGACATCGCCAACGTCAATGCCTACATGGACTACTTCGGCAACGAAATCATGCCGCTCTTGCGCGCCAAGGAGGGCGAAAAGGCGCGTGACTTGCTGATGTCCAAGCTGGCACCGCTCGGCTATACGACGCTCAAGGGCTTCAACACACACATGGAACACAACACCAAGCTGTCGGCGGAATCAACGAGCCAGACCGTCGCCGCTGCCGTAAAGGGAAGGAACGTCTCACTCGGCGCCATGGCGCTCGGCTTTGTCGCCGTCGCCGCGCTGGGATTCTTCCTGCTCACCAACATCCGTGGATCGCTGCGCCAGATCCAGTCGATGGTCAACCGCATCGAGAGCGATCTCGACTTCACTGTGCGCGTGCAGGTAACGAAACACGACGAAATCGGGCAGACCACTTCGGCGCTCAATCGACTGCTCGACAAGTTGCAGGACAACCTGAACACCATCGCCGCCGGCGCGCAATCCGTCGCAGCCGCCGCGAGCGAGATGTCCTCGACCTCGACGCACGTCGCTACCGCATCGACGCAGCAGAGTGAGGCGGCCTCCGACATGGCCGCCACCGTCGAGCAAATGACGGTGAGCATCAACCATGTCGCCGACCGTTCGCAGGAAGCCAACCGCATTTCCAGCGAATCCGGCCGCTTGGCAAGTTCCGGAGAGGAAGTCATCGGGCACACGGTCGAGGACATGAACGAGATTGCGACCACGGTCAATGACGCGGCGTCGCTCATCCACCAACTGGAGGCAAACAGCCAGCAGATCTCGAACGTCGTTGCCGTCATCCGCGACGTTGCCGACCAGACCAACCTCCTGGCTCTGAACGCGGCGATCGAAGCCGCCCGTGCCGGCGAACAGGGGCGCGGTTTTGCCGTGGTTGCCGACGAAGTGCGCAAGCTTGCCGAACGGACCTCGTCTTCGACCAAGGAAATCTCCAGCACCATCGACACCATGCGCGCCAGTGCCAGCAATGCTGTCGCCAGCATGCAAGGTGTCGTCAGCCGGGTTGCCGCGGGCGTCGAGCGCGCGCAGGAAGCCAATACGTCGATCAAGCAGATCGGCGAAGGCAGTCGCAACGCGGTGAGCATGGTCGAGGAAATCACCGCGGCCATCCGTGAACAGGGCACGGCGACGAACAACATCGCCACGCAGGTCGAGCGCATCGCCCAGATGTCCGAAGAAAGCAGCGCCGCCGCGGCCAACAGCGCCCAGGCCGCGCAAGACCTCGACCGTCTGGCCGCCGAGATGCAGCGCGTCGTCAGTGCCTATCGCCTCTGAACGGGTGAATTACATGTTCAAGACACCCGTTTCCGCCGGCCTGGCGATCGCCGCCTTCGCGCTTCTTCCCGGTTTCGCGCACGCCAGCAGCACGCTTGAGAAGATTGCAGAAACCGGCAGCATCGCCATCGGCTACGACGTTTCCTCGCCATTCTCCTTTAGCGACGGGGTCGGCAAGCAGCCCGTGGGCTACACGATCGACATCTGCCTGAAAGTGGTCGAGGCGATCAAGCGCGAACTTCGTCAACCGGGGCTCACCGTCACGTTCGTCCAGGTTCCCACCGCCGACCGCATCGCCGCACTGAAGGCAGGCAAGTTCGATCTCGAATGCGGCTCGGCGCCGAATACCGCCGAGGCGCGCGAGCAGGTCGCCTTCACCATCCCGACCTATATCGCCGGTGCGCGCATCCTGAAGGCTAAGGGTGCTCCGATCGAGAAGCTTGTCGACATCACCGGCAAAACCGTCGTCACCACCGAAGGCACCAACAGCGAGCGGCTGATCCGCGACAAGAAGTACCAGCTCTCCTTGCAGGCCAATCTCGTGCTCGCCAAGAATCACCGTGACGCGTTCGCGCTCTTCGAGTCGGGCAAGGCTGACGCCTTCATCATGGACGACATCGTGCTGAGCGCCCTGCTTGCCGACTCGAAGACGCCGGAGAAGTTCACCATGTCGAAGGATCTGCTCAGCATCGAACCGCTGGCGATCATGATGCGCAAGGACGATCCGTCGTTCAAGCAGGTCGTCGACGCCGAGGTGACGCGCGTCATCATCAAGGGCGAGATTTCGCGTATCTACAAGAAGTGGTTCGAGTCACCGATTCCCCCCAATCAGGTGAATTTGAAGCTGCCGATGAACTACCTCCTGTGGGACTTCTTCCGCAATCCGACCGATTTTGTCCCCGGCTGAAGGCTGCGGCGGTCCCGGTGGTCAGGGTTCGCCGAGTTGCCGCCGACCATTCCGGCGCGGCGTCTTGCGTCGATCGCTGCAAAGGCGCTGCCGGACCTTCGTGGGAAACAGGTAGCGATACAGCTTGGCGAGCAACCAAGCCATCAACACACCACCAATCAGCCAAGGCAAGCACTCCAGAGCATTTTGTGAGACGAACTGCCACATGATTCCGATTCCACCCGACAAGAAGCGCAACGCGCATCCATCGGTTTGGGCTTGCTGTTTCGGCGATGGTTCCGTGTAATGCAGCGACTCAAAGGGGCGGTGACTTCTGCCCGGCCGCTGATGCTCGTGGTGTGGCCAGAGGTCGGGCCGCCAATTCCAGCAAGCGCGCGGCGACCGACGGACTGTCGGCGACTTCCGTCAGTTGGAGCCTAAGCCGAGCCGCATACGGCGGCGTCGCACGCCCGGAGGCGAGCACATGCAGTTCCTGCAGGAAGTTGGTGAGCGCGATCCACTGTTCATCGTCGATGACGAGCCGTTGCGAGGGTTTGCCGCAGCGCGCGTAGCCGTCGATATCACCCGCAAACTCGCAGTAGATGTCGAGCATCTGATCGTTGATCGTGACGGTCTTCACTCGATAGCGCTCCATTGCCTCACCTTCATCCCCCGCTTAGTGCCTGCACGATAAGCAGTTCGCCGTCGGCGCGCAGTGGATGCGACAGTTCGTGCACCATTTCTCCGTCGAAAAACATGCGCATGTGACGGCGAAGGTTGCCCTGCTCGTTGATCATGCGAAAACGGATACCGGGAAACTGAGCATCAAGGTCGTTCACCACCTCGGCGACGGTGCCGCCGGCCGCCTCCACCCAGTTCTCGCTGGTGTAGGAGAGCAAGGCGCTGGGAATCAACACCCTCACGGCTTGCCATCCGCGCTGACCACGGCCGTTTCCACTGCGTAGATCTCGGGCAGATGGCGCGCAATGCACCCCCAGTGCCGTCCTTCGTTGCGGCTCATCCAAAGTTCGCCGCTCGTGGTGCCGACGTAGAGCCCGACGCTATCCTGACTGTCGGCGGTCATCGCCTGCCGCTTCACCGTCCACCAGGCCTGGCTCGCCGGGAAGCCTTTGTCGAGACGCTCCCATGTCTCGCCACCGTCGCGTGTGCCATAAATCGCCGGCTGACCGCCGGGGCTGGTGCGCGGCCAGACATCGGAGCCGTCCATCGGCAGCACCCACGCGATATCCGGATCGCGCGGGTGCACAACCATGGGAAAGCCAACGTCGCCGATGGACGCTGGCATAGTGCGACCGATGCGCATCCAGGTGTTTGACGGCCGATCGAGCCGGTAGATTCCGCAGTGATTCTGCTGATACAGCCGATCCGGGTTGCCGGGACAGAGGCGCACACAATGCGGGTCGTGGAAAGTCACCGTCGCGCGGTCGAAACCTTCGACGACTTCCATGCCGTCGACCAGCGGCGCGAAGCTCAAACCGCCGTCGAGTGACTCATGCACGCCGCCGCCCGACATGGCGAAGTAGAGGTGCTTCGCGTCGCGCGGGTCGACGATGATCGAGTGCAGTTTCGGTCCATCCGGCGTACCGTCCTTCTCCGAGCCCATCCACTCGCGGTATTGCGGGTCATCGTTGATGCACGAGAACGGCGCCCAGGTCCGGCCGCCATCCTCGCTGCGGAACAGCCCCTGCGGCGAAGTGCCGGCGTACCAGACGTCAGTCTCGTCGGCGTGCGCCGGCGTCAGTCTCGTCGGCGTGCGCCGGCGTCAGCCAGAAGGTGTGGTCAACCGAGCGGCCTGCCAAGCCGTTCCGGCCCGGCCCGAACGCTGGCGGTTGCTTCGCCTCTTGCCAGGTTTGTCCAAGGTCGGTCGAGCGGAAGATCGTCGGACCGAGGTGGCCGGTCTTTGCGGCCGCGAGCAAGGGTCGCCCGTCACGCGGGTCAAGTACCATGTGGCTGATCACATGGCCGAGGAAGTGCGGCCCGTCGACCCGCCAGCTGCGACGCTCTGCGTCACCGTGGTAGATCCAGGCACCCTTGCGCGTGGCGACCAGGATGATGAGACGACCTCGACCCGACTTGCCTGTGTTCATGCCTCGCTCCTTCCGTGTTCCCGCTGTACAGAAAGTCTGTGGCGCTCAAAGTGGCAGCGCGTTGTCACTTCGAGCGATGCGTGAATGCTTCGGTTCCGCGCATCGATGCGCTACGCGCGTCCGCGCCCGATGCCGGCTTCTTCAGCGACCTTCTCGCGGGTGAGAAAGATCTGTCCCTGTCCACGTGTCGTGACGGGTCTCGTCTGCAGGATGCTGAGCTTGCCGTTGGCAATGCCGAACTCGATGTCCTGCGACAAGGCGTAATGGTCTTCCAGCGCAATAGCGATGTTCGCGCGAATGTCGCTCTTGGCAAGACACGGGACGTCGCGCAGATGGCTTTCGACCGGCACGATCGAGGTTCCTTTCCCGGACGGATGCTGCTTGACCATGAACGCCTTGTTTCCGACATGGACGCTCACCACCGAACAATCGGCCTTGTCCACGTAGTAGCGATCGACGTCGACGACGCCGGAGACCACCCCCTCGCCAAGCCCATAGCCCGCCTCGATCACGATCACGTCGCGGCCGCTCACCGGATCGGTCGTGAAGATCACCCCGGAGACCTGCGAGTCGAACATCTGCTGCACCACAATCGCCAACCGGGCCGAGCCTTGCCGGACGACGCGATCGCTCTGGTAGAGGATTCCCCGCGTCAGCCAGAAGGAGGTCCACACCTCCTTGATCCGCTCCAGCAGCTCGGCCGTGCTGACGAAGAGGTACGTCTCTGCCGCGCCGGCAAACGCGGCTTCCTCGGTGTCTTCCTGCAGGCCGGACGAGCGCACGCTCACGAAGGTATGGCGCAAACCGCTGGAATCGACCGCCGCCATGATCTCTTTTCCCAGTCCGAGCGCCGGATCGAGGCGGCCACGGCGTATCAAGTCCCGGATGCGCTTCGACGCATCCTCGATCCTTCGACGCTTGTCCTTCTCCGGCATTTCGGCCGTCGCAAGAATCGTATCGATCTCGGACGTGAGGCACGAATACGCGGCGTGAAGGCCGTTCTCGTCAAGAAACCGGTCAAACGCCAGTGTGGTCACCATGAACGCAGGCGGTATCGATGCACCGTGCAGCTTCACGACCTGCGCGATTTCGCCGAGATTCGCGCCCTTGCCGCCGACGAGTTCGACACAGTCGGCATCGACCTGGTCGAGCAGCAAAACGGCGCGCTGATACTGCGCGATCCGTCTTCTCTTTGCTCGCGTCAGCGCGTCGGCCTTGCTCTGCAAGTGCGCGACCATCGCCCGGGCGACAAGTCCTTCCTCGCGCATTCGTTTGAGCGCGCCCATCAGCCCCTGCTGGACTTCGAGCTTCATCCGGTAATACGCGTCTCCAAGCTGGCCGGCGGGATCTTCGATGTCGACGAACTCGCGCACGCGGGCGTACTCGCTCAGCAGAGAAACCTTGCCAACGGCGCCCGGAAAGCGATCAAGCACTTGTTGAACGTGCTTGCTCTCCATCGTCAGGATCAGATCCGCCGCGCGGATATCGGCTTCCGATAAAAGTCTGCTGCAATGACTCGTGGCGATGATGTCTTCTTCAAACAGCAGCAGCGCCTGGCTGCCGTCGGACATGGGTCGCCCCTCAAGCGCCGCAATCCCGCGCGATTGCACCTTGACACCGGCGATTCCGTCAGCAGCGAGCATCTTGTTCAACAGGAATTCTGCCAGGGGGCTGCGATCCACATTGCCCGTGCAGACAAGCAGGATATTCACCGGCTTGATATCCCCAGCGCGGTGACCAAGCCGCCGTAAGGCTTTGCGCATCGCCGGCAGATCTGTTTCGCTCAGGTCGCGCGCGATCAACGCTTCGATGTCATGCAGCGCCTCGGCTTTCAGCAGAGTGATGCGCGGATGCCGGCGCAAGGCCTGAATCCGCCCATGCAACGCGTTCAATCGCAGGTCGCATAGGTCGAGACTCTCGTCCAGCATGGCGACCTGTGTCCACAGGCGGTCGACGATGGCCACCGTGTTGAGTGCGCGCCAGAGTACCGTCACCGCGGCGATGTTGTGCTCGACCTCGGCCAGGAGCCCGTCAAGCTCGGCAATGGCGTTGTCCGAGACCGCCCCGATCAGGCGCGAGATGTTGTCCGTTTCACCCAAGGCAAGCCCGCGCCGTACGCGCCGCACGATCTCGATCAGCTGCGCGCGGACGCCTGGGCTGACGCGCTTGTTCCATAGCGCTTCCGCCAGGATCAGGACGAGACTGTCGGCGATAACCTCGGCCCGTGTATGTTGCGCATCGAGGGCCAGCGGCAGCGTGACCAGCCAGTCCTCCAGCTCTCCCGGTGCCTTCTCTCCTGTGGCGACCAGACGAATCAGTCGCTGGAGTGGCTCGAGCGGAATATCGGTCACGGGCATGATCGAGGCGATTCCCTGTGACGCCCAGACCATGACGACGCTTCCCTCGCGAATATCGATCGTCTCGGACATCATCGACTCGCTGACCCAGAAGCCTTCAGCGGTCTTCGAAGTTTTCCCGGGGCGCCGCTCTTCGATGCGCACCAGATTGCCGGCCGGCGACTGCAACCACTCGGCGTGCGGCAGAATCAGCGAAGGAATTCCAAACTCGCGGGTTGTTACGCCGGCATGGCTGAGCAGGCCGCCGCTCGTCACGATCACCGCTTCGGCGGCGCGGATGGCGTCAATGTCTTCGGGCGTGGTGAACGGCACGAGGAGCACGCGTCCTTCGCGAGTCCGTGGGTGCACGCAGTACTCGCGATCGAAGGTGACGCGTCCGATACGGACGGACCCGTCGCCAACCGATGCCACCAGCCCGCGGACCGTCTGGCCGTTGAACCCGGCCGCCGTCCGTGACTGCTCGACCAGCAAGCGGTGCGAGATGAGCTTGCGGAACGCGGGAAGACGCAGCCGTGCGGGGAGCACATAGGCGCATTTGCGCAGCAAGTGCTTGAGACTGGCGATGGAAAGCCATTTGCCGCCGTTGGTTGGCGTGAGGTACTGACCAAACGCGTACAGGATGGAGCGACTCTGATCGTCGGCCAGACCGTAGATGACCAGCCATTCGTCGGGCGCGATCTCCTGCTGCGCCCGCTCCACTTTGAGTTGGTCGATGCTCCCGATCGTATCGAATTCGAGATGGAGATCGGTCCCCTTCAACAACACGGCGGTGAGCAAGGCTTCGTGCTCGCGCGAAAGCACGCGCAGGATGATCTCCTTGAGCGGCAGGTAGGCGGGATTGCGTTCCAGCAGCCCCTGGCTGCCTGGCCGCAATTCACCGCGCGCCAGCGCCTGGCGGCATGGGCCGTTGAAGAGACGATCGATAACCTCCTGCCCGACGCCACCGCTCCCCGACGGGATGAGCGGCAGGTCAAAGTCGCGCAACACTGCGTTGAGGGCGAAATACAGACGCTGGCGAACCATCTGCCGTTCTTCGCTGACATACGCGTCGTACGCGCGCAGCGCTTTCGGGCCACTGAATTCGCAATACGTCTCGAAGGGCATGCCGTCGCCACGATAGGCGAAGGGAATTCTTCCCTCGACGATGAACATCCGGGCCATCGCGACGGCAAAATCGTGAATCTTTTCGGCTCTCGCCTTGCCCGCGAGACTGCCTGGTGCAGCCTTCGCCAGGAAGATGTACGCCATCGCGTAATCGAGATCGCGCAGCGACCAGATGAGCCGCAAGACCACGACAAGCGCACGCTCGATCTGCCGGTCATCGCGCGCACCGTGGTCCTTGTCCAGATGGCCGGTGACCAGAATCTCGATCAGGCTGCTGCGATCGACCGTGACCGTCAGCCCTGCCTCTTTCAACACCGCGCTGACAAACTCGGCGCGCAAGGCCTGCGGCAGTTCGGCGCCGCCCTGGAAGCTCTGCAGCCGGACCAGCCCCTCGTCATCGGGATCGGCGATGTTGGCCGACAATTCCACGCGGTGTTCGCCGAGGCTCACGCTGTAGACGATGTGATTGTCGATCAGCACCAGCGTCCCGGGACAAGGCCCTGCCAGCCACTGCGCCGCGCGCGCGATCGCGCCCAGGCCGCGATGGCGGACCAATCCGTTCACAACGACCGGCGCGTCGTCGAGCCGCGCGATCCGGATTTCTTCGCTCCTGTCACTACCGATACGGCCGACGGTGACGCGCATGTCCGCGTGGGCCGTCGTCAGGCGTTGTTCCAACGCCCTGTTTCCCCGGTCGTGCAGGAAACGGATCAGCGCGTGTACGGTGGTCGGCTCGCCTGCCGCGTTCTCCACCATATCGATAACCTTGCGGCGCAGGGCAACTGGCAGGCGGTCATGCGCTTCCAGGGTCGGCCATGAACCCTCGAGATCGCGCACGATCCGGTCATACAGGGCCGCCGCGACCTCGGCATCGGTCGAAAAAGCGACGTGTCGATATGCTTCGACCATGTCGGCGAGCAATGCAACGATGCACAATGCCGTCGATTTGGTCATGCCTTGCGCGTGCGTGACAATCAACTGCAACGCATCGTAGTTCGGCTTGACCAGGTTGTTGCGGATGTTGAGATACTGCGCCCGCAGTCGCTGCCTTGCTTCGGCCTTTGACGGCGTATCCCGAGACAGATCCGACAGCAGCACGTAGTAGCCGGAGTCCGCAGGTCCCTCACCTCGCAGTTCGCCCTCGCCGCCAATCCACGGCGGCATCTGCGAGCTGCCGTGTTCCACCGGAAACGCAAGATGATATCCGCCAAGGTTTACCCCGGAGTCGTGCACGTCGACGACGGCGACCAGCCGTAACTGTTCCAGTCTTGCCCACCCCTGAACGATGCTGATGAAGCGTTGCGCCCCGACAGCGCGGCGGGCAAGGGCCAGGTTTCTGATGATGTCCGCCAAGGCCTCAGGACTCTTCACGACCGAGCGCGCGAGACCTTCACTGCTTATCGTCTTCAGTCCAAGCAATCGTTTCAATCGCGCAACCGGCCCGTGGCCGTAAAGCGCTTCGAGAAGATCGTAGGCCGCCGGAAAACGCGCCTCTAGTTCGTCGGCGACAACACCCCGAACAGACTCGTCGGCGGCGCGGTGAAACGCTTCGATGAGATCCGAATCCGGAACCGGCGCTAGCTTGCCGCGAGTGGCCTGGTGATCGGACAGCTTGAGCAGTGTCCGGAGAATGCGCGCCTTCTCATCTTTCAGCGCCTGGACCCGGTTAGTGCCGCCGACGTCATCGACGCGCCGTCCAGCGGCGGCGAAGCGCTCATTGTATTGATGCCAGCGCTGAACGAGCGATGCAGGATCGTCGTCGGCACTGACTTCATCGCCACCGCCGCGCTTGCGCGTCGCGGCGATCAATCGAGGGGTCGTCTTCGCGCCATCCGCCATGTCATCCGCCCTGAATACGAAACTGGTCACGTTTCTTGATTCTAGCAACTGACGGTGTGCTTTCCAGATTCGCAACCGAAATCCGGCGCCAACCCGGAAAACTGGTCTCGCCTATCGCGCGCAGTAACCGTTCTCGGCTCATGGTTCGCGGGCACCGAACAAAACCATAGCCGTCTCACTTGTGGCAGAGTGCGTAACTCGTGGACCGAACCTGCCCCACCTGGCAGGTCGCGTTGTCATGGGGCTATGGTTTGGCTTCCGGTACGGAAACAGCATTGATGAAAAGACTACTTCTTTGGGTTGCGCTCTTACTCGCAACATCGGTGCACGCTACAACTGCAGGACTGGCAACATCTCGCCCCGTCGAGTTGAAGCCACAACATCAGCAAGCGCGAGCCGCATTGCTCGCGACACAAATCCTGACCCAATACCACTACAAGGCGGTGCCGCTCGACGATTCGATGTCGGCCAGGATCTTCGACAATTACCTGAAAGCGCTCGATCCCGATCGGCAGTACTTCCTGCAATCGGACGTCGACCATTTGTCGCGTCATCGCAACGACCTGGACGATGCCATCGCCGGTGAAGATCTTTCCGTGCCGTTTGCGATATTCAACCGATTCACCCAACGGGTATCGGAACAGTTCGCCTACGCCCACAGCTTGCTCAACAGCGAATTCGATTTCTCGAAAAATGAAAGCTATCGCCTCGAACGCGCCAAGTCGGCCTGGCTGGCGAGCGAGAGCGAAATGCGCGACCTCTGGCAGAAACGTGTGAAGAACGATTGGCTCGGACTCAAACTCGCAGGCAAGGACGATGCGACTATTCGCGAGATCCTTGGCAAGCGCTACGACGCCGCACTCAAGCGTATCGCCAAGACGCAGAGCGAAGATGCGTTCGAATCCTTCATGAACGCGTACACCATGGCCATCGAACCGCATACCAGCTACATGGGATTGCGGACCGCCGAGGACTTCGATATCTCTACGCGGCTCTCGCTTGTCGGTATCGGCGCCATTCTGGTCGAGAAGGACGAATGCGCCACCATCCGGGAACTCGTGCCCGGCAGCCCGGCTGCGCTCTCCGGGAAATTGCAGGTCGGCGATCGAATCGTCGGCGTCGCCCAAGGCGAAAATAGTCCGGTAACGGACGTCTTTGGCTGGCGCATCGACGACACCGTCACCCTTATCCGCGGCGAGGCCGATTCCGTGGTCGTACTCGAAGTCATTCCGGCTGGTGCCGGGCTGGATGGCCAACGCAGGCAGGTTTCGCTCATTCGGAAGAAGGTCAGCCTTGACGACCAGGCCGCCCGGAAGTCCATCATTCCGGTCACAGCCGACGGCAGGGTATTTCGCCTTGGCGTAATCACCCTGCCCTCGTTTTACACCGACTTCGAGGCGCAGGAGAGAGGCCTGCCTGACTATCGAAGCGCCACGCGCGACGTCGCGCACCTGCTTGACGAACTCAAAGCAGAACGGGTCGACGGCGTGCTCATCGATCTGCGCGACAACGGCGGCGGCTCGCTCGACGAGGTGATCGAGCTGACCGGACTGTTCATCGGCAAAGGCCCCGTTGTCCAGCGACGCGAGGCTGACGGAAAGATCGATGTCGAGAAAAACACGCGTACGGATGCTATGTGGACCGGTCCGCTCGCGGTGCTCATCAACCAGGGATCGGCCTCGGCGTCGGAAATCTTCGCGGCCGCCATACAGGATTACGAACGAGGCCCCGTCGTCGGTGAAGGAAGCTTCGGCAAGGGGACGATTCAGGCCATGATCAACCTGGACCGGATCGCAAAGAACCCCAAGCCGGCGTTTGGCGAACTGAAGATGACGGTCGGTCAGTTCTTCAGGCTTAACGGTGGGGCAACGCAGGTCCGTGGCGTCACTCCCGACATTCTGTTTCCGTCCGCGGCCAACAAGGATAGCCATTGCGAGGCCAATCTCGAGAATGCATTGCCCTGGGAACAGATCAAGGCGGCCGAGTATTCACCCGCCGGAGATCTGAAAGCACGTATCGCAACATTGCGGGCGCGCCACACAATACGGGTGAAGAACGATATCGACTTTATCGCCTTGCAGCGGGAAATCGCCGAGCAAAAACGCCGGAGCGAACAACCACAGGTCTCGCTTAACGAGGCCGAGCGACGTCGGGAGCAGGAAGTCGCCCGGAAATCAGGGGTGAAAGTGGAAGAAGACGGCCTGCAGGCAAACGAGCGAAAATTGACCAGTGAGTTGGCGGCCGAAGAAGTTCGCAAAGGGAGCAAAGACGTTCTTTTAGCCGAGGCGGTCAACGTCCTTGGCGATGAAGTCGAACTGCTGAAACAGGAGGGAGGCGCTGGTCAATTGAGCGCACTCACCCACGGAAACGCATATCCCCGGCCATAACTGCCGGCCAGGTGTTTATGTAACCACGGCAACATCGGAAGGGCATTGCTGATGCCCCCCGGCAGTCTCAGCTGTTCAGAGACAGTTGATCATCAACTGCGTAACCAACGTGATCCCATTTGCCGTACGTCTGAATCGTTTAGCATCGGCAACCGGGTCTTCGCCGATGACCAGTCCCGCCGGTATCTGCACGCCCTGATCAACGACACAGCGGTTCAGCCTAACGCCGCGGCCGATGTCGACCTCCGGCAGGACGACCGACCAATTGAGCTTGGCGTAGGAATGCACGCGGCATGAGCTGAACAGCAGTGAGTGGTTGACCTCACCGGAGATAACGCTACCGGCCGAAATCAGCGATTCGATCGACAGCCCGTGACGATCTGCTTCGTTATGCACGAACTTCGCCGGTGGCAGTTGCGGTTGGTAAGTCCAGATCGGCCAGTTCGTGTCGTGGAGATTCAGCGCCGGATCGGTCGCCGCCAGGTCGATGTTGGTTTCCCAATAGGCATCGATGTTACCGACGTCGCGCCAGTAGTGCTCCTTGCCCGGCTTTTCATCCGCCACATGCACGCAACTGCGAGAGAACGAATGCGCCATTGCGCAGCCTGTCTTCACCGCGCGCGGAATGATATCGCGCGCGAAATCGTGGCTTGATGTCTGATCGTTTGCATCGCGCTGCAATTCGTCGTACAGATACTTGGCGTTGAAGATATAGACACCCATGCTGCACAGCGATCGATCGGGCTTGCCCATGATCGCGGGCGGATCGGCCGGTTTCTCGACGAAATCGGTAATGCGGCGATCCGCGCCGACGGCCATGACGCCGAAACGGCTCGCTTCGCTACGCGGCATCTCAATGCTGGCAATGGTGCACTCGGCGCCACTTTCGACATGGTCGGCCAGCATCTCCGCGTAATTCATCTTGTACACATGGTCACCAGCGAGAACGACAACGTACTCAGGCTTAGGATCATGCGTGGAAAGGATGTCCATATTCTGATGCACGGCGTCCGCCGTACCCATATACCAGGCGCCCTCGTCGACACGCTGCTGGGCAGGCAGCAAGTCTATGAATTCTTTGGATTCGCCGCGCAGGAAACCCCAGCCACGCTGCAAATGGCGCAACAGACTGTGCGACTTGTACTGTGTGAGAACACTGACCCGCCTTATGCCGGAATTGACGCAGTTCGACATCGCAAAGTCGATGATGCGGTACATGCCGCCGAAGTACAGCGCCGCATTCGCCCTTCTCTCCGTCAGTTCGTACAGCCTGTTGCCACGCCCGCCAGCAAGGATCACGGCCACGGCCCTGCTGGGGAACTGGAACGATCGTTGTTCCAACATGGTGACTCTCTCCCGAAAAGTCTTGTTGCGGCTAATCGTGCCAAAGGTCAACACCGCACGACATCACGACGGCGGGACGTTATCAGCGCTCATTGGTTATTAGCCGTCCGATGATTGTAGGGAGCAGCCGCACTTTCGTCTAGGTTCATACGAATTGGAGGAGCGGTCATGCGAGTCCAGGGAGCGAACTCCGGCCAGCCACGCGGAACGCAGGCCAATAGTCGACGGGAGGCCTCGCCGACCTCCTCATGCAGTCATTTCAAGCAGTTCGCCGCCGGATCATTCCCACTCGATCGTTGCCGGCGGCTTTCCAGAAATGTCATAAACCACGCGGTTGATTCCGCGCACTTCATTGATAATCCGGTTCGACACCTTGCCGAGCAAGCTGTGCGGCAGCTCGGCCCAGTGCGCGGTCATGAAATCCTGGGTCTGCACGGCACGCAGTGCGACAACGAATTCGTAAGTACGGCCATCACCCATGACGCCGACGGATTTGACCGGGAGAAATACCGCAAACGCTTGACTGGTCTTGTCGTACCAATCCGCTGCGCGGAGCTCGTCGATGAAGATGGCGTCAGCGCGGCGCAGCAGGTCGGCGTACTCCTTCTTGACCTCGCCGAGGATGCGTACCCCCAAACCAGGCCCCGGGAATGGATGGCGGTAGACCATCTCATGTGGCAGACCGAGCGCAATGCCCAGCTCGCGCACTTCGTCCTTGAACAGTTCGCGCAGTGGTTCGAGGAGCTTGAGATTCAGTGTTTCCGGCAAACCACCGACGTTGTGATGACTCTTGATGGTGTGCGCTTTCTTGGTCTTGCTGCCGGCCGATTCAATCACATCCGGATAAATCGTCCCTTGGGCGAGCCATTTTGCGTTCGACAACTTCTTCGATTCGAGTTGAAACACCTCGACAAACTCGCGTCCGATGATCTTGCGTTTAGCCTCCGGATCGGAGACGCCTTTGAGATGTCCGAGGAACTGCTCCGCTGCGTCCACATGAATGACCTTGACGCCCAGATTGCGTGCAAACGTCTGCATGACCTGCTCCGCCTCGTTCAGTCGGAGCAGTCCGTTATCAACAAACACACAGGTCAGCTGATCCCCGATCGCCCGATGCAGCAGCGCGGCAACCACCGACGAATCGACACCGCCGGACAAGCCGAGGATGACTTCTTCGCTACCGACTTGCGCCCTTACCTTCTCGATCGCCTCATTCACATAGTCCGGCATGTTCCAGTCATGCCCGCAGCCGCAAATGTCGTGCACGAAGCGGGCGAACATCTCCTTGCCCTTGATGGTGTGCGTGACTTCCGGGTGAAACTGGACTGCGTAGAAACCGCGCGACTCATCTGCCATGCCTGCGATCGGGCAGGAATCACTGCTGGCGATGATTTCGAATCCAGCCGGCAGCGAGGTGACCTTGTCACCGTGACTCATCCACACGTCGAGCAGCCCATGACCGGCATCGTTGCTACGATCTTGGATTCCGTCGAAAAGCTTGGAGTGCCCGCGGGCACGAATTTCTGCGTAGCCGAACTCGCGCTTGCCCGAACTTTCGACCGCGCCGCCAAGCTGCTGCGCCATCGTTTGCATGCCGTAGCAAATGCCGAGAACGGGAACACCAAGCTCAAATACCACCTGCGGCGCGCGCCACTCCTCTGCTTCGTAAACTGAATTTGGCCCACCCGAGAGAATGATTCCCTGCGGATTGAATTCACGAACAAACTCTTCAGTCACGTCGAAGGGATGGAGTTCGCAATAGACCTGCTGCTCACGCACTCGCCGAGCGATAAGTTGAGATACTTGCGAACCGAAGTCGAGGATGAGAATTTTCTGGTGTGCCATTTTCAAGCCTTGGAAAGAACAAGGGCGGCTGCTTGAGCCGCCCCTCGGGAGCATGATTGCGAACAGAGATCAATCAATATGATAGTTGGGAGCTTCCTTGGTGATTTGTACGTCATGCACATGCGATTCGCGAACACCGGCTGAGGTGATCTCGACGAAAGCCGCTCGTTCGTGCATTTCCGCGATCGTGGCGCACCCCAGGTAGCCCATCGAGGAGCGCAAACCTCCCATGAGTTGGTGAATCACGGCAAGCACTGATCCCTTGTACGCGACGCGTCCCTCGATACCTTCCGGCACCAACTTGTCGACGTTCGATGCGCTGTCCTGGAAGTAACGATCTGCCGCACCGGCCGCCATGGCGCCGATGGACCCCATGCCGCGATAGGACTTGTACGAACGCCCCTGGAAAAGCTCGACTTCGCCCGGCGCTTCCTCTGTCCCCGCAAACAATCCGCCAAGCATGACAGCATCGCCGCCCGCGGCGATTGCCTTGCAAATATCGCCTGAATAGCGAATGCCGCCATCGGCAATCATCGGAACACCACTACCTTTGATGGCATCCGAGACCATCTGAATCGCTGTAATCTGAGGCACGCCGACACCGGCAACGATCCGTGTCGTGCATATCGACCCCGGTCCGATACCGACCTTCACGCCGTCTGCACCATGGTCGAGAAGCGCACGCGCTGCGTCCGCCGTCGCGATGTTTCCTCCGATGACCTCAACCTGCGGAAACTGCTTCTTTACCCAGAGAACCCGATCCAGCACCCCCTGCGAGTGACCGTGCGCCGTATCCACGACGATTACGTCCACCCCAGCTTCCGCGAGCAGCGAAGCGCGCTCTTCCGTCCCCGCCCCGACACCGATCGCGGCTCCCACGCGCAGTCTTCCGGATGCATCCTTGCTGGCAAGCGGATGTTCGGTCGTTTTAATAATGTCCTTAACGGTAATCAGGCCGCGAAGCTCAAAAGCATCATTTACGACCAGTACACGCTCCAGCCGGTGCTTGTGAATCAGCGCCTTGCCCTCTTCGACCGTCGCGCCCTCTCGGACCGTCACCAATCGCTCGCGCGGGGTCATGATGTCGCGTACGGGTTGATCAAGGTTCGTTTCAAAGCGCAAGTCGCGATTGGTTACGATACCAACCACCAGCCGGCCCTCGACGACAGGAAAACCTGAGATCTTGTGCAGACGGCCGAGTTCGAGCACTTCGCGTACCGTCATCGTTGGTGGCACGGTAATCGGGTCCTTCAGGATTCCGGACTCGAAACGCTTGACCTTAGCCACCTCGGAAGCCTGAAGTTTCGGGCTGAGGTTCTTGTGCACGATACCGATGCCACCTTCCTGGGCAAGGGCAATCGCCAAGCGACTTTCTGTAACGGTGTCCATGGCAGCTGATACCAGCGGCATGTTGAGTGAAATATTGCGCGTCAAGCGCGTCTTGAGACTGACATCACGCGGAAGAACTGAGGAGTGCGATGGAACGAGGAGTACGTCGTCAAACGTAAGCGCCCTTTGAATTAAACGCATGGCCTATGATCCGGGGTCACAAATAAGTATTATACCGCGGACGCCCCCCTTTCAGGATGACCATGAAACGCCTTGCTCTAGCGCTGGCCGCATTTTCTGTCGCGATGTTGGCAAATGCACAGATCTACCAATGGAAAGACGAAAGCGGAAAGACGATCATTTCCGACAAGCCCCCGGTTGGCACCAACACGACGGCGAAGAAGATTGATTCAGCGACTCCAGCTGCCGCGTCGAATCAAAAGACGCTGGCAGACCGCGAGCTGGATATGCGAAAGCGGCAAAAGGAAGCTCAGGACAACTCGGAAAAGGCCGCGAAGGAGCAGGCCGCATCAAACGAGCGCGCGAAGAACTGCGAGTCGGCGCGTCGATATCTGCAGACGCTCGAATCAGGCGAGCGAATTGCCATGCGCGACGATAAAGGTGAGCGCTACTTCATGGAAGATACGCAGCGGCAACAGGAAATCGCCTCGACTCGCCAGGCGATCGAGTCGAACTGCGGCAACTGACCGACGCTATCGAACCCGAGGCATTTACTCGCCTTCCTGTTCGCCCGCGCCTTTCTTCATTACCTTGCCTTCGGCCGCGCGCTGCTTGCGAACTTCTTTGGGATCCGCAATCAGCGGACGATAGATCTCCACTCGATCCCGGTCACGCAAGGGCACTTCAGGCTTGGTCAGCTTTGCGAAGACGCCCAGCTTGTTCTTGGCGAGATCGATTTCTGGATACTTGCGCAGGATACCGCTCGCTTCAATCGCCTGCCGCACGGTCGTTCCCACGGGAACCTTGAGCGAAAAGATCTCCTGCTTATGAGCGAGGGGATAAATCACTTCGACACTAATTGATTCAGGCACTTGCAACCCCATAGATTTTATCGGCCCGCCTTACAAACGCCTCAACAAAGGTATTCGCAATTTGTCCGAATACCGGGCCGATAACCTTTTCAAACATTTTGCTAGAGAACTCGTACGCGAGCTTGAACTCGATCTTGCAGGCACTATCCGTCAGCGGCTTGAACTTCCATTCGCCTTCGAGCCGGCGAAACGGCCCGTCAATCAGGTGAAGCCGCATGATCGTTGGCGCCTGCTTATCGTTCTCGGTCGTGAAGTGCGACTTGACGCTCAGGTAGCTGATATGCAAGGTCGCCACGGTTCTCTTTTCATCGCGAAAATCGACGCATGTCCTCTCGCACCACGGCAGGAACGCTGGATAATCCTCGACCCCGTCGACGAGATCGAACATCTGTTGTGCCGAATGCGCGATCAGTACTGATTTCTCAACGATGGCCATGTTCAGCCGTATCTCTCGATTCCTGTAGAATCGGAATTCTAGCATCCTCGCAACACTACTCCCGGAACAAGCGGCATGAGCATCATCACCAACAAGAAGGCCTTTCACGATTACTTCATCGAAGAGAAGTTCGAGGCGGGGATGTCCCTGCTCGGCTGGGAGGTCAAAGCCATTCGGGCGGGACGTGCCAATATCAAGGAATCCTATGTTGTCATCCGCGATGGAGAAGTCTTCATCTTTGGCATGCACATCACCCCGCTTGCCGAGGCTTCAACGCACGTTCATCCTGACCCGACCAGAACGCGAAAGCTTCTACTGCACGCCAAGCAAATCAGCAAGTTGATCGGACTGGTTGAACGCGCTGGATACACCCTGATGCCGCTCGACCTGCACTATCAGAAGGGGCGAATCAAGGTCGAGATTGGTCTGGCAAAGGGCAAGAAGCAGCACGACAAGCGCGAGTCGGAAAAGGAACGCGACTGGAACCGCGAAAAGCAAAGGCTGATGCGCGTCAAGATCGGTGAGTAAAATCAGCCCAAGCGCTGACGCACGGTCTCGAAAAGACAAATCGCCGCGGCCGCAGCCACATTCAGTGATTCAATCTTGCCCGGCATGGGAATGACCACTCTTGCCCGGACTGCTGATGCAACGTGCGACCTGATACCCTGCCCTTCGTTACCGAAGACCCAGGCGAGCGGCTGATTCAAGCGTATTGAGTAAAGCGAGTCCGGCGCGCTCAACTCGGTCGACATCGATCGACCTTGGTAGCCAGCAAGAAAAGCCGTCAGGTCACATCGCTCATGAATATCGAGCCCGAAATGTGCCCCCATGGCAGCACGAAGGACCTTGGGCGACCAGGCGTGTGCGCAGTCAGCGGAAAGTAGGATCTGCCGAAACCCTGCGGCGGCTGCACTTCTGAGAATGGACCCTAGATTCCCCGGATCCTGGATGCCGTCCAGCAAGACCGCATCTGCCTGCTGGTCCAGCCCCTGCGGGCTGCCTGGTTGCTCGGCAACGGCGATAATTCCGCTAGGCGTCTCGACTGAAGCAAGTTCGTCGAATAACGAGTCTTCCAGCACGGTAACGGAAGAGCCTGCCACTTCGCCCGAAAGAAAACGCGAAATCTCGAGACGCACCTTTCCGCTCTCGCTGACGACAATTTCTTCGAGCGATCCGAAGCGCTGGAGGTAGCTCTCGATGAGATGGATTCCATCAAGTACGATCCGACCAGCTTTTCGCCGCTCCCGCCCACTCTGACAAAGCCGCTTGAGCGCCTTGAAATGAGCGTTGTCACGCGAGACGATCTGTCTCATAACAACACCAGTTGCCGAACAGGGGAAAAACTCCGCCGATGGACCGGACTCGGGCCGTGCTCCCGCAATGCCCGCAAATGCAACGCCGTCGGGTAGCCCATGTGACGATCAAAACCGTACTGCGGATAGCACAAATGCAAGTTGGACATTCCGGCATCGCGAGTTGTCTTGGCCAGAATCGAGGCTGCGGCGATTGCCTCGATCTTTCCGTCACCGCCTACGACTGCCTCGACTTCGCACGCAAGCTTCGGGCATCGGTTTCCATCAATCAATGCACGGATGGGTCTCACCGAAAGGGCATCCACAGCGCGCTGCATCGCCAGCATGCTGGCATGAAGGATGTTTATCGTATCAATCTCTTCGACAGAGGCTTCTGCAACGGCCCAAGTCAGCGCTTTGGCGCAGATCTCCGCTTTCAGCCGTTCACGGCGCCTGGCCGACAGTTTCTTGGAGTCATTCAGGCCGTCGATCGGGTTATTCGGATCGAGGATAACCGCTGCGGCAACCACGGGGCCGGCCAGCGGCCCCCGTCCAGCTTCGTCAACACCACAAACGAGGCCATCAAGCCGAAGCAAAGACATCATTGCGCACCGGCTGAGGCAGACTATTAATGACCGCCGTGGCCGCCTTTTCCGCAGTGTTCTGCTTCAACTGCAGATGAATCTCGCGGAACTCCTCGGCAATGAGCGCACAAGTTCTCTTGTCAGCGTAGAAATTCAACAGCGCCTGCGCCATGTTCTCTGGCGTTGCGTCATCCTGTATGAACTCCGGAACGACGAACTTTCCAGCCAGGATGTTTGGAAGTCCCACGTAAGGTAGGTATCCCATGCGCCGCATCAGGCGGTACGAGAACGAAGCCATCTTGTACGCAATGGCCATCGGCCGCTTCAGCAGCGCTGCCTCCAAGGTCGCGGTACCGCTTGCCACCAGCACGGCATCCGACGCCTTCATGGCATCGTGTGCATGCCCGAACAACATGCGGATCGGCAGCTCGCGAGCATTGCAACGGTACAAGGCGGTCTCAAATAACAACCGAGTCTCCCGGGTTGCCAGCGGGACAAGAAACAACGCTTCGGGAAGTCGCTCATGAATCGCACGCGCCGTCTCGATGAATGTTTCAGCCATATACTGCAACTCGGATTGCCGACTCCCCGGCAACAAGGCAAAGACCGGCTGTTGATCGCTCAGCCCAAGGAGCTGTCGCGCTTCGCTTCGTCCGTCATCGACCGGCAGCATATCAGCCAACGGGTGACCCACGTAGGTCACCGGAATGCCTTGCTTTTCGTAGAGAGCCGGCTCGAACGGGAACAAGGCCAGGATTCTGGAGACGGCCGCACCGATCTTGTGAATTCGCTTCCCCCGCCACGCCCAGATCGACGGACCGACATAATGGACCGCTGCAATACCGCGTCGTTTGAGCGATTTCTCAAGAGCCAGATTGAAGTCAGGTGCATCAACGCCGATGAACACGTCCGGCGGATCGGCGAGCAAGCGGCGCTTCAACTCGCTGCGTATTCCCGATATCTCGCGATAGTGCTTGAGTACCTCGACGTACCCGCGAACCGCCAAGCTTTCGAGCGGATACCATGCATCGAAACCACGCCCGGCCATCTTGGGCCCGCCAATACCGAAAAACTCGGCATTCGGCAATCGCGCCTTGAGCGCTTCGATCAAATGACTCGCCAGAAGATCTCCCGACGCTTCGCCCGCCACCATGGCGATGCGAACCACCCCGGATCTCATCGGATAATGCCGCGCTTGGAAACCGCAAGAAAGTCGAGAATCGGCTGAACCTCGGGGTGCAATTTGACCTCATCTTCGAGTTTCACGCGCGCCTCCTCCAGCATCAGGCCGGACTTATAGAGCGTACGATAAGCGCGCTTCAGCGCCAGCAGCGCATCGGCTGAAAACCCCCGACGCTTCAAGCCTTCCGCGTTAATGCCGAATGGTGTTGCTGTGTTACCTGCAGCCATTACGTAAGGTGGCACGTCCTGCAACACCACCGTACCAACCGCCGTCATCGTATGCGCACCAATTCGGCAAAACTGATGAACGCCCGTATACCCGCCTAGGATGGCCCAGTCATCAATATGGACATGACCCGCCAATTGCGCGTTATTGGCAAAAGTGGTCCGGTTGCCAACCTGGCAATCGTGCGCGATGTGAACGTACGCCATGATCCAGTTGTCATCGCCCACGCGCGTAACGCCACCGTCCTGGATCGTACCGAGATTGAATGTACAGAACTCGCGAATCGTGTTCCTGTCACCAATTTCGAGGCGGGTTGGTTCACCGGCGTACTTCTTGTCCTGGGGAATCTCACCGATTGAGCAAAACTGAAAGATGTTGTTGTCGCACCCAATTCGGGTATGCCCCGAGATGACGACGTGTGGCCCGATTCGGGTGTTATCACCAATCTCGACGTGCTCACCGATGATCGAGTATGGTCCGACGGCCACATTGGCGCCGAGTCTTGCTTCGGGATGGACAATTGCGCTTGGATGGATCATCTCTCTACTCATGCTTGGATTTGTGACCTTCGTGTCAGTTCACATCACGCTTCGCGCACATTAGTTCGGCCTCGGCAACAATTTCTCCGTCAACGCGCGCCTCCACCTTGTACTTCCATATCCCGCGCATCTGGCGAAGGATTTCCACATGTAGGTGCAGTTGATCCCCTGCTGTCACCGGTTTCTTGAAGCGCGCATTATCAATTCCGACGAAGTAGAAGACCGAGTTCTCATCAGGCATCACTTCCATTGTCTTGAAGGAGAGAATCCCCGCGGCCTGAGCAAGCGCCTCCATGATGAGCACACCCGGCATCACCGGATGGTGCGGAAAGTGCCCAAGGAAGAAGGGTTCGTTGATCGTCACATTCTTGTACGCGTGAATCGACTTTCCAGGCTCGCACTCAAGAACACGATCGACCAACAGAAACGGATAACGGTGCGGCAAGTGTTCCAAGACCTGATGAATATCCATTGAATTCAACGTACTTTCTCCATAAGTTCGAGCTTCTTCTCAAGTTCTGCCACGCGATCCGACAATTTTGCCAGTCGCTTTATCTGAGCAGCGTTCTGTAGCCACTCATCGTGTGCCTCGAGCGGGAAGATGCTTGTGTATTGCCCCGGCTTGCGCAGGCTCTTGGTAACCATCGTACCCGCCGAAATGTGAACATCATCGGCAATCTCCAGGTGCCCGACGATCATGCCAGCCCCGCCAACGGTGCAGCGTCGTCCAATCTTCGTACTGCCCGCAACACCAACACAACCCGCCATCGCCGAATAGTCACCAACGGTCACGTTGTGAGCAATCTGGATCTGATTGTCGAGCTTGACTCCATTTCCAATCACCGTGTCATCCAGCGCACCGCGATCGATTGAGGTATTGGCACCGATTTCTACGTCATCGCCAATCACGACCCGTCCGATCTGGGGGATCTTGACCCAGTCTTCGCCATCTTTCGCGAAGCCAAAGCCGTCACTTCCAATGACTGCTCCCGCGTGGATGATGGCCCGTTTGCCAATGACGCATTTCGGATAAATCACCACGTTAGGGTAAAGCACCGAACCGTCGCCGATCGCCGCCTCGTCTCCAATAACGCACCCGGGTAACAGTGTCACGTTCTCGCCGATCGAAACACCTCTCCCGACGACAACGTTTTCCAGAATCCTTGCCGATGCGGGGATCTTGCTCTTTACCACCGCAGATGAACTAACTCCACAGTTCGCCTCTTCGGCCGGGTTCAGAAGAGCTGTAACGCGAGCGTAGTAAGCGTAGGGATTCTGATGAAGAATACGCGGGAGGGTCGTCTCCGCGGAAAACTGCGGATGCACGATGACCGCGCTGGCCTGACACAACCGCAGTTGTCCGCGGTATTTCGGATTGGCAAGAAACGCAATCTGCCCTGCGCCGGCCGACGCCAATGTCGCGACTTGAGTAACTGTTACGGATCCGTCTCCCTCTAGGACACCGCCGAGGCGGGAGACGATTTCCTCAAGCCGAACACCTTCCTTGCCTGATACCACGCCTACTACTTGCCGTTTCCAGCCGGCAAGTCCTCAGCTTTGCCCGAGGACTCCGACAGCGCCTTAATGATTCGATCGGTGACATCAAGACGAGGACTCACCCAGACGACATCCTGAACGATCAGGTCGTACTTTTCGCTCTCGGCAAGTTGCTTGATTGCCTTGTTGGCTTTCTCGATAATCGCCGCGTTTTCTTCGTTCTGACGGAGATTCAAATCCTCGCGGAACTCGCGTTGTTTACGCTGAAACTCTCGCGACTGTTCGCTCAAGTCCTTCTCTTTCGCGCGACGCTCGGACTCCGGCATCGTCACTGCATTCTTCTCAAGAGACTCTTGAAGCCCTTGAATCTGCTTGGCCATTGCCTTGAGATCCTGGTCCCGCTTGGAAAACTCTGCTTCGATTCTCTTGGCTGCCTTGACCGCAGTTGGCGCATCACGAAAGATCCGTTGTGTATTGACGTAGCCAATCTTCATCGCTTCGGATGCCGACGCAAAAGACATTGGCAGCGAAGCCATCAACGCAACCAATAACGTGGCAATTTTCGTGTTCAAGCTGTCTCTCCTGATCAAAATGTCTGTCCCATCTGGAACTGGAAGCGTTGAAGTTTATCATCATTCGAGTCGTTGAGCGGCTGAGCCAGACTGAATTTGAAGGGCCCGAGAGGCGAAATCCAGGTTGCAGCCAAACCCGCTGACATGCGAATCGAGCCAGCGTCTTTCACCTCGCCGCCTGACTCGCCAAAGACCTGTCCGGCGTCGAAGAATGGGCCGAACTTGAGCGACTTGTCAGCGCCAAACCCGGGTACAGGAACGGACAATTCGGCGTTGAAGATAACTCGCTTTGTTCCACCTAGATGAACAACGTCGCCATCGCTGTCAAGTTGATACGGGCCAAGGCTAGAAGCCTCGTAACCACGAACGGACCCCGGTCCTCCCGCATAAAAGTTCTTGTAGAACGGCATCGCCTGGCCACCAAGGCCCTTCGCATAACCCAGCTCGCCGTTTAGCATCAGAGTCCAGTTCCTCGTTACCGGGAAGAAGCGTTGATGCTGGTACGTCGCTTTGTAGTACTTGATATCACCGGCCGGACTAACCTCAAACGCCAGACTTTGATACGCGCCACGGGTCGGATTTATTGCACTGTCTTTTGTGTCGTATTTCCAACCGGCAGTTAGTGGCAGCGATACGTTTGAGCAGGAGTCCTGGCTGTTGCAGAAATCGTCACTGAAGTTCCTATATTGGAGTGGCGTGACAAAGTTACCGCTTTCGTCCTTTTCATGGTAGTTGATCGTAACCTTCGTGTAGTCAATACCGGCACCGAAGCTGATCGACTGCTTTTCGGAAATCGGGATACCAAAGCGCACGCCACCGCCTGTGGATTCCGTCGCGTAGACATAACCAAGATCCTGCGGATCAGTCCGCTTGTGATAAACATCGAACCCTTGGCTAACCCCGTCTACGGTGAAGTAGGGGTTGGTGTAGCCGATTCCAATTGCCCGGTTGATCTTGCCCGTTCCAACCTGCAACGAGACGTACTTTCCGCTCCCAAAAATATTCGACTGAGAAATTGCGCTGGACAGGATCACGCCTTCCGACTGCGAATAACCCGCACCGACCGAGACCGAGCCCGTCGATTTTTCGGTTACCGCGACATTGACATCAACCTGATCGGTTGTACCCGGCACGGGCGGCGTTTCGACATTAACTTCGCTGAAGTAGTCCGTCTTGTCGATGCGCTGGCGGGACAACTTGACTCGCTCGTCATCGTACCAGCCCCCTTCCATCTGCCGCATTTCTTGACGAATGACTTCGTCGCGTGTTTTCGTGTTTCCAGAAATGTTAATACGTCTGACGTACGTCCTCCGACCCGGATCGACAAAAACGGTAAATGCGACTTTCCGGTTCTCCTTGTCCAGTTCCGGCGCAGCATTGACGTTTGCGAACGCGTACCCCGTAGCAGAGAGTTTCTCGCTTATCGCCTTGGTGCTCTCATTCAGGTTCTCCCGGGAGAACACGTCGCCCGGCTTGATCTTCATCGCCGAACGGAACTCTTCTTCCGGCAAAATCAGATCACCTGCAAGCTTGATCGAGGACACCAGATAACGTTCACCTTCGGAGATATTGATGGCGATGTAGATGTCTTTCTTATCGGGGCTAATCGAAACCTGGGTGGATTCAACGTTGAATTCGAGAAAGCCACGATTAAGGTAGTAAGAGCGCAAAGTCTCGAGATCGGCTGATAGCTTCTGCTTCGAATACTGGTCGTTCTTTGTATACCAACTGACCCAGTTCGGTGTTTGCAGCTGAAAATTCTCGAGCAAGTCGTCTTCATCGAAAGACTGGTTTCCAACGATGTTGATTTGCTTGATCTTGGCTGCCACGCCTTCATCGATACTGAAATTTACTGATACGCGGTTACGCTCGAGCGGAGTGACCGTGGTCGTGATAGCGACGCCGTACTTGCCGCGGGTCAGGTACTGCCGCTTCAGTTCTTGTTCTGCGCGTTCAAGCATACTGCGATCGAACGATCGGGAAATGGCAAAACCCGCTTCCTTCAAGCCTTTCGTCAGTTGCTCCTTGTCGAACTCCTTGAGGCCAACAAAGTCGATTTGCGCAATCGCAGGTCGCTCCTCAACGGCTACGACGACGACACCGCCATCGATTTCAATCCGAACGTCCTTGAAGAAACCAGTTGCAAAAAGCGCCTTGATTGCCTGAGCCGCCTTTTCGTCCGTCATGGTGTCACCAACCTTGATCGGAAGATAACTGAACACCGTTCCGGCTTCGGTTCGTTGAATTCCGTCTACACGAATATCCTTGACTGTAAAGGGTTCAAATGCGGAGGCGCTGGCAGCAACGAGCGTGGCAATCACGCCCGCAAGCAGTTTTTTCTTCATAGTTTCAGCCGGAAATCAATCGATTGACATCATTGTAGAAAGCAAGAGCCATCAGCATGAGCATCAGCGCCATGCCGACCTGTTGGCCGATCTCCATGGCGCGATCTGAAAGCGGCTTTCGCCTAATGATTTCGAGAACATAATACAGCAAATGCCCACCATCCAGAATCGGCACCGGGAGCAGGTTCAAAACGGCCAGGCTGATGCTGACAAGTGCCAGGAACTTCAAGTAGTAGTCGAGACCGAGCTTGGCTGACTGTCCGGCGTAGTCCGCGATCGTGACCGGGCCGCTGATGTTTCGAAGCGAGATGTCTCCGGTGATCATCTTGCCGATCATTCGCAGACTGAACACCGACTTGTCCCACGTCTCGCTTACCGCTTTATTAAGCGAAATGACAGGACCGTAACTGACGCGCACGAGCAAGGCGTCAAGATCCACACCACTATCATCGACGGAAGCGCCTATCCGACCAAAGACAGTCCCTCTCTCGGACGTTCGTTCTGGCGTAACCGTCACGGAAAGTGTCTCGTCGTTACGCTCAACCAGAAGGGAAATTGAAACTTCCGGCGACTCTCGAACGCGCCGCACGACATCCGTCCAGGTTGTAACAACCGTGTCCGCGATCTGCACAATGACGTCGCCTTGACGCAAGCCCGCATCGTCAGCCGGGCTACCCGGGATGACGGATCCGATGACCGGCGGTATGGTCGGGCGGAATACGGTGAGGCCGAGTTTCTCCAGAGCGTCCCCCTGCCATCCATCAGCCTTGGCGGCGTTGACGTCCAGGCGACGGATCGCAACCTCGTTGCGCTCGTTGATAACCTCAAGTTCAACAGCGTCCTGATCGACCGCACTACGCAACAGGGACCAACGCATTTCCTGCCATGTTCTGACCGGCTCCCCTGCCAATTTCAGAACCTGTTCGCCATTCTTGATGCCGGCGAGTTCGGCCGGACTGCCAACGAATGGTGTTCCCAGGACGGGTTTGAGTTCGTCCGTGCCGCTGACGAAAAGCGTCCAGAACAGGACGACGGCCAGTAGCAGGTTGGCCATCGGGCCGGCAGCCACGATGGCCATGCGTCGCCAGACGCTCTTGCGGTTGAAGCTGCGATGCACTTCGTTGGGCGCCACACGCCCTTCGCGTTCATCGAGCATCTTGACGTAGCCACCGATTGGAAAAGCCCCTATCGAGAATTCCGTCTGGTCACGTCCGACCCGCCGCGACCATAGCGCACGCCCGAATCCGACCGAGAATCGCAACACCTTGACGCCTGCAATGCGTGCGACAAGGTAGTGCCCGAATTCGTGCACAACAATCAACACCCCCAGCACCAGAACAAACGCTGCCAGGTAGAAGAGAAAGTCGTTCATGCGCGTCCGAGTTCGCGAACCACTTGCTGAGCGGCGACACGCGCATCCATGTCGGCGGCCAGGACATCGTCAAGAGATTCCAGTCTGCGCAGCGTACAGCGCCCCATCACCGCCTCGATTACGCGCGGGATCGACAAATACGCGAGAGCGCCCTCGAGGAACGACTGAACGGCGACTTCGTTCGCTGCATTTAGAATGGTCGGCGCGCTTTCGCCGTGTTGCAGCGCGTTAAACGCCAGACGCAGACAGGGGAATCGATCCTCACACGGACGCTCGAACTGCAACATGGATACTTCAAACAAATCGAGCGGCGCCACACCTGCGTCGACCCGGTCGGGATACGCCAAGGCGTGAGCGATTGGCGTCCGCATATCGGGATTGCCCAATTCCGCAATAACCGAGCCGTCGACATACTGCACCAGCGAATGCACGATACTTTGCGGGTGAATAACGACCTGGATGTTCTCGGGCGGAACGTTGAATAACCAGTGGGCTTCGATCATCTCGAGCCCCTTGTTCATCATCGTCGCCGAGTCGACAGAGATTTTGCGCCCCATGGCCCACTTGGGGTGCGCACAAGCCTGGTCCGGCGTAACGTGCTCAAGATCCGACAAAGGCGTATTACGGAACGGCCCGCCCGAAGCCGTCAGCAGCAAATTGCGCACCCCGCAGCCGGCCATATCCCCAGCGTAGTCACGAGGCAACGACTGAAAGATCGCGTTGTGCTCACTATCGATAGGCAGCAATACAGCGCCATGCTCCTTCACCGCCCGCATGAAAACCGGGCCGGCCATCACGAGCGCTTCCTTGTTGGCGAGCAGGACTCTCTTTCCTGCGATCGCCGCAGCGAGCGTCGAAGGCAAACCGGCCGCGCCGACAATCGCCGCCATGACGGTTTCGACCTCCGGCAACTCGGCCATTTTGACCAAAGCTTTCGGCCCGAATTCGACACGCGTAAGGCTACCGGCGGCGCGCAATCGATTTGACAACTCACTGGCCAAAGCCTCGTCGCGAACCACAGCAAACGCCGGCATGAATTCGATGCATTGCGAAAACAGGCGGTCAATCTGGGTGTGTCCGCACAGCGCAACGATCGCATATTTGTCCGGATGACGTCGAACAACGTCGAGCGTGCTCACGCCAATGGAACCCGTCGAACCCAGAATCGTCAGCTTCTGCATGCGCGAAGATCTGTCAAAGTGAGAAGTAATGCAACGCAATCGCGGCCATCGGCAAGGTCGATGTCAGACTGTCGATGCGATCAAGCACGCCTCCGTGCCCGGGAAGAATTCCGCTGCTATCCTTCAGCCCGGCTTGACGCTTCAGCAACGACTCAAGCAAGTCACCGACAATGCTGAATGCCGCAAAAGCAACCAGAAGCACGAGTAACAACGCCGGACTCCCGGCGAGTTCTTTCGGCAAAACCGACAAATAAAAGAATCCATACGCCACAACCGCCAACACACCACCAATCGCGCCTTCCCACGTCTTTCCGGGGCTGATCGCTGGTGCGAGCTTGTGGCGACCAAACGTGCGCCCCGAAAAATACGCTGCGATATCAGCCAGCCAGACAGTGGCCATGATCGCCAGCAAAACGAGTTCTCCAGCCAGCTTTATCTGAACCAGCGCAAGCCAGGTCGGCAGGATGACGACGGCGCCGACCAAAACGCCAAGTACCGAGCCGTGAATTCTCCATCGTGACTTCATCCAGATCGGTGCAACCAGAATCCAGAACGCCGCCGAAGGATAGTAGAACCACCGACCGAGCGCGATTGCCGCGGAATCCGATTCTCCCGCGATACCGACGGTCCCTGGATTCGCGATTGCGGTAAGCACCGCCACGACGACGACAGCGAGACCGAATGAGACTCGAGCCTGCTTTCCAAAGCCGATCAGCGCCCCCCACTCCCACGCAGCCAACGCCGCAATCAGGGTCGAAACGGCCAGCCAACCGATGGGAGGCAAATAGAAAAGCGCCAGAAGGAAGGCGCTTACCAGAACAATCGCGGTGACAATCCGCGTTTTAAGCATTTTGAATTGGGCTTGAGGATCGAATCAACGTCGATTCCGGAGGCGAAACCGCGTTGCTTGACGTGCCATTCCTCTCACGCAATTGCTCGCTGGTTCGGCCGAAACGGCGTTCGCGCCTTTGATAGGAAGCGATCGCGGCATCAAAAGCAGCCGAATCAAATTCCGGCCAGAGCGTATCGGTGAAGTAAAACTCCGAATACGCGAGTTGCCACAGCAAGAAGTTGCTGACGCGCTCCTCACCACCTGTCCGAATGAAGAGATCCGGCTCGGGCGCGTAGCTCATGGACAAGAACGGCGCCAGATCATCTTCCGTCCAACTCGCCTGTCTCTCGCCGCGCTCTGCGACCAATCGGTTGACCGCCTGTACGATGTCCCATCGGCCGCCGTAGTTCGCGGCGATCGTCAGCGTCAGTTTATCGTTCTGGCGAGTCTTCTCTTCCGACGCAGAGATCAGCGATCTCAGTTCCGGATCAAAACGCGACAAATCGCCAATAACCCGCAAGCGGACACCGTTCTTGTCCAGTTTTGAGACTTCCTGCTGGAGGGCACGCACGAACAATTGCATGAGCAGCGTCACTTCCTCCTCGGGACGACGCCAATTTTCTGAACTGAAGGCGAAGAGCGTCAGGTACTCGACTCCGCGCGCAAGACAGTGCTTGACCGAGTCGCGCACGGTTTCGACACCGCGCCTATGGCCGGCGACTCTCGGCAGGAAACGCTTCTTCGCCCAGCGTCCATTGCCATCCATGATGATGGCAATGTGCCTGGGAACGTCCGTCGCATCGGGTACGCAACGCGTTGAGCTGGTAAAAGTTGCCATCGGGCGTATCGTGCGAGCAGTCCCTAGATGGCCATCAACTCGACTTCTTTTTGCGCGAACTGCTTATCGACTTCCGAGACATACTTGTCAGTAAGCTTCTGGATGTCATCTTGCGCACGACGCTCCTCGTCTTCCGAGCACGCCTTGTTCTTCAGCAGATCCTTCAACGTCGCGTTTGCATCGCGACGGAGATTGCGCATGGCAACGCGTGCATTCTCGCATTCGTGCTTAACGACCTTGATCAGGTCACGACGGCGCTCTTCGGTCAACGCGGGCATCGGAACGCGAATCACGTCACCCTGCGCTGCCGGATTCAGGCCCAGGTCACAGTCGCGAATCGCCTTCTCGACCTTGGAAACCATGTTCTTTTCCCAGGGCTGAACGCCCAGCGTGCGTGTATCGAGTAGTGTAACGTTCGCGACCGTGTTCACCGGCACCATCGAACCGTAGTAATCGACCTGGACGTGATCCAGCAGACCGATATGCGCACGCCCGGTACGAACTTTCGCCAGATCAATCTTGAGCGCCTCGACGGATTTCTGCATCTTGTGCTCGGTAGTGCTTTTTACATCGGCAATCGTCATCGCGTTTTCTCTCAGCAGTAAACCAGCGTTCCTTCGCTTTCACCCATAACGACGCGCTTCAGGGCGCCGGGCTTGAAGATCGAGAACACATTGATTGGCAATTTCTGATCCCGGCACAGCGCAAACGCGGTCGCGTCCATCACGGCGAGGCTCTTTGAAATAGCCTCATTGAAACTGATCTTGTCGTAGCGCGTAGCCAGAGGGTCCTTCTTCGGATCTGCTGAATAAATCCCATCGACCTTCGTCGCCTTGAGCACGATCTCGGCACCGATTTCGGCTCCGCGCAGCGCAGCCGCCGTATCCGTGGTGAAGAAGGGATTTCCCGTCCCGCCAGCAAAGATCACCGTTCGTCCTTGCTCCAGGTAACGAATGGCCCGTCCGCGGATGTAGGGTTCGACAACCTGCTCGATGTTCAGCGCCGATTGCACGCGCGCAACCATGCCAGCGACCCGCATCGCGTCCTGCAAGGCGAGGCCGTTCATCACGGTGGCGAGCATCCCCATGTAGTCGGCCTGGGCACGATCCATACCGTTGGCTGCGGGAGCGACACCGCGGAAAATGTTGCCACCGCCAATCACGACGCCAACTTGAACACCTAGATCGACGACACTCTTGACCTCGCCGACGATTTCGGAAATCGTCTGGCGATTGATGCCGTAGGCGTCTGACCCCATCAGGGCCTCGCCGGACAGTTTGAGAAGAATGCGTTTGAATTTCGGGTTCGGGCTGGCTTCGGTCATGGCTATTACCTACAGGCTTATTTCTGGGCAGCGGCTGCTTGGGCAGCAACTTCTGCAGCGAAGTCGTTCGAGCGCTTTTCCAAGCCTTCGCCGACGACGTACAGGGTGAAACCGGCAACCGATGCGCCCTTGGCCTTGAGCAGTTGTTCGATCGTTTGCTTGCCGTCTTCTGCTTTGACAAACACTTGCGCCAGCAGCGTGACTTCCTTCAGGAACTTCTGCACCGTGCCTTCGGCAATCTTCTCGAGCATCGCTTCCGGCTTGTTGTCGGCGCGTGCCTTTTCAATGGCGATACGACGTTCGGTATCGAGCAGTTCGACAGAAACACCAGACGCATCAAGCGCCTTCGGCTTCGACGCGGCGATATGCATCGCGATGTCCTTGCCGAGTTGCTCGTCGCCGCCAACGATGTCGACGAGTACGCCGACTTTTGCACCACCATGGACGTAGGAGACCAGCTTGCCCTTGGCTTCGATACGAACGAAGCGACGCACCGACATGTTTTCGCCGATCTTGCCAACCAGCGCGGAGCGCGTGGTTTCCACGGTGCCTTCGCCCATCGGCAGCGACGACAGCGCAGCAACGTCAGCCGGGTTCTTGCCGGCCACGAGTTCTGCGCAGCCCTTCGTCAAGGCCAGGAACTCGTCGTTCTTGGCAACGAAGTCGGTTTCGCAGTTCACTTCGATGATCGAACCGATCTTGCCGTCGGCCGAAATGCTCACGGCAACGACACCTTCCGCCGTAATACGCGTCGCGGCCTTGGTTGCCTTGTTACCCAGCTTTACACGCAGAATTTCTTCCGCCTTGCCCAGATCGCCATCGGCTTCGGTCAATGCTTTCTTGCATTCCATCATCGGCGCATCGGTCTTTGCGCGCAGTTCTGCCACCATGCTTGCGGTAATTGCCGCCATTTTCTTCTCCACTTGCGGATACGGCCGGAAATCCCGGCCGTTCCATGTTAGAACAGTTCAAACAGAGCTCCCGGTCGCGCGCTTCAGCGCGCGCCCCGAGAACAGTCCTCAGGAATCTTATTTATTCGGCTTCTTCAACGAATTCGTCACCAGAGGTCGCAGCAACGATTTCTTCAACGAACTGGCTACGGCCCTCGAGGATCGAGTCGGCAACGCCACGGGCGTACAGACGGATCGCGCTTGAAGAGTCGTCGTTGCCCGGGATGACGTAATCCACGCCTTCAGGCGAGTGATTCGTATCAACAACGGCGATCACCGGGATGCCAAGCTTGTTGGCTTCGGTAATGGCAATCTTGTGGTAGCCAACGTCGATCACGAACAAAGCGTCCGGCAGCGCGCCCATTTCCTTGATACCGCCGATGGACTTCTCCAGCTTGGCCAGTTCGCGCTGGGTCATCAGCGCTTCCTTCTTGCCAAGCTTTTCGAGCGAACCATCCTCAACCATCGTCTCCATGTCCTTGAGACGCTTGATCGATTGCTTGATCGTCTTGAAGTTGGTCAGCATGCCGCCCAGCCAGCGCTGGTCGACGAAGGCGGCGTCGGCACGACGGGCTTCTTCCGCGATGATTTCACGCGCCTGGCGCTTGGTACCAACGAACAGGATGTTGCCCTTGTTGGCCGACAACTTGCGAACGAAAGCCATGGCTTCGTTGTACTTGGCGAGCGTTTTCTCGAGGTTGACGATATGAATCTTGCTGCGAGCACCGAAGATGAACGGTGCCATTTTCGGGTTCCAGAAGCGGGTTTGATGGCCGAAATGGACACCGGCTTCCAGCATTTGACGCATGGTTGTGGACATACTAGTTCCTTATATCAGGGTTAAACCACCATTCGCCCAATTACGCCCACCTGGTTGCTGAGTGACTTAGCAGAACCACGGCGGGCACCCTTTAACAGGCGAATGTGCGTAGTTGACGAGCCGTAGCGGATCGCCTCGCGCACCAAGTGGTGCGCTGCTTTTTCGATCAGGGTCGAAAAAACCGGCGGATTGTACCATCGCAGATCGTGGAATTCCAGTTTCGGCGGAAGCTTCGGCGATTGCGAACCTGCCCGTCAGGTAAATTGCCTAAGCCTCCTCCTTCCTTTATTCTTGCCCGCTTTCCCATTGCCTGTACGCCGCCGACCCGATGAGCATCACATTCAAGACTCCCGACGAAATCCAGAAAATGCGCGTTGCCGGCCGACTGGCGGCCGAGGTGCTCGACTACATCACGCCTTTCGTCAAGCCCGGCGTGACGACTGGCGAAATCGACCGGCTTTGCCACGACTACATGGTCAACGTCCAGCAATGCATTCCGGCACCGCTCAACTACGCGCCGTCCGGATACAAGCCCTACCCGAAGTCGATCTGCACGTCGGTCAATCATCAGGTTTGCCACGGCGTTCCCGGCGACAAGCAGCTCAAGAGCGGTGACATCGTCAATATCGACATCACGACGATCAAGGACGGTTACCACGGCGACACGAGTCGCATGTTCCTCGTCGGCGACGCGTCGATACAGGCGAAGCGGCTTTGCGAGGTCACCTTCGAATGCCTGTGGATAGGCATTGCCCAGGTCAGACCCGGTGCGCGGTTGGGAGACATCGGCCACGCGATCCAGCAACACGCCGAGAAGTCCGGCTACTCGGTGGTGCGTGAGTTCTGCGGCCACGGCATCGGGGCGCGCTTTCACGAGGATCCGCAGGTTGTGCATTACGGCAAACCGGGCACGGGCATCGAGTTGAAGGCCAACATGATCTTTACCATCGAGCCGATGATCAATGCGGGCAAGGCGGCGATCCGCGAGTTGGCCGACGGCTGGACGATTGTCACCAAGGACCATAGCCTGTCGGCCCAATGGGAGCACACGATTCTCGTTACCGAGGCCGGATTCGAAGTGATGACGCTCTCCGAAGGTGCGCGCACCCCACCTGACTTCCTCAAGCTGAACCCATGATTCTCGCCTCCGACGCCCGTAGCGATCTGCTAACGCGCTACCGAAGCCGGCTTCAGGTCGAGCAGGCGACGCTGAAAGAGCAGTATGCGCACGACAAGGACGTCCCAGCCTTACTCTTGGGCCGTCGAGATCTGGTGGATTCGCTCCTTGGCGATTTGTGGTCTGATCTCCGGTTCCCCGCTTCGCTCGCCCTCGTAGCGGTCGGCGGCTACGGCCGTGGTGAGTTGTGGCCGAAATCCGACATCGACTTATTACTCTTGCTCGACAATCCCGCTGACACCGGCCTCAAGGCGCAGCTTGAACAACTGGTCGGGCTATTCTGGGACATCGGGCTGGAGATCGGCCACAGCGTCCGCACGGTCAACGAATGCCTGGAGGAAGCGGCCGCCGACCTGACTGTGCAGACGGCACTTGTCGAGGCCCGCCTCCTCGCCGGGTCCCAGCGCGTCTTCACCGAGTTCAAGCGTCGCTTCGGCGCTCAGCTTGACCCGGCAGCATTTTTCCATTCCAAACGCGTCGAACAGGACGAGCGTTACCTCCGCTTTGATGAATCGCCCTACAGCCTCGAGCCCAACTGCAAGGAAAGCCCGGGAGGATTGCGCGATCTGCAGACCATCCTCTGGATCGCGCAGGCGGCCGGCTACGGAGACAGCTGGCGCGATCTTGAACAGCACGGATTCATCACGGAGCGGGAGCGGCTCGGCCTCGAACGGCGCGAACTCTTCCTGCAGCGCCTTCGCGCCCATCTGCACCTGCTCGTCGGCCGGCGCGAAGACCGTATCCTGTTCGACTATCAGACCGCGCTCGCCGAGCAACTCGGATTTTCCGATTCGCCCACCCGGCGCGCCAGCGAACTCCTGATGCAGGAGTATTACCGTACGGCCAAGTCGGTCACCCAGCTCAACACGATTCTGCTCCAGAACATGGGCACGGCGATCTTTCCGCCGACGGAGCAGATCCCGCAAGCGATCAACGAACGCTTCCAGAACACCCACCAGTTGCTGGACGTCACCGATGAAGAAGTCTTCAAGAAAAAGCCGGCCGCGATTCTTGAAGCCTTCCTGGTCATGCAGCAGCATTCCGAACTGAAAGGGATGACGGCACGCACGATCCGCGCACTTTGGCGCGCGCGGCCGCTGATCGACGACACTTTCCGCAACGACCCGCAAAACAAGGCGTGTTTCGTCGAGTTGTTCAAACAGCCGCGCGGCGTACTGCACGAACTCCGCAGGATGAACCAGTTCGACATCCTCGGGCTTTACCTGCCGAACTTTGGCGCGATCGTCGGCCAGATGCAGCACGACCTCTTCCACGCCTATACGGTCGACCAGCACATCCTGCGCGTGCTGCGCAATCTGCGCCGCTTCTCGGAATCCGAGTTCGGCCACGAATATCCGTTCTGCAGCCAGTTGATCAGCAACTTTGATCGCCCGTGGGTGCTCTACATTGCGGCGATTTTCCACGACATCGCCAAAGGCCGTGGCGGCGGCCATTCGGAACTTGGCGCCGTCGACGCGCAGGAGTTCTGCACTAGTCACGGGCTGAACGCGGAAGACAGCGAGTTGATCGTCTGGATCGTGCGCCGGCACCTCGTCATGTCGAACGTGGCGCAGAAAAAAGACATCTCGGATCCGGATGTCCTTGCGGACTTCGCGGCAATCGTGAAGGATGTTCGGCACCTGACGGCACTCTACCTGTTTACCGTGGCCGACATCCGTGCCACCAGCCCCAAGGTCTGGAACACCTGGAAAGGCCAGCTGCTCGAGCAACTCTATACGCAGACGCGTCGGTTGCTGCTGTCAGGCGGCCAGGCGCCTGTTACGCAAGGCATCATCCAGGAACGGCAGGAAGAGGCTTTGCGCCTGCTACGCTATTTCGCGATTCCCGAAAATGCACACGAACGCTTGTGGAACCAGCTGGACACGGTTTACTTTCTGCGCCATTCCGCCGAAGAGATCTGCTGGCACGCGCGCGCCCTGCACTATCGTCTTGACAGCAACAAGCCGATCGTCAAGGCGCGCATCAACATCCACGGCGACGGCATCGAAGTCATGGCCTACACGCTCGACCAGCGCGACCTGTTCGCCCGCATGGTCGGTTTCTTCAGCCGTGCCGGCTTCAACATCATGGACGCCAAGATCCACACGACGCGCAACGGCTACGCGCTGGACAGCTTCATGCTGCTCGACGTCAGCGGCCGCGATCGTGACAAGGACATGCTCTCCTATATCGAGCACGAACTGACCGACCGCCTGACGCGTCAGGCAGCGCCCGAAGCACCGGCCAGCGGAAGGTTGTCGCGCCAGGTGAAGCACTTCCCTATCCAGCCGACGGTGACCATTCAGGCCGACGAAAAGGGGGTATATTTCGTGCTCTCGGTCAGTGCCGCCGACCGCCCCGGTCTGCTCTACACCGTCGCCATGACGCTCGCGGCGCATGGCGCAAACCTGCATACGGCGAAGATCGTCACGCTCGGAGAGCGAGTCGAAGACACCTTCCTGGTCAGTGGCGGCGACCTCGGCGAGAGCACGGACCGGATCAAGCTGGAGACCGAGCTGATCGACCGCCTGAAGTGTTGAAAATGCTCGTCAATCGTCCGGTGCGAGAGCTGCGTCGGGGAAGAGTTCTTCCGTAAAGCCGAAGCAGCGGAAGTCGCGGATTCGGCTCGGATAGAGAATCCCGTCCAAGTGGTCGCACTCGTGTTGCACGACGCGCGCGTGGAAACCTTCCACCTCACGCGTAATCGGCGTGCCATGTGGGTCGAAACCGGTGTAGCGCAGTCTTCGCCAGCGCGGCACCAGCCCTCTGAGTCCCGGCACCGACAAACAACCTTCCCAACCATCTTCCATTTCGTCCGACAGCGGCGTCAGGACCGGATTGATCAGGATCGTAAAGGGAACGCTTTCCGCATCCGGATAGCGCGGGTTCCTTTCCATACCGAAAATGACCACGCGCAAGTCGACGCCAATTTGCGGCGCCGCGAGTCCGGCGCCATTCAGGTGGCGCATCGTCTCCTGCATGTCGGCAACCAGTGCGTGCAAATCCGGCGTATCGAATGTCTCGACCGCCCTCGCCTGATGCCACAGGCGAGGATCGCCCATCTTAAGAACGGGCCGGATCGCCATGGTCGACCATGGTTTCGATGATGCAACGCACGTGCTCCATGGATTCGTGCAGTTCGCCCTGGATGGCATCGAAGTTGATGCCCTTGCGGCTGTCGCCGCGTCCGGCGGCAAAATTGGCGACGACGTTGATAGCCGCATAAGGCACGCCGAGTTCGCGCGCCAACGCGGCTTCGGGCATTCCGGTCATTCCGACGACGTCAGCGCCGTCGCGCTCTAGACGGTTGATTTCCGCTACCGTTTCCAGACGTGGGCCCTGCGTTGCGGCATAAACCGCGTTGTCGCAGACGGCAATGCCAGCGACCCTGGCCGCAGCGATGAGCTTACGGCGCAGCGCTTCGTCGTAGGGTTCGGTGAAGTCGATGTGCGTCACCGACCGGTCCGGCCCTTCGTGGAAGGTCGACTTGCGCCCCCACGTGTAGTCGATGAGTTGATGCGGAATCACCACGTCGCCGGGCTTCAGGTCGGGACGGATGCACCCTACCGACGCTACCGAGACGATGCGCGTGACGCCGCGGTTACAGAGTGCCCAGATGTTTGCCTGGTAATTGACTTCGTGCGGCGGGATCGTGTGGCCGTAACCGTGGCGCGCCAGGAACGCGACTTCGCGGCCGCAGATCTGGCCGAAGGTGACCGCGCCGGACGGCTCGCCGTAGGGCGTGCGAAGCACTTCCCGATGCGAGACGTTGAGGTTCGCGAGCTGCGTGAGGCCGCTACCACCGATCACCGCGAGCATGTCAGTCCTCCTTCATGGCGTAGATGGCCGGAAGATTGCGGAAGGCGCCGCGCACGTCCATGCCGTAGCCGAAGACGAAGCGATCCGGTACGGTCAGTGCGACGAAGTCGGCCTTGAGCGGCTTGTTCTTGCCGTTGAGCTTGTCGGTCGCAACGGCGGTATAGCACGCCCGTACGCCGAGTTCCTTCATGCGCTCGACGATGGCCGCGAGCGTCAGACCTTCGTCGAGAATGTCATCAAGGATGATGACCGTGCGCCCCTTGACCGGCGTCCACGGCGCGGCGCGCCATGAAAGCGCGCCGCCGGAAGTTTCCTGGCCGTAGCGCGTCACGTGCAGGTAGTCGAACTCAAGCGGGAAGTGCAATTGCGTCATCAGGTGGCCGGCAAAAGGTACGCCGCCGCTCATCACGACGAGGAGCAGCGGGTTGGTTTCGCCCAGCTTTTCGGTGATTTCGCGCGCGACGCGGCTGACCGCCGCGGCGACTTCTTCCTCGGTATGGATGACGTCAGCCGAAGCCAGAATGTCCTTGATTTCTTGTATATCAGTCATGCGTGTTCCAGGGTTTTCAAGTAATTCGAGAAATCGGCGCCAACTTCCGGGTGGCGCCGACCAAAATCAACGGTCGCTTCGAGATAGCCCAGCTTCGAGCCACAGTCGTAACGTTTGCCGAGGTAGCGGTAGGCCAACACCTGCTCTTCGGCAAGCAGCGCAGCCATGCCGTCGGTCAGCTGGATTTCGCCGCCGGCACCCGGCTTGACGTTTTCCAGGTGATGGAAAATCCGTGGCGTGAGGATGTAGCGGCCAACGACGGCGAGCGTCGAAGGCGCTTCCTCGGGCTTCGGCTTCTCGACAACGCCTTCGAAACGTTCAAGTCGCTCGCTCACGTAGCTCGACTTGACGATACCGTAGCTGCGCGTCTCCGCGCGCGGCACGTCCAGCACGCCGATGACCGAGCACTGGTGCTCGTCAAAGACGTCGGTCATCTGCTTCATTACCGGCGGATTGGCATCGAGCAGATCGTCGGCGAGCAGGATGGCGAAAGGCTCGTCGCCAATCACCGGTTTGGCGCACAGAACGGCGTGTCCAAGTCCAAGCGCTTCCGGTTGGCGAATATAGATGCAGTTGATGTTCTTGGGCAGCAGCGAGCGCACTGTTTCAAGCATCTCGGTCTTGTGCTTGAGCGCGAGCTCGGTTTCAAGTTCGTACGCCTTGTCGAAATGGTCCTCGATCGAACGCTTGGTGCGGCCGGTCACAAAAACCATGTCGGTGATCCCCGCCGCCACAGCTTCTTCGACGGCATACTGAATCAGCGGCTTATCAACGATCGGCATCATCTCCTTCGGGCTGGCTTTCGTCGCCGGAAGAAAACGTGTACCGAGCCCAGCGACCGGGAAAACTGCCTTTCTGACCTTTTTCATTCGATGCCCCTCCTCTTTGTTTATTGTTCGCCCAGCAGGGTTCGTAATTGTGCCTCATCGATCACGGCGACGCCTAACGCCTGCGCTTTCTCGAGCTTCGAACCCGCTTCCTCACCTGCAACAACATAGTCCGTCTTTTTCGAAACCGAGCCGCTCACCTTGCCGCCGGCCGCTTCGATCAACGCCTTGGCATCTTCACGTGAGAGCGAGGGCAAGGTGCCGGTAAGCACAAATACCTTGCCGGCCAGTCTCCCGGCCACCGCGACTTGCGGCTCACCCTCGACCCAACTGACGCCAGCCGCGCGCAACTGCTCGATGACTTCCAGATTGTGCGATTCGGAAAGGAACTGGCGCAGACACTGAACGACGACCGGGCCGACATCATTGACCTGAAGCCATTCGTCGTCGCAGGCGGCGATCAGACGATCAAGGCTGCCGAAGTAGCGCGCCAAGTCCTTGGCCGTCGTTTCGCCAACATTGCGGATGCCGAGTGCGTATATGAATCTGGCAAGCGTCGTCTGCTTGCTCTTCTCGATGGCGGCAAGCAGGTTGGCCGCCGATTTCTCGGCCATCCTGTCCAGATTGACCAGCGCCATCAAGCCCATTTTGTAGAGGTCGGCAGGCGTGCGCACGATGCCGGCATCGACAAGATGTTCGGCGAGCTTGTCGCCGAGTCCTTCGATATCCATTGCACGCCGCGAAGCAAAATGGATCAGCGCCTGTTTGCGTTGCGCCGGACAATAGAGTCCGCCGCTGCAGCGCGCCACGGCCTCGTCCTCGGCTTTGACCACGTGCGAGCCGCAGACCGGGCAATTCATCGGCATGATGAATTCGGGCGCCAGGATCGGACGTTTTTCCGGCACGACCCGGACGACCTCGGGGATGACATCGCCGGCGCGGCGCACGATGACCGTATCGCCGATACGAACATCCTTGCGCCGCACTTCATCCTCGTTGTGCAGCGTCGCATTGGTCACCGTCACGCCGCCGACGAAGACCGGGGCGAGACGCGCCACCGGCGTCAGCGCGCCGGTGCGTCCAACCTGGATATCGATGCCGAGCACTTCGGTGCTCGCCTCTTCGGCCGGGTACTTGTGCGCGACTGCCCAGCGCGGTTCGCGCGACACAAAACCCAAGGCGGCTTGCTGTTCGAGCGAATTGACTTTGTAGACGACGCCGTCAATGTCGAACGGTAGCTCGGGTCTCTTTCCTTCCATGCGCGCGTGGAAGTCCGCGAGTTCCTGCGGCCCCCGAAGCACGCCACGCTCGGCGCACACGGGCAGACCAAACGCCGCCAACGCGTCGAGTAGCGCGCCATGTGTCTGCGGCACCGGCCAACCCCGGACCTCGCCGAGTCCGTAAGCAAAGAACGACAACGGCCGACTCGCCGCGATACGCGGGTCCAGCTGCCGGATGCTGCCGGCCGCGCCATTTCGCGGATTGACGAGCGTTTTCTCCCCTGCCGCCCGTGATTTGGCATTGAAGCGCTCGAAGTCGGCGCGCTTCATGTAGATTTCACCGCGCACCTCCAGGACTTCCGGCGGATTCTCAGTACGCAGGCGCAGCGGAATCTGGCCGATCGTGCGCACGTTCGCCGTCACGTCCTCGCCGGTTTCACCATCGCCGCGCGTCACGGCACAGACCAGCACGCCGTTCTCGTAGCGCAGGTTGATGGCCAGGCCGTCGAACTTGAGTTCAGCGGCATACTCGACGGGCGGATCGCTCTCGGCGAGCTTCAGCTCCTTGCGCACCCGGGCGTCAAAAGCGTGGGCACCGCTTGCCTCAACGTCGGTCTCGGTACGGATCGACAGCATCGGCACGACGTGGCGTACCGGTTTGAACATTGCAAGCGGCTGGCCCCCAACGCGCTGCGTCGGCGAATCCGGCGACTGCAGTTCGGGGTGCGCGGTTTCAAGCGCCTGCAGCTCGCGAAACAGCTGATCATATTCGGCGTCCGAAATCAGCGGCGCATCGAGAACGTAGTACTGGTGATTATGTTTTTCGATCTCGGCACGCAGTTCGCGGGCGCGCTCAACGGCATTCATCGACGCTTCCGAATCAGGAGAACAACCGCCGCGCCAGCGAGCCACCGGCCGGCAAACCATGCGCTGCCATCGTCGACTGGAACTGTGCGACCTGATTGCGAATCGGCTCAAGCGCGCCCTCGGACAGTGGACGGCGATTGTCGTCGACCAGACTGCCACGCAGAACATCGGCGAAGCGCTTGGCGAGCTCGACCATCTGGTTGAACACGCGCTCGCCGTGCGCGACGCGCGGCACGTCGAGCAGGAAGGTCAGCCCATGCGTCGTCATCGTTTTCATCGATTCGGTCGAGAAAACGAGATTCTCCTGATTGAGCAGCACGTAGAGCACGTTGCCGTCCTCGTCACAGCGCACGAAACGTCCATCCGCGTCGATCACCATCCCGGCGGCTTCGGCCAGCGCGCGCAGCTTGGTTCCGGCGAACACCTGCCCCTGACTGATGACGTTGATGCCGATCTGGATATCGACGCTGGCGCAGAAGGCGTCGAGCTCGGCCGCCATTTGCAGCGCCACCGGACGCGCCGGCAAGCTGGCGATAGCCATCAGTTCGTCGGCCAAGTCCTGCATGGCGACGCCGAAGATCGACAACTCGCCGTCGCTGACCGGGCCTTGCCGGTCGACGAGTTGCAGGCCGACGCGAATGCGCCGATACGCGCTCTGTCCGTCGTCGACGATCACGTCCCACTCGCGCGTCGTTTCGTTGAAGCCGAGCCAATGCACCGGCTTGCGAATGCGCGCCAGCACGTTCGCCTGCGACTCAAGTAGCTGGTACGCCGCCGCGGGTTCTACAACCTCGAATGCGGCGATGAAATCGACTTGAGGCGACAGCAGATGGGTAGGCTCGGGCACGTCGCCGACTTCGCGGTGCGCGGCGCACAGCACGCCGTGGCGGCGCCGGGCGCGGGCCGGCTTCGATCGCCACCGCGGTATCCATCTGCAGCCGCCAACTGCCGTGGTTGCGCTCGACCACGCCTTCGGCAACGCCGCCGCGCAGCGGCTCGCGACCGGGGCAGGGGTGTGGGACATCAACGGCGACGAGTCGGTGGCGTTCCAGTACAGCCGCCGCAACTACAACGTGGAGA
>ERZ650312.33-NODE-33-length-54806-cov-20.543296_pt1 | contig 54806 bp, 50 predicted proteins | sample MGYA00376248_ERZ650312 | MGnify/ENA primary metagenome ERZ650312 (study PRJEB26733, sample SAMN07839316) | wastewater metagenome | biome: urban; feature: wastewater treatment plant; material: waste water | place: USA: North Carolina | collected 2016-07-28 ... | reverse complement strand
TCGTTGATGTTCTTGGTATGAACAGCTTTAGTGTGAACTTGCCATGGACAACACCTGGTCCTCTAGGTATTATCATGGGTACTGGTTTTGGTCTTTTGTCATTTGTTCTTGCTTTGACTTTGATTGTTGTAGACGTACTTATTTACTACCCATTCTTGAAAGTCTATGACGAACAAATTTTGGAAGAAGAACGTTCAGGTAAATCATCTGATAGTTTGAAAGAAAAAGTTGCTGCTAACTTCAACACAGCAAAAGCAGACGCTATTCTTGAAAATGCTGGCGTTACCAAAGAAATTAAAGAACAAACAAACGTTCTCGTTCTTTGTGCCGGTGGTGGTACAAGTGGTTTATTAGCAAATGCTTTAAATAAAGCAGCTAAAGAATATGGTGTTCCAGTTACTGCAGCAGCAGGAAGCTATGGTGGTCACCGTGAAATCTTGCCGCAATATCAGCTCGTTATCCTTGCACCTCAAGTAGCTTCTAACTATGAAGATTTGAAAGTGGAAACTGATAAACTTGATATTAAATTAGCTAAGACTGAAGGTGCACAATACATCAAATTGACTCGCGATGGACAAGGCGCATTGGACTTTGTTAAACAACAAATGGAAAATTAAAATAGACAACATTAGGGAAGGTTGGGGGAACTCAACTTCCCTTTTTAGATGAAGAGGAAAAACAAATGTCAAAAACATTACCTAAAGATTTTATTTTCGGTGGTGCAACAGCAGCATATCAAGCTGAAGGTGCTACTAAAACAGACGGTAAAGGTCCAGTTGCTTGGGACAAATACCTAGAAGATAATTACTGGTATACGGCTGAGCCAGCAAGTGATTTCTATAATCGCTATCCTGTTGACTTGAAGTTAGCTGAAGAATTTGGTGTTAATGGAATCCGTATTTCAATCGCTTGGTCCCGTATTTTCCCAACGGGATTTGGACCAGTCAATGAAAAAGGAGTGAAATTTTATCATGACCTTTTTGCAGAGTGTCATAAGCGGGGCGTTGAACCTTTTGTAACACTTCACCACTTTGATACTCCTGAAGAATTACATTCAAATGGCGATTTCTTAAATCGTACAAATATTGATCACTTTGTTAACTATGCAGAATTTTGCTTCAAAGAATTTACAGAAGTTAATTATTGGACTACTTTCAATGAGATTGGACCAATTGGTGATGGACAATATCTTGTAGGGAAATTTCCTCCAGGGATTAAATACGATCTTGCCAAAGTCTTTCAATCACACCATAACATGATGGTTTCTCATGCTCGTGCTGTTAAACTGTTTAAAGATGGTGGTTACAAGGGCGAGATTGGTGTGGTTCATGCTCTTCCAACAAAATATCCGTTTGATAAAAACAATCCTGATGATGTTAGAGCAGCAGAACTTGAAGATATTATCCATAATAAATTCATTCTTGATGCAACTTATCTAGGTGGTTATTCAGAGAAAACGATGGAAGGTGTTAATCATATTCTTGCACTTAATGGGGGGACACTAGATCTTCGTGAGGAAGATTTTGAAGTACTTGAAGCTGCAAAAGATTTGAATGATTTCCTTGGTATTAACTATTACATGAGTGATTGGATGCAAGCCTTTGATGGGCCAACAGAAATTATCCATAACGGTAAAGGTGAAAAAGGAAGTTCTAAGTACCAAATTAAAGGTGTTGGACGTCGTGTAGCACCAGTTGATGTCCCTAAGACTGATTGGGACTGGATTATTTATCCGCAAGGTTTGTATGATCAAATTATGCGAGTAAAAAGAGACTATCCAAATTATAAGAAAATTTATATCACTGAAAATGGTTTGGGATATAAAGATGAATTTGTCGATAACACGGTGTATGACGATGCACGCATTGACTACGTGAAGAAACACTTAGAAGTCATTTCAGATGCCATTGCGGATGGGGCAAATGTTAAAGGATACTTTATTTGGTCCTTGATGGATGTCTTCTCGTGGTCAAATGGTTACGAAAAACGATATGGTCTCTTCTATGTAGATTTTGAAACACAGGAACGTTATCCGAAAAAATCAGCCTACTGGTATAAACAAGTAGCAGAAACTCAGGTTATTGAATAGATAGTATTCTTCTTAAAAATTTCTAACGCAAGATAAGAGTGTGGGTTTAATACTGACGCTCTTGTTTTGTATAACGGAGTGAAAAATATGGTTATTGAATTAAAAAATGAACAGTTAACGGTACAGTTTTCGGAGTTTGGTGGTGCTTTATCTTCTATTAAAGATAAAGATGGAGTTGAATACCTTTGGCAAGGTAATCCAGAATATTGGAGTGGACAAGCGCCAGTTTTATTTCCGATTTGTGGAAGTTTGAGGAATGATTGGGCAATATATGGACCAGCAGAAAAACCTCATTTTACTGGAATTATTCCACGACATGGATTAGTTAGAAAGGAAAATTTTGATTATTGTAAGATAGATGACAGCACAGTGTCCTTTAGTTTTAAGGCTAATGAAAAAACACTTAAAGAATATCCTTATCATTTTGTGTTGAATATTATATATAAATTACATGGTTCAACGATAACAACGGAATATCAGGTGATAAGCAGTGAAATTGAACGTTCAATTCCTTACTTTATTGGAGGTCACCCAGGATTTAATTGCCCTTTAGAAGATAACGAGAAATACGAAGATTATTATTTAGAATTTTCTGAATATGAAACATGTAGCATTCCAAAGAGTTTTCCAAATACTGGATTACTTGATTTACAAGATAGAACCCCTTTTCTTGAAAATCAAAATAAATTAGATTTGGATTATTCTTTGTTTTCACACGATGCTATTACCCTAGATCAACTAAAGTCACGTAGTGTCAGTTTGAAGTCTAAAAAAAGTAATAAGGGAATTAAGGTGGATTTTAAAGATTTTCCACATTTAATTATTTGGTCCACCACTAATCAAAGTCCATTTATAGCCTTAGAGCCATGGAGTGGATTATCAACATCATTAGAGGAATCAGATATATTGGAAGAGAAGCAGGGGGTTACATTTGTAGAACCAGGTCAAACTAGTATTAAATCATTTGATATTACTATTTTGTAAATTAAAGTTAGCTGAACGGAATCTAGAAATAGGGACTTTAGAAATTTACAAAAATCCAATATAAAATTTGTATAATCTAATGTCAGGTGGTTTGAGGTAGTAGTCAATCTAGAATATATTCAAAATAGTATTGAAATATTTACAAAAATAATTGTTGGTTTTAACTAAACAATAATTACTGTCATATTATGATAATTTCCCAGCTTTTTTCTGAAAGTGACATATACTTTTCTTAGGAGAAAGCTAGATGTACAACGGATAAGAGATTTGAGGGAAAATCATGATCTCACTCAAAAGTTTGTTACAAATTTACTTTCCTTATCTGAACAAACAGAAAGCTTTGTATAATTGTGTCGAAACGATTGATTATCACAAATATTAGAATTTATTCCTTATTTTTGTTACAATGTAAGCAATGAATGAAAGTTGTGTGATAAAAAAATGAAAAAATACATGTTCGGAATGGTGTGTTGTTTAGTATTAGCTGGTTGTAGCCAGCAGAATAATTCTACACAAGCAAGCTCCTCAACTTCAACTGAAATTACTAAGGCTCAAACTCAGACAACTAGTAGCTCCGCTCAGAGCTCTTCAACGGGAGAAGAAACGATTGAATCTTCTTCTAGTAGTTCGGAAACAGGAACATCCTCAAAAGCAACCTTCAATGGTTCTTATTATAGTGTTCAAGGGAAATATGGTGAAGTAGTTATTGCCAATAAGAAACACCCTCTTGCGAAAGACTATGCACCAGGGGAAAATCCAGAAGCACTGGCTGCTTTTCAACAATTAGTTGCAGATATGCAAGCGAAAGGATTTGATGTTTCAAATAATTACAGTGGCTTCCGGTCATATGAAACCCAGGCCACACTTTACCAATCCTATGTCAATCAAGAAGGACAGGCTGTAGCAGACACTTATTCTGCTCGACCAGGCTATAGTGAGCACCAAACTGGTTTAGCTTTTGATATATTGGATTCTGCTGGTAATTTATTAGAAGAGCCAACAGCTTCAAAATGGCTAGCAGATAACGCTCGTTTGTACGGATTTATAGTACGCTACCAACCAGGAAAGGAAAGTAGTACTGGCTATATTGCAGAATCATGGCATGTTCGCTACATTGGTCAAGAAGCAACGGATATTTATCAATCTGGTTTAACCTTAGAAGAATATTATGGTGTTCCTGGTGGCGATTACCAAGAATAAGCTTATCAAAATAAAAATTTTAAGACCGAGACGAAAGATTTGTCCGTATGATTCACTCGTGTTATAATGAATCATTAAAAAATTCGGAGTTCCATCATGATTAAAGCAATGGAAGTATATTTGGTAACAAACGGTAATGGTTTGGAAGCTATTGAGTTTTACAAAGAAGCACTCGGTGCAGCTATCGAACAAGTGAATTTATTTAAAGATTTCTTGCCAGATTGCCCTGCAGAATTGGAAAATTATGTTATGAATGCTCAGTTTCGTTTGCCTAACGGTCAACGTTTCATGTTATCAGACAACAGCCCAGAAATGCCTTATACAGCAGGCGATAACATCACGGTTGCCTTGATAACCGATGACGCAGAAACTGCTAAGGATTTCTATGATAAATTATCACAAGGTGCTAAAGCGATTAATATGGAACTTCAAGCAGTTCCATGGTCACCAGCCTATGGTAATGTAACGGATAAATTTGGTATTTCATGGCAAGTGAATGCTGAGGTTGCAGATTATGGTCAGGGATACTACGCAGAACAAGAATAAAAACAATTCAAAACGACACAGTCTGAACATGCTGTGTCGTTTTTTTAATCTATTTTGTCTTTCTTATTGCGGTAGTTTGCTCCAATATGCCTTGTGAAGAAATACTTGGAGTAAGGTTGCTGCAACCAAAATAAGGGTTAGTAGAGCTGCACTAACATAAACAGCATTATAGGCATTTGCGACGAAAATGCTGATGGTGACTAAGATAGCACCAACCATCATGGTCAAGAGTATGCTTCCAGCTATCAGCCATTGCCCACTTCCACGGCCAAATAATTGATTGCTATTTTGCCAATTGAGAACTAACAGTCGTTGATCGCGCCAATAGTAAATCTGGCCAACCAATAGGGCAGAAAGTAGAAGCCCTATTGTAAAGAAAATGGATAAAAGAAGGTGAACTTTAAATAGCACAAAGGCTAAGGTGAAGTATAAAATAGTTGGAAGTAGGAATTGTACAAATGCAATGACTTTAAATTTTTGAATAGTAAATTGTTTAAAGGAGAGAGGTAATGTACGGATAAAATGATAATTTTCCTTCTCTAGGGACATCGCAACTCCTAAAAATGTTGTTGCACCAGCAAACATATTTCCTAATAGGATACCGACTAACATAGCAATGCCAAAATAATCAGGTGATATTGTACTCAATCCTCCGTCATTAGCAAATCGTGAGACACTCGGATACAATGCAAAACCAATCACAACAGGCTGGACAAAACTTTGAACCAACAGGTTGCTATCTTTCAGTGTAGATAGATGGTGTTTTACCAAGGCTTTTTGTAAATTGCTTGGTAGTTTTGCAGGTTTTTTCTTGCGGGTTTGGCCAGAAACGGCATCAATTTCTAATAACTGATCGAAATAGTGAGGCATTATCTCTTTTACGATATAGTATACTAAGCCAAGTGTGATTGCGAGCGGTAGTAGGAAGTTGATGGCAGTTTCTAGTGATAAAGGTTGGCTGACGATGTAATGAAATCCTACAAAAATTGGTATTTTTGGGAAGTTGACAAACCCATTAGATTCTAATGAAACAATTTGTTGAGATTGAAGAAATAGCATTGCACCAATCGCAATGAGTGTGGACACCGTCATCAGGATTGTTGAAATCATGGTTTTTTGTGAACTTTTACGCAATACTTGACCGATAAAATGTAAAAGGACCAAGTTGATAATGTTTATGAACAGCCACAATAGGATAAATGATGGTAAAACGGCAATGAGTGCAGGAGCTCCGCCTATTTGCCAATAGGTAATCGATAAAAGAGAAAGACAGGGCATTAGGAAGGGTAGAACCATGCCTTGTGCAGACAAGACTTTTGCGATGAATACGTCCTGTGAACGGAGTGGCAAAGCGAGGTATAATTTTGTATCCTTACTGTCGTAGAACACTGAGAAAAATCCAGTGAATCCATAGACAATCGACATAATGGCAAAGATGGAAAGTTGGAGTGAGAAAAATCCAACTGATTCTGAATAATCTACGCCTAAAAAGAAAACAGTGTAAATAAAAGCGAACATGATCATCATAAAGATTTGTTGCCGTAGGATACTTTTATAGGCTGAAAATGATGCATTTTTCTTTTTATTCTGTTTCTTTTTGACAGAGGCCAGCAGTTGTGGGTTGGAATATAAAATATTAATTTTTATCAGTTCCCAGATGATGGACTTCTTCATGCTTCCTCACCTGCCTTATCTTGTTGGCGTCCTGCTAATTCTAGATAAATTGTTTCTAAATCTTTATCTGGATATTGTGATTTCAATTCGTCAAGGCTTCCAAGAAAAATCAAGCGGCCTTTTCGCAGAATTCCGATACGGTCACATAATTGTTCTGCAACTGACAATACATGTGTTGAGAATAAGACGGTATTGCCAGCAGCTGCATGTTCTTTCATCATCTGTTTCAAATCAAAGGAAGCCTGTGGATCCAGTCCAGTTAATGGTTCATCCAATATCCAAATATCAGGATTGGAAATAAGGGCGCCAATGATAATTGTCTTTTGCCGCATACCATGAGAAAAACTGTCAATGGTTTCGTGCTGACGAGTTGTCATATCGAACAGTTGTCCTAATTTGCTGATTCGTTCATCAATCAAATTCTGAGGGACCTCGTAGACTTTACCCATAAAATTCCAATACTCGTATGCAGTTAGGTGGAGAAAGATATCTGGAGAGTCTGGAACGTAAGCGATACGTTTTTTTATGGCATTGCGGTGTTCAGCTAAATTTAACTGATCGACCAAGACGAGCCCCTCAGTCGCTTCAATAATAGAGGTTAATAGACTAATCGTGGTTGTTTTACCAGCACCATTGTGTCCAATCAAACCGAAAATCTCTCCACTTTCAATCCTTAAATTAAGATCGTCAAGTGCAAGGGTTTCGCCATAAGCTTTTGTAACGTGGTCAAATTGTATCATATTTTTCTCCTCATATTTCCCTAGGCTTGCCTATTCTACAAACTTTAAAATGGCTTTTCTTTTAGTCATCGAATATTAAACCAATGTATCGTAAAGCCATTTTGGAAGTGTAAAAGAATTAACATATTTATATTTTTAATGTTATTATCCCACTTTATTAATACAAAATCAATTATTTTTTGTAGGTAGTGACTATACAGCTGTTTTAAAGAATTTGAGAATAAAGCAGTTTGATGATCAATAGTAGACTTACTATTTCTGATTCTGATATAATTAATCTATGAACGAAATCATTAAACATAAGTTAGAGTTACTTCCAGATAGTCCTGGCTGTTACCTCCATAAAAACAAGTACGGAAAGATTATTTATGTTGGTAAGGCCAAAAACCTGCGTAATCGGGTGCGGTCTTATTTTCGTGGGGCTCATGATACCAAGACTGAAGCTTTAGTATCTGAAATTGCCGATTTTGAATTTATCGTAACAGATTCCAATATCGAGGCGCTCTTACTGGAAATCAATCTGATTCAGGAAAACAAGCCTCGCTATAACATCATGTTAAAGGATGACAAGTCCTATCCCTTTATCAAAATTACCAAAGAACGTCATCCACGGCTGATGATTACACGGCAGATTAAAAAGGATGGCGGTCAGTATTTTGGTCCCTATCCAGATGTGGGTGCGGCTAACCAGACCCTCAAACTATTGGAGCGTCTGTATCCTTTCCGCAAGTGCAAATTGCCTGAAAACAAGTACTGTATGTATTATCACTTGGGCCAATGTTTGGCCCACGGGGACAAGATGCCTAGTCTTTCTGATTATGATAAGATGAGTAAGGAAGTTGCTCAATTCTTAACAGGACACGATGATAAGATTGTTAAACAGGTGCAAGAAAAAATGAAAGTTGCTGCAGCCAATCTTGAATTTGAAAGAGCTGCGGAATATCGTGATATACTTCAATCTATTTCAACCCTGCGGACCAAGCAACGGGTTATGGCTCATGATTTGCAGAATCGGGATGTCTTTGGTTACTATGTTGACAAGGGATGGATGTGTGTGCAGGTTTTCTTTGTTCGTCAGGGGAAATTGATTGAACGGAATGTCAATCTTTTTCCATATTATAATGATGCGGATGAAGACTTTTTGACCTACATCGGTCAGTTTTACAGGGACCAGCAACATTTGATTCCCTCAGAGGTCTTGATACCGCAGGATATTGACCAAGAAGCCGTAGAAGCACTGGTAGATACTAAGGTCATCAAGCCTCAGCGTGGCGAGAAGAAGCAACTCATCAATTTGGCAACCAAGAATGCGCGTGTCAGTCTGGAGCAGAAGTTTAATCTTTTGGAGAAAAATCTGGAGAAGACCTACGGTGCTGTAGAAAATATCGGTCAGCTTTTGGGGATTCCGACGCCTGTGCGGATTGAGGCTTTCGATAACTCCAACATTATGGGGACTAGCCCTGTATCGGCCATGGTGGTCTTTGAAAATGGGGTGCCTAATAAAAAAGAATACCGCAAATATAAGATTAAGACGGTGGAAGGGCCAGATGATTATGCTTCCATGCGGGAAGTTTTGCAGCGGCGGTACAGTCGGGTACTGCGGGACGGTTTGACACCGCCTGATTTGATTATCATTGACGGTGGTCAGGGGCAGGTCAACATTGCTAAGCAGGTCATCGAGCAGGAGTTAGGCATGTCTATACCAATTGCAGGTTTGCAGAAGAATGACAAGCACCAAACCCATGAATTGCTCTTTGGAAATCCGTTGGAAGTAGTTGAGTTGCCTCGTAATTCACAGGAATTTTTCCTCCTGCATCGGATTCAGGATGAGGTTCACCGCTTTGCCATTGAGTTTCATCGTCAGGTCCGGTCTAAAAATTCTTTCTCATCCAAATTGGATGGTATTGATGGCTTGGGACCAAAACGAAAGCAGGCCTTGATGAAACACTTCAAATCAATTGGAAAAATCCAATTGGCAAGTGTCCAAGAAATTGCAGATGTAGGTGTTCCCTATAAGGTGGCGGAGAAAGTGAAAGAAAAAATGAAGTAATAAATAGCGAAAAAAATACGAAATATTTGAATAAAAAAACATAATAATGCTTTACAATTTTTGCAAAACATATTATACTATTTTTATCGAGTACTTGGTAAGCTTCATTTTATAAATTTTACTAGGAGGTTCTTTATGAAAATAAAGAATATTATTTCAATTTTACTGATTTCGGTAATAGAAAGTTAGGTGATGATTTTTGAAAAAATATTTTATGCATATAATTGGAATATTGCTCATATTCTCATTACTATTTCCATTTGTGTATGTAGCTGACAGTGATAATTATTCTATTATTCTTGTGTCAGGTTGGAAGTATTTCAGTCAAAACTTGTTTTCCTTGTCTTCTATTCTAATTTTTTTAGCCCTTATCTTCATAAATTATCAAGGTTACAAGAATAGTCAATTGATTGTTTTTGTCATGACTTCCATGGTTGCCTTGTATTTTTATTGCTCACCCATTCTGTCACTAGGAGAAGAATTTTGGAGTAGTATAACTGAATTTCCAGTTGGATATTTTATTAGTGGATTACTGATGATTGCTGGAATTGGATTGAATTTGAAACGATTGGTATCTGGTTAGATTTCAAATTCTAACTTATTTTGAAGAATACAAGGACTGTCTTTCTGGTCAACGGCTGAGAGGCAGTCTTTTATTATTATCCTATATCAGATAGAGATGAAATTTGAAAGCTCTACTAATTTATGGTAAAATAAATTATCTATGACTGAATAAGGAGAAAGCAATGGCTTTTGGTGAAGAAAAACACAAGAAATCAACATTTGAAATAGTTACTTTAGTAATTGTTGTCGTGATGGTAGTCGCGACATTAGCAGGCTTGATTTTACCAGCAATCAATGCATTGATGAATTAAGAAACTGTATTCATAGTTCAGCTCTTCTATCTAAGGCTAGTTTTTAAGCTACTCAACGTTTGTTTTTTCAAGATACTGTCAGTATTTCTTAAAAAAACGGCATTGATACCTTAAAAATGGTTTCTTATTTATTAGCACTTTGTTTGTGAATACAGGATATAAAACGCTATTAAGCGTTTTTTTCTAGAAAAGAATAGGTTATTTATGAGTATGTTTTTAGATACTGCTAAGATTAAGGTCAAGGCAGGTAAGGGAGGCGATGGGATGGTTGCCTTCCGTCGTGAAAAGTATGTACCAAATGGCGGTCCTTGGGGCGGTGACGGTGGTCATGGTGGGAATGTTATCTTTGTTGTAGATGAAGGCTTGCGTACCCTAATGGACTTCCGTTATAACCGTCGCTTTAAGGCTGACGATGGCGAAAAGGGGATGACCAAGGGCATGCATGGTCGTGGTGCGGAAGATTTAATTGTTCGTGTACCGCAAGGAACAACTGTGCGTGATGCTGATACAGGAAAAATTATTACAGACTTGGTTGAGAATGGGCAGGAATTCGTTATTGCCCACGGTGGTCGTGGTGGTCGAGGAAATATTCGTTTTGCGACACCTAAGAACCCAGCACCAGAGATTTCTGAAAATGGGGAACCTGGTGAGGAGCGGAACCTTGAATTGGAATTAAAAGTCCTTGCTGATGTTGGTCTAGTTGGTTTTCCATCTGTCGGGAAGTCAACTCTCCTCAGTGTGATTACAGCAGCTAAACCTAAGATAGGTGCCTACCATTTTACAACCATTGTTCCCAACTTAGGAATGGTGCGGACCAAGTCCGGCGAATCATTTGCAGTGGCAGATTTACCTGGTTTGATTGAAGGTGCTAGTCAAGGTGTTGGATTGGGAACGCAATTCCTGCGTCACATCGAGCGGACACGTGTTATCTTGCATGTTTTGGATATGTCCGCTAGTGAAGGTCGTGATCCTTATGATGACTATGTGGCCATCAACAATGAGTTGGAAACTTATAATCTTCGTTTAATGGAGCGCCCTCAAATTATTGTTGCCAATAAGATGGACATGCCAGAGGCAAAGGAACATCTGGAAGAGTTCAAGAAAAAATTAGCAGCCAACTATGATGAGTTTGAAGAATTGCCACAGATTTTCCCAATTTCTGGTATTGCTCATCAAGGTCTGGAAAATCTACTAGAAGCAACAGCAGAATTACTTGAAAAAACACCAGAGTTCCTGCTTTATGATGAAGATGACTTTCAAGAGGAAGAAGCATATTATGGCTTTCATCCTGATGAACCAGAATTTGAGATCAGTCGTGCAGATGATGCAAGTTGGATTCTATCTGGTGACAAGTTGGAAAAACTCTTTACAATGACCAACTTCGATCGCGATGAGTCAGTCATGAAATTTGCTCGCCAGTTACGTGGCATGGGTGTTGATGAAGCTCTTCGAGCGCGTGGAGCCAAGGATGGGGATATCGTCCGTATTGGCAAATTTGAATTTGAGTTTGTGGACTGATACAGTCTGGGGATAGACTGTATCAGCTGGTCGCCTTGAAATACGAAAGCGACCATATCTGGGGGACAGTTTTAACCCGAGCCTAAAAATTCAAAAGCGAGGAAGCCAGGGATTTTTTCAGCCCGAGCCAGAAAATTCGAAAGCGAGGTAAGCAGTTTGACTGGGAGTTAACTTGCTAGTCAAACTACGCCAAGTCCTAGGGGAACTTGGCTAGCTACCTTACTAATTTTGTTCCGTTAGGGACGGTTGATTGTGAATAAGTAATAATAAATTGGAGGTCTTTATGGGTGATAAGCCGATATCCTTCAAGGATAAAAATGGGAATTTTGTTTCGGCAGCCGATGTTTGGAATGCTGAAAAATTAGAAGAACTTTTTAACAAGCTCAATCCCAATCGCAAGCTACGATTGGAACGCGAGCGTTTAGCTAAAGAGCAAGAAAAGAGTAGTTAGATAGTTTTATCTTTCCGAAAAATGGTCCATTGGACCATTTTTTTGTTAGATTTTGATATACTAGACATAGTATATTCAGGAAAGAATGAGAACGAAAGATGGAATTGGTCTATACAGATATTCGAAATCCTCTGACGCAGTATTTAACGGATACCGCAGCAGAATTTGCTAAGGAAGGTAAGCGAGTTTTTTACATTGCTCCAAACTCTCTATCCTTTGAGATGGAGCGCAAGGTCTTGGAATACCTGCCTGAACAGGCAACTTTTGATATTATCGTGACCCGTTTTGGGCAATTGGCCCGCTATTTGATGATTGATAGGAAAGAAGCAGGTCAACCGCTGGATGATGTTGGTCTGGCTATGATTTTCTTTCGTGTTCTATCGCAATTTGATGATGACGACTTGAAAGTCTATGGTCGTTTACAGACAGATTTTGGTTTTATTAACCAGCTAGTTGCTTTATACAAAGAATTGCAACGGGCAAATATGTCTATTCTGGACTTGGAAGCCATGGAGTCACCAGATAAACAGGCTGATTTGGTAAAGATTTTTCTGGCTGTAACTGACATTTTGTCCAAAGAAGGCTTTGAGCATCAGTCTAAGTTAGCACAGCTGACTAGCTTGGTGGAAACTGGTCAGTTGGATGAGCAGTTGAAGAACATTGTGCTGGTGGTAGACGGATTTTCTCGTTTTTCGGCAGAAGAAGAAGCTTTAGTAAGTGCTTTAAATGAACGGGTGTCGGAAATCCTGATTGGTGTATATGCCAGCAAGAAAGCTGTGCAAGCCGCCTATGCGGAAGGGAACGTTTATCAAGCTAACGTTGACTTTTTACGTCAGTTATCAGCGCAGTTCCAGACTAAGGCTACTTATATTGGTCAAGAGCCAGTCTTGGACAGTATCGGTAAATTTTCAAAGAATATGGAAGCCTATTATGACTACAGCGGGACCATGCTTGACTTGACTCCAGCAGACCAAGAAAAAATCCAACTCTGGGAGGTTGTTAACCAAAAAGAAGAGGTGGAGCAAGTTGCAACTGCAATTCGTCAGCATGTGCATCAAGGTGCTCGCTATAAAGACATCTTGTTGCTCTTGGGTGATGTGGATAGCTACAAGTTGCAGATTGGCAAGATTTTTGACAAGTATGATATTCCTTACTATTTTGGCAAGGCAGAGGAGATGAGTCATCATCCGTTGGTCCATTTTGTGGAGTCCTTGGAACGCTTACGTCGCTATCGTTTCCGTGCGGAAGACCTGCTCAATCTCCTCAAATCTGGTTTGTACGCCAGCATTACACAAAAGGAGCTGGACCTATTTGAGTCTTACATCCTCTTTGCGGATATGAAGGGGCAGGCTGCTTTTTCGAGGGCTTTTTCGGTCAATGGCAGAGCAGACTATGATGCTGAAGTCATCAAGGAGAAAAGGCTTGTCTATGATTTGAATGTCTTGGAACCTCTACGTGCTAAGATTATGGAGCCTTTGAACCAGCTGTTTAAGGCAGGTCCCCAATCAGGTGCCAGTTTGCTTGAAAAATTCATGGCCTTTTTGGAGGCAATTGAGCTTCCTAAAAATATGGAAAAAATGTCTCGAAATTTGAGTGAAGTAGAGCAAGAAAAAGAAGAGCAGGTCTGGAAAAGTTTTACCCATATTCTAGAGAATTTTTATCAGATTTTCGGAAAAGAAAAATTAAAAATGGATGATTTTCTGGCTATTTTACAGGCTGGTATGCAGGCCAGTCACTATCGTACCGTTCCTGCAACGGTTGATGTGGTCAATGTCAAATCCTATGATTTGATCGAGCCGCACACTGCAAAGTATGTTTATGCTATCGGGATGGGCCAGTCTAATTTTCCAAAAGTTGCTAAGAATACCAGTCTATTGACAGAAGAAGAGATGGAAAAAGTCAATCTTGTTTCGGCTAGTTCTTCACGTTTTGATTTGGTCAGCCGAGAGAATATCAAGAAGAACCATGCTGCTATGATGTCTCTGCTTAATTCTGCGACGGAACAGTTAGTTATTTCTACTCCTCAGATTTATAACGAAGGTGAAGATAGTCTCTCCCCTTATATTAAAATTCTCCAAAAAATGGGGCTGAAATCCGAAGAACGTGGACGGATTAAAAGACTTAGTCCGCAAGACATCGGTCACTACAAGAGTCTCTTATCCCGATTGATTGAGTCGGAAAGACCATCTCTTGATAATGAAGAATGGGAAGGGCAGAGGGCCTTCTGGACAGTCTTGGTTCGCCATTTGAAGAAGAAATTGGAGTCACAAGGCATTGAAATTCCGACCATTACTGGCGAAATTACTTCTAAACAACTTTCAAATGAAACCTTGGCTGCTTTATATCCAGAGGATAAGCCGCTCAATCTTTCAGCATCCAGCTTGACCAATTTCTACAATAACCAATATCTTTACTTTGTCCGTAATGTTCTTCGCCTGCGGGAACAGGAATCCATCCATCCGACTGCCTTTCAGCATGGTTTGTTCTTGCATCGGATTTTTGAACGAGTGGTCATGGACCAATCTGAGCTAGATTTTGATCAAAAAGTGGACAAGGCCATCCTGCGTACACGTGACGAGGCAGAATTTGCTATGTTTTATAACCAGGATGCGGATTCTCGTTATACAGAGGAGGTGCTGGATAAGATTGCTCGCTCCAGTGCGACCATTTTGCGGAATAATGATTTGGTTGAAATTGATGGTCAGGAAAAGAGTTTCCGTCAGGATAAGGCGCTAGTTTTTGACCTTCAAAATGGTAAGAGTGTGCATGTAAATGGTACCATTGACCGCTTGGATACCTTACAAATCAATCAGGCTGTTGGCGTTGTGGATTACAAGTCCAGCGACCAATCTTTTTCAGTTGGGGATTTTTACAATGGTCTTAAACCTCAGTTGGTGACCTATCTGGCAGCCTTACAAGAGCTGGATGAAACCAAGAATAAACCTGTTTTTGGAGCCATGTATTTGCATTTGCAGGATCCAATTATCAAATTAAAGGATACGAAGAATTTAGAACAGCTAGAAGTAGCTGCCAATACGAGCTTGGTTTACAAGGGGCTTTTCTTGAAGGAGGAAAGTCTGGGTCTCAATCATTTTTATCAGACTCGTAACCAACTCTATACGGAAGATGAGTTTGTAGTTTTATTGAACCACAACCAAAAACTCTACAAACAAGCTGCCATGGACATCCTGGATGGTCGCTTTGCTATTAACCCTTATACCAAAGATGGGCGTTCGGTGGCAGGTGAGCAGCTGAAGGCAATCACTGGTTTTGAGGCGGATCGGCACATGGGCATGGCACGGCGGATGGTCAAAGAGGCCAAGCGTCAAGATTGGATGGAACGAATGAAAGGAGGTCAGGACTAATGGCTTTTGAAGAATTTTTAAGTGCTGAAGAAATCAAGGCTATGCAGCTGGCGGAAGCCAATTCTGATAAGCAACAAAAACGCACACCTGAGCAGATTGAAGCCATCTACACGCACGGTCAGAATGTTCTGGTCTCTGCATCGGCTGGGTCAGGAAAGACCTTCGTCATGGTTCAACGGATTTTGGATAAGTTGAAGCGTGGCGTCGGGATTGACCAGCTCTTTATCTCGACCTTTACAGTCAAAGCGGCTGGTGAATTGAAGGAGCGGATCGAAAAAAATCTCAATGAAACCATTGCGAAGACGACGGATATGGAATTGCGACGGCATTTGTCTGCCCAGTTGGCGGATTTGACCAAGGCGGATATTGGGACCATGGACTCCTTTACGCAGAAATTGGTGACAACCTATGGTTATAGCCTTGGTATTTCTCCGCAGTTTCGGATTTTACAGGATGAGACAGAAAAAGCGAGTCTGAAAAAAGAGGTTTTCGATCAGCTCTTTGCAGATTATCTTGAACAGGATGAAAATGGTGCATTCCGCAAACTGGTTCGCAATTTTTCGGGCAACCGTAAGGATAACAGTGGTTTTCGTCAGGTTGTTTATCAGGTGCATGATTTTAGCCAATCGACGAGCAGTCCAACTAAATGGCTGAAAGAGCAAGCTGTTCAAGCTGATTTGTATAGTCAAGAGCGTATTGAGCAGATGTTAGAGCAGGGCTTTAAGGAAAAAGTTTTAGAGAAGCTCTATCAAGCTGCGGATTTCTTCCGCTACCATGTGGAATGGGGCAGAAATGACTTTGGTTCTGCTAAGTATTTTTCAAGCGTTGAAGATGTAATCGAATTGTTAACTGGTATAGACCAACTGGAATCCAAGCAGTTGATGGAGCGAGTTGAAAGAATCCTTCTCATCAATGATCAGTCCAGAGGCAAGGGCCTGACCAATGCCAATCGACCAAAAGATGAGCATTTGATAGCCTTTAAAGAAGAATACAATGCTGGCAAGAGTCAGATTATCTCAGGACTACGAGATTTGGGTCAGGAAGTTTATGAATTGACCCTGCTGAAAGATTATCAGGATCAAGCTGTGCCCTTGCTGATATTATTACGTGACTTTGTCTTGGATTTTTCGCAGGCTTACCTGAATGTAAAAATCAAGGAAGCAGCCTTTGAATTTGGCGATATTGGGCATTTCGCTATTCGTATTTTAGAAGAAAATGCGGACATCCGCCAGTTTTTCCAAGAAAAATACCACGAAGTCATGGTAGACGAGTACCAGGATAACAACCATAGCCAAGAGCGAATGCTGGACCTGCTGTCTAACGGTCACAACCGCTTTATGGTGGGCGACATTAAGCAATCCATCTATCGATTCCGTCAGGCGGATCCAATGATTTTCCAAGAGAAATTTGAACTGTATCAGGCAAATCCTCAGGCTGGGAAATTGATTTTGCTCAAGGAAAACTTCCGTAGTCAGATTGAGGTCTTGGAGGCAACAAATGCTATTTTCACGCGCCTGATGGACCGCCAAGTAGGGGAAATCAAGTATGATGACACCCACAGTCTAGTAGCAGGTAGTCCAGGTCAAAAAATTGCCCAGCCCAAGCATGAGATGGAATACTTCATTTACGACCAGCAGGAAAGCGCAAATTCTTCAATAGATGCTGAGGAGGAAACACCTCTGACTGCTGGTGAAATTGAGGTCGTTGCAAAAGAGATTATTCGTCTTCACAATGAAGAAGGAGCAGACTTCAAGGACATCACTCTATTGGTGCAAAAACGGACGCACAATGACCTCATTATGTCCATTTTTGAAAAACATGGGATTCCTATTGTGGCAGATGGCGGAGCAGCCTCCTATCTGCAATCTTTAGAAGTCATGATCATGCTGGATACCTTGCGAGTTATCAATAACCCACTCAATGACTATGCCCTCGTTGCCTTACTTAAATCGCCCATGTTCCGATTTGATGAGGATGAGCTGACACGTATTTCCTTGCAGGATGGGACAGGTTTCTTTTACCAAAAAATTGAAGTAGCCCAGCAAGAAAGTGGGCAACATCCTGAACTTATATCAGGAGAGTTGAAGAAGAAAATCACGGATTTCTTGTCTATTTTGGAAAACTGGCGTGCCTATGCCAAGCTGCATTCTATTTATGACTTGATCTGGAAGATTTTCAATGAAAAATTCTATTATGACTATGTCGGTGCTCTCCCAAATGGCAGCAAGCGTCAGACCAATCTATATGCACTAGGTCTGCGTGCCAACCAGTTTGAAAAAACAGGCTACAAGGGCTTGTCTCGCTTCATCGCCATGATTGACCGTGCCTTAGCAAATGACAAGGACTTGGCAGATGTACAAGAGTTTCTACCGCAAAATGCTGTACAGCTTATGACGATTCACAAGTCAAAAGGTTTGGAGTTTAAATATGTCTTCCTCATGAACATCGATAAGCGATTCAACTTGGAAGACCATTATCAGTCAGTCATCATCAGCCGGAAAAATGGTCTAGGCATTCAATATTTAGCGGATATGAAAGATAAGGTAAATAGCCCATTACCCCAGGTTCGAGTCTTAATGAACACCCTTCCTTATCAAAATAATCTCCAAGAGCTAAAAATTGCCAATCTTTCAGAACAAATGCGGTTGCTTTATGTTGCACTAACGCGTGCCGAGAAGAAGCTGTATCTGGTTGGAAAGGGCAATGCTGACAAGTTAGCTGAAAAATACGATGGTAAGAAGGAAGATGGCGTTCTCGCCCTATCAACTCGTGAAAGTATGGCGACCTTCCAAGACTGGATTCTAGCCATTGATGAGGCCTTCTCAGGAGAAGACTTGCACTTCAAGAAAGTCTTTGTAACGGATGAGGATTTGACGGAGGAGAAGATTGGTAAACTGAAATTGAAGAATAAGCTAGAAGATGCCAGCCTTAAAGATATTCGTCAATCAGAAGACATCGCCCAGGCCTTGGACCAGTTGTCTTCTGTCCAAGAGTTGAACGAACGCTATAAGGCTGCTATAGAATTACCAAGTTTACGGACTCCAAGTCAAATCAAGAAACTCTATGAGCCTGTCTTGGAACAAGAAGGCATGGAAGTCATGGAAAAATACCAGCCAAAACGGACCTTCAACTTACCAGATTTCTCCAAGAAACCAAAAATCACTGGAGCCCAAGTCGGTTCGGCAGTCCATGAACTCATGCAACGTTTGGATTTGTCTTGGTTGGTGACAGAAGATACGGTAAGAGAAGCTCTAGAAACTGTTCATGCTGAGCAAGCGATTAAAGATAAAATCAATCTTCAAATGATTTTGGATTTCTTTGATACAGACTTAGGAAGAGAAATTCTAGCAAATACGGACAAACTTCACCGAGAAGCTCCATTTGCAAGTTTGCAGACAGATTCTTTGTCACAGGAACAATTTGTCCTTCGTGGGATTATCGATGGCTACCTGCTATATGATGATCATATTGTACTCTTTGATTACAAGACAGACAAATATGACCAACCAAGCCAACTCAGCCAACGTTACCAAGCTCAAATGCAACTCTATGCCGAGGCATTGAAAAAAGCCTACAAGATAAATCGTGTAGACTGCCATTTGATTTTGCTTGGTGGGGAGAAGATTGAAGTGGTAGAGGTCAATTTGAAGGGTAAGTCTTCATTATGATAGGTATTGGATAGAGAATAGGAGATGATATGTCACGTAAACAATTGGTTACACTTACGAATATGTGTATGATAGAGGATCAGGATGAAAATGTAGTAGTTCAGATTCGAGATCCTAAACGGTATAGTTGGTCTGGCGCAGCATTTCCAGGTGGACATATTGAAGAAGGTGAGAATTTCTCTGACTCTGTTATACGTGAGGTTTTTGAAGAGACTGGCTTGACGATTTCAAATCCCCGCTTGGTTGGTACTAAGCACTGGCCTGACAAAGAAGGACATCGCTATATTGTCTTTCTTTATAAGGCTACAGAGTTTTCAGGAACTATCCACTCAACAGAAGAGGGAGAAGTTCGATGGGTTAAGAAATCCGAACTGAGTCAATTGGAATTAGCCTATGATTTGCTTGAAATCGTAAAAGTCATGGATGACCCAACCTTATCTGAATTCTTTTACACCAAGAAGGACCAAACTGGGGAATGGGACCGGAATTTTAGGTGAGGGTTATGAACCGCTTCGAAAACGTTTTCGATTCTTGAATGTAGAATACTAATACTCAATGAAATTCAAAATCCGACTTGCTCCAAAGGTTCGGGGAACCTTTGGAGGTTGGAAATAGGCGAACGTAGTTCGTTTCGCTCTGATGAAAATAGAACTCTGTTCCTTTTAAATTTCAAGGAAACAGGCTGTCAAGTTCCGCTGGAGCTTGACACTCATCATGAAAAGTCAACAAGGTCTGATTTTGATTTTCGAAGAGTGTAAAAAACAGATTGAGTTTTCCTTGTGATACCCAATCTGTTTTTGATTTCTTGAGGAGATGAATTAAAGGAGTTTTTGACGTTCCTTTTCCAAGTAACGATATCTGTAAACTGCAAAGTGTTCAATAAGACGTTAAGCAAATCTGCCGAGTACGATGAATATTATAATTGCAAATAATTGTGTTAAAGTGGTTTGTAAGAAAAATTTCATCACAATGAAAATGACTACAAAACCCAAAACCCACCACCAAAGAGTCTGTAAAGGAGTATAACGCCCATTTTCATCAAAATCTTATTTGAAATATGTATACTAGAAACAGTTAGATTCCCTAAGACAAAGAGAAAATAGGACACAAACGGATTTAAAAAAAAAGTGAATATAGGAAAAATTACCTAAAATTGTTAAAGTGAGTAACCATAAGAAAGTTGGCACTTTTAGGATGAAGTATTTCATTCCATTACCTCCTGCAATTAGTATATTAAACATTAAACAGGGAGACAAGTATTTATGTGTTTTTATTGGCCAGAAGTATTTTCAGAAGCTCCGCTAGTCACTTCTGCACTGGAAGTAGTAGTTGAACTTGTTTCACTGCTTGTTCCTGTTGAGAAGGAATCAGTAGGAGAGGAGGAGACTTCTGATGTTGCTGTTGAGCTAGTTGTAGTTGTTTGAGTAGTCTCATCTGCTGTTGATGTAGATGAGTCGGTTGAAGAACTACTGGTCGTTCCTTCTTGATTAGAACTTTGTATATCAGTATTAGAAGGCACTTGTAGAGTTGAGCTGCTTGTATTTGACACTGATTGAGCAGATGATTTGGAGCTAAAGGTGTAAATCGTAATGCATGCAGTGATAATCCCTAAAATGGATCCAATAAAGGTCAGAACCTTTTGGAAATGGGAAAGTCCAGCGACTTTTGTTGTATTTTCTTTTTTTGAACGTGTATTCATGGTATACCTCCGAACCTAGTGTATGAAATGAAGTTTAAATCTAACTTAAAGAGTGGAAACAAGATGTGAAACGTGATAAAATAGGACCATTGCAAACAAAGGAATGAAAATAATGATCTATTTCGATAACGCAGCCACAACACAGACTCAGCCAGAAGTTATTAAAACGTACACGGAAGTTGCTACGAAAATTTGGGGAAATCCCTCCAGCCTGCACAACCTTGGCACACAGGCGACACGAATCCTAGAAGCATCCCGTAGGCAAATAGCAGAGCTATTGGGGAAAGAAAGCAAGGAAATCTTTTTTACTTCAGGCGGTACAGAAGGTGATAACTGGGTCATTAAAGGTGTCGCATTTGAGAAAGCACATCTGGGTAAGCACATCATCGTTTCAGCTATCGAGCATCCAGCGGTAAAAGAGTCAGCACTTTGGCTCAAAACACAAGGTTTTGAGGTGGATTTGGCTCCGGTCAATACCCAAGGTTTTGTTGATGTTTCAGCTTTGGAGACTTTGATTCGTCCAGATACCACACTGGTTTCTGTCATGGCCGTCAACAATGAAATTGGTGCCATTCAGCCGATTCAGGAAATTTCACAACTTCTAGCTGATAAACCCACCATCTCCTTCCATGTGGACGCTGTGCAGGCTATCGGCAAGGTGCCAACGGAACAGTATTTGACAGACCGAGTTGATTTTGCTAGTTTTTCAGGTCACAAATTCCATTCTGTAAGAGGTGTAGGGTTCGTCTATATCAAAGCAGGTAAGAAAATCGCTCCGCTATTGACAGGCGGAGGACAGGAAAGCGATAAGCGCTCAACTACGGAAAATGTGGCTGGTATTGCCGCGACAGCTAAGGCGCTCCGCTTGACCCTGGACAAGGCAGCAGATAGCCAGAAGCAACTGGCAGCTATGAAGCAGATTCTGGTGGATGAATTGAGCAAGTATCAAGATGTGACGGTCTTTTCTGGAATGGAAAACTTTGTACCTAGTATATTGACCTTTGGAATTAAGAATATTCGTGGTGAGGTCATTGTTCATGCTTTTGAGGACCATCAGATTTATATTTCAACTACATCTGCCTGCTCGTCTAAGGCAGGGAAACCTGCGGGTACACTAATTGCCATGGGTGTTCCGCAGAAGTTGGCACAAACTGCAGTCCGTGTCAGCTTGGATGATGACAACGATATGGGGCAAATCGAACAATTTCTCACGATTTTTAAACAAATTTATCACAATACACAGAAAGTAAGGTAGAATGAACTATTCAGAAATTATGATTCGCTATGGCGAATTGTCAACCAAAGGGAAAAACAAGATGCGGTTTGTCAACAAACTCCGCAACAATATCAAGCACGTCCTTTCTGTTTACCCAGAAGTGACGGTTTATTTTGATCGTGACCGTGGTCATGTCTATTTGAATGGGGCGGATTATCAGGAAGTTTCAGCATCTCTGAAAAAGATTTTTGGTATCCAAAATTTTGCGCCATCTTATAAGATTGAAAAGTCTGTTCCAGCTTTGAAAGAAGCGGTTCAAGACATCATGAAAAACATTTATAAGGACGGTATGACGTTTAAGATTGCTGCGCGTCGTAGTGACCACAATTTTGAATTGGACAGCCGTGACCTAAACCAAGTCCTTGGAGATGCGGTTTTCACAGCTATTCCAAATGTGCAAGTGCAAATGAAGTCACCAGATATTACCTTGCGAGTGGAGATTCGTCCTGACGCTGCTTACATTTCCCATGAAGAAATCAAGGGAGCAGGTGGTCTGCCAGTTGGAACATCTGGAAAAGGAACGCTTATGTTATCAGGGGGTATTGATTCGCCTGTTGCGGGCTATTTGGCTCTCAAACGTGGGGTTGAAATTGAAGCCCTCCACTTTGCTAGCCCGCCTTATACGAGTCCAGGTGCACTTAAGAAAGCCCATGATTTGACTCGTAAATTGACTGCTTTTGGTGGTAATATCACCTTTATCGAAGTGCCGTTTACAGAAATTCAGGAAGAAATCAAGGAAAAGGCACCTGAGGCATATTTGATGACCTTGACACGTCGTTTCATGATGCGGATTACAGACCGAGTTCGTGAAGAACGTGGTGCCATGGTTATTATCAATGGTGAAAGTCTAGGACAAGTGGCAAGTCAGACCTTGGAATCCATGCAGGCCATCAATGCTGTGACCAATACACCTGTTATCCGTCCTGTTGTCACAATGGACAAGTTGGAAATCATTGATATTGCGCAAGAAATTGATACCTTTGATATTTCCATCCAGCCATTTGAGGATTGCTGTACCATCTTTGCCCCTGACCGTCCAAAAACCAACCCGAAAATCAAAAAGGTCGAGCAGTACGAAGCTTGTATGGATGTAGAAGGATTGGTAGAACGTGCTGTTGCAGGAATTATTGTGACAGAGATTACTCCAAAAGTGGAAGCGAAAGATGAGATTGACAATTTAATCGAAGATTTACTGTAAACTGTTGATGAAGTTTAATGCCTGACACTGTTGGGAAAGAATAGACAACTTTAGAAAGAAATTCATTCAGCGCATCAAATGAAGGTTAATTTTAACCTGATTTGATGCGTTTTTTAATTATTTGACTTAGGTGTCGTTACCTTTATAACCTAACGTTCGGAAAAATCGAATTTTTGTGGTATAATGGACTTTCGAAAAAGATAAGAAGGAGTTTTTATGAAAAAAGGAGCCCTAACAGGTTTACTACTGTTTGGTATGTTTTTTGGTGCAGGAAATTTGATATTTCCTCCAGCGCTCGGTATTTTGTCTGGTGAACATTTCTGGCCAGCCATTTTAGGATTTGTTGTATCTGGTGTCGGTATTGCCGTGATTGCTTTGATTGTAGGAACACTCAACCCTAAAGGGTACGTGCATGAGATTTCACGTAAGATTTCACCCTTGTTTGCTACTGTTTATCTTGTTGCTTTGTACTTGGCAATTGGACCATTTTTTGCAATTCCACGTACAGCTACAACGTCATTTGAGGTTGGAATTGCTCCATTGTTGGGCGATGCTAATCTGGGTCTATGGTTGTTTGGTTTTACAGCTTTTTACTTTGTGGCAGCTTATCTGATTGCCCTCAATCCATCTCAGATTTTAAACAGTATCGGACGTATTTTAACCCCTGTTTTTGCGATTTTGATTGTGATTTTAGTGGTGCTAGGTGTTGTTAAATATGGTTCTACAAATCCACTTCCTGCAGCCGATGCTTACTCAGCTGGACAGGCATTTGGTACAGGATTTATTGAAGGATACAACACCCTTGATGCCCTTGCCTCAATTGCTTTTAGTGTTGTAGCGGTGAATACCTTAAAACAACTTGGTTTCTCCAGCAAGAAAGAATATGTTTCAACTATCTGGTCTGTTGGTTTTGTTGTAGCCTTAGCATTCTCAGCACTATATGTCGGTTTGGCTTTCCTAGGTAATCATTTCCCAGTGCCTGCTGATGTTTTGGCTTCCGATACCAACAAGGGTGTTTACATTCTTTCGCAAGCAACACAGGCTATTTTTGGACCAGGTGCACAAATTTTCTTAGCTGCTATGGTTATCGTTACTTGCTTTACGACGACGGCTGGCTTGATTGTTTCTTCAGGTGAATTTTTCGCTGAGCGTTTCCCATGTTTTAGCTACAAGGTATATGCGACTATCTTTACTTTGATTGGCTTTGGGATTGCCAACCTCGGTTTGAACAATATCATCACCTTCTCTGTTCCAGTTCTTTTGGTTCTCTATCCAATTACTATCTGTATTGTCTTGATTACCATTGTTAACAAATTTGTACCGCTTTCGACCTATGGTATGCAATTAACTGTGGGACTAGTGACAGCTTTGTCATTGGTAGAAGTTTTAGCGGGACAATTCAACTGGACTGCTGTTTCAAAAATCATCTCAGCTCTGCCATTGGCTGGACGATCACTAACTTGGTTATTACCAGCTCTTGTCGGAATCGTCCTCTCTCTATTCTTACCAAACAAGCAGGAGAGCGAAGTTTTTGAAATGTAAGAAAAGTGATACAAAACACTTGCATTTGCAGGTGTTTTTGTTATAATAGGACTGTTGACTATGCACATTTCCTGTGCAACCGCACGAATGCCGTTGCTCTGCAAAAATTAAGCTCTAACGTCGTTTTCTTAACTTGGTGAAACTAAATTCTACCTGCGACGACACGAACTATGTTCGTTACATTTCCAACCTTCAATAGTCTATCCTTAGACTATCGAAGCTAGTCTGAACTTAATTTTTATTGAGCAAGATAAAGTGGTTCGACCCACGGTACTAGGCGAGTCTTCACATCAAATTCGGGCAAGCCCCAAAAATCATAGGAGGTGCATAATGAGCACATACGCAATCATTAAAACTGGCGGCAAACAAGTTAAAGTTGAAGTCGGTCAAGCTATCTACGTTGAAAAATTGAACGTTGAAGCAGGTCAAGAAGTTACTTTCGAAGAAGTAGTTCTTGTTGGTGGTGAGAAAACTGTTGTGGGTACTCCACTTGTTGGAGGCGCTACTGTTGTTGGTACTGTTGAAAAACAAGGTAAACAGAAAAAAGTTGTTGCCTTCAAGTACAAACCTAAAAAAGGTAGCCACCGCAAACAAGGTCACCGTCAACCTTACACAAAAGTTGTTATCAACGCTATCAACGCTTAAGGCGTAGCTTGAAGCAATCATTACAGAAATTCGGAGGAATAACATATGTTAAACTTGAATCTTGCTAACTTGCAATTTATGGCCCACAAAAAAGGTGGAGGTTCAACGTCAAACGGTCGTGACTCACAAGCGAAACGCCTTGGTGCGAAAGCTGCTGACGGCCAAACTGTATCAGGTGGTTCAATCCTTTACCGCCAACGTGGTACAAAAATCTACCCAGGAGCTAACGTAGGACGTGGTGGAGATGATACTCTTTACGCTAAAGTAGAAGGCGTTGTACGCTTCGAACGTAAAGGTCGTGATAAGAAACAAGTATCTGTTTACCCAATCGCAAAATAAGGTCTAGAAACCTTATATTAAAAGGCTTTCCGAGTTTTCGGAAGGCCTATTTTTTTGATTTGATACTCACCGTGATACCCATATTTCAAGAACCAATGTAGGAAGCGAACTTGTCGGCAACTTCATTCTTTGCTTTTTGAGTAACATGAGCGTAGATGTCCATGGTTGTTTGGATGTTTTCATGTCCGAGTCTTTCTTGATAGTAGCACCAGCTTCAAACAAAAGGGAGCAGTGGGTGTGTCTAAATCCATGTGGGGTAATTCTTTTGAAGTCTGGATATTTTCTCCAAACATTTGAAAATCAATCTTTTGATTGCCATTTTTTTAATGATTAGAAAAAGATACTATACAACTTTGGACTGATGATTGTTGAAATGTGTATTTTAACCCTTGGTCTTTCATCTCTTTATAGGTTGGTATAGAAGTGACGCTTTATGGTGTAATTTGAAGTCTCCCAAAATCTACATATTTCTGGTATAATAGAAAAAGTAGTATAAAAGAGGATTTTACGATGAATATTCAACAATTACGATACGTAGTAGCTATTGCTAATAGTGGAACGTTTCGAGAAGCAGCGGAAAAGATGTATGTTTCTCAGCCAAGTTTATCCATTTCCATTAAAGATTTGGAAACAGAGCTTGGTTTTCAAATCTTTAGTCGAACCAGTTCTGGCACCTTTTTAACGCAAAAAGGGATGGATTTTTATGAAAAAGCTCAAAATTTGGTAAAAGGTTTTGATCAGTTTGAACATCTTTACTTGCAACCTGAAGAAGGTGAGAAAACTTTTTCTATTTCTAGTCAACACTATGACTTTTTGCCTCCATTGATTACCGAGTTTTCTAGACAACATCCACAATATCCTCATTTTCGTATTTTTGAATCAACCACAGCACAAATTTTAGATGAGGTTGCCCAAGGATATAGTGAATTAGGTATTATCTATTTAAATGATAAAAATACTAAAGGTATCATGCAAAAGTTAGATAAACTTCATTTGCAAGCGATTGATTTATCTGATTTCCAAACACATATCTACCTTCGGGAAGATCATCCCTTGACAAATAAAGAGGAGATTGAACCAGCAGATTTGGTTGGTTTACCGACTGTTCGATTTACCCAAGAGAAGGAAGCCTATCTATATTATTCAGAAAATCTGATTGACACCTCTGACTCATCAGTAGTTTTTGACGTGACCGATCGAGCTACCTTAAATGGCATTTTAGAACGTACAGACGCTTATGCGACTGGTTCGGGTTACTTGGATGATGAGAGTGTGAATGGGATTACAGTGATACCATTTAAAGGAAAAGTTGACAATCGCATGGTCTACGTTAAACGTGCGAGTGATGAATTGAGTCAATGCGCACAGGATTTTGTGGAGACTTTGCAGTCATATTTTGATAAAAAGAAGGAAGAACATGCGTAAATTTGGGTTTCCGCTCCTTGCGGCGGTTTTAATTGCTATTGATCAATATGTGAAAGCTTGGACAGTTGCGAATATTGAGTTAGATTCAGTAAGAAAATTTTTACCTGGTTTCATGAGTTTGGCCTATTTACGCAACTATGGTGCAGCTTGGTCGATTTTGCAAAATCAACAATGGTTTTTTACGATAGTAACTATTGTTGTGATGATTGGGCTGGTTTGGTACTATATTCGACAAATAAAAGGAAGTCTATGGACATTATTCAGTCTTTCTTTGATGATGGCTGGAGCTTTGGGTAACTTTATTGACCGTGTTCGTTTGGGGTATGTTGTGGATATGTTTCACCTGGATTTTATAAATTTTCCGATTTTTAATGTCGCTGATATGTGCTTGTCGGTTGGGGTTGGATTGTTATTTATATGTATATTGAAAGAAGAGTATGATGAAAATAAAGGTTGAAACAGGCGGTGTTCGTCTGGATAAGGCATTGTCAGAATTGACAGAGTTATCTCGTTCGGTGGCAAATGACCAAATCAAGGCTGGTCAGGTATTGGTCAATGGTCAAGTAAAGAAGGCAAAATATACTGTACAAGAAGGGGATATCATTACCTATCAAGTACCAGAAATTGAAGAAATTGATTATGTCGCTGAAGATATTCCTTTAGATATTGTTTATCAAGATGAAGATGTCGCTGTTATCAATAAACCTCAAGGAATGGTTGTGCACCCCTCAGCTGGACATACTTCCGGGACCTTAGTTAATGCTCTTCTATACCATGTCAAAGACTTGTCTGGCATCAACGGTGTCCTTCGTCCTGGGATTGTTCATCGAATTGATAAGGATACCTCAGGTTTATTAATGATTGCTAAAAATGATGAGGCCCATACAAAACTTGCAGCTGAATTGAAAGATAAAAAATCCCTTCGCAAGTATTGGGCCATTGTACATGGAAACCTTCCAAATGATCGTGGAGTCATTGAAGCTCCTATTGGTCGTTCTGAAAAGGATCGTAAGAAACAGGCTGTGACGGCAAAAGGGAAAAAAGCGGTCACGAGATTTCAAGTATTGGAACGATTTGATGACTTTACCTTTGTTGAATTAACATTAGAAACAGGTAGAACCCACCAAATTCGGGTTCACATGGCTTATATTGGTCATCCAGTTGCTGGGGACGAAGTTTATGGTCCGCGAAAAACTTTAAAAGGAAATGGCCAATTTCTCCATGCCAGAACTCTTGGATTCACTCATCCTAGAACTGGAGAGGTAGTTGCTTTTACAGCAGAAGCGCCAGCTATTTTTCAAGATACACTAGAATATCTCCGCCGAACTGCTAAAGGCCAAGGGGATCGAGAACAGACTATTCTCTGAAAAAATAGTGAAAATTTCAGTTTGGTGAATGGTTTTGGTCTACTTGCTCATTTTTTAAAAAGATGATAGACTAGTACAGATAACATTTGAGGAGACAATGAATGGAAACTTTACCAAATTGCCCAAAATGCAATTCTGAATACGTTTATGAGGATGGAGCACTATTAGTTTGCCCTGAATGTGCCTATGAATGGAACCCAGCTGATGTGGCTGAAGTAGAAAACGGTCCAGTGGCAATCGATGCAAATGGCAATCGTTTGGCTGATGGGGATACTGTTACACTTATAAAAGACTTGAAAGTCAAGGGTTCACCTAAGGATTTGAAGCAAGGTACACGTGTAAAAGGGATTCGTATCGTCGAAGGTGACCACAACATTGATTGCAAAATCGATGGGTTCGGTGCGATGAAGTTAAAATCTGAGTTCGTTAAGAAAATTTAGTATAGATTTGGAAAGGACTGGTTCACCAGTCTTTTCGCGTTTTTGAAAGGATATTATGAAACATCAAAGTATTTTGTTTTACAGTAGGTGTCTGCTGGCTATTTTAGCTGTTACTGGTACAGCTTTAGAGATTATCAAGTACGGAATAGGTATGCTTATGTATTACACAGTGCAGTCTAACTTACTGGTCTCCCTGTTCGCTGTGTATATGGTTTATGCCATGTTCAAGGGAAACGATTTACAAGGTCCTCAGTTCCTTCGAATAAAGGCTGCGGTAACAATGTCAATAATGATTACCTGTGTGGTCTATCATTTTATGTTGGCACCACTGGCCGAAGATTTTTGGCGTGTTGAAAATATACTTTGCCACTATATTGTTCCTTTATATTTTTTGTTGGATACCATCTTACTGGATCATCAGCGCCAGTATAAATGGTTTGATCCGATTTGGTGGACGTTATTACCAGTTCTGTATATGATTTTTGGGTTAATCAATGGCTTTTTCCTCAAGATTCCAATTCCGGATGCCAAGGATAGTCCATTTGCCTATTTCTTTTTAAATGTGCCTAAATATGGCTGGTCGTATGCATTGACCTATGTAGGAATTATTTTTGCAGCCTATCTTATCTGCGGATTTGGATTAGCTGGAATCAAGTGTCTACGTGTTGCACCAAATAAACAGTTTAAAAATAATTTCCACTAAAAACCGAAAGTTAGTATTTTTTTCAACAAAAAAATTGTCAAGGACAGTATTTTATGCTATACTCTGCTTAATAAATCCTTTAATACCTGTCCAGAGAGGCAGACAAGGAGTCGGATGATCATGAGGCTGGTTTTGATTGTCTTTTAGTTTACTTTTGATAATGAGCAAGATTCTCAGGATTGGGAAATAGGAAACAATGTTTTTTATTCGTTGCCATAATAATCGTAGGACTCAAAGACCATATTAGCTGATATTTTCAAAGTCTCCTTGGAAAAGGAGACTTTTTCTATATTTTTTGGAGGTCTTATGAAGACAAAAGAAATCGTTGATGATATGACCATGAAGCGGGCGATTACCCGCATCACATATGAAATTATCGAACGCAACAAAAATTTAGACAATATCGTTCTTGCTGGCATTAAAACACGAGGTGTTTTTATAGCTAAGCGAATTCAAGAAAGGCTGAAGCAAATTGAGGGGATTGATGTACCTTTGGGTGAATTAGACACCAAGCCTTTCCGAGATGATGTGAAAGTTGAAGAAGATACAACGAATTTTACTGCGGATGTCAATGATCGGGATGTTATCTTGGTAGATGATGTACTCTATACTGGACGAACCATTCGTGCAGCAATTGATAATATTGTGTCACTTGGAAGACCCGCTCGCGTTAGTTTGGCTGTATTGGTTGACCGCGGTCATAGAGAATTACCGATTCGTGCAGATTATGTTGGAAAAAATATTCCAACAAGTCGGACAGAGGAAATCATTGTTCATATGACGGAAATTGACCAACAAGATGCTGTTTTATTAGTAGAAGCGGAATAAGTCAAGTACATTAAAGGCGGTAAGTATCATGACAATTGTAGATGGTAAAGTATCTCTAAAACATTTGGTGACTATGGAAACACTTTCGAATGAAGAAGTGCTGGGACTTATCCAACGGGGATTAGCTTTCAAAAAAGGTGAGCCTGTTGCTTTATATCGTAAATATTATGCCTCAAATTTATTCTTTGAGGATTCGACACGCACTCACAAATCATTTGAAATGGCTGAACTTAGATTAGAAATGGGAATCATAGATTTCGATGCCCGCACGAGTTCGGTAAATAAAGGCGAAACCCTTTATGATACAATTCTAACCATGTCGGCATTAGGGGTCGATATTTGTGTGATTCGACACTCAGAGGTAGATTACTACAAACAATTAATTGATAGTCCGACAATACAGACTTCAATTGTCAATGGAGGAGATGGTTCAGGTCAGCATCCAAGTCAATCTCTGCTTGATTTGATGACAATCTATGAAGAATTTGGCAGCTTTGAACAGTTAAAAATCGCTATTGCAGGGGACATCACTCATTCGAGAGTTGCTAAATCAAATATGCAAATTCTCAAACGATTGGGAGCTGATATTTACTTTACTGGTCCTGAAGAATGGTATGCGGAAGAATTTGATATTTATGGTAAACATGTAAATATTGATGATATTATTGAAGAATTAGATGTCTTGATGTTGCTCCGTGTTCAACACGAACGACATGATGGGTCAGAAAGTTTTTCAAAAGAACATTACCATCGTTTGCATGGATTAACTGAGGATAGATATAAACGACTAAAAGAACAAACAATTGTAATGCATCCAGCACCTGTTAATCGTGATGTAGAAATTGCTGATCTTTTGGTTGAAGCACCTAAATCACGCATTGTCCGACAAATGCAAAATGGTGTATTTGTCCGAATGGCTATCTTAGAAGCGATAGTGAATGGCAAGGCATAAAAGTTTCCCTTGCACTAGCTTAACAGTTCATCTATTATCGAGCTGAACTGTTAAGCTTCGGACTTATCTTATTTAATGTCAACCTGTGAGTTGACAAATAGAAAGGAGAAGGGGTGTTCTGTTGCTCGGATTTTGTAATTGAATTCGGGCTACGGACTGGGTCAAAAAGATAGTTTTTCCTCGAACGCAAGTGTTCTTGAACAAACTCCTGTTTTGACTGTGTCCGTTTAACGCCCTTAATATCTTATTATTATGTCAAAAAGACGATTAATTTTGGAAGATGGAACTATTTTTGAAGGGGAAGCCTTTGGTTCCGAATTAGATGTGACTGGTGAACTGGTTTTTTCAACGGGCATGACAGGTTACCAAGAGTCCATTACAGACCAATCATATAATGGTCAAATTTTAACATTTACATATCCTTTGGTAGGGAATTATGGTGTCAACCGTGATGATTATGAGTCCATTAATCCAACTTGTAAAGGAGTAGTTGTTAGTGAGTGGGCCAGACGGGCAAGCAACTGGCGGAACCAACTAACACTAGATGAATTTTTAAAAGCAAAAAATATTCCAGGGATTTCTGGTATCGATACGCGTGCCTTAACAAAAATTATTCGTAAACATGGGACTATGAAGGCAACAATTGCAAATGTGGGTGATTCCATTGAGCATTTGACAGATCAGTTGCGTGCGACAGTATTACCGACCAACAATATTGAGCAAGTATCAACGAAAACAGCTTATCCTGCTCCAGGAATTGGGCGTAGCGTGGTCTTGGTTGATTTTGGTTTGAAGCATTCAATCTTACGTGAATTGTCCAAGCGTGAATGCAATGTTACTGTAGTTCCATTTGATACGACAGCAGAAGAAATCTTAGCACTCTCTCCAGATGGTGTGATGTTGTCCAATGGTCCTGGAAATCCAGATGATGTACCGGAAGCGTTGGAGATGATTCGTAGTATACAAGGGAAAATACCTATTTTTGGAATTTGTATGGGCCATCAATTGTATGCCAAGGCAAATGGTGCTAAGACGTATAAGATGAAATTTGGACACCGTGGTTTCAACCATGCCGTTAGAGAAATTGTAACTGGTCGTGTAGACTTTACAAGCCAAAACCATGGTTTTGCGGTTTCGCGTGAAGATTTGCCGGATTGTCTCATGATTACGCATGAAGAAATCAACGATAAATCGGTCGAGGGTGTGCGTCATAAATACCTTCCAGGATTCTCGGTACAATTTCACCCAGATGCAGCACCTGGTCCTCATGATGCTAGCTATCTTTTTGATGAATTCATGGACTTGATGGACTCATTTAAACAAGAGCACAATTGACAATCAAAATGTAGTGCGACTTAGAGATTACATGCTCGTATGCAATTGTCCACTAAGCTGAAAAGTTGAGTCGAATTCTGAGAACTAGTGCTGAATTCTCGTTCAATTGCTAGCTTAGACACTAGTTTTAAAACCTCAATTATGATTGAATCGAGATTTCAGACATCGGTTGATTATTTCATTCTATCCGGAGAGATAGAAAATAGAAAGGCAAGGGACAGTTCAATGGTTGCGAGCAACTCATTTCCCTACGCCTGCCTCTATTGGAGGTCAGGCTATCCCTTGCACTAGCTTAACAGTTCATCTATTATCGAGCTGAACTGTTAAGCTTCGGACTTATCTTATTTAATGTCAACCTGTGAGTTGACAAATAGAAAGGAGAAGGGGTGTTCTGTTGCTCGGATTTTGTAATTGAATTCGGGCTACGGACTGGGTCAAAAAGATAGTTTTTCCTAGAACGCAAGCGTTCTTCGTCAAACTCCTATTTTGACTGTGTCCGCTTAACGCCCTTTATATCTTAAAATTATGCCTAAACGTACGGATATTAATAAAATTATGGTGATTGGGTCTGGTCCCATTGTGATTGGTCAGGCTGCTGAGTTTGACTATGCTGGGACACAGGCTTGTCTAGCTTTGAAAGAAGAAGGCTATAGCGTTGTCTTGGTCAATTCTAATCCTGCAACAATCATGACAGATAAAGAAATCGCGGATAAGGTTTACATTGAACCTATCACGATTGAATTTGTTACACGTATTTTGCGGAAAGAGCGTCCAGATGCTATCTTACCAACACTCGGTGGTCAAACTGGTCTAAATATGGCTATGGAACTTTCTAAAGCTGGTATTTTAGATGAACTTGGTGTTGAGTTATTGGGAACTAAGCTGTCAGCAATTGATCAGGCTGAGGATCGTGATTTATTCAAACAGTTGATGGAGGACCTGAAGCAGCCTATTCCAGAATCTGAGATAGTAACAACAGTTGAAGAAGCTTTATCTTTTGCTAAGACTATCGGTTATCCAGTCATTGTTCGTCCAGCCTTTACCTTAGGAGGTACTGGTGGCGGTATGTGTAGCAACGAATCAGAGTTGAAAGAAATCGCTGAAAATGGATTGAAACTTTCACCTGTAACTCAATGTTTGATTGAGCGTTCGATTGCTGGATACAAAGAAATTGAGTACGAAGTGATGCGTGATGCTGCGGATAATGCCCTTGTTGTATGTAACATGGAAAACTTTGACCCTGTTGGAATTCATACAGGTGACTCGATTGTATTTGCGCCAACTCAGACGCTTTCAGATATTGAAAATCAAATGCTACGTGATGCCAGTCTGACAATCATTCGTGCCTTGAAAATCGAAGGTGGTTGTAATGTTCAGTTGGCTTTAGATCCACATAGTTTCAAATACTACGTCATTGAGGTAAATCCACGTGTTTCTCGTTCATCAGCCTTAGCTTCAAAAGCAACAGGCTATCCAATTGCCAAATTAGCTGCTAAAATTGCTGTCGGTTTTACCTTAGATGAGATGGTTAACCCTGTAACGGGAACAACTTACGCTATGTTTGAGCCAGCACTCGACTACGTTGTTGCTAAAATTCCTCGCTTCCCATTTGATAAATTTGAAAAAGGGGAACGTCGCCTTGGTACACAGATGAAAGCAACTGGGGAAGTGATGGCAATAGGTCGTAACATTGAAGAAAGTCTTCTGAAGGCTTGTCGTTCCTTGGAAATTGGTGTTTACCACAATGAAATGCCTGAGCTAAGTCACTTGTCTGATGATGCTTTAGTAGAAAAAATTGTTAAGGCTCAAGATGACCGTCTTTTCTATCTTTCAGAAGGCCTAAGACGAGGATACACTGTTGAAGAGCTTGCTCAATTAACGAAAATTGATATCTTCTTCCTTGATAAACTGCTTCATATATTAGAAATAGAACAGGAATTAGCCATCAATCATGATAATATTGATTTGCTGAAAAAAGCTAAAAAATATGGCTTTGCAGATCGTAAAATTGCAGAACTTTGGGGTAGAACAGTATCCTATATTCGTCAGTTGCGTACAGATCATAAGATTATTCCTGTTTATAAGATGGTGGACACTTGTGCAGCTGAATTTGAAAGTTCAACACCTTATTTCTATTCAACATATGAGTGGGAAAATGAATCCATTCGGTCTGAAAAAGAATCTGTCCTTGTGTTAGGATCAGGTCCGATTCGGATTGGGCAGGGTGTTGAGTTTGACTACGCGACAGTCCATTCGGTAAAAGCCATTCAGGACGCAGGCTATGAAGCGATTATTATGAATTCAAACCCTGAAACAGTTTCGACAGACTTCTCTGTTTCTGATAAGTTATATTTTGAGCCTCTGACTCTTGAAGATGTCCTCAACGTGATTGACTTGGAACAACCAAAAGGTGTTATCGTTCAATTCGGTGGACAGACTGCGATCAACTTGGCAGAACCATTGGAAAAAGCTGGTATTCCTATCCTGGGTACGCAAGTGGCTGATTTGGATCGAGCTGAAGATCGCGATTTGTTTGAAAAAGCCTTGAAAAATTTGGGTATTCCACAACCGCCTGGGCAAACTGCAACAAATGAAGAGGAAGCGTTAGAAGCAGCTCGCAAGATTGGATTCCCTGTGCTTGTACGGCCATCTTATGTTTTGGGTGGTCGCGCGATGGAAATTGTTGAAAATGAAAATGACCTACGTTCTTATATGCGAACAGCAGTTAAGGCATCGCCAGAACACCCTGTCTTGGTCGACTCATATATTGTAGGTCGTGAATGTGAAGTGGATGCTATATCAGATGGTACTGATGTTTTAATTCCTGGTATCATGGAGCACATTGAACGTGCTGGGGTTCACTCAGGAGACTCAATGGCAGTTTATCCACCACAAACATTATCGAAAAAGGTGCAAGAAACGATTGTGGATTATACAAAACGTCTAGCTATCGGCTTGAACTGTATTGGTATGATGAATATTCAGTTTGTCATCAAAGACGAAATAGTTTATGTCATTGAGGTAAATCCACGTGCCAGTCGTACGGTTCCATTCTTGTCAAAAGTAACAGATATACCGATGGCGCAAGTGGCAACGAAATTGATTTTGGGGCAACGCCTTTCAGAACTTGGTTATGAAGATGGACTCTATCCTGAAAGTCAACAAGTCCATGTCAAAGCTCCTGTCTTCTCATTCTCAAAATTAGCTAAAGTAGATAGTCTTTTAGGCCCAGAAATGAAGTCAACTGGTGAAATTATGGGTTCAGACGCCACACTCGAAAAAGCCCTTTATAAGGCTTTTGAAGCAAGTTACCAGCATTTAGAAGAATTTGGGAACATCGTCTTCACTATTGCAGATGAAGATAAGGAAGAGGCCCTTGCTCTTGCAAAACGGTTCTACGAATTGGGTTATGGTCTATTTGCGACAGTTGGTACTTCAGACTATCTGATTGAAAATGGCTTACCTGTTACGCTCATTGGAAAATTAGGAGATCCTGAAAATCAAGATATTCCTAGTCTCGTTCGAGCTGGGAAAGTCCAAGCTATTATTAACACAGTTGGTAAAAAGCGTGTAGCAGATAGTGCTGGACAAGTGATTCGTAGTTCTGCTATCGAAGGAGGAATTCCTCTCTTTACAGCTCTTGATACTGCTGAAGCCATGGTTAAAGTTCTAGAAAGCCGTAGCTTCATGACACAGGCGATTTAATAGGACCTAAAAACAGGATGAATGTTGAGTTCATTCTGTTTTTTGATTATACTAGATACAGTATGAAAGTAATAATCACTACGAGTCTGAGGATGGACGATAATCTTGTTTCAAAGGCGAAACAGCTGGCTGAGGATTTAGGTATAGAATACTTGAAAAGAAACAAGCGGTCCGTTTCGTCGTTATTAAAGGAAGTAGAAAAGGTGCTTGTGCTCTATCAAAATAAGCTTGTTTTAGAGCAGAGAAATGGTCAAACCTTCTTTTTCCACCCTGACACAGCGATGTTGCGAATAAAAGCAGGACATGATCCGCTATTAGATCTAATTGGGCCATCAAAGAAAACGATTTTAGATTGTACCATGGGACTAGCTTCTGATAGTATCGTATTAGCTAGTGCAGGTCATCAGGTGACATCCTTGGAGAGTTCACGGCTTATTCATTTTATTGTTAGTCGTGGTTTACAGGATTTCAACAGTAGTAATGTGCTGGTGGATTGTGCTATGCGATCCATTCAAACCAAATGGATAGATAGTTTGACCTATCTGAAAGAACAAATAGATAAGTCTGTTGATGTCATTTACTTTGATCCCATGTTTTCAGAAGAAATCAAGGAATCAAACAATCTTGCTGGTTTAGTGCAGATGGCTGACGGAAGTCGATTGTCAAAAGAGTTGCTTCTTGAGGCAAAACGGGTTGCAAGGGAAAAAATTCTTGTCAAGGCTCATTTCAGTGACAGTGTTTTTGAAGAATTTGGCTTTAAACGTCATGTAAGACCCAATCAAAAATTTCATTATGGAGAAATTCGTTTGAAGGAGTGAGAACAGAATGAAAATATTAGTAACTGGTTTTGATCCATTTGGAGGTGAGTCTATCAATCCTGCACTGGAGGTCATTAAATCTTTACCAAAGCAGATTGCAGGCGCAGAGATTCTTCTTGAGGAGATTCCAACTGTTTTTTATCAAGCCGCAAGTGTTCTTGAAAAAGCCATGGTTAAGTATGTACCAGATATTGTGCTATGTATTGGACAGGCTGGTGGAAGGACGGAATTAACACCTGAGCGTGTAGCCATTAATCAAGACGATGCTCGCATTCCAGATAATTTAGGACAACAACCAATTGACACTATGATTCGTGAAGATGGGCAACCTGCTTATTTTTCAACCTTACCCATCAAAGCAATGGTTGAAGCCATTCGTGCAGCAGGTCTTCCAGCCTCTGTTTCTAATACCGCAGGGACCTTTGTCTGCAACCATCTCATGTACCAAGCTCTTTACTTAGCTGATAAACAAATTCCAAAGACTAAGGCTGGTTTTCTTCATATTCCGTTTCTACCGGAACAGGTTCTTGACAAACCAGGCTTTGCCTCTATGTCTCTAGCCGATATTGTTAGAGGAGTTGAAGCAGCCATTGGAGCAATAGTTGCATTTAAAGGCAAAGAGGATGTGAAGAACGTTGGAGGTGCAACACATTGATGGCGGATTGTATGGAAGCTAGGAAACGTATCGAGGAGATGGAAAAAATATTTAATATGCATCTGGAGATGAACAAGTCCCTTGCTGATAGTGTTACCCAACTCAATCAGGCACAATCAAGTTATTTACGGTTACTAGATTATTATCAAAGCCAGACCTATATGGAAGATCTTGATTTATCCAATAAGGGTTATTTTGATGGTATTCCTTGCGGTGTATTGAGTGAAGATGGAGTCTATAATTTGCTTTTTGACCGCCCGAATTTAGCAAGTCAACTGAGAGAACTAGCGGATATGCTGGAGCAATAAAATTTTTAAAAGTGTCAAGTTTTTTTCTTGACACCCTGTTAAAGTGTGTTATAATAGAACATGTGCTAAATAGCTCTGCTATTTCACCGAATAATAAAAATTAAAAGAAAAGAGACATTAAAAAATGGCAGTAAAAATCCGTTTGACTCGAATGGGTTCTAAAAAGAAACCTTTCTACCGTATTAACGTTGCAGACTCACGTGCACCACGTGATGGTCGTTTCATTGAAACAGTTGGTACTTACAACCCACTTTTGGCTGAAAACTCAGTAACTCTTAAAGAAGAACGTGTACTTGAGTGGTTGGCAAAAGGTGCACAACCATCTGACACTGTTCGTGCTCTTCTTTCAAACGCTGGCGTATTGAAAAAATTCCACGAACAAAAATTCTCTAAATAAGAACAGTAAGCGAGAACACTTATGGACATGATTGAAAATCTCATTATTGCGATTGTGAAACCTTTGATTTCACAGCCTGAAAACTTGACGATTAAAATCGTTGATACACCTGAATTCTTAGAATACCATTTAGATTTAGATCAATCGGACATCGGCCGTGTCATCGGTAAAAAAGGACGTACCATTTCTGCAATCAGAACGATTGTTTATTCTGTCCCTACAAGTGATAAAAAAGTTCGTTTAGTGATCGACGAGAAAGAATAGAAAGTCACCTTTTGGTGGCTTTTAAATTTACAGTCAGGGGCCTTGCCCCTTTTAACATATAGAAAGGATGAAAAGATGAATCTGATTTGGACTTATTTGAAAAAATATCCAAAATGGTTAGCATTAGATTTGTTGGGAGCTATTTTATTTGTTGTAGTAAACTTAGGCTTGCCTACATTTTTGGCAAGGATGATTGACCAAGGTATTACCAAAAATGATGCCAGTCAGCTCTATTTCTGGGCTGGGATGATGGGGTTTATTGTCTTATTAGGAATTGCTGGTCGGGTGATTTTGACTTATGCAGCTGGGAAGTTAACGACAACTATCGTAAAAGATATTCGGAATGATATGTATGAGAAAATTCAAGACTATTCTCATCATGAATACGAGCAAATTGGTGTTTCTTCCCTAGTTGCTCGTATGACAAATGATGCCTTTGTTTTGATGCAATTCTCTGAAATGGTTTTGAAATTGGGAATTATTACTCCGCTGATGATGGTAGCCAGCGTTGTGATGACCTTGGTTACGAGTCCAAGTTTAGCCTGGACAGTGGCGGTCGCTATTCCCTTCCTTATTTTCGTTATCTATTATGTTGCGACTAAAACACGTCCCTTATCCGAAAAACAACAAAAACGGTTGGATACCATTAACCAGTATGTTCGTGAGAACTTAATGGGACTTCGTGTCATTCGTGCATTTACGCGCGAGGAGTTTCAGGAAAAGCGTTTTTCAGATGTCAATGAACAATATACAGAAACATCTAAAAAGCTTTTCAATCTTACTGGGTTGACGGAGCCCTTGTTTGTGCAGATTATCATTGCTATGATCGTGGCAATCATTTGGTTTGCTTTGACTCCTCTACAGGAGGGCAGTTTACAAATTGGTGATTTGGTAGCCTTTATCGAATATAGTTTCCATGCACTTTTCTCTTTCTTGCTCTTTGCTAACTTGTTTAACATGTATCCACGTATGTCGGTATCGAGTCATCGGATTCAGGAAGTCTTGGATATGTCCATTTCCATTTCTAAGAATGAAGATGGCATAACTGAGACTGATTCACGTGGTTATTTGGAATTTGAAAATGTGACCTTTGCTTATCCAGGGGAAACGGAGTCGCCTGTTCTACACAATATTTCATTTAGGGCGAAGCCCGGTGAAACCATTGCCTTTATTGGTTCAACAGGTTCTGGCAAGTCTTCCTTGGTCAACTTGATTCCACGTTTCTATGATGTGACACTTGGTCGTATCTTGGTGGACGGTGTGGATGTCAGACGTTACAATCTAAAAGCACTTCGTAGTAAGATTGGTTTTATTCCGCAGAAAGCTCTGCTATTTACCGGAACTATCGCGGAAAACTTAAAGTACGGTAAGGTAGATGCTAGTCTTATGGAGCTTCACGAAGCGACGGATGTGGCTCAAGCTAAAGAATTTATCGAGAGCAGGGAAGAGAAATTTGACACCCATCTTGCTGAGGGCGGAAGCAATTTGTCTGGTGGGCAGAAACAACGTCTTTCGATTGCGCGTGCTATTGTGAAGAAACCGGATATTTACATTTTTGATGATTCCTTCTCAGCGTTGGATTATAAGACGGATGCAATTTTGCGGAGTCGTTTGAAGGAAGTAACGGAAAATGCGACAGTGCTGATTGTGGCCCAACGTGTTGGAACCATTATGGATGCAGACCAAATCATTGTACTGAATGAAGGTGAAATTGTTGGTCGCGGAACCCACAATGAATTGATGGAGAACAACGAGATTTATCGTGAAATCGCGAATTCTCAGCTCAACCGTCAATCTTTGACAGAAGAATAGGAGGAATTATGAAGAATAGATCAGTATTTATCCGTGTTTGGGACTATTTACGTCATTATCAATCTTCAGTATTTTTGGCTGTTTTTCTAAAAACCATTAGCGCAGTGATGAATGCCCTGGAACCCTTCGTTTTGGGACTGATTATTACAGAATTGACTAAAAATCTGTTAGATATAGCAAATGGAGTAGAAGGTGCCCATATCAATGTTTCCTATATTGCCATCATGCTTGCGCTCTATGCCCTTCGTGCCCTTATGTATGAAATCGGCGCCTATGGTTCTACCTATTTCATGACTAAGGCGGTACAGGGAGCAACCAAGGAACTGCGTCAGGATTTGAGTCACAAGATTAACAAAATTCCCATTTCCTATTTCGATAAACACCAGTATGGTGACCTATTAGGTCGATTTACAAGTGATGTGGAGACAGTCTCAAATGCCTTGCAGCAAAGTTTTCTTCAGCTCGTCAATGCTGTACTAACCCTTTTTTTAGCCATGTTTATGTGTTTTTGGTTGGATATATCCCTGGCTCTCGTAGTCGCAACCTTGGTTCCAGTGACCTATTTGGGTTCCAAGTTTGTCATGGGCAAGTCCCAGCCCTACTTTAAACAACAGGCGGATGCATTGGGACGATTGAACGGTTTTGTGCAGGAAAATCTAACAGGTTTCAACGTCCTCAAACTCTATGGACGAGAGGAAATCTCTACAGAAGAATTTCGCCAGATTACCGCAGATTTGCAGGAAGTCGGCTTTAAAGCCAGTTTCGTATCAGGTTTACTTATGCCTTTAGTCCACGGTTTTTCTAATATTGCCTATGTCGTCGTAGCCTTACTTGCTGGTTTGAAAGTCCTAGCAGGCAAACTAACGGTTGGTAACATGCAGGCCTTCGTCCAATACGTTTGGCAGATTTCTCAGCCTGTCCAAACCTTGACCCAGTTGGCTCCTCAGTTACAGTCTGCCAAATCTTCCCTTGAACGCATCTTTTCAGTCTTAGATGAGCTTGACGAAGAAGACGCCAATGCGCTGGAGTTGACAGCTAGTCTGACCGGACAAGTTAGCTTTGAACAGGTCGAATTTGGCTATTCAGAAGACAAGCCACTTATCCGTAACTTTAATCTTGAAGTTAAACCGGGTGAAATGGTAGCTATCGTTGGACCAACGGGGGCTGGTAAGACAACCCTCATCAACTTACTCATGCGTTTCTATGATGTCACATCCGGTGCTATCAAGGTGGATGGTCAGGATATTCGTAATATTTCTCGTCAATCCTACCGTAGTCAATTTGGTATGGTCTTGCAGGATGCTTGGCTTTACGAAGGGACGATTAAGGAAAACTTACGTTTTGGGCGTCTGGATGCGACGGATGAGGAAATTGTGGAGGCTGCTAAAGCCGCAAACGTTGACCATTTTATTCGTACCCTGCCTGGCGGTTATAATATGGAAATGAACCAGGAATCCAGCAATATCTCCCAAGGTCAGAAACAGCTTTTGACCATTGCGCGTGCCTTGTTGGCGGACCCATCCATTCTTATCCTTGATGAAGCGACTTCTTCAGTAGATACTCGCTTGGAACTTTTGATTCAAAAGGCTATGAAACGATTGATGAAGGGGCGGACAAGTTTCGTCATCGCCCATCGCTTATCAACCATTCAGGAAGCTGATAAGATTTTGGTCTTGAAAGATGGACAGATTATTGAACAAGGTAATCATGAAAGTCTTTTGGCTGACAAAGGTTTCTATTATAACCTCTATCAAAGCCAGTTCAGCCAGTCTAAATAGGGGATAATAGTGTACAGTGAAAAGTATCGATTCAATTGGTACTTTTTCTAAACCTTGTGCATTCTTCCGCTACATGTTAAAATAAATGGATAGAAATACAAAGGAAGTTATCATGAATTATTTTAATGTCGGTAAAATTGTTAATACTCAAGGTTTACAAGGAGAAATGCGGGTTTTATCAGTAACAGATTTCGCGGAGGAACGGTTTAAAAAAGGTTCAGTCCTAGCACTTTTCGATGAAAAAGACCAATTTGTTATGGATGTGGAAATTGCTAATCATCGCAAGGCAAAGAATTTTGATATTATCAAGTTTAAGGGAATGTACTATATTAATGATATTGAAAAATATAAAGGGTACAGTTTAAAAATCGCTGAAGAAAAACTGACAGATCTTGAAGATGGTGAATTTTACTATCATGAAATTATTGGTTTAGATGTCTATGAAAATGATCAAGTTATTGGTCAAATAAAGGAAATTCTTCAGCCAGGTGCCAATGATGTTTGGGTGGTTAAGCGAAAAGGCAAGAAAGATTTGCTTTTACCATATATCCCACCAGTTGTGTTGAATATTGACATTCCAAACAATCGTGTAGATGTGGAATTACTTGAGGGTTTGGACGATGAGAATTGATATTTTAACGCTGTTTCCTGAGATGTTTGCCCCGTTAGAGCACTCAATTGTCGGAAAGGCGAGAGAGAAAGGAATTCTCGAAGTAAACTACCATAATTTTCGAGAAAAAGCAGAGAAAGCGCGACATGTTGATGATGAGCCGTATGGTGGCGGGCAAGGGATGCTATTAAGGGCTCAACCAATTTTTGATACAATGGATGCGATTGAAAAGACAAATCCTCGCGTTATTTTATTGGATCCTGCTGGTCGGACATTTAACCAAACCTATGCAGAAGAATTATCAAAAGAAGACCAGTTAATTTTTATCTGTGGGCATTACGAGGGCTATGATGAGCGTATCAAGACACTAGTCACCGATGAAATTTCACTGGGTGATTATGTCTTGACAGGTGGAGAATTGGCGGCGATGACCATGATAGATGCGACTGTTCGTCTCATACCAGAGGTCATTGGGAAAGAAGCCAGTCATACAGATGATAGTTTCTCTTCTGGTTTATTGGAATACCCACAATATACTCGTCCCTATGAATATCGTGGCATGGTCGTACCTGATGTGTTGATGAGTGGTCATCATGAAAATATTCGGAAGTGGCGACTGGAACAAAGTATTAGAAAAACCTATGATCGACGTCCAGATTTACTAGCTTGCTATGAATTATCGGATGAAGAACGCTTCATTTTGGATAAGATCATAGCAGAACAATAATTAGATGAGTTCAAATGAGATGCCTAAATGGGTATCTCTATTTTTTTCAGAAAATGTGTATCATCAGCAATTACAAAAAGAAAAAACCAAGCCCCTTTGAAAGGACATGGTTTGAAAAAAGTATGGTATCTATCAGTGGATATTATGGTGTTATTTCATTTAGGAGTCCTTCTGCACTTGTAGTTGGAAGAACGCGAACACGATTAAGACTTAATAAGCCATCCGCTAGACTAGCTAAGCCATTATTTGTAGTTAAACCTAATTTATAACCGGCTTGCTCACTGATGTTTAGGGTATCTTGTGAGTAGCTACCAGATGGATAAGCTACTGCAATAGTCTCTTGATTAAGTTGGCTATCTAAATAATTTTTGGATTGGATCAATTCGCTCATCTGATCATCAGTGCTGCTTACCTCTAAGTCAGGATGATTGACTGTATGTCCTTGGAAAGACATCCCATTTGCTTGCATCTCTTTCATCTGATCAAGGGTTAAATATCCTTCAATTCCATTTTCGGTAAAACCAGTTATTACATTGTTTGTCGCCTTCATTTGGTATTTCACCAAAAGAGGATAGGCATAAGAATAAAAATCCCAAATGCTATCATCAAAGGTTAACCAAACGACTTTTTTGTCCTGTGGAAGAACATTTTCGGTTAGAACTTTATAGGCTTCTTCCGGTGTAAGAGTGTAGTAGCCATTTTCTTCTAAAACTTGCAAATGACTTTCAAAAATTGCTGGTGAGACGATTAAGTTGGCATTTGCTTCCTCTTCAGGAGCCATTTCGTGAATCGCATGGTACATGAGAATCGGTATTTGGACAGGCTCATCCACTTTAACCCAGTTTACAGAACTTGTTTGGGTTGATGAATTGGAATCAGCTGTAGTAGTATTTTGAGTAGATGCTTGACTGCTTGATTGGCTAGAAACAGTAGTCTGTGAAGCATTTGAAGAGCGAGGAATCAAGGTGGGGAGTAGAAGATAAATCAAACTTAGTACAAGAATTGTAAGAAGAGAGAGAAAAATATAATGAATATATTTCTTGGATGGTTTAGGTTGTTTTCTACGTCTACGCGACATGATTGTTCTCCTTTGAGTCTAGATAAATTAATTATATCAAATTATTTGGAAAATTATCAGAATATTTGGTATAATAGTCGAAATACATTTAAATAAGGAGAGAACATGGCTATCAAGGTAGGATTATTAGGATTCGGTACAGTAGCAAGTGGTGTACCATTTCTATTGAAAGAAAATAAAGAAAAAATTGAAAAAGCTGCTGGGGATTCGATTGAAATTGCTAAGGTATTGGTAAAAGATGAGGCTGAAAAAGACCGTTTGGTAGCTGCTGGTCACCAATTTCATTTTGTGACCAATATTGATGATATTTTAGATGATGCAGAGATTGCTCTTGTTGTAGAATTGATGGGGCGAATTGAACCGGCAAAAACATTTATCATTCGTGCTTTAGAAGCTGGCAAACATGTTGTAACAGCTAACAAAGATTTATTGGCCGTTCATGGTACAGAGTTGCGTACACTTGCTGAAGAGAAAGGGTTAGCACTTTATTATGAGGCAGCAGTAGCTGGGGGCATTCCTATCTTGCGTACGCTTGTGAATTCATTTGCTGCGGATAAAATTACCCGCATTTTGGGTGTCTTAAATGGTACATCAAACTTTATGCTGACCAAAATGGTAGATGAAGGTTGGACATATGAGAAAGCATTGGAAACAGCCCAAGAGTTGGGTTATGCTGAGTCTGATCCAACAAATGACGTAGAAGGAATTGATGCTGCCTATAAAGCAGTTATCTTGAGTCAGTTTGGTTTTGGGATGACCGTTGATTTTGATGCTGTAGGACATAAAGGAATTACCACTATAACACCTGAAGATGTTGCGGTAGCTCAAGAGCTGGGGTATGTCATCAAGCTGGTAGGTGATGTCCGAGAAACAGCTTCAGGAATAGCTGCTGAAGTCTCACCAACCTTTTTGCCTAAGAACCATCCGTTAGCAAGTGTGAATGGAGTAATGAATGCGGTCTTTGTTGAGTCTATCGGTATTGGCCAATCCATGTATTATGGGCCAGGTGCGGGGCAAAAGCCAACTGCAACCAGTGTGACCGCTGATATCATTCGAATTGTACGCAGGATGAAAGATAAAACTGTAGGTAAACCATTTAATGAATATTCTCGCCCTCTTCAATTAGCTATACCAGAAGATGTGACAAGCGAATACTATTTCTCAATTCTGACTCCAGACACAAGTGGAAAAATGTTACGAATTGCAGAGATCTTCCATTCTGAGGGAATTTCATTTAAACAAATCCTACAAAAAGGTACAAAGGACGACACAGCTCGCCTTGTAATTGTTACACATGCGATGAACAAAACACAGTTGGAGCAGGTAACTAGAAAATTAGCAGAAGCGACTGATTTCACACTCGTTAACACCTTTAAGGTTTTGGGGGAATAGTCTATGAAAATTATTGTTCCAGCGACATCAGCAAATATTGGACCAGGGTTTGATTCTGTTGGTGTAGCACTCTCAAAATATCTTGCGGTTGAAGTTCTAGAACATACTAATGAGTGGATTGTTGAGCATCAATTAGAACATGTTCCCTCTGATCAAAATAATTTACTCATCCGGACTGCCCTGACAGTTGCAAAACATATACAACCACATCGTTTAAAAATGGAAAGCGATATTCCCTTAGCTCGTGGCTTAGGTTCATCTAGTTCAGTCATTGTTGCAGGTATCGAACTGGCCAATCAGTTAGGGAAACTTAACCTGAGCCAAGATGAAAAGTTGCAATTGGCTACAAAGATTGAAGGACATCCAGATAATGTAGCTCCAGCTATTTATGGAAATTTGGTCATTTCAAGCTATGTCAACAAAAATGTTCAAGCAGTTGTAACTGACTTTCCACCAACAAGTTTTGTTGCGTTTATTCCAAATTATCCTCTTCGTACAAGTGAAAGTCGAGGTGTTCTTCCTACACAAATGGGCTATAAAAAGGCGGTTGCTGCTAGTTCGATTGCTAACGTTGCAATTGCAAGCCTTATGTCAGGAGATATTGAAAAAGCGGGTCAACTGATTCAGTTAGATATGTTTCATGAACCCTATCGGCAACTACTTGTTAAAGAGTTTTGTCCGATTAAGCAGTTAGCGCAAGAAATTGGCGCTTATGCAACCTATCTCTCTGGAGCTGGACCGACCGTGATGGTATTGGCACCTGCTGAGAAAGAAGCTGAACTTATTGCGGCGATTGAAGCTCTGCAACTAGATGGCTCTGTCCATTCCTTAACAGTTGATACAAAGGGAATTCAAGTTATTTTATAAATGAAAGTCCAGTTCTGGGCTTTTTTTATTTAAAGCTTCAATTTAATATATTTTATTTTCTATTCGTTTTTTATCCGAATTTTTGGTATAATATTCTCCGTATATAACTTGGAAAAGAGAAGGATATGAAAAATAAAATAAGAGTTGAACTTGAAGGCATCGATATCCGTTTTGATGAGCCTTTGAAAGAGTACACATACACAAAAGTCGGTGGGGCAGTTGATTATTTAGTATTTCCTCGTAACCGTTATGAAATTGTTCGTGTCATTGAATTTGCGAAACGTGAAGGGATTCCCTGGCAAGTGCTTGGAAATTCAAGTAATGTCATCGTTCGTGATGGTGGTATTCGTGGTTTTGTTATCCGTATGGATAAATTAAATACGGTAACTGTTTCTGGCTATACTATCGAAGCAGAGGCTGGAGCTAACTTGATTGAGACAACTAGAGTTGCGCTATTTCATTCACTGACCGGTTTCGAGTTTGCTTGTGGAATACCTGGTAGCATCGGTGGAGCTGTCTATATGAATGCTGGCGCTTATGGTGGCGAAGTATCGCATATTTTAGTATCTGCACAAATTTTGACGCCTGCTGGCTATGTAGAAACATTAGATAATCGTGAATTACGCTTTGGCTATCGTTCTTCTATTTTACAGGAAAATGGCGCAATTGTTTTATCTGCAAAATTTGCTCTTCGTCCTGGTAATTACACAGTTATCGAGCAAGAAATGGCCCGTCTGACCCATTTGCGTGAGTTAAAACAACCATTGGAATTACCATCATGTGGTTCTGTCTTTAAACGGCCACTTGGCCATTTTGCTGGTCAACTGATAATGGAAGCAGGCTTGAAAGGCTATCGCATTGGTGGTGTAAAAGTTTCTCAAAAACATGCAGGTTTTATGGTAAACGTTGAAAATGGGACTGCAAATGATTATGAAAGTCTCATTAAACATGTCATTGAAACTGTAGAAAAATCTTCAGGCATTACCTTAGAGCGTGAAGTACGTATTATTGGCGACCCTGCCGAAACTCTTTAGCCAATTGGCTACTGTATAAAGAAGGAATTTATGTGAATTGAAAAAGCCGATTATTGAATTTAAACATGTATCTAAAGTTTTTGAAGATAGTGGAACAACTGTTTTAAAGGACATTAGTTTTGAATTAGAGGAGGGCAAATTTTACACTTTGTTAGGCGCCTCTGGTTCTGGAAAATCAACTATTTTGAATATTATCGCTGGCTTATTGGATGCAAGCTCTGGCGATATTTATTTGGATGGCCAACGGATAAATGATGTGCCAACCAACAAGCGTGATGTCCATACCGTTTTTCAGTCTTATGCCCTTTTCCCTCATATGACTGTCTTTGAAAATGTGGCTTTTCCTCTAAAATTGCGTAAGGTAGATAAGTCAGAAATTGAACGTCGTGTGACAGAAGCCTTACAAATGGTTCGCCTCTCTGGTTATGAGAAACGTTCCATTCAGAAATTGTCTGGTGGACAACGGCAGCGTGTTGCAATCGCGCGTGCCATTATCAATCAACCACGCGTTGTCTTGCTGGATGAACCCTTATCTGCCTTAGACTTAAAACTTCGGACTGAAATGCAGTATGAATTGCGTGAGTTGCAACAGCGCCTTGGAATCACCTTCGTTTTCGTAACGCATGATCAAGAAGAAGCATTGGCCATGAGCGATTGGATTTTTGTCATGAATGAGGGTGAGATTGTTCAATCTGGAACACCTGTAGATATCTATGATGAGCCAATTAACCATTTTGTTGCAACCTTTATCGGTGAGTCCAACATTCTTCCCGGGCGTATGATTGAAGACTATCTTGTAGAATTCAATGGCAAACGGTTTGAAGCTGTTGACGGTGGTATGCGACCGAATGAGGAAGTTAAGGTAGTCATTCGCCCAGAGGATTTACGAATTACCTTACCTGAAGAAGGAAAACTACAGGTTAAAGTCGATACACAGCTCTTCCGTGGTGTTCACTACGAAATTATAGCCTACGATGATTTAGGCAACGAATGGATGATTCATTCCACTCGTAAAGCCATTGTGGGTGAGGTGATTGGTCTCAGTTTTGAGCCAGAAGATATTCATATCATGCGCCTCAATGAAACTGAAGAAGAATTTGATGCCCGTATCGAAGAGTATGTTGAGGTGGATGAAGTGGAAGATGGTTTGATTAATGCCATCGAGGAGGAACGCAATGAAGAAAACCTCTAGGCTCTTTGCAATTCCTTATGCCTTATGGGTCTTTCTCTTTGTACTAGCACCCGTTGCTTTGATTATCTTTAAATCTTTCTTTGATATTCATGGCAATTTCACTTTGGCTAACTATCAAACCTATTTTAATTCACCAAATATTACCTATCTGCGAATGAGTTTCAACTCCATTTTTTACGCAGGTATTATTACTTTGGTCACCCTTTTGGTATCCTATCCGACTGCCTATTTCTTGACCAAGCTCAAGCATCGACAACTCTGGCTCATGTTGATTATCTTGCCAACCTGGGTAAATCTTTTGCTGAAAGCCTATGCTTTTATCGGTATTTTCGGTCAACATGGTTCCATTAATCAATTTTTAGAGTTTCTGGGGTTAGGGACTCAACAAATTCTCTTTACAGATTTCTCCTTTATTGCTGTTGCAGCCTATATTGAGATTCCATTTATGATTTTGCCAATCTTTAACGCTTTGGATGACTTGGATAAGAATCTTATCAACGCTAGTCGTGATTTGGGTGCAACTTCTTGGCAAACCTTTTCAAAGGTTATTTTTCCTCTCTCTATGAATGGCGTCCGTTCTGGGGTACAGGCTGTTTTCATTCCAAGTTTAAGCCTCTTTATGTTGACTCGTTTGATTGGAGGTAACCGAGTGATTACTTTGGGTACTGCCATCGAGCAGCACTTCCTCACAACACAAAACTGGGGAATGGGTTCAACCATTGGTGTGGTCTTGATTTTAGCCATGCTCTTGATTATGTGGATGACGAAAGAGAGGAAGAAATAATGAAGAAATTTGCAAATGTCTACTTAACCATTGCCTTCCTCGTGCTTTATTTACCCATTTTTTATCTCATTTTCTATGCCTTTAATGCTGGAGGAGATATGAATGGTTTTACTGGCTTTACCTTGGAGCATTTTTCTTCGATGCTTGGTGACAGCCGACTGATGCTGATTTTAGCTCAGACATTCTTACTTGCTTTCTTAAGTTCTTTGATTGCAACCATTATAGGGACATTTGGAGCAATTTATATTTATCAGGCAAAACTTCGTTTTCAAAATGCCCTCTTGTCTATCAATAATATCTTGATGGTGGCACCTGACGTTATGATTGGGGCAAGTTTCTTGATTCTCTTTACCATGATTGGATTTCAATTGGGGTTTGTTTCTGTTTTACTCAGTCACATTGCCTTTTCGATTCCAATCGTCGTCTTGATGGTTTTACCCCGTTTGAAAGAAATGAACGCGGACATGATTTCAGCTGCATATGATTTGGGCGCAACTCAGCCACAAATGCTGAAAGAAATTATGTTGCCTTATCTGACGCCGGCAATTATCGCGGGTTATTTCATGGCTTTTACTTACTCTTTGGATGACTTTGCTGTAACCTTTTTCGTAACAGGAAATGGCTATTCAAATCTTTCGGTTGAAATCTACTCAAGGGCTCGACAAGGTATTTCTTTGGAAATCAATGCCTTGTCAGCGGTTGTGTTCCTTTTCTCTATCTTGTTGGTAGTGGGTTATTATTTCCTTTCACGTGAAAAGGAGGCCAACTAATGAAACGACTGTATTCATTTTTTGTAGGTATTGTAGCTATTATTCTTGTTTTATGGGGAATCAGCTACAAGTTAGAAGCTGATTCGACACAAGGAACGATAGATAAATTGGTTATCTATAATTGGGGCGATTATATTGATCCTGAATTACTAGATGAATTTACTGCCGAGACAGGAATTCAGGTTGATTATCAGACTTTTGATTCCAATGAGTCCATGTACACAAAGATCAAGCAGGGTGGAACAATCTACGATTTAGCAGTTCCATCAGAATATATGATTTCCAAAATGACGGAAGAAAATATGCTGGTTAAGCTCGATAAGTCTAAAATCGAAGGTTTGGAGAACATTGACCCTCAATTTATGGGATTGAGCTTTGATAAGAATAATGACTATTCTATCCCCTACTTCTGGGGAACCTTGGGGATTGTGTACAATGATACTATGGTTGAAAATCCTCCTCAAGAGTGGGAAGACCTATGGTCCGACGAATACCGTGACAACATCATGTTAATTGATGGCGTGCGTGAGGTTATGGGCTTTGGTCTACAATCCCTAGGTTATAGCCTGAATTCTAAAAATCCTGTAGAGATTGAAGAAGCAGCTGAACATCTCTACAATCTGACACCAAATATCAAGGCTATTGTTGCTGACGAAATAAAGGGCTATATGATACAAGATGCAGCAGCCATTGCGGTGTCTTTCTCAGGTGAAGCCAGTGAAATGTTGGATGGAAATGAACATCTTCACTATGTCGTGCCATCGAAAGGATCGAACCTTTGGTTTGATAACATGGTAATTCCCAAATCAGCTAAAAACATTGATGGCGCCTATGCTTTTATGAGTTTCATGCTCCGTCCTGAAAATGCATTGCGTAATGCAGAATACGTGGGTTATTCCACTCCAATTCCTGCAGCTAAGGCTATGTTGGATGAAGAAACACAAAGTGATGAAGCTTTCTATCCTTCTGAGGAAACGATGAAGCAGATGGAAGTTTATGATAATTTAGGAAAAGAACTACTTGGTACTTACAATGATTTGTACCTCCAATTTAAAATGTATCGTAAATAATTTGATTGGACAGGTAGCAACAAAAATATAAGAATGGGAGTGAGGTTCTTTACTAAGTACTTATTGCTCCCATTTTTTGGGCGTGTATACTATAGAAATAATGGAAAGGAAATTCCAATGGAAAATCACCGGAAAGAAGTTAGTTTTATTTCGCAATCAATCCTCTATTCGGTTCTGCGTGGTATTATAGTTGGTATTGCTGCTGGTTTAGTGGTTGTTGTATTTCGCTTAGCCATTGAAAAACTATTTGGTGTTTTTTCACACCTCTATCCTCTGGCAACAGACAATCCAATCTATTTACTTCTTATTGGGGGGCTTTATCTGGTTATAGCTTTACTTGTTGGCCACTTGATTAAGTACGAACCCAATGCAAAAGGTTCCGGAATTCCTCAAGTTGAAGCGGAACTAAAAGGATTGATGGATTTAAGTTGGTGGTCAGTTCTTTGGAAAAAATTTATCGGTGGCGTTTTATCCATTGCATCGGGCTTAATGCTGGGTCGAGAAGGTCCCAGTATTCAACTAGGTGCTGTAACAGCTAAAGGTGTATCAGTTCTTCTTAAATCCAGTGAAATGGAAAGAAGGAGTTTAATTGCTAGTGGTGCCGCGGCTGGTTTGGCAGCGGCTTTCAATGCCCCAATAGCTGGACTTTTATTTGTTGTAGAGGAAGTCTATCATCAGTTTTCGCGGCTGGTTTGGGTCTCAGCCTTAGCTGCTAGTATCACTGCAAACTTTATTTCCTTACATGTTTTTGGATTAACACCTGTTTTGCACATGCCGGAAGATTTGCAGCTACTATCTCTTGACCAATATTGGATCTATATCTTACTTGGTATTTTCCTTGGGCTTGCTGGATATGTATATGAAGTTGTTATCCTCAACATACAAGTTTTCTATACCATGCTTGCAAAAATCATTCCTCTCCCAGCTCCGTATTATAGTGTATTTGCCTTTTTGTTCATCATGCCGATTGGTTATTATTTCCCTAATCTATTGGGTGGCGGGCATCATTTGATTTTAGAGCTTCCACATCTGGATCAAGGGCTACTGACATTAGCAATCTTGATTTTAATACGATTTGTATGGAGTATGATTTCTTATGGTTCTGGTCTACCAGGGGGGATCTTTTTGCCTATATTAACCTTGGGAAGTCTCCTTGGTCTATTTGTTGCACGGTTCTTCCTTGATATTGGTTTCATCAGTCAGGACCAGATGCTATTGTTTATTGTATTGGGGATGGCAGGCTTCTTTTCAGCGATTTCCAAAGCCCCTCTAACTGCTATTATTCTAGTAACTGAAATGGTAGGAAGTTTGAATCAATTGATGGTCATTGGGTTGGTGGTTTTGAGTTCCTATGTGATAATGGACATCTTAGGTGGTGCGCCTGTCTACGAAGCGATGTTGGAAAAAATTCTGCCAGAAGAAGTAGAACAGCAAGAACATATGACCTTAATAGAGGTTGTTGTCAACGAAACTTTGGATCAAACCTTTGTAAGTGAGTTACGTTTGCCGGATTCATGCTTGATTACCAGCCAAATTCATCACGGAAAGTCTAGGATTGTGAAAGGAAACAGCCAACTTTTTATGGGTGATTCCTTGCTCGTTGCAGTTCCAATTTCACAAATTCATGCCGTTCGTAGGATATTTGAGGGAGATTAGCATTTTTTTAGATTGTCTTAACAAAGAGATGAGAAAAGTCCCAATATTATAATATTTCTGTTGTCTGGTCAACTTTCTCAATTCTGGAATGATTACATCGGGAACAAAACTCCGAGGTAGCAGACCAATCCGCATTTATTTGGCAATCCAGTAAGCATCTTGCTTGTCAGTTTTCTGACCTGTAATGGCCTTCATGTGGGCTGGTTGAGCAAGTATTACCTCGAAGTCATCACATAGAGCATGCCAGACAGGTCACCAATAGACACCTGTGCTTTCCATACCAACAGCTTCCACATGAAATTGACTGAGAAAATCGTGGTAAGCACGTAGACCTTTAGTCGTTGTATCAAATGTAGCTAAGTAACACTTTGGACAAGTTGAGGGGAATACAAACGACAATGTCGACTTGATCTACACATGATTATCTATGACAATTCCTTCCTTCTTAAAATTAGAGAGCCTATCTACTGAATTTTAGTCATATTCTTGAGCGCATATTGTGGTTCTTATCAGTAGGGTGGAGTAGTTTTGTCATCATAATTAACATTAATAATGCACCAACAACAAGGCACTCATTAGGTATATAATCTTAGTGAGGGCTTTATGCTTATTTTCATTAAGGACGGAGCCATCATGAATGTCTTGCTCACTCCCTTTTTAGTGTGCATTATCTGTATCTATGGTTATAGATATTATTGATAGCTAGTTATAGTTTGAAGAAATAACTGAATTTTCAGAATATACTTGCGATGCCGACAATTTTATGTTTTAATATATTTATTGGTTTTGCCAATAATGAAGGAGAAAAACTAGGAGGAAAAGTTATGAAAAAGAAAGAAACTTTCTCACTCCGGAAGTATAAAATTGGAACTGTGTCTGTTCTTTGAACAGCTCCCTGTCAAGTGGACAATGAAATAATAAAATTTTAGGCGACGGCCTTGTTCCTCATTTCAAGAGGGGCAAGGCCGTTGTTGCGCTCT
>ERZ650312.32-NODE-32-length-54997-cov-8.808398_pt1 | contig 54997 bp, 45 predicted proteins | sample MGYA00376248_ERZ650312 | MGnify/ENA primary metagenome ERZ650312 (study PRJEB26733, sample SAMN07839316) | wastewater metagenome | biome: urban; feature: wastewater treatment plant; material: waste water | place: USA: North Carolina | collected 2016-07-28 ... | reverse complement strand
CTGCGCCAGATTCAAGCGCATGCGCCAGCCGCCGGAAAAGGCTTTTACCGGCTGCATGTGCTCTTCTTGCGCAAAGCCCAGCCCGTTGAGCAGCTTGGCTGCCCGCGCGGGTGCGGTGTAGGCATCGATTTCTTCGAGCTTTGCATGGTATTCGGCTATTTTCATGCCCTCGTTGGCGGCTTCGGCTTCAGCCAAGGCCGTCTGAAAGGTTTGCAATTGCCCGTCGCCCTGCAACACATAATCGAGCGCGGAAACATCCAGCGCCGGCGTTTCCTGCGCCACAGAGGCCAGGCGCCAATGTTTGGGCAGTTGCACTTCGCCGCCATCGGCGCTGATTTCGCCTTTTATCAGGGCAAACAGGCTGGATTTGCCGGTGCCGTTTTTGCCGATCAAGCCCACGCGCTGATTGGGGTTGATGGTGAGGTTGGCTTTGTCGAGCAACACTTTCAGGCCGCGTTGCAGGGTGAGGTTTTTGATTTCTATCATGAATGTGGCGGTGTGCAAAAAAGCAGGCAAAGGGGTTATTTTACCTGATTTGCCGATAATGTTTGCCAAACGGCGGCATATATTTTCAGACGGCCTCAGTTTTTTAATTTGCCGTATTTTTTTGTTTGCGCCGCCCAACTCAGATAAAAAACGGCACACCTGAAAAAGTGTGCCGCTTGTTTAACGCTTGAGAACCGCTATTTTGGCAGTGGTTTGGTTTTAGTCCTCTTGCGCCCCGCTTTGCAGGTAATTGGGCAGGCCGATGCTGCTAATCAATTCCTGCTGGGTTTCCAGCCAGTCGATGTGCTCTTCGTTGGTGTCTTTCTGCTTTTCCAACAAAGCGCGGCTGACATAATCCTGCTTCTCTTCACACAGCGCGATGGCTGCCGTGAGCGCTTCGTGTTTTTCGCGCTCTTTGGTTAAATCACAAGCGATGATTTCGGCAGGCGCTTCGCCAATCAGAAGCTTGCCCAATTCTTGCAGGTTGGGCAGGCCTTCGAGCAGCAGCACGCGCTCGATAATTTCATCGGCCGCTTTCATTTCGGTGATGGATTGTTTGTAAAAATGCTCGCCCAGCTCTTCAAAACCCCAGTTTTTCAGAATGCGTGCGTGCAGGAAATACTGGTTGATGGTTACCAGCAGCAAGCCGAGATTTTTATTCAGCTCGCGAATTACCATACGGTCGCCTTGCATGATTTTTCCTCTCTTATTAATTTAATGTGGTGTGTTTAGGGTGCGTCAAACTTAGAGCTGGCTTTGCAGATAGTTTTGCAGGCCGATCAAATCAATCAGGCGCAGCTGCTGCTCCAGCCAATGGGCGTGGTCTTCTTCGGTGTCTTTCAATTGGCCGACCAACAAATCGCGGGTAACGTAATCTTGCTTTTCCTCGCACAAGGCGATGCCTTTTTTGAGGTGGTCGCGCACTTCATACTCGGTGTTTAAATCGGCTTTGAGCATTTCCACCACGTCTTTGCCCACGGTGATTTTGGCCGGCACCATATTGGGTGTGCCCTCCAGCATCAAAATGCGGCGGATAAAGGCTTCGGCGTGCTGGGTTTCATCTTCCATTTCGTGGCCGATGCGCTCGAAAAGTTTGTTGTAGCCCCATTCGGCATACATGCGCGAGTGAATGAAATATTGGTCGCGCGCGGCCAATTCGCCTGCGAGCAATTCGTTCATATAAGCGATAACTTCTTGATTGCCTTTCATAATCTTTCCTTTCGATGTGGTGGCGCCGCTTGGGCGTTGACAAGGCCGTCTGAAAGCGCCTTTTGGTGATGTGCGTCAATCTTTGTGATGATTTGAATTCTAGCAAACTTTCTACTTTTTTCAAATTTTCTATTTAAAATACAAATAATTATCAAATATAACAACATCAAAAAAAGGCCGTCTGAAAAGCTAGCGGCCTGTTTACGCTGATATTTTGTTGCTTATGATATTGAGAACCTATCACATAAAGTTTATTAATTTACGTTTTTTAACCAACATCACCCAAAACACGCCCCAAGCCGTGCCACAGAGCTGCCATAAAACCGTGTTATAATCCGCAGTTACTTTTTATTATCACATCAAACAAGGCATATAAACCGCCATGAAACAAATCCGCAACATCGCCATTATCGCCCACGTCGATCACGGCAAAACCACCCTGGTCGACCAATTATTGCGTCAATCAGGCACCTTCCGCAGCAACCAGCACGTTGACGAGCGCGTGATGGACAGCGGCGACATCGAAAAAGAGCGCGGCATCACCATTTTGGCCAAAAACACCGCCATCGAATACGAAGGCTACCACATCAATATCGTCGACACCCCCGGACACGCCGATTTCGGCGGCGAAGTGGAGCGCGTGTTGGGCATGGTCGATTGCGTGGTGCTGCTGGTGGATGCGCAAGAAGGCCCGATGCCGCAAACCCGTTTTGTGACCAAAAAAGCCTTGGCGCTGGGCTTGCGCCCGATTGTGGTGATCAACAAAATCGACAAGCCGAGCGCGCGCCCGAGCTGGGTGGTCGACCAAACATTTGAATTGTTCGACAAATTGGGCGCCAGCGACGAGCAGCTCGATTTTCCCATTGTTTACGCTTCCGGCCTCTCCGGCTTTGCCAAACTGGAAGAAGAAGACGACAGCACCGATATGCGCCCGCTGTTTGAAACCATCCTCAAACACACCCCGCCGCCCTCAGGCAGCGCCGATGCGCCGTTGCAGCTACAAATCTCGCAACTCGATTACGACAGCTACACCGGCCGCCTAGGCATCGGCCGCATCCTCAACGGCCGCATCAAGCCCGGCCAAGTGGTGGCGGTGATGAACCACGAAAAACAAGTGGCACAAGGCCGCATCAACCAACTGCTCGGTTTCAAAGGCCTCGAGCGTGTGGCACAAGATGAAGCCGAAGCCGGCGAAATCGTGATTATTTCCGGCATCGACGACATCGGCATCGGCGTGACCATTTGCGAAAAAGACAACCCCGTGGGCGTGCCCATGCTCAGCGTCGATGAGCCCACCCTCACCATGGACTTTATGGTGAACACCAGCCCCTTGGCCGGCACCGAAGGCAAATTCGTCACCAGCCGCCAAATCCGCGACCGCCTGCAAAAAGAGCTGCTCACCAACGTGGCCTTGCGAGTGGAAGACACCGAAGATGCCGACATCTTCCGCGTGTCCGGCCGCGGCGAATTGCACCTCACCATTTTGCTGGAAAACATGCGCCGCGAAGGCTTTGAATTGGCCGTGGCCAAGCCGCGCGTGGTGTATCGCGACATCAACGGCGAAAAATGCGAGCCTTATGAAAACCTCACCGTCGATGTGCCCGACGACAACCAGGGCGCGGTGATGGAAGAACTGGGCCGCCGCCGCGGCGAGCTCACCAATATGGAAAGCGACGGCCACGGCCGCACCCGCCTCGAATACCACATGCCCGCCCGCGGCCTGATCGGCTTTCAAGGCGAATTCATGACCATGACGCGCGGCACCGGCCTGATGAGCCATGTGTTTGACGACTACGCCCCGGTAAAACCCGATATGCCCGGCCGCCACAACGGCGTGTTGGTATCGCAAGAGCAAGGTGAAGCCGTGGCTTATGCATTGTGGAACTTGGAAGACCGCGGCCGCATGTTTGTATCGCCCGGCGACAAAATCTACGAAGGCATGATTATCGGCATCCACAGCCGCGACAACGACTTGGTGGTGAATCCGCTCAAAGGCAAAAAGCTCACCAACGTGCGCGCCAGCGGCACCGACGAAGCCGTGCGCCTCACCACGCCGGTGAAGCTCACCCTTGAGAGCGCCGTGGAATTTATCGACGATGATGAATTGGTGGAAATCACCCCGCAATCCATCCGCCTGCGCAAACGCTGGCTGCAAGAGCACGAGCGCCGCAAACATTTTAAAAAGCTCGATTGATTAGTCAATTGAAAGCAAGGCCGTCTGAAAAAGTTTCAGACGGCCTTGCTTTTAACAAATCCCTTGATAAGCCCCCAAACCACCCCATATTAACGCCTATTCCTTCAATCGACACGGAAAACACATGAAACGCATAATCGCCCTGGCCGCCCTTTCCGCCTTCGCGCTGGCCGCCTGCAAAGACGACACCCAAGCCCAGCTGCAAGCGCAGCAAAAGCAAATCGAAGCGCTGCAACAACAGCTTACCCAGCAAAACCAAGCCGGCCAGGCCGCGCAAGACGACACCGTGTATCAGCTCAACGCCGATGCCGTGGCTTCCACCATTCCGGCCGAATTCCAAAACGGTAACAACGGCGAGCCGGTAACCGGCACCGACGGCCAGCAATATGTTTACGACCAATCCAGCGGCAGCTGGCTGCTGCAAAGCCTCATTGGCGCGGCCGCCGGCGCCATGCTCGGCAATATGCTGGCCAACAAATTCAGCAAAGCGCCCGCCAATTCGCCGGCCGCCCAGCAAGTGCGCAACAATTACCACCAATCGGCGCAATTCCGCGGCCAGAGCAGCCAGCAGCTCAACACCCGCACCGTGCCCGCGCAAAATGCCAACCGCGCCGCCAACCCCAACTACCGCCAAGCGCAGCAAGCCCAGCCCAACCACCGCAAGCCGCAGCGCCGCAGCTTCGGCCGCCGCCGCTAACCGACACCATCAAACGGCACTATTGCCCTTTCAGACGGCCTGTTTCATAGTAAAATAGGCCGTCTGAATCTTTTCTGCCCATTCCATTCAAGGAAGCATCATGAGCCAACACCACAAACTGATTATTCTCGGCTCCGGCCCCGCCGGCTACACCGCCGCCGTTTACGCCGCCCGCGCCAACCTGCACCCCGTGATCATCACCGGCATCGCCCAAGGCGGCCAGCTGATGACCACCACCGATGTAGACAACTGGCCCGCCGACCCGCAAGGCGTGCAAGGGCCCGAACTGATGGCGCGCTTTCAGGCGCACGCCGAGCGCTTCGGCACCGAAATGATTTTCGACCAAATCCACAGCGTGGATTTACAGCACCGCCCTTTCACACTCAAAGGCGATGCGGGCGAATACACCTGCGACGCGCTGATTATCGCCACCGGCGCATCAGCCAAATACCTCGGCCTACCCGGCGAGCAGATTTTCGCCGGCAAAGGCGTGTCGGCCTGCGCCACCTGCGACGGCTTTTTCTATAAAAAACAAGACATCGCCGTGGTCGGCGGCGGCAACACCGCCGTAGAAGAAGCGCTTTATTTAGCCAATATCGCCAACACCGTCACCCTCATCCACCGCCGTGACACCTTCCGTGCCGAAAAAATCATGGTCGACAAACTGATGCAGCGCGTGGCCGAAGGCAAAATCATCCTCAAGCTCAACGCCACCCTGGAAGACATTCTCGGCAACGACATGGGCGTAACCGGCGCGCGCCTGCTCTATAAAGACGGCAGCCGCGAAGATTTGGCCGTGAGCGGCGTGTTTATCGCCATCGGCCACCAGCCCAACACCGAAATCTTCAAAGGCCAGCTCGATATGGATGCCACCGGCTACCTGAAAACCCGCGGCGGCAGCGCCGACAACGTGGGTGCCACCAATATCGAAGGCGTATGGGCCGCCGGCGATGTGAAAGACCACACCTACCGCCAAGCCGTCACCAGCGCCGCCTCCGGCTGCCAAGCTGCGCTTGATGCTGAGCGCTGGCTAGACAGCCAGCATTAAGCGCAATCTTGCGGTAATAAAAAGGCCGTCTGAAAGTTTTTCAGACGGCCTTTTGCATCACATTGATTCCATCACATCAAAACCGCTTTAGTTTTTAAACACCAGCCTGCCGTGATCGGCTTCAACTTTAATGCTGCTGTCGGCCGGATAGCGACCTTCCAAAAGCGCTTTGGCCAGCGGGTTTTCGATTTCCGACTGAATTGCGCGTTTGAGCGGGCGGGCGCCATACACGGGGTCGAAGCCGGCTTCGGCGATGATGTCCAGCGCGGCATCGTCCACATGCAGATGCAGGTTTTGGGCGGCCAGGCGTTTTTCGAGACTGCGCAGCTGGATTTTGGCGATGCTGCGGATATTGGCCTGATCCAAGCCGTGGAACACCACCACTTCGTCGATACGGTTGATCAGCTCGGGGCGGAAATGCGCTTTCACGTCTTCCATCACCACTTCTTTGAGCGCTTCGTAATCGTGGGTGCCCATTTGCTGGATGTGCTGGCTGCCGATATTGGAAGTCATCACAATCACGGTGTTTTTAAAGTCTACCGTGCGGCCTTGGCCGTCGGTGAGGCGGCCGTCGTCGAGCACCTGCAGCAAAATGTTAAACACATCGGGGTGGGCTTTTTCCACTTCGTCGAGCAAAATCACGCTGTAAGGCTTGCGGCGCACCTGCTCGGTGAGATAGCCGCCCTCTTCATAGCCCACATAGCCCGGCGGCGCGCCGATCAGGCGGGCAACGCTGTGTTTTTCCATGTATTCCGACATATCGATGCGGATTAAATGGTCTTCACTGTCAAACAAAAAGCTCGCCAGCGTTTTGCACAATTCGGTTTTGCCCACGCCTGTGGGGCCTAAAAATAAGAAGCTGCCGTAAGGTTTGTTGGGGTCGGCCAAGCCGGAGCGCGAGCGGCGGATGGCGTCGGACACGGCGCGCACGGCTTCATCCTGCCCCACCACGCGCGCATGCAGCACATCTTCCATTTTCAAGAGCTTTTCACGCTCGCCTTCCATCATTTTGGCCACCGGAATGCCGGTGATGCGCGACACGATTTCGGCCACTTCGTCCGCACCCACTTTCGTGCGGAAAAGCTTGTTGGCCTGCTTGGCTTCGGGGTTGCTCTCTGCCGATTGCAGCTGCGCGCCCAGCTTGGGCAATTCGCCGTATTCCAACTCGGATGCACGGCCGAAATCGCCTTGGCGCTTGGCCTGCTCGATTTTCACTTTAATATCGTCGATTTGTTTTTTGATGTCGGCGGTGCTGGAAGAAGACGCTTTTTCGGCTTTCCAGATTTCATCCAAATCGGCGTATTCTTTTTGCAGGCCGCTGATTTCTTCGTCGATCAGCACCAAGCGTTTTTTGCTCGCCTCGTCGCTTTCTTTTTCAACGTGCATTTTTTCCATGCGCAATTGGATGATGCGCCGGTCGAGCTTATCCATCTGCTCGGGTTTGCTGTCGAGTTCCATTTTGATGCGGCTGGCCGCTTCGTCAATCAAATCAATCGCTTTATCGGGTAAAAAGCGGTCGGTGATGTAGCGGTCGCTCAATTCGGCGGCAGCCACAATCGCCGGGTCGGTGATGTCGATGCCGTGGTGAATTTCATAGCGCTCTTGCAGACCGCGTAAAATGGCAATGGTGTCTTCCACGCTCGGCTCGCTCACCAGCACTTTTTGGAAACGGCGCTCCAGCGCGGCATCTTTTTCAATATATTGGCGGTATTCATCGAGCGTGGTGGCGCCGATGCAGTGCAATTCGCCGCGCGCCAAGGCCGGCTTGAGCATATTGCCGGCATCCATCGCGCCATCGGTTTTGCCCGCACCCACCAAGGTGTGGATTTCATCAATAAAAATCAGGGTTTGGCCGTCGTCTTTGGCCAAATCGTTGAGCACGGCTTTGAGCCGCTCTTCAAATTCGCCGCGATATTTGGCACCGGCAATCAGCGCGGCCAAATCGAGCACCAGCAGGCGCTTGTTGCGCAGGCTGTCGGGCACTTCGCCATCCACGATGCGCTGCGCCAGGCCTTCCACAATCGCGGTTTTGCCCACGCCGGGCTCGCCGATGAGCACGGGATTATTCTTGGTGCGCCGTTGCAGCACCTGAATGGCGCGGCGGATTTCATCGTCGCGGCCGATCACGGGGTCGAGCTTGCCTTCGCGGGCGCGCTCGGTTAAATCAAGCGTGTATTTGCTCAAGGCTTCACGTTGGTCTTCGGCATTGGGGTTGTCCACGGTTTCTCCTCCACGCACTTCATCAATGGCTTCGTTTAACTTGCTCTCGGTAATGCCGGCGTTTTTCAGAATTTTGCCGGTGGTGCCGTTTTCCTGCACCAGCGCCAGCAAAAACAATTCGCTGGCAATATAGGCATCGCCGCGCTTCGCGGCGGCTTTGTCCATCAGGTTTAAGGTGTTTTGCAGCTCGCGGCTGGGCAGAATTTCACCGCCCTGCCCCGACACTTTGGGCAATGCATCAAGCTGTTGCTGCAAAGCGCGCTTGATTTGCGCCACATTGCCGCCGGCTTTCACCAAGAGGGCAGACATGCCGCTGTCGGCATCATCCAGCAGCGCTTTCAACACAAAACCGGCTTCCAAATAGCCGCAATCCTGCGCCAAAGCCAAGCTCTGCCCGGTTTGCAGGGCTTGCTGGAATTTGGCGGTTAATTTATCAAATCTCATCAATACACTCCTTATATCGCTATAGATCAATGGTCGAATAAAAGCCATATGGGTATGGCCGGCGTAAACTCAACAGCTTATGGATATGTATTTCACACATTATTTTAATTTTTATTATAACCATATGAAATATATAAAAATAAAAGCTAAATTTTCTATGGATAAGATATTTTCATTTATATTTAAACTAAGTGCAGCACAAGCGCTTTCTTCGGGCCGCCACAGCTTTATCATACAACAAGCCAACCTCAAGGAAAACAGCAACCGCCATCAGGCCGCAGCATCGGCAGCGCGATAAATTGCGCTATAATCAGCCACTCTTTTCAGACGGCCTCTTTCCACGGCACACACCATGAAGCTCAACCCCCAGCAGCAACAAGCCATTCATTATCTCGGCGGCCCCTTATTCGTGCTGGCCGGTGCCGGCAGCGGCAAAACCCGTGTGATTACCGAAAAAATCGCCTATATGATCACCCAAAAAGGCTGGCCGCCGCACAATATCGCCGCCATCACTTTTACCAACAAAGCCGCCAAAGAAATGCAGGAGCGCATCGGCGGCATGTTGAGCAAAAAAGCCATGCGCGGGCTCACCGTGTGCACTTTTCACTCTTTAGGCATGCGCATGCTGCGCGAAGAAGCGCCGCACATCGGCTATAAAAAGAATTTCTCCATTCTCGATGCCACCGACAGCAGCAAAATCATCAACGAATTATTGGGCAGCAGCGGCCGCGAAGCCGTGTTTAAAGCGCAGCACCAAATCTCACTGTGGAAAAACGATCTGCAAACGCCCGAGCAGGCGCTGCAAGCGGCGGCCAACGAATGGGAGCGCCAAATCGCCATGATTTATGTCGGCTACCAAGCCACGCTGGAAAGCTATCAAGCCGTTGATTTCGATGACTTAATCCGCCTTCCCACCTTATTGTTGCAGCGCAACAGCGAAGTGCGCCACAAATGGCAGCTGCGGCTGCGCTATCTTTTGGTGGACGAATGCCAAGACACCAACACCTGCCAATACGCGCTGATGCGCCTTCTCACCGGCGCTGAGGGCATGTTTACCGCCGTGGGCGACGACGACCAAAGCATCTACGCCTGGCGTGGCGCCAATATGGAAAACCTGCGCCTGCTGCAAACCGACTATCCGCAGCTCAAAATCATCAAGCTCGAGCAAAACTACCGCTCCAGCGCGCGCATTCTCAAAGTGGCCAACCAAGTGATTGCCAACAATCCCAAGCTTTTTCCCAAAACATTATGGTCGCAATACGGCTTGGGCGAGCCTGTGAAAGTGGTGGCCTGCCAGCACGAGCAGCATGAAGCCGAAGTGGTCACCGGCTACATCAGCCGCCAAAAGCTCATCGGCGGCGACAAAGTGAATTATGCCGACTTTGCCATTCTCTATCGCGGCAACCATCAGGCGCGCGTGTTTGAAGAAGCGCTGCGCGCCGCCCGCATTCCCTATCAGCTCTCCGGCGGCCAAAGCTTTTTCGACAAAGCCGAAATCAAAGATGTGCTCGCCTACATCCGCCTATTGGCCAACCCCGACGACGACCCCGCCTTTCTGCGCGCCGCCACCACGCCTAAGCGCGGCATCGGCGACACCACCTTGGGCAAGCTCAACGAATATGCACGCCAACACAGTTGCAGCCTGTTTCAGACGGCCTCGAGCATGGAAGCCTTGGCTGAGCTCAACAGCAAAAGCCGCGAGCATCTGCAACAATTTATGCAGCTGATGCACGATTACCAAAGCCGCGCCGAACAAGAGCCTGCGGGTGCCTTGGTGCAAAGCCTGCTCGCCGACATCGGCTACGAAGCCCATCTGCTGGGCAGCGAAGAAGGCAAAGCCGGCGAAATCAAATGGCGCAACGTGCAGGATTTGGCCGGCTGGCTCACGCGCAAAGGCGAAGAAGACGGCAAAAACATCATCGAAATCGCCCAAACCATCGCCCTGATGACCCTACTCGAAGGCCGCGACGATGAAGAAGTGGATGCCGTGAAAATGTCTACCCTGCATGCTTCCAAAGGGCTGGAATATCCGTTTGTGTTTCTGGTCGGCTGCGAAGAAGGCCTGTTTCCCCACGGCGACAGCGTTGAAGAGGGCAACCTCGAAGAAGAGCGCCGGCTGATGTATGTGGGCATCACCCGCGCCAAACGCCAGCTCACGCTCACTTATTGCGTCAAACGCAAAAGGCAGGGGCAATGGCAGTTTCCCGAGCCCAGCCGCTTTATCGACGAAATGCCGCAGGAAGACCTGAAAATATTGGGGCGCAAAGGCGGTGAGCCGATTATAGACAAAGCCGAGGGCAAAAGCCGCCTCGCCGGCCTCACCGCCATGTTGGCGCAAAAAAGCAAAGAATAAACGGCAGATGCCGTCTGAAAGCCTTTCATACCAATTCTAAAAAATAACCTTACAAAATAAAGCAGTTCAGCAGCATCATCCGCGTAGGTCGGATTCTTGAATCCGACGTTTGGCCATCGGCCAAAGCGATGTGCGTGCCTTGTTCTGCGAACAAGTGTCGGATTCGAGAATCCGACCTACAGGCTGTGACTTGCTAGGTTGTATAAGTTTTTCATTCATTCCACTATATATGCATAAAACAAACCCGTACAAAACATAAAGGCCGTCTGAAAACCTTTCAGACGGCCTGTTTGATAAAAACAATCAATTTTTCTTTTTACTCGCCACATTCAAAATGCAGCCCAACACAAAGCCCGCCGCCGCAGGCATCAGCCAACCCAGGCCGATATCATAGAGCGGCAAAGCATTGTTGATGGCCGCCGCCGCTTCATCGCTGAAGCCGAAAGCGGTTTTATACGCATCAAGCAAGCCCACCACCAAAGTGGCGAAAATGGTGCACACATACACCAAGCGGCTGCCGCCGAACAATTTATCGAGAAAGGCCAGCAGAATAATCACCACCGTGAGCGGATAAAGCAGCATCAGCATCGGAATCGAAAAGCTGATAATTCCGGCCAAACCTTTATTCGCCAGCAGGCAGGAAACCAACGTAAACACAATCGCAAAATGCCGGTAAGACACGCGCGGCCAAATGCGGTTGAAATATTCCGCACACGAGGTAATCAAGCCCACCGATGTGCTCAAACACGCCAAAAGCACAATGGCCGCCAGCAAAATATTGCCGCTCATGCCGAAATAATGCTGCGCCACCTGCGAGAGCACCGCCGCGCCATTGCCCAACATGCCAAACAAGCCCACGCTGCTCGCGCCCATATAGGCAATCAGCGCATACACCAACGCCAAGCAGGCCGCCGCCAACACACCGGCGCGGATGGTGAGCGAAGTGAGCGCTTTTTTATCGCTCACACCGCGCGCGCGGATAGAGTCGATCACAATAATGGCAAACACCAGCGAAGCGAGCGCATCCATGGTGTTGTAGCCTTCCAAAAAGCCTTTCACCAGCGGCTGCGTCACAAATTCGCCCTGCGCCGCCTGAAAATCACCCATCGGCCACAGCACCGAAGCGCCCACCAACACCGCAATACACAGCAGCAAAAACGGCGTCAGCACCTTGCCGATGCGGTCGATCAGCTTGCCCGGCGACATCGCCAGCCAATAAGACACCGCAAAAAAAACAATGCTGAACACAGCCAGCGCCCAAGTGCGCTGCGATTCGGAAGGCTCGCCCAAAAACGGCACCACGCCGATTTCAAACGACACCGTGGCCGTGCGCGGAATGGCAAACAAAGGGCCTATCGACAAATAAAGCAACACCGCAAACAACAGCCCGTAAAGTGGCGTCACACGCGAAGCGAGCTCTTGCACATCGCGCGAGCCCGAATAGCCGATGGCGGCCACGCCCAAAAGCGGCAAACCCGCGCCGGTGAGCATAAAGCCCAACATCGCCGACACAATATGCTCACCTGCCTGCTGCCCCATGGCCGCAGGAAAAATCAAATTGCCCGCACCGAAAAACAGCGCAAACAGCATCAGGCCGGTCGCCCAAAACAAAGATTTATCACCGGCCGCGGGAGTAGAGGTTGCCATACACACACCTTCTTATTTTATCAATCGGTTCAACACGTTGGCGCATCAAGCATCCGGCGCCGGCAGGCTTTCAGACGGCCTCGGCATCCGATGGCGCGAGCACGTCAAAAACGCTGCAAAAGGGTGGAATATAACAGATTTTTTACAGAAAATGGCATTTCCTGTGTTGCGCCGTATCCGCTATTTTTACTGCCCCGCCCAATCATTCAAATTTAACACGATGATTTTAAAAATAAATAAAGGCCGTCTGAAACTTTCAGACGGCCTATTCTGCTGATCAACACAACCCGTGCCGCAAACCTCAACCTTCCGGCTTTTCCAGCCAAATCAGGCTCACCATGCGGCCGGTTTGGCCGTCGCGGCGGTAAGAGAAAAACGTGTCGCGCTCGAGCACCGTGCAATGCGTGCCGCCGTAAATCTGCGTCACACCCTCGCGTTGCAGCCGCAGCCGCGCCAGCGCATAAATATCGGCCAAATACTTGCCGCCGCCAATCGGCTCGAATGCGGCTTCGGCTTGCGGCAGCGGCAGGCAGAATGTGTCGAACACATCCTGCCCCACTTCAAACGCATCCGGGCCGATGGCAGGGCCCAGATAAGCCATGATTTCCGCCGCCGGCACGCCCATAGCGGCCACGGTGTTTTCCAACACACCCGCCGCCAACCCGCGCCAGCCGGCATGCGCCGCGCCCACCACGGTGCCGGCGCGGTCGCAAAAAAGCACCGGCAGGCAATCGGCCGTCATCACCGCGCAGGCGGCCGCACCGCTGCGGTCGACGGCGGCATCGGCATCCGGCGCGGTGTGCACACTTTGCGCGGCTTCCACCACATCGGGGCTGTGAATCTGATTGAGATAAGCCACCGGCCGCCCTGCTTCGGCCGCCACGAGCGCCCGATTATGTGCCACATCGGCAGGCGCATCGCCCACATGTGCGCCCACATTCAATCCGGCAAAAGGCGCTTTGCTCACACCGCCTTTGCGGGTGGTGAGCAGCGTTTTCACCTGCGCCGGTGCCGGCCAATCGGCGCGCAAAAACGGTGTGTCGTATTGCGGCAGGCCGATGGCGGCGTTTAAATCCAGATTCAGTTTTTGGCTCATGTTGTGCTTTCTCGGTTTCAGACGGCCTTGTATCTATCGGCTTTTTACTTTTTATCAGCAAAGCAAAAGGCCGTCTGAAAAGTTAATCTTTCACATACATCACTTCAACATCATAATCGTCGTCGTCCCAATCATCATCGTCATCGTCGATTTTGTTTTGCCATTCTACTTCGTTGCTCAGCGAAGAATCCAACCCGGCTTCGAGGCGCAGCACCGACAATAAATGATACATATCGTCCGGAATCGGCGCTTCAAACTGCACGGTTTCGCCCGTTTGCGGGTGCACAAAGCTCAAGCGGTAAGCGTGCAGCGCCTGGCGCGCCAGCCCTTTCACTGCGTCTTTGGCCACATCGGAGCAGGCATGGCGCGGGTTGCCATACACCGCATCGCCCGCGAGCGGGTGGTTGGCTTCGCGCATGTGCACGCGGATTTGGTGGGTGCGGCCGGTTTCCAGCGCGCATTCGATATAGCTGTGCGCCGGATAGCGCTCCAGCACTTTCACATGCGTAACCGCCTCTTTGCCGCCGAATTTCACCACCGCCATTTTCAGGCGGTTGTGCGGGTCGCGTCCGATTAAGGTGTCGATTTTGCCGTCAAACGGCACCACGCCGTTGGCCACGGCGCGATAAATGCGCTTCACCGTGCGCGCCTGCAATTGCTGCACCAGATGGTTTTGCGCCGGCAGCGTTTTGGCCACCACCATCAGACCGCTGGTGTCTTTATCGAGCCGGTGCACAATGCCGGCGCGCGGAATCTGCGCCAGCGCGGGGTTGTGTGCCAAAAGGCCGTTGAGCAGCGTGCCGCTCCAATTGCCTGCCGCCGGGTGCACCACCATGCCGGCGGGCTTATTGAGCACCATCACGCTGTCGTCTTCGTAGATAATGTCCAAATCCATCGGCTCGGGCGTAAATGCCAGCACTTCTTCGCTCTGCGGCACCGCCACTTCGATGCGCTCCGCGCCCACCAGCTTATCTTTCGGCTGCGCGGCGCGGCCGTTTACCTTAACCGCGCCCTCTTTAATCCAGCCGGTGAGGCGGCTGCGCGAATAATCGGGCAGCATTTTGGCCAAAGCCGCATCCAGCCGCAAACCGGCCAAATCCACCGGCACAGTTAAATTTATGCAACTTTCTGCATCAGGGGCTGCCGAAAAAGCCAAATCATCGTTATAATCGGCTTCATTGTCAAAGGAAGTGTTTTGCATGAAAAAAATTCTTTTAGTAGTTACCTTGGGCTTGGCGCTGGCCGGCTGCGCCAACACCGGCACCATCGATAAAGATGCGCAGATGACCCAGGATTGGACGGTGGATCGTCTCTACACCGAAGCGCAAGACGAATTAAACAGCAACAATTATACGCGAGCTGTCAAGTTATACGAAATTTTGGAATCGCGCTTCCCCAACGGCCGCCACGCCCAGCAAGCACAGCTCGACACCGCCTATGCTTATTATAAAGACGATGAGCCGGCTAAAGCGCTGGCCGCCATCGAGCGTTTCCAGCGCATGTATCCGCAGCATCCGAATATGGATTATGCCCTTTATCTCAAAGGCTTGGTGCTCTTTAACGAAGACCAATCCTTCCTCAACCGCTTGGCTTCGCAAGATTGGTCCGACCGCGACCCCAAAGCCAACCGCGAAGCTTATCAGGCTTTTGCCGAACTGGTGCAACGTTATCCCGACAGCCGCTACGCGCCCGACGCCACCGAGCGCATGGCCAAGCTTGTAGACGCTTTGGGCGGCAACGAAATCGCCGTGGCCCGCTATTATATGCGCCGCGGCGCTTATCTGGCGGCCAACAATCGCGCCCAAAAAGTGGTGCAGCAATATCAAAACACCCGCTTTGTGGAAGAAGCGCTGGCGATTATGGCGCAGTCTTACCAGCACATAAACCAGCCGCAGCTGGCTGAAGACACCCGCCGCATTTTGGCGCAAAACTTCCCCAACAGCCCCTATCTCACCCAAGCTTGGAAAGCCGACACCATGCCTTGGTGGCGCTATTGGAAATAAAACACCGCCGGCAAACAAACAGGCCGTCTGAAAAAAGTTTTCAGACGGCCTGTTGCTCATTCAGCCAAACTTTTATTCATTCACCAACACCACTTTCATCGCGCCGTTTTCAGCCGCGTGTTTGAACACATCATAAGCCTCTTCCAGCTCGCTGAGCTTGAAACGGTGGGTGAGCATGGCAGTGAAATCCACCGGGCTCGTGGAAATGGCTTTGAGCAGCATTTCGGTGGTGTTGGAATTCACCAAGCCGGTGGTGATGGCGAGGTTTTTAATCCACAAACGCTCGAGGTTGAAATCCACCGGCTTGCCGTGCACGCCCACCACGGCGATGTGGCCGCCGGCTTTTACCATATCTTGGCACATCGCCCAAGTGGCGGGCACGCCCACGGCTTCGATGGCGCAATCCACGCCGTCTTCGCCCACAATAGCTTTTACTTTGGCCGCCACATCGCCATCGCTCGGGTTGATGGTGTGGGTGGCGCCGAGCGCTTTGGCCATTTTGAGGCGGTTTTCATCCATATCACACACAATAATCACCGACGGGCTGTAAAACTGCGCCGTCACCAACACGCCCATGCCCACGGGGCCGGCGCCGGCGATAAACACGGTGTCACCCGGCTTCACATCGCCGTATTGCACGCCGATTTCATGGCCGGTGGGCAACACATCGCTCAAGAGCAAGGCGATTTCATCGTCCACATTTTCCGGCAGCGGAATCAGGCTGTTGTCTGCAAACGGCGTACGCACATATTCGGCCTGTGTGCCGTCGATCATATAGCCGAGAATCCAGCCGCCGTTGCGGCAGTGTGAATAAAGCTGCTTTTTGCAGTTGTCGCACGAGCAGCACTTGCTCACGCATGAAATGATAACTTTATCGCCTTTTTTGATGTTTTTCACCGCAGCGCCCACTTCTTCGACGATGCCCACGCCTTCATGGCCGAGAATGCGCCCGTCGGCCACTTCCGGGTTTTTGCCTTTCCAAATGCCCAAATCGGTGCCGCAGATGGTGGTTTTCACAATGCGCACCACGGCATCGGTGGGATCGATAATTTGCGGCTTGGGTTTCTCTTCCAAACGGATATCGTTGGCGGCGTGATAGACCATGGCTTTCATATTGCTTTCCTTTCTCCGGGTAGATGCCGGCAGCATAGCTGCTTGCAATAAAATGATAGCTTCAGTGTAGGCCAAAGCTTATTTTAAAGTCAAATTACTTTTATCTTTCAACTCGTTACTTTATAACATAGGCCGTCTGAAAAAATGCGCTTTGCTGCACCGGCACAGGCATCGATTTTCGCTATATAGCGAAATGAAGAAGAAAAAAATAATACAAAGCAGCCGGCCGCAGACAGTATATTGCTATAGCAAAGCACAGCAACGCCGCAGCACTTTGTTATTCATTTCACGATACAATACGCCGTTTATTTCAAACGGCCTGCCCACCGATGATTTCTTCTGCCGATTTTTCCCGACGCCTGATTGCCTGGCAGCGCCGCCACGGCCGCCACCATCTGCCTTGGCAGGTGCGCGAGCCTTATCGGGTGTGGCTCTCGGAAATCATGTTGCAGCAAACCCAAGTAGCCACCGTGCTCGATTATTATCCGCGCTTTATCGCCCGCTTTCCCAACGTGGCCGCGCTGGCTGCCGCGCCGCAAGACGATGTGCTCAATTTGTGGGCAGGCTTGGGCTACTACAGCCGCGCCCGCAATCTGCACAAGGCCGCCAAGCAAGTGGTGCATGATTTCGGCGGCGCGTTTCCGCCGCAGCGCCAAGCTTTGGAAACGCTGTGCGGCGTGGGCAGAAGCACGGCCGCCGCGATTGCCGCCTTTGCCTTTCACGGGCGCGAAGCGATTCTGGACGGCAATGTGAAGCGCGTGCTCTGCCGCGTGTTTGCACAAGATGGCAATCCGGCCGATAAAAAATTCGAGCAGGCTTTATGGGCGCTGGCCGAAAGCCTGCTGCCGCCTGAAAATGAAAATATGCCCGCCTACACGCAAGGGCTGATGGATTTGGGCGCCACCGTGTGCAAACGCAGCAAGCCTTTGTGCGCGCAATGCCCGATGGCCGACGGCTGCCTGGCCAAAGCGCAAAACCGCATTGCCGATTTGCCGCGCAAAAAAGAAGCGGCCGAGGTGAAAACCCTGCCGCTTTATTGGCTGCTGCTGCGCAACCGAAAAGGCGCGCTGCTGCTGGAAAAGCGGCCGCAAAAAGGCATTTGGGGCGGCCTTTACTGCGTGCCCTGCTTCGAATCGCTCAGCGATATGCACCGCTTTGCCGCACAACACGGCATCGCTTCAGACGGCCTCGAAGAAGCCCCCGCGCTCACCCACCGCCTCACCCACCGCCTGCTGCTGATTACGCCGTTTGCCGGCCGCACCGACAGGCCGTCTGAAAGCCGGCACGAGGGCAACGGCTTATGGCTGCTTGAATCGGAATGGGCCGATTATGGTTTGCCCAAACCTTTGCAGAATTATCTGCGCCGCGCACAAGGCGATTTGTTTTGAATTTGAAAGGCCGTCTGAAACGTAAGAATGATGAGCTTTGTCAAACCAAAGCGTCATCCTACGCATGGCACACAGATGCCGTCTGAAAGGTTTCAGACGGCATCGTTTATTTTCCGCATTCAAGGCGGACAGCGCAGGCGGGTAGGTTGAGTTGTCAACCCAACCTACGCCGTTGTGGAATGCAGTTTCCTGCCACTTTTTCTTGCACTTCGCTATCAAATCGTACGCATGACGACAGATGCCGTCTGAAAGCTTTCAGACGGCCTTTCAAGCTGCCTTTAAAAAATCACAAAGCCCGATCGAAATAAAGCGGCACCGCGCTTTTTTCGCTCATCGCCAGCGTGTAGGCCAGCACCTTGGGCGGCATTTCCAACCCGCGCACCATGGTGAGGTTGCGCAGCACCGGAAAAATCAAAATATCTTCTATGCCCAATTCGCCGGCGAAAGCCTCGGGCGATTGCACCAGCGCTTCGAGTTCGGCCAAATGCGTGTGCACGCGTGCCAGGTATTTTTTGGTGTTGGCCAGATTGGTGTCGAAATTGCCGATGGTTTTTTCTTTTTTGCGCACAAAATAATCCATTGCCGCCTGCGTGGCAAATTCGGGCAAACCCAGCTTGATGTCGCGCGGCTGCACGAGCTTGTTGTAATACTCATTAACTTCGTCATACCACGTTTGCACTTCGACTCGAACGGCTTCGTTCAAGCGCTCTTTGCCCGCATATTCATCAATAAAGCGCACAATATCCAGGCTCTCGCCCATCGCCGTGCCGTCGGGCTTGATTAAAATCGGCACCTGTTTGGCGCCAATCAAGCCGATGGGCGTATCTTCATCATCGTTGAGCAACACTTCTTCATCCACCGCCACATCGCGCAAGCCGAAAATCATGCGCGCGCGCACGCAAAACGGGCAATGATCATAAATATAAAGCTTCATCGCAACACCTTTCATTTTATAAACATCTTTATAAACATCGAAACTTGTTTACCTTAGCACTTTAGGCCGTCTGAAACAACGCCCGCTCTGAGGCAGCGTTCAAAATCACCGCAAAGCATATCAAAGCGCGGCAAAAGTTATAAAACAGCCAACACAAATTTGCTACAATAGCCTCTCTTCATCAGCCCAATCGAGAATCGCAATGGCCAGCATCCGACAAGCGCCCAGCAGCATCGCCCCCAATCTGGACAACTACCGGCCGTGGTTTGACACTTATCTTGCCAAGCTGCCCGAAGCCGATGCCAAGCTGCTGCAAAACGCGCTTTCGCTGGCCGAAGCACACTACCCCGCCGCTGCGCTCACCTCCAACGGCGAGCCCTTGCTGAGCAACCTTTTGGGCGCCGCCGAAATGGTGGCCGATATGGATTTGCTGCCCGATGCCGTGGCCGCCACCCTGCTCACCGACATTTCCGGCTATTGCCCTGATTGGCAGCAAAAAGTAACCGAAGCGTGCAATGCCGACATCGCCTCTTTGGTCAAAGGCATCGATGAAGTGCAAAAGCTCACCCATTTCGCCAAGGTCGACAGCCTCGCCACGCCCGAAGAGCGTGCCGAGCAGGCCGAAACCATGCGCAAAATGCTGCTGGCGATGGTGAGCGACATCCGCGTGGTGCTCATCAAGCTGGCGTTGCGCACCCGCACCATGCAGTTTATCGGCACCCAGCCCGACAGCCCCGAAAAACGCGCGCTGGCCAAAGAAACGCTCGATATTTTCGCACCGCTGGCCAACCGCTTGGGCGTGTGGCAGCTCAAATGGCAGCTCGAAGATTTGGGCTTTCGCCACCAAAACCCCGAAGAGTATAAAAAAATCGCCCGCCTGCTCGATGAAAAGCGCACCGAGCGGCTCGAATACATCGAAAATTTTCTCAACGCCCTGCGCACCGAGCTGGATAAATACGGCATCCGCTATGACGTGGCCGGCCGCCCCAAGCATATTTATTCCATTTACAAAAAAATGGTGAAGAAAAAGCTCGATTTCGACGGCCTTTACGACATCCGCGCCGTGCGCATTTTGGTCGATTCCGTGCCCGAATGCTACACCACGCTGGGCTTGGTGCACAGCCTGTGGCAGCCGATACCGGGCGAATTCGACGATTATATCGCCTACCCCAAAGGCAACGGCTACAAAAGCCTGCACACCGTGGTGGTGGGGCCGGAAGACAAAGGCGTGGAAGTGCAGATCCGCACCTTCGACATGCACCAATTCAACGAATTCGGCGTGGCCGCCCACTGGCGCTATAAAGAAGGCGGCAAGGGCGACGGCGCTTACGAGCAGAAAATCGCCTGGCTGCGCCAATTGCTCGACTGGCGCGAAAACATGGCCGACAACGACCGCGAAGACTTAGCCAGCGCCTTTCGCACCGAGCTTTTCAACGACACCATTTACGTGCTCACCCCGCACGGCAAAGTGTTGTCGCTGCCCGTGGGCGCCACCCCCATCGACTTCGCCTACGCCCTGCACAGCAGCGTGGGCGACCGCTGTCGCGGCGCCAAAGTGGAAGGCCAGATTGTGCCGCTTTCCACCCCGCTCGAAAACGGCCAACGGGTGGAAATCATCACCGCCAAAGAAGGCTCGCCCTCGGTAAACTGGCTTTATGAAGGCTGGGTGAAAAGCCCGCGCGCCATCAGCAAAATCCGCGCCTTTATCCGCCAGCAAAATGCCGATTCTGTGCGCGAAAACGGCCGCAACCAATTTGAAAAACAAATCGCCAAAATCTCGCCCAAGCCCAACCTGCAAGATTTATCGGAAAAGCTCGGTTTCAAAAAAATCGACGAGCTCTACAGCGCCGTGGGCCAAGGCGAAATATCGGCGCGCGCCATTCAAAAAGCCTGCGGTGCGCTCAACGAGCCGCCGCCCGCGCCGGTGAGCGAAACCAGCATCGTCAAGCAATCGAAAATCAAAAAAACCGGCAAAAGCGGCGTGCTCATCGATGGCGAAGACGGCCTGATGACCACCTTGGCCAAATGCTGCAAACCCGCACCGCCCGACCAGATTATCGGCTTTGTCACCCGCGAGCGCGGCATTTCGGTGCACCGTCAAAGCTGCCCCTCTTTCCAATATCTGGCCGAACAATCGCCCGACAAAGTGCTGCCCGCAAGCTGGGCCGGCCTTTCAGACGGCCAAGTGTTTGCCGTGGATTTGGAAATCCGCGCACAAGACCGCGGCGGCTTGTTGCGCGATGTGTCCGACACGCTCGCCCGCCACAAGCTCAACGTCACCGCCGTGCAAACCCAATCACGCGATCTGGAAGCCAGCATGCGCTTCACCGTGGAAGTAAAACAAGTAAACGAATTGCCGCGCGTGCTCGCCAGCCTGGCCGAGGTGAAAGGCGTGTTGAGCGTGACACGACTGTGAAGATGCGGCAAACAAAGGCCGTCTGAAAAGCTTTCAGACGGCCTTTGTCTTGATACCCATCAAACAGTAAAAGGCTTAACCCAATCGTCCGTAAATGGTATCTCTGCGCCCCACGGCAACCACTATGACCACCACCCTGCCATCGTTCACTTCATACAGCAAACGGAATCCGCTCGAGCGCAATTTAATTTTATACAAATCTTTATACTTGGCACCGTGTAGCTTGTTTCCCGGGATGCGGGGGCTTTCCAAAACCTTTTCCAATTTTTTCAAAAATTGTTCCGCAATATCCGGACTGAGCTTATCAAATTCTTTCAGTGCTTTTTTGCTGAATTCTAGTTCGTAATTCATCAATAGAAACTTTCACAACAGGGTCATTTTCCCGCTCTATCGCAAGTTTCACCAAATCCTGATCTTCCAAAATATCAAGCATTTTTTCATACAGGCGGGCAGGAACACAGTAAAATGCAGGCGTATTGCGGTTTAAAATCGCCACTGGCTCGCCATTTGCATTACCAACGGTTTCCATCGGATTTTTTTTCAGATCACTGATACTTGCCACATAACGGCTGAATATTTGTTTAATCATGATAAAGCTCCTGATTATTGTATAAAGGAGTATTGAACCGGGCAGTCAAAAGCATCAATCTGATAATTGGTCGAACGTTAAAAATTTCCTGATTGTTTTGCTTAATGGGTATCAAATTAGCAGGTTGCTTTTGCTCTACCTTTTTTACAAACAACTTTCTCAAAATCATCAAACCGTAATCTTTTATTACTGTTTTCCGTATTGTCTCCAAAGAATCCCAATATTGATAAAAACAGCAAATTCCATACTCAGCATGTAAAAAAGCCGAAAGCTTCTCTCTATTCTCTAGGTTTTCCAGGAATATCTCTTCCAACAAATTATATATTTTACGCGGATACAGCATAAGCGGTTCAAATATAAACCTTCCGAAACCATCATTATATTTATTGAATGATATCAACTCATTAAATTCTACTGATTCCAATCTATGAAACCACATACTACCACCTAAAATTTTTTTAAAAGGTCTTTTAATAATACCTTTGAAAGCTTTATTATGCAAGCCTATGAAACAGCAAACGTAGATACGATTAGCTTTGTCAAAACAAAGCGTAATCGTGCGCATGACACTCAGATGCCGTCTGAAACATTTTTTTCAGACGGCATCGCTTTGTTTGGCGCATTCAAGGCGAGCTAATGCAGTTAGATTATTTTCAGATTTGGCACAAAGGCCGTCTGAAAGCTTTTCAGGCGGCCTTTGTACACCGCTATAAAATCAATACACCCTGCACGAAAAAAGCCGCCGGCGCTTTAGGGTCTGTTCACATTTCATCACGCGGCAATCTTTTGGCTCAAAAACGCGCCTGCTGCGTTGAAAATGCTCGCAAGGTGTTCAACCTTGCTGTGCTTTTCGCCTTGCAGCCACGCTTTTGCGCTCAAAATCTTACTCGCGGATGAATTGTGAACAGACCCTAGGGTATCCTAGCAAACCGACGGCTTTTACCGCTTCAATCAATCCAACAGCCTTTACAGCGGCCAGCGCAAGCCCGGGTAGCTTTCCACCACGGCTTTAAACTGGTTTTGAATACGCGCAATGGCTTCATCGCTGTCGGCTTCAAAGCGCAACACCAGCACCGGCGTGGTGTTGGAAGCGCGCATCAGGCCGAAGCCGTCGGGGTATTCCACGCGCAGGCCGTCGATGGTGATGATTTCGTCGCTGCCGGCAAATTGCGCCGTTTGCGCCAGCTTCGCAATCACTTCGTGGCCGTTGCTGCCCTCGGCCAGATGAATGTTGAGCTCGGGTGTGGAAATGCTGTTGGGCAGCGCATTGAGCACGGCTGTGGGGCTGTCGAAAGCCGACAAGATTTCCAGCATGCGCGCGCCGGCATACATGCCGTCGTCAAAGCCGAACCAGCGCTCTTTGAAAAACACGTGGCCGCTCATTTCACCGGCCATCAGCGCGCCGTTTTTCTTCATCGAAGCTTTGATAAAGCTGTGGCCGGTTTTTTCCATCACCGGCTCGCCGCCGTGCTCACGAATCCACGGTGCCAGCAGGCGGGTGGATTTCACATCGTAAATCACTTTTGCGCCCGGGTTGCGGCTCAACACATCTTGTGCAAACAGCATCAATTGGCGATCGGGATAAATAATCTGCGCATCTTTGGTGACCACGCCCAAGCGGTCGCCGTCGCCGTCAAAGGCAAAGCCGATTTCCGCATCGCTCTCTTGCAGGGCGCGAATCAGATCTTGCAGGTTTTCCGGCTTGGCCGGATCGGGATGGTGGTTGGGGAAATGGCCGTCGACATCGCAAAAGAGCTCGGTCACTTCGCAGCCCAAAGCGCGATACAGATCGCCGGCAAAGGCACCGGCCACGCCGTTGCCCGCATCAATCACGATTTTCATCGGCCGCTTGAGCTTGATGTGGCCGACAATATGCGCCTGATATTCGGCGGCGATGTTTTTCTCGGTCACGCTGCCGGGCTTCGCGGAGGTGTTGAAGGCATCTTTTTCAATAATGGCCAACAAATCCTGAATCAGCTCGCCGGCCAATGTTTCGCCGCCCAACATCATTTTAAAGCCGTTATAATCAGGCGGATTGTGGCTGCCAGTGATCATCACGCCGCTGCCTTCGGAATGCTGCCAGGCTGCAAAATAAAGCATGGGCGTGGCCACCATGCCCACATTGAGCACATCGATGCCGCTCTCGGTGATGCCGCGCGTGAGGTTTTCCATCAATTCGGGGCCGCTGAGGCGGCCATCGCGACCCAGCGCAATTTGGCGGATATTTTTTTCCGCCGCCTGCGTGCCGATGGCGCGGCCGATCAGATAAGCCGCTTCGTTGGTGAGCGTTTTGCCGACGATACCGCGGATATCGTAGGCCTTGAAAATGTCGCGGGCGATGGTAGCCATAAGCAAATCCTTTGTTTTAATTGAGTGGTCAACCGAAAAGCGAATCTCTAAGAGCCTGTTCGCCATCTTGATTTGCAGCCGGTTTCAGCGTGCAAACAACACAAGAAAAGATTGTAAACTGACTCTAAAATATTGTAACACAACGCCATAACGAAGCCAGCGTTTGCATGCGCTTCAGACGGCCTTAAGCATCAGATGTTTATACTGCATCAATATTGCTTTTGCTTTCATGCCAACACCCGCCCAAACGGAAACCTTTTATGGATACCAAACGTGAAACCCTGCTGCCGCTGGCCACTTATGCTTCAGTAGCCACCGCCATTTTGCTGGTGGGCTTGAAAACCTGGGCCTGGCTGGCCAGCGGCTCGGTGAGCCTTTTGGCCAGCTTGGTCGATTCGCTCACCGATTCAATGGCCAGCATCGTGAATTTATTTGCCGTGCGGCTGGCTTTGCGCCCGGCCGATGACAACCACCCTTTCGGCCACGGCAAGGCCGAGAGCCTCTCGGCGCTGGCGCAATCGGCCTTTATCGGCGGCTCGGCGGTGTTTTTGCTGCTCAATGCCGTGGAGCGGCTCTTGCATCCGCAGCCTTTGCAGCAAACCACGCTGGGCATTGCCGTGATGTTGGTCTCGCTACTGCTCACGCTGGCGCTGGTGCTGTTTCAACGCTGGGTGTTGCGCCGCGCGCAATCGCAAGCCGTGTCGGCCGACAGCCTGCATTATGTAACCGATTTCGCTTCCAATATCGTGGTGCTGGTGGCGCTGGTGCTGGCCGCTTGGGGCTGGCAGCGTGCCGATGCCGTGCTGGCGCTGCTTTTGGGCGGCTGGATTTTCTGGAGCGCCGCGAAAATTGCGATAGAAGCGGTAAACACCTTGATGGACAAAGCTTTGTCGCCGGCCGATATTGCGCGCATCGAAGCCGCTGCGCTGGCCGTGCCCGGCGTGCTCGGCATCCACGATTTGCGCACCCGCCTCTCCGGTGCGCGCCATTTTATTCAAATGCATATTGATTTGGATGCGCGGCTGAACATTGTGGAAGCACACGATATCGCCGTGGCCGTGGCCGCACAAATCAGGGCTTTGTTTGAAGAGGCTGAAGTGATTGTGCACCAAGATCCGGTTGAAGCAGGCGGGCAAAGCGCCGGGCAAGAGGCCGTCTGAACGCATGCTTTCAGACGGCCTGCAAGCTGCCGCTTTCGCCGCTAAAACCTATTGAATCAGAACATGATTTTATCATTCAATTGTGCTAAACTCCGGCACATTCATGATAGATACAGTGTCACAATAAAAGGGGAAACCATGCTGAATCAATTAAAAGCCCATCTGAGCGCCGAGCAAATCGAGCGCATCGCCGCCAGCGCGCAAAACGTGTTGGCGCTCACCTTATCACCCGCACCGGATAATCTGCCGCCCACCGCTTCACGCGTGGGCGGCATCGGCTATTGGCCGCAACAGCGCGATTACCCGCGCAACCGCCGCGGCCGGCCGCTGGCTTTGCTGGCGCAATTTAATCTGGCGGAATTGCCACACCATCCATCTTTACCCAACACCGGCCTACTGGCCTTTTACATCGACCCGTTTGATGACGGTTTGGGCATGGATTACGACAATCCCGACAACCGCAGCGGCATCGCCACCGTGTATTTTGCCGACACCGCCGCCGCATCGCTCAGCCGTGCCGAGCAACGCGCCCTCTTCCCCGCCAACGCCTTTTACGAAGATGAAGACGGCGAACCGGAAACCTTGGCCGACCCCGAATTTCAAGCACGCTGGGCGGCAGACCCGCAAGCCGAAATCCGCCGCTGGCTGGCGCTCAAAGCAGCCGTGGCGGCCAAAGTAGCCGATGCCGAGTTAAGCCGCTATTGGCAGCAGGAAGAAGCCGCCGTGTTGGCCGCGTTGCCTGCATTTGTGGCTGAAATCGAGCAAAAAGAAGTGAACGATATCAGCGCCATCAGTGCGGCTGCATCACCGTGGCTGGCGCAAAGCGAAAAACGGGTGCTGGATTTAATGGCTTCCGGCGAGCACACCATGGCGCTGATGGATTGGTATATGCACGACACCGCGCTTTATGTAAATGGCGAGCCCGTGGCCGTCAATTCGGATTGGCAGCAAACCGATGAAGCTTTCCAGGCCGATTGGCAACACCACCCCGAAGCGCTGATACAAGGCTGGGCGGCGCGCAAAAACCATCTGGTCAAAGCCATCAACCATGCCGGATTAAACGAAACTTGGCAGGCCGAACACAGCGCCATACTGAGCAACATCAAAGCGCGCATTGCCAGCCTCAACAAGCTCGAGCCCTTGCGCAATCCCGCGCAATTGGGGCAGGCGCTGGCGGCCTTGTGCCCGCGCAGCGAAGCGGCCATTATCGAATTGATGGGGCAGAGCCCTTATGTCGATTTATGGGCGCTGAGCGATGAAATGGACGATGCCGCCCTGCTCGACGCCATTGCCGGTGTGCGCAGCCAATCGCAATGGCAAGCCTATTGGCGCAGCCACCCGCAAGCCGTGCTGGAAGTGGATTGGCAAATGCAGGATGAATTGGTGGCCGCCTTTGGCGATGCCAAGCTCAGCCAAACCTGGGCGCGGGAGCGGGCGCAAATGCAGGCCGCGGCCGACACCTTGATTGCCCAAAGCGCCCTATTCGAGCAAGCCGAACAATTAGACATGCTGCTGGCCATGGCCATACCCGACACCGCCGCTGCCATGCAGGCGGCCATCAGCGCCGATGCCGACTTACTGACGCGCATCAGCGGCTTGGAACGCACCATGCTCGGCGGGCGCATGGCGCGGCTGGCGGCGCATTTTCAGGCCGCCGGTTTGACTGTGGACGAAAGCACCGCCATGCCCGCGAATATCGCCCCCAGCCGCGAGCAGCTGCTGCAAGTGCGCGACTTATTCGGCATCTATGCCGACACCGACAGCGCCGACGATGAAAACGAAGCCGAAGCCGCCCAAGCGATTCTGCACACCTTTATCGCCGACAACGACCGCCAAGTCGCCGCATTGAACGATGCCGAACTAAGCACACTGTGGTCGTCCGAGCGCGCCGTGCTGCTGCCGCAAATCGCTGGCATCCGCAGCCGCACCGACGCATTGATGCTGATTGGCAACCCCAGCGCCAGCGACCAACGCCTGTATGCATTGCTGCAAGAAATGAACCCCGCCAAAACCGCCTGCTGCCGCCAATTAATGCCGGAAATGCACACACACGCAGATGATGAATATGCGCCTTATTGGGGGCATCCCGTATCCGGCGAATACGCCGTTTCAGGCAGCCTGCAAAGCCAATATCTGCTGCACGACAGCTTTGAATTCGAACAACACCACGGCGCGCCCTTATATCAATGGGCGCAGCAACAAGGCCTGAGCGACGAAGCCATCGAAGCAATCGAAGCCATCATCAACCGCCAGCAAAGCAGCAACCATTTGATGGGCTACCCCTTCTTCACCCAAACCGATCCGCGCTATTACCATGCAGCAAAGCAGGAAGATATATTATTGTTCCAACTCGATTCCGCCGGCCACGGCAACGATGTGGATATTTTATGGGGCGACAGCGGCGTGGGCGCGTTTTTTATCAACGCCGAAGATTTGGTCGGCGGCCATTTCGAGCGCAGCTGGTTTAATTGGGATTGCTATTAAAACAAAGCCATCCGCATCGTGCGCTTGATTTTCATGCTTAGATTGCGTTGAAATCATGCACGCTTTTTTGGCGCAGATTTCAGGCCGTCTGAAACTTTTTTCAGACGGCCTGAAATGTATACAGCCTGAGGCCTTTGCAAAACACTCTTTCCGTCGCTCCTGCGCAGGCAGGAGCCCAGTCTGAAGCGCAGCTTCAGTTGTCGGGCAGGTAGCTGCCATGAAAATATGAGAAATCAAATATTTGATTTTATAAAGAATTTATTATTTTCAGAAATATGTGAGATAAGCAAGGCGCTGCTTTGCACTGGGCACCCGCCTGCGCGAGTGCGACAGATATTTGGTTTTGCAAAGGCCTCAGCCTGATCTATAAAACATCGGCTTCCAGTTTATTGATACCCATAAAAAATGCCGTCTGAAAGCTTTCAGACGGCATTTTAACAAGCCTGTTTATTTTCAACCCTGAGCCAGGCGCTGCGATGCGTCCACCAATTCTTGCTGTTTGGCGCGCGCCCTGCCCGAATCGATAGCTTCACGCGCAACTTCCACGCCCGCTTCCAAAGAATCGGCAACATTCGCCGCATAAATGGTGGCCGCCGCATTGAGCAGCACGATATCGCGCGCAGCACCGGCTTCGCCGGTCAACACGCGGTTCATCATCGCCAGCGATTGGGCGGCATCGGCCACTTTGATGTCGTCGAGGTTTTCGCGCACGGCGATGCCGAATGCTTCGGGGTGGATACTGTATTCACTGATTTCGCCGTTTTTAAGCTCGGCCACGCGGCTCTGGCCGGTGAGGGTGATTTCATCGAGCCCGTCGCTGCCGTGCACCACCAGCACATGCTCCGCGCCCAGCTGCTGCAACACGCGCGAGAGTATGCCCACCAAATCAACGTGAAACACGCCCAGCACCTGATTGGGCGCGGCGGCCGGATTGGTGAGCGGCCCCAAAATATTAAACACGGTTTTCACGCCTAAGGCTTTGCGCACGGGTGCCACATGGCGCATGCTGCTGTGGTGGTTGGGTGCAAACATAAAGCCCATGCCGGTTTCTTCGATGCATTGCCCCACTTTTTCAGGCGAGAGGCCGAGCGACACGCCCATCTGTTCCATCACATCGGCCGCGCCGCTGGATGACGACACCGAGCGCCCGCCGTGTTTGGCCACTTTGGCGCCGGCCGCCGCGGCCACAAACATGGCGGTGCTGGAAATATTGAACGTGTGCGCGCCATCGCCGCCGGTGCCCACAATGTCCACCAAATGCTGCTTGCCGGCCACGGGCACCGGCGTGGCGAATTCGCGCATCACGCCGGCGGCGGCGGCGATTTCGGCCACGGTTTCCACCTTCATGCGCAAGGCCACCAACAAAGCGGCCACCATTTCCGGCGCCACCTGCGCGCTCATGATTTGGCGCATCAGGCCGCTCATTTCATCGTGAAACAATTCGTTGTTGTCTAAAAGCCGCGCAAGCGCTTGCTGGGGCGTAATCATAAGGTTCTCTTTATGCGGATGATTTAAAAGGCCGTCTGAAAGTTTTTGAATTCAATCAAGAAATTATTCAGCATCTCGTGGCCGTGCTCGGTGAGCAGCGCTTCGGGGTGAAACTGCACGCCTTCGAGCGGCAGGCTTTGATGGCGCACGCCCATGATTTCGCCGTCGTCGGTCCAGGCGCTGATGTTCAGGCATTCGGGCAGGCTTTCGCGCTCGATCACCAAGCTGTGGTAGCGCGTGCACGTTACCGGGTTGGGCAGGCCTTGAAACATGCCTTGAGCATGGTGATGCACCGGCGACACTTTGCCGTGCATCAGCGTTTTGGCGCGCACAATATGGCCGCCAAACGCTTCGCCGATGGCCTGATGGCCCAAGCAAACGCCCATAATCGGCAGCTTGCCGGCAAAATGCTGAATCGCGGCCACAGAAATGCCGGCCTCGCGCGGCGAACAGGGGCCGGGGCCTATCACCAGATATTGGGGCTTGAGCGCTTCGATTTCGGCCGGCGTGATGTCGTCGTTGCGGCGCACCAGCACTTCTTGGCCGAGCTCGGCGAAATATTGCACGATGTTGTAGGTGAAGCTGTCGTAATTGTCTATCATCAAGAGCATGATGTTCTTTCGCAAAACAGGTGCGCGGCGGCGAGAGGCCGTCTGAAAGCGCGATTATACCGCGTTTTAACACAATATTAACGCACAATATGCAGATTATCGGGGCGCCGGATATGGGCAGCAAATTTTGGCCGAACCGGCATTATCACACCGCAAAGGCCGTCTGAAACCATGAGCAACGGCTTCAGACGGCCTCAAGATGGCCAACATCCACACCGCTCAAGGCAGGCGCGGGCGCACTTTGGCGCTCAAGGGCAGATGGTCGGACAAAAGCTGCCATTGCCGGCTTTTGTGCACTTGCGCATCGAGCACTTCCAAATTGCGCGTGTAGATGCGGTCGAGGCTGAGCAGCGGCATGCGTGCGGGGAACGTTTTCGGGCGCTGCCCCAGCGTGTCGATAAACACTTCCTGCAAATTGAGCGCGCTGCCGAGCGAAAGACAGGATTTTTGCCGCCAATCGTTAAAATCGCCGGCGATAATCAGCGGGCTCATCGGGTGCACATGCCGGCTCACATATTCAAAAATGGCCTGATATTGCTTGTTGCGGTCGGGTTCGCGCAAATTCAGATGCGCACACAAACACACCAGCGGAAACGGCCAGCCTTCGGGGTGGATTTCGCAATGCAGCACGCCGCGCTGCTCGAGTTTGTTCACACTGATATTGAGGTTGTGGCGCGTTTCAATCGGCAGATGGCTCAAAATGGCATTGCCGTGGTGGCGCTCGGGAAACACTGCGTTTTTGCCGTAGCTGCTGTAAAAAGAAAGATGCTCGCTGATGATGTCGTAATGCGGCTGGGCGGGAAACGCGGGCAGCTTGAGCTGGCGGCGCAGGTTTTCACCCTGCACCTCCTGCAAAAAAAGCACGTCGGATTTCAAGCCCTGCAAGGCCTCGGCCATGCTTTCAACCTGCACTTTGCGGTTGAGCGCCGACATGCCTTTGTGCATATTATAAGTGGCAATGATAATCGGGGAATGTTCAGACATGGTGTGTTCTTTATTATCCGGGGTTAACTTGATTATTCTAAGCGGCTGCCGTTTAAGTTATGCTAACTATAGTTAAAAATATACTGCCGCTTGCCAAAAAATTCAAATCAATGATGTAAAAGGCCGTCTGAAAACTTTTCAGACGGCCTCTCATTATTCTTTTTCCTGCTGCAAACCAAAGTGCAGATAGCTGATTTGCGTGGCCATGCGCCCGCGCGGGGTGCGCTGCAAAAAGCCTTGCTGAATCAGATAAGGCTCGATCACGTCTTCAATGGTGTCGGTGGATTCGCCGATGGCGGCGGCCACGTTTTCCAGCCCCACCGGGCCGCCGCTGAATTTGTGCAAAATGGCTTCGAGAAATTTCCGGTCCATCACATCAAGCCCCGCCGCATCCACATCGAGCATGGAAAGCGCCGCATCGGCCACTTCGGCGCTGATGATGCCGTTGTTTTTCACCTCGGCATAATCGCGCACACGCCGCAGCAGGCGGTTGGCGATGCGCGGTGTGCCGCGGCTGCGGCGGGCGATTTCCCACGCGCCCTCTGCGCCCATGTTCAATTGCAGCAATTGCGCCGAACGCGCCACAATGGTGGCCAAATCGCCGGTTTCGTAAAATTCCAGCCGCGACACAATGCCGAAGCGGTCGCGCAAAGGGTTGGTGAGCATGCCGGCGCGGGTGGTGGCGCCCACCAGCGTGAAAGGCGGCAAGTCGATTTTTACCGAACGCGCCGCCGGGCCTTCGCCTATCATGATGTCGAGCTGGTAATCTTCGAGCGCCGGATAAAGAATTTCTTCCACCACCGGGCTTAAGCGGTGGATTTCATCGATAAAGAGCACATCGTGCGGCTCTAAATTGGTGAGCAGCGCCGCCAAATCGCCGGCGCGCTCGAGCACGGGGCCGCTGGTTTGGCGCAGATTCACGCCCAATTCTTTGGCGATAATGTGCGCCAGCGTGGTTTTGCCCAAGCCCGGCGGGCCGAACAATAAAGTGTGGTCGAGCGCTTCGCCGCGCTTTTTGGCCGCCTCGATAAAAATCGCCAATTGCTCTTTGGCCTTGGCCTGGCCGATATAGTCGGCCAATGTTTTCGGGCGCAGGGCGCGTTCGAGCAGCTCTTCTTGCGAAGAAATGCTTTGCGCGGTGATGATGCGCTGGGGCGCGGCGGCGGTGAGCTTGTCGGTTTGCAGCATGATGGTGGGCTTTGGTAAAAATCAGTTGGATGATACCTGAAAACAACAGCTTTGGCTTGCAAAAGGCCGTCTGAAAAGCCGTCTGGAAATATGTGCCGGCCAAGTTTCAGACGGCCTGCAGCAAGATGAAATGCGGACAAACCCCAAGTCCGCATTTTTCCAACCCGGCACCGTTTTCTTCAGCCACGCTGCTCGCGCCACATCAGGTAATCGCGCAGCGGCGGCACGGGCGGATTGAGGCAATGCGGACACACGCCGGTGATGTCTTCATCGTCTTCTTCAATGTGCAGCGCGTTGGGATCGAACCTCGCCTGTTGCATCACAGCCTGCGCCAGCGCCTGCGCTTGCACCACGTCGAATTCAAAGTTGTCCACAATCTCGGCCAGCAAGCTTTGCTCGGCATCGCTGAAGCCTGCGCTGTGTTCGGCTATCAGGCGGATATAGTCGGGGTTGCGGATTTTGAGGGTGAGTAAATCGGTGTTCATAATCGTCCGTGTGTATGATGTCAAAGGCCGTCTGAAATCTTTTCAGACGGCCTGTTGCGGTAAAACGCTTATACGATTTCGGCTTTGGTGATCACCACCGCATCTTGCGGCACATCATCATGATAGCCGTGGCGTTTGGTTTTCACGCCTTCAATCGCATCCACCACATCTTGGCCTTCCACCACTTTGCCAAACACGGCATAGCCCCAGCCGTGCATGCTCGGATCGGTGTGGTTCAAAAAGTCGTTGTTTTTGGTGTTGATGAAAAACTGCGCCGAAGCCGAATGCGGCGCTTGGGTGCGCGCCATCGCCACGGTGTATTTATCGTTTTTCAGGCCGTTTTGCGCTTCGTTTTGAATCGGCTCGCGGGTGGCTTTTTCGTTCATGTTTTCATCCATGCCGCCGCCTTGAATCATAAAGCCTTTGATGACGCGGTGGAAAATCACGCCGTCGTAAAAGCCGTCTTTCACATATTGCTCGAAGTTGGCCGCGGTAACGGGCGCTTTTTCATGGTCGAGCTCGATGCCGATGGTGCCGAAATTGGTGTGCAGTTTAATCATATTAACAATCCTTGTTGGGCTGGTTTGAATCTTTTAATAGATGGGGAAGCCGCTCAAAATATTCAAGGCCGTCTGAAAAGATTTTTCTGCATGCTTTCAGACGGCCTCTGCCTTTTGCTACAATAAGCGCCTGATTTTGCAAACTGCCGCCTTTATGAACACACCCGCCCATCCGATTCAAACCGTCACCCTCGCCTTCACCGGCGCTTCCGGCATGCCTTACGGCATGCGCCTGCTCGAATGCCTGCTGAGCGCGGACAAAACCGTGTGGCTGCTTTATTCGCAGGCGGCGCAAGTGGTGGCGCAGCAGGAAATGGGGCTGAGCCTGCCCGCTTCGGCCGCTGCCTGCCAAGCGGCTTTGTGTGCGCAATTCGGTGTGCCGGCCGAGCGTTTGCGCGTGTTTGGCAAAGACGAATGGTTTGCGCCACCCGCCTCGGGCACCAATCCTGCCGACGCGATGATTATCTGCCCGGCCAGCATGGGCGTGGTGGCCGCGGTGGCGCACGGCACTTCCGATCACTTAATCGAGCGCGCCGCCGATGTGGCGCTGAAAGAGCGCCGCCCGCTGATTATTGTGCCGCGCGAAACGCCTTTTTCCACCCTGCATCTGGAAAACCTGCTCAAGCTCTCGCAATACGGCGCTGTGATTCTGCCGCCCTCGCCCGGCTTTTACCACCACCCGCAGCAAATCGGCGATCTGGTTGATTTCGTGGTGGCGCGTATTCTCGACCAATTGCGCATTCCGCACACCTTGATGCGCAAATGGGGTGAAAAATAATATGGAAGCTTTACAACAATTTATCGCCATGATTACAGCTTTCGCCAAATGGATATTGACAATACTCGATGCTTTGTTTTAACCTGCCAGCCATGAACTCACAAGCCATTCGCCCCTTTGCTTATTATTGGTACCACACAAACGTGCGGTACTTTTTTGCGCTTGTCTGATTCGTTCAGATTCCAAACTTTAAGCAAACGCGAAAACCTCAGCCGCCACAGATAAATCGGGCGGCCTTTTTATTTGCCGCCACACCCGCCACACAGGAGCAGATAAAATGAAAACCGCACCCCAAGCCCAACACCCCGCCATCGAAACCGCGCCTTTGCACCGCAGCCATTTAATTGTAGACGGCAACAGCCACCGCACCGATTTGTGCCGCCACCCGCTGCCCGAGGGCAAACAGGCTGCGCTCATCAGCGAAGCGCTGCTGCCGCAAATCCGCACCACCGCCACGCTGATTGCCGCCATGCGCCACGATTTCAGCCAAGCCAGCCCCGATGTGTTCACCGAAGAGGCCGATTGGTTTGCCGCGCGCATTATTGTGCTGGGCGTGCGCCGCTTCCACCTCGACATCACCCTCGCGCCCATGCTGCACACCGCCAACCGCCGCGCCCAAGCCTTTGCCCGCGCCCGCGGCCTGCCTTTTGCCGCTGCCGAAATGCGCATGAGCCTGCACGCCGGCCGCCCCGCCAATCTGCTGATTATCGAAACCGAACACGCCTGCCCCATCAGCGGCAATATCGTGGCCGACAGCCTGGCATTGGCGCATACTTTGCCGGCCATTACCCTCTGAGTTTTTTCAGACGGCCTCAACACATAGAAACCAGAAAGGCATCATCATGCACGCATGGCAACAGTTTGATTTGCAAAACACCCGTTACGCCGCCGGTTTTTACCGCTATCGGCGCTATGGTTATTGAACGTGTGTTTTTCAAATCAAGTTGGCTTCAGGCCGTCTGAAAAAGCTTTCAGACGGCCTTTTGCATAATTTGCAAAGATTGGCGGGCGCATATTGTTTTTCCGTTATAATTCTGCCTTGCCAACGCCGTAAGCCGCTTTAGCCAACCGCAATATGCCCCCAATTTACAAACCCGTTTATGCCTACCGCCGCTGGTGGCGCTATCAGCTTTTCCGCCCCGATGCCACTTTGCCCGCGCACACGCTCGACTGCCCCGAATGCGGCCAGCGGGTGCACTTGCCGCGCCTGCGCCAAGGCCAGGAAGCGCATTGCCCCACTTGCGGTTATGAATTGGTGGAGGTTGAAAAAAATCCTTATATCGCGCCGCTGGCTTATGCAACCACCGCCTTGATTTTGATGATTTTTGCCTACAGCATGATGTTTCTCACCGTGTCGCTGCCGGGGGCAACGGCCATCCTCACGCTGCCATCGATGCTCCAATCGCTGATTTTATTCGACTTCGGCTTTTTGGCCGAGGTGATGTTTGTGCTCACTTTCGGCACGCCGGCGCTGTTTTTATTTTTATGCCTTTATGTTTACACGGCGCTGGTGCGCAAAAAAAACTATCCCGGCCTGTTTTACGCCACGCGCATGCTCTCGCGGCTGCGCCATTGGATTATGGTGGATGTGTTTTTCATCGCCACGCTGGTGGCCTACATCAAGCTTGCCGCCGTGGCGCAGGTGCAGTTTGGTGCGGCTTTTTGGCTGATGTTTGCGCTTTCGGTGATGCTGATCCGCACTGCGGTGTCGATTCCGCAGCATTGGGTGTATTACAAAATCCACGCCATGCAGGGGCGAAATGCGATTCAGACGGCCTCTGCTGATAAAATTTGTTGCAGCAGATGCCTTTATTTCCGCAACCGCACCGAAACCACCTGCGGCGTGTGCGGCTCGGCGCTCTTTCGCCGCCGCCCCAAAAGCCTGAGCATTTCGCTGGCCTTGCTGCTGGCCGCAGCGGTGCTGTATATTCCGGCCAATGTGCTGCCCATCATGATTTCGGCCAACCCGCTCAAAACAGAAGTGAGCACCATTATCAACGGCATTGCCTATATGTGGCGCGACGGCGATAAATTAATTGCGCTGATTATTTTCAGCGCCAGCATTTTGGTGCCCACGCTGAAAATCGTGTCAATGGGCTTTCTGATTGCCAGCGCCCGTTTCCACCCGCCCTTAAGCGCGCCGAAAATGGCGCTGATCTACCGGCTCACCGATGCGGTGGGGCGCTGGTCGATGATTGATATTTTTGTGATTATTATTTTGATGAGCGCTTTTCACACGCCGCTTGCCCGCGTCACACCCGGCGCCGCCTCGCTCTATTTCTGCCTTGTGGTGATTTTAACCATGCTTTCGGCCTATTTTTTCGACCCCCGCCTGATTTGGGATAAAGCACGCGAGCAGGCAGAAAACAGGCCGTCTGAAAACCTTACCGCCCTCCCCGCCCGATATGACCGATAAAACCCATCCCCCCACCCAACCTGTGCCCGCCCGTGTGCGCAAAACCAATGTGTTCACCTCTGTGGTGTGGCTCATTCCGCTGATCGCCCTTTTCGCCGGCGGCTGGCTTTTGATGCAGAATATCCGCAATACCGGCCCCGAAATCACCTTGCTGATGGACAGCGCCGAGGGCATCGAAGTGAACAACACCGTGATTAAAGTGCTCAGCGTTGAAGTGGGCCGCGTTACCCGCATCAAGTTGCGCGCCGACCAAAAAGGCGTGGCCGTCACCGCCCGCCTCAGCGCCGATGCTAAAGATTTAATGCGCCAAGACACCCAATTTTGGGTGGTGAAACCGCGCATCGACCAAAGCGGCGTTACTGGCCTCAACACCTTGGTGTCAGGCGCCTACATCGCCTTTACGCCCGGCAAAAGCGCTGAAAACCAAGACACTTTCACCGTGCTCGACATGCCGCCTATCGCCGCCATCGGCCAAAGCGGTTTGCGCCTGAAGCTCTCAGGCAAAAACAACAAAATGCTCAGCGTCGGCAGCCCGATATTGTATGAAAACTTCACCGTCGGCCAAATTGAAAGCGCCCGCTTCAACCCGAAAAACGAAACCGTCGACTACACCATTTTCATCCAAAGCCCCAACGACAAATTAGTGGGGAAAAACAGCCAATTCTGGCTCGAAACCGGATTCAGCATCAACACCACCGGCAGCGGCATCCATATTGATTCCGCACCGCTGCCCGCGCTGCTCTCCGGTGCCATTTCTTTCGCCCCGCCCATCGGCGGCGACAAAGGCGCAACGCCGGCCAATGAAGACACTTTCGAGCTTTACAACAACCGCAACGAAATCGACAACCTGCCCGGCCAAAGAGCGCTTTATTATGTGGCCTTTTTCAAAAGCAGCGTGCGCGGCCTCGCTGTGGGCGCACCGGTGGAATACAAAGGCATCAATGTCGGTACCGTGGCCGATGTGCCCTATTTCGCCCACAACGACAGCCTGAAATTGTTCCAAAACGGCTGGGTGCCTGTGCGCATCCGCCTTGAGCCTGCGCGCATGGAAATCAACGCCCAAGCACAAAGCCGCGAGCATTGGCAAAGCCAGCTTCAAACCGCGCTCAACAAAGGCCTCACCGCCACCTTAAGCAGCAACAATCTCGTGCTCGGCAGCAAAATGATTGAGCTCGTGGAAGCGGCCGAGGGCAGCAGCAGGCTCAAGCCTTATGCCGATTATGCCGGCCAAACCGTGATTGCCACCCAAGGCGGCGGCCTCGACGATTTGCAGGCCAAGCTGGCCTCCTTGCTGGATAAATTCAACAAACTGCCGCTCGAGCAAACCGTGGGCGAGCTCAATGCCTCGCTGCGCAATCTGCAAACCACCCTCAAATCAGCCGAGCGCCTCATCAGCCAGCCGCAAACACAAGCCATGCCGCAAGCGCTCAACCAAACCTTGGCCGAATTGCGCCAAACCCTGCAAGGCGTGTCGCCGCAATCGCCGCTTTACGGCGACGTGCAGGCCACCCTGCAAAGCATAGACCAAACCCTGAAAGATGCGCAGCCGCTTATCAATACCTTGAAAGAAAAGCCCAACGCACTGATTTTCAACAGCAACATCAAAGATCCGACACCGAAAGGAAGCCGCTGATGCGCCGATTAATCCTTGCCGGCATCGCCGCAACCGCGCTGGCGGCATGCAGCACACCGCAAGCCACACAATATTTCACCCTGCCCGACAGCCAATACAGCCTGCCGCCGCAACGCGGCAGCGAAATCGCCGTGCGTGTGATTTTGAGCGAGCCTTTAAACAACGGCGGCCTGGTTTATCAAACCGATGCCTACCGCATCAATTTCGCCCGCAACCATTTGTGGGCAAGCGCACTCGATAACGCGCTGGCCGCCAGCTTCAGCAACAAACTCAACCGTCTTAACTCACGCTACCGTTTTACCCCTGCCAACAGAAGCAGCGTAGGCGCGCCCACACTGAAAATCTATATAGAAGCCTTTCAGGGCAGCTATCAGGGGCAAACCCTTGTGCGCGGTTATAGCGTATGGCCTGATGGGCAAAGCCGAAATTTCAACGCCGAAACGCCGCAACAAGGCGACGGCTACACCGCCATGGTGGAATCGCTTAATGAAGGCGTAGCCACCGCTGCCGGCACAATTGTCCGCTAACTTGATACCGTTTTACCTCAAGGCCGTCTGAAACGATGTTCAGACGGCCTGAATCCTGATACTTCCCGCTTTTTACTCCTCTGCTCCCACCCATGAACATCATCAGCCTTGTTTTCCACCAGCACCGCAAACCTTTTCTGGCCATGTTTGCCCTCACGCTGCTTTCCGGCCTGCTCGGCATCGGCGTATTGGTTTTTATCAACAGCTACCTGCTGCAAAGCGGTGAAACCACTGTGCAGGGCGTGATGTGGCAATTTGCCGCCTTGCTGGTGCTTTATCTTGCCGCCGCCACATTTGCGCAAATCCGTTTGTCGAAACTCGGGCATCAGTTTGTGTTCGAACTGCGCACGCAATTGCTCAAACGCATCATGGATTCGCACGATGCGCAAATCCAGCTTACCGGCAAACCCAGGCTTTTGGCCAGCTTGTCCAACGACATCCGCAGCATCAGCATGGCTTTTGCGCGGCTGCCCGAATTGGTGCAGGGTGTTTTGTTTACTTTCGGTTGCAGCGCCTATCTGATTTGGCTGTCGCCGAAGCTGTTTATCGTCACCGCCTTGATTCTTACCGTTATGATTTTGGGCAGCCATTATGTGGTCAAACGGGTCTACACCAGCTTCAAAGCCATGCGCGGCTTTGAAGACAAGCTCTACGCCCACTACGAAACCAGCCTTGACGGCCACAAAGAGCTGAAACTCAACCGCTACCGCGCCGAACGCTTCTACAACGAAGATTTCACCGCCGCAGCCGCACAAAACCGCCATTACGCCATCCGCGCCGACAGCTACCACGCCTTCGCCGTCAACTGGGGCAACACCCTGATGCTAGCCGCCGTCGGCATCATTTTCTACCTCTCGATTTACCACCATTGGGCAAGCCTTGCCGATGCCGCCACCATTACCATGACCGTATTGTTTATGCGTTCGCCGCTCTCGCAGGCCATCGGTGCCTTTCCCATGCTGATGAACAGCCAAGTCGCGCTCAATGCCTTGAATGATTTGGGCTTAACCGATTACCAAAGCAGCTTTCACGGCAACGAAACCCTGCCGCAAAACTGGCAGAGCATCCGCCTTGAAAACATCACCTATGCCCATCCCACGATGGCGACACGCAAAGCGCCGAGCTGGAAACGGTTAACGTGGTCGGCTCAATGAACAAACTGCAAACCGTGCCGTTTTTGCAGGCCAAAGATGCAGTCAACATTACCGCCGCAACGCTTTCCGAAGAAGGCGTGGAAAAAGCCGACGAAATCGGCCGCTACTAATCAGGCTTTACCAACCAGCCCTATGGCAGCGACACCAACACCAACTGGTTTCGCATCCGAGGTGCGGAAGCCAGCCAATCTTTTGACGGCGCCCCCGTCAACAATTACGGCTTCTTTACCCCGCACGTCGATACGTTCGGTATCGAAGCCGTTGAAATCACCAAGGGCGCAGATTCACTGACCTACGGCGCAGCCAACCCCGGCGGCCTGATCAACTACATCAGCAAGCGCCCGCACAAAAGCCAAGTCGGTAAAGGCGAAGTTAAAGCCCAAGCCGGCAACAACGGCCAATACGGCATTGCAGCCGATTACACCGGCAGCCTGAATGCCGATCAAAGCCTGCGCTACCGCCTGGTCGGCTCGTTTCGTGCTGCCGATGGCGATTGGAACGGCACCGACAATAAAACCTTTTATCTTGCGCCCTCTTTGGCTTGGGACATCACCGACCGCACCCGCCTGAGCCTGCTTGCCAGCTATCAGCGCGACAAAGGCACACCGAGCAGCAATTTTGTGCCGATGGCAGGTTCTTTGGTTGCCATCGACGGGCAAAAAGTCAACCCGACCACCAACCTTGGCGATCCTTCGGTTGACCATGAAACCAACAAACAATATTCATTGGGCTACGAATTCAGCCACGATTTCAACGACAGCCTGAGCTTCAGCTCCAACTACCGCTACACCCATATCGACAACCATCATTTAGGCACTTACGTATGGTCAAGCGTTGACCCCACAAACTACACCGCCACCCGCGATGCCGTGTTCAACGACGGCACCGCCAAAAATCACAGCATCGACAACCGCATCACTTGGCGTTGGCACAACGAAAACATTCGCAACACACTGGTTGCCGGTGTGGATTACCGCCAACAAAAAGTCAACGGCGTGTACCAATCGTTTGCCATCCCCACCATCGTTTCCCCCGGCACGGTTAATATCTTCTCGCCCACTTACGGCATCAGCGTGGACACGTCCAACATCCCGCGCAACGATTTGAAAGCCAGCCAGCTCGGCTTCTACCTGCAAGACAGCGTGCGCCTGTTTGACAAAGTAGGCATTAGCGCGGGCGTTCGCCATGATCGCGCCAAAAGTGAGGAATACACCAACAACCAATCGGTTAAAGCCAACCACACTTCATATGCCGGTTCGATTATGTATTTCGCACCGTTCGGCCTAAACCCCTATTTCGCCTACACCGAATCATTCCGCCTGCCCACCGGCTTGAGCGGCAACCAAACCCTGTACGACCCGCAAACCACCGAGCAATATGAAATCGGTTTGAAATACCTGCCCGCCTGGTTAGACGGCACCCTTTCCATTGCAGCCTTTAAAGCCAACGACAAAGGCGCGCTGATTTCCAATGCCGGCGGCACAGGCAATACCGTCAGCGGCGATGTTTCCAAACGCAAAGGCGTTGAGCTGCAAGCACAAGCACAAATCACCGACAACTTGAGCGGCCAGCTTGCCTACACCTATCAAACCCGCACCGATCGCGGCTCAGACGGCATCGACTACCACAACACCTTATTTGCCAAACACTCCGCCAGCTTGCGCGGCGTGTACGCCTTCGACCAAGGCACCTTGAACGGCTTATCGCTGGGCGCGGGCGTGCGCTATGTCGGCAGCAGCAAAGTAGACAGACAATGGGCAGTGGCCGCCTACAAAGGTTTGAAAGTGCCCTCATCCACCGTGTTCGACCTGTTTGCCCGCTACGATTTCGCCCGCAATTGGACCGCGCAAGTGAATGTGGACAATATCGGCAACCGCAAATACATCGCCGCCTGCGATGCGAGCTACTGCTATTACGGCCAAGGCCGCAGCATATTGGGCTCTGTCAGCTATAAATTCTGATAACCATTTGAAAAATCATTTTTTTAAGGAAGCTCCGAATAGCGCTGGCGAGTGGGTTTCGCCGGAAATTTTATACACGGCAAAAAACGCCGCCATGCATTATTCAGAGTCTTCTTTCAATAAATACCGTGAAATGCAAGAAAAAGTGATACAACACTACGCACTATAACAGGTAGGTTGGGTTGATAAACCCAACGTTTCAGACGGCCTTATCAGTGTCTGCGCACAATCAGAATTGTAATAATAATAACTATCATTTAAACTATACCATCTTATTTTTCATGCGGCCTCCTGTGTTCCAGCTTCAAAACCTCACCTTCAGCGTGCCCGGCCGCGTGTTGCTGCACGATATTTCCCTTGAATTCAAGCCGGATAAAGTTTATGGATTAATCGGCCACAACGGCTCGGGCAAATCCACTTTATTGAAACTGCTTACCCGCCAAAACCAGCCCACATCCGGCAATCTTTTGCTGGATAATCAGAATATTGCCGCCTATTCCGCCCACAATTACGCCAAACACGTGGCTTATCTGCCACAACACCTGCCCCGCTGCCACCGCACTGACCGCCGCCGAACTCATCAATATGGGGCGCTATGCCTGGAGCGGCCTGCTCGGGCGCAGCAGCAAGGCGGACAAACAAGCGGTTGCCGAAGCTTTCGCACTCACGCACACGGAAAAATTCGCCGACCAGATTGTCGACACCTTGTCCGGCGGCGAACGCTCGCGCATCTGGCTTGCAATGTGCTTGGCGCAGCAAAGCCGCTTTCTACTGCTTGACGAACCATTGGCCGCTCTCGACATCGCCCACCAACTCGAAGTGATGGCCTTAATCCGCGATTTGTCGCACCGCCTGCATTTGGGCGTGATTATCGTGATTCACGACATCAATCTGGCCGCACAATATTGCGACGAGTTGGTGGCATTGAAGCAAGGCCGCTTGCTCAAACAGGGCAAACCTGCCGAAATTATGACCGCCGAAGTGTTGAACGATATTTACAGTGTGCAGATGAACATTATCCGCCATCCGCAAACCGGCGTGCCGGTGGCGTTACCTTGAAAAACCGCTTTTATTGTGCGGAAGGTTGGCAGGCCGTCTGAAAGTTTGCAGCACAATAAACCGTTTCCTGCAAACTTTCAGACGGCCTGTCATCTATTCCTTTTATATTCCTTTTGCGTAAAAAACCGAGAATGTAAAAACCACAAAACCCGGCCAATCAACCACACGCATTCAGACGGCTGAACAACGCAAAAGGCCGTCTGAAACCCATACAAACACTTATGCAAAAACACTTTTCAGACGGCCTCAAAACCGCCCTGCTCGTTTTATTCCTGCTCCCTGCGCCCATACAAGCGGCGCCACGTGTGGCCACTTCCGATTGGAGCACCGCCGAAACGCTGACCGCGATGGGACATCCGCCCGTGAGCGTGGGCGACAAACGCGCTTACGGCAACTGGGTCAATTATCCGCCGCTGCCAAACACCACGCTGGATGCGGGTTTGCGTTTCCAGCCGAATTTGGAGCGGCTGTATCAGATTAAGCCCGATATGTTTATCCAATCGCCGTGGTTTGCACATTTGAAACCGCAGTTTGAAAAAGTAGCGCCCGTGCGCGAAATCAGCTTTGCCGGCGACAAGGGCATCGCTTATCCGCAAACGCTGGCGGCCACGCGCGAACTCGGCAGCATCATCGGCGACAAAGCTGCTGCCGAACGTTTGATTCAGCAAACAGAAAAGCAATTCCAACAGCAAAAAAACACGCTTTTTCCATACCGCAAGCGGCCGTTGGCGGTGGTGCAGTTTGTCGATGCGCGCCATTTACGCATCTACGGCAACACCAGCCTGTTTAACGTGGTGATGCAAAAACTCGGCCTGAAAAATGCTTGGCAGGGCGAATCAAACGCGTGGGGCTTTGCCAATATCGCGCTTACCGATTTGGCCAAGCTGCCCCCCGATACGCTCTTAATTATCATACAGCCGCACCCGCGCAACACCCGCGCCGCGCTGGATAAAAGCGCATTGTGGCAGCGGCTGCCGTTTAGCAAGCCGCAAAACCGCCGCGTGTTGCCGCAGGCATGGAGCTACGGCGCATTGCCTTCTATGCAGCGTTTTGCCGATGAATTAGCAGCAAAACTGCCGTCTGAAAAGGAAATCGCATGGTAAATGTTTTCAGACGGCCTATTACCTGCTGGACTTGGGTTTTGTTGTTGACTGCGATCATGAGCAGCGGCTGGATTTTAAAACTGCAATGGCATTGGCCGCCGGCCGATTGGTTTGCCGCGCCCGATGCGCTGCCCATTGATGCGCTGATAGTGCAGAACAATACCTTGCCGCGCATGGCCATGGCTTTGCTTGCGGGCGGCGCACTGGCTTTGGCCACCATGTTGCTGCAACAAATCATGCGCAATCCACTCGCTTCCGACAGCACTTTGGCCGTGAGCAGCGGCGCGCAAACGGCTTTGGTAGCCGCTACGGTATTCGCGCCTGCCTTGCTGGCTTGGGGCAATGCGCCGGTAGCATTCGGTGGCGCGGCGTTGGCATTGGCGCTGGTGTTGTGGCTGTCGGCCCGGCGGGATTTGGTGCCGCTCTTGGTGGTGTTGGCCGGTTTGGTGACGGCGCTTTATTTGGGCGCATTTGCGGGCATCATCACGCTGTTCTATTCGGAAGAAACGCGCGGCATCATGCTTTGGGGTGCCGGCTCGCTGCTGCAAGACAGTTGGCACGATAGTTTGCAACTCTTATGGCGCATTGCTGCGGCCGCCGCGCTGATTGCCATATTGGCAAAACCACTGGCGATGATGAGCCTGAGCGACACCCAGGCCGCCGCGCTCGGCATGCCGGTGAAAACCATCCGTTTGGCGGCATTGGCAGCGGCGGCTTTTCTCAGCGCCAACGTGGTCGGCATGGTGGGCATGATGGGTTTTGTCGGCCTAGCGGCGGCCACGGCGGTGCGGCAACTGGGCGTGCGCACTTTGTGGGCGCGTTTGCCGATGGCGTTTGTGTTCGGCGCGCTGATGCTGCTGCTCACGGATAACTTATTGGTATTGCTCAACCATTACCGCCAAATCGATTTACCTACCGGCGCAGTAACGGGGCTGATTGGCGCGCCTTTATTGTTGTGGCTGATGATGCGTCTACCTTCCCGAGCGCCCTTTCAGACGGCCTCGGCGCAAACCGTGGCGCGCACCCAAGCTTCGCCCTGGCTGCTCAGATTGCCTTTATTGCTGCTGTTTGCGGCAACTTTGGCTTTGCTGGCCGGAAAAAGTGCCAACGGCTGGCAGCTTACCTTTCACCCCGATTTTCTCAATCTGCGTTACCCGCGCCTCTTCACCGCTGCCGCTTGCGGCATCATGCTCGCCACCGCCGGCGTATTTCTGCAACGGCTCACACAAAACCCGATGGCCAGCCCCGAATTGCTCGGCATCAGCTCCGGCACGGCTCTAGGCGTGATGGCTGCGGTGTTGCTGTTTAATGTGCAGGTGCTCAGCAGCGTGTTTTGGTTCATCGGCATCGGCTCGGCCTTGTTTACTTTATGGCTGATTATGCTGTTTAACCGTAAAAACGGCTTGCTGCCCGAAAAAGTATTGCTCACCGGCATTGCCGTGGCCGCACTGTCTGATGCCTTTATCCGCGTGTGGACGGCAGGCGGCGATTTGCGTGTTCAACAGCTTTTGATATGGCTTTCCGGTTCTACCTATCAAGCCACACCGCTGCTTTCGGGTACGGTATTCGCAGTCTCCATACTGCTCTTAGCCGCCGCCCTACCCCTGAGCCGCTGGCTGGGCTTGCTGGGTTTTAACGCAGTTGTGGCGCAATCGGCGGGCGTGAACGTGGCCGCCGCACGCACAGTGTTGATTGTTTTCAGCGCATCGCTCACCGCGCTGGCGACCCTGCTTATCGGCCCCTTGAGCTTCGTCGGCCTGCTCGCGCCCCATCTGGCCAATATGCTCGGCGCACGCCTGCCGCACCAACAGCTAACCGCCGCGGCCCTGATTGGCGCAATGGTGATGGTTTTGGCCGACTGGCTGGGCAGGCAAATCGGCTTTCCCTATGAAATCCCGGCCGGTTTGATGGCAACGCTGCTCGGCGGCGGTTATTTTCTGTTGATAATGCGGCGGATGTAAAAGCTTACCCTATCCCGACACAACACCTTACTGCACCTGCCCATTTCATTTATATCATCATCAATATAAAAGGCCGTCTGAACACCTGTTAATGTTCAAACGGCCTTTTACTGTATCAGCCGCTTCGTTTTATTGTTATCTCATTATCTGCTTTCCATAAAAACTTTGCCGCTCAAACTATTTACAGCCTATCCAAGCCGTTTTACAGTATCCGTAATCACTACAAAAACAAACAAGGAAATAGAGCATGGAACGGTTCGACTTCAACCACCCGCCTTTCGACCATCTCAACAACACCGAGCGGCTCATGCTGGAAAAAGCCGTGGACATTGCTTTTTTCAACGATGAAGAAATCATTATCCGGCCGCAGCAGCCCATTGAGCATTTATATGTGGTGATTAAAGGGCTGGTGAAAGAAATCGGCAGCGATGGAGAGGTGATCGCCCTTTATCGGGCGCGCGACACTTTTGAAGCACGCGCCTTGATGGAAGGCCACAGCCAGCATCAATTTGTGGTGCAGGAGCAGGCGCTGGTTTACACCATACCCAAAGCCACCGTGCTCGACATCATGCATTCCAGCCCCCGTTTCAGCGCTTATTTCTACACCAGCGTGGCCGAAAAAATGGCCAGCCTCTCGGGCGATCGCAACAACAGCGAGTTTGAAAGCCTCTTCACCGCCAAAGTGAGCGATGCCTACCGGCAAAACACCGTTTGGCTCGATGGCAGCGCCAGCATACTTGAAGCCGCGCAAACCATGAAAACGCACAAAACCAAATCGGTGCTGGTGCGCCACCATGAGCAAATCGGTCTGTTCACCGAATCGGCCTTCCGCGACATCGCCATTGCCGGCGCACCAAGCGATGCACCGATTTCGGAATGGTCCACTTTCGATCTGATCGGCATCGATATCGACGATTATGTGTTCAACGCCTTGCTGCGCATGACCCAATTCAACATCCAGCGCGTGATTGTGAACCAAGCAGGCAAGCCGGTGGGTGCGCTCGAGCAAATCGACGTGCTGGCTTATTTTTCCAACCACACCCACTTGGTGGCGCAAAGGCTGGAGCGCGCCCAAACCATAGATGAGCTGGTGGGCATTGCCGCCCAAATGACGCATTCCATTCAGATTTTGCGCAAAAACGGCGTGCGCGCACCGCAGCTGGCACAATTGATGCAGGTGCTCAACACCAGCCTGTTTGAAAAAGCCTGGCGCCTGCTGGCCACGCCCGAATTATACGAACAAAGCTGCCTGATTGTGATGGGCTCGGAAGGGCGCGGCGAGCAAATCCTCAAAACCGACCAAGACAACGCCCTGATTCTGCGCGAACATGCCGATTTGGCTTTGGCAGAGCAAACCGCCGAGCAATTTTCTGCCACCCTCGAGCGTTTGGGTTATCCGCCCTGCCCCGGCCACATCATGGTCAACAACCCGGCTTGGCGCAAAACCCTGCCCGAATTCAAAAAAATGGTCAGCGGCTGGTGCTATTCTCCCAGCCCCGAATCCATGATGAACCTGGCCATCTTTATCGATGCCAAGCCCGTGGCCGGCGATGCGGCGCTGCTCGATGAAGTGAAAGCGCATCTGCAAAAAACCATGATCAACGATGCCGGCATGCTGATGGCGTTTGCCCGCTCGGTGGAATTGTTTGACGGCCACAGCCGCGGCTTTTTCTCGCAGCTGCTTAGCCGCGGCCAAAACGAAAAGATGGACATCAAAAAAATGGGCGTTTTCCCGGTGGTGCACGGTGTGCGCGCCTTGGGGCTGGAAGCGCGCATCGAAGAAACCAACACCTTCGAGCGCATTCAAAAGCTGATGCAGGCCCGCGTGCTGGATGAGCAGCTGGGCAAAGACACCGCCGAAGCGCTCAGCTATCTGATGGATTTGCGCCTGAAAGCAGGCTTTGCCGCCCTGAGCAACGAAATACCCGAAGAAGCCAACCAAATCGACTTACAAAGCCTCTCCACGCTCGAGCGCGATTTACTCAAAGATGCGCTCCAAGTGGTGAAACGCTTCAAGCAGATGATACACAACCACTTTCATCTGGGGGTGCGCTGATGCAGATAATCGAACGCTTTTTGCGCGCGCGCGAGCGCAAAAAGCTCGCCAACCCGCAATACGATTTCCTATACGAGCCGCACCCGGATGAAATGGTCAGCTTCGATTGCGAAACCACCAGCCTGGATGTGAAAGAAGCCGAAATCATCTCCATCGGTGCCGTGAAAATCCGCGGCAGAGAAATTCTCACCAGCGAATCGTTTTATGTATTGGTCAAGCCCGAAGGCCTGATGCAGGCGGCCAATGTGAAAGTGCACGGCCTGCGCCCGAAAGACCTTTCAGACGGCATTCCGGTAGAAGAAGCGGTCTATCAGCTGCTTGATTTTATCGGCGGGCGCCCTTTGGTGGGCTATTATCTGGAATACGATATCGCCATGATCAATAAATTTCTCAAGCCCATGCTCGGCATCCGCCTGCCCAACAAACAAATCGAAGTGTCGAGCATTTATTACCAGCAACAGGCCGAAAGCAATATCCACAACGCCTATATCGATCTGCGCATGGCCACCATGGTGAAAAAGCTCGGCATACCCGACCTGCCCCGCCACGATGCGCTCAACGATGCCATCAACGTGGCCATGATGCTGCTGGCGCTGGAAGCGCGCAAACGCCGCCGATAGCGCACACACCCAGCTTTTGCACACAAGTGTTGCCCACCTTGGTTTTCGTCATTTGAAACATTTAGGCCGTCTGAAAACTTTCAGACGGCCTTTTCACTTTTTCCAACGCCCTAAATACTGTTTTCCCCTGCATGTTTCACCTCAATCCAAACAATTTAGAGCAAATTATCCACGCAGAAACGCTTTATGCACCCTTTTTTCATTTCCATATTTATAAGTTAAATTGCGTTAACAAAAGCTTTATTTACCCTAATTTATGTATTTTTATTTATATATTGCATTAAGCGATATCTTGCATTTTTATGGAAACCATCAGGATAAGTTAGTATCAAATATTTTCAACTATGCTATTCTCCCCACACGTGATTGGTTTGAATCACTGAAAATTGTGTCGGTTCGCTGAAATTGAAGGCTTTTTGCCCCTGATTTCAAACAAGGAAAACGGCATTTCTAATTATAAAATTGTCATCGACAAAGGAGGAAGTCATGTCTGTCAACAAACATGATTCAACCAGCTACTGGAAGGCAAACGTGCGCATTATCACCATTTGTTTGGTGGTGTGGGCATTATGCTCTTACGGTTTCGGCATCGTCTTACGGCCGCTCTTGGCCGGCATCCATATCGGGGGCACCGATTTGGGCTTCTGGTTTGCTCAACAAGGCTCGATTCTCACCTTCATCGCGATTATTTTCTTCTACTCTTGGAGAATGAATAAGCTCGACGAAGAATTCGGCGTACACGAGGAGTAATACCATGAGTCAATTTGTGATTAACTTGATATTCGTGGGCGCTTCTTTTGCGCTCTATTTCGGCATTGCCATTTGGGCGCGTGCCGGTTCCACCAAAGAATTTTATGTAGCCGGCGGCGGTGTGCACCCGGTGCTCAACGGCATGGCCACTGCGGCCGACTGGATGAGCGCAGCCTCTTTCATCTCCATGGCCGGTCTGCTCGCCATGGGCGGCTACGGCGCCTCGGCCTATCTGATGGGCTGGACCGGCGGCTATGTGCTGCTGGCACTGCTTTTGGCTCCTTATTTGCGCAAATTCGGCAAATTCACCGTGCCCGACTTTATCGGCGACCGCTTCTACAGCCGCACCGCCCGCTTGGTGGCCGTGGCCTGTTTGATTATCGCCTCCACCACATACGTAATCGGCCAAATGACCGGTGCCGGCGTGGCTTTCTCGCGTTTCCTTGAAGTAAGCAGCACCACCGGCCTGATTATTGCATCGATTGTGGTGCTTTTTTACGCGGTGTTGGGCGGCATGAAAGGCATCACCTACACCCAAGTGGCTCAATATGTGGTGTTGATTATTGCCTACACCATTCCGGCCGTGTTTATTTCGCTCAACCTCACCGGCAACCCGATTCCGCCTTTGGGTCTTTTCAGCAACGAAACCGCCTCAGGCATGCCGCTGCTGCAAAAGCTTGATTTATTGGTAACCGATCTGGGCTTCACTGCCTACACGGCCGATATTCCCAACAAGCTCAATATGTTCTTGTTTACCCTCTCGCTGATGATCGGCACCGCCGGCCTGCCGCACGTGATTATCCGCTTTTTCACCGTGCCTAAAGTATCCGATGCCCGCTCGTCTGCCGGCTGGGCACTGGTGTTTATCGCGCTGCTTTACACCACCGCACCGGCTGTCGGCTCAATGGCCCGCATCAATCTTATCGACACCATCTATCCGCAAGGCGCCGCTGCTGCACCGATTGAATTCGAAGCGCGCCCCGAGTGGATGAAATCATGGGAAACCACCGGCCTTTTGAAGTTTGACGACAAAAACAGCGACGGCAGAATCCAGTATTACAACGACAAATCCGCAGGCTTTGAAGCCACCGCTGCCGAACGCGGCTGGAAAGGCAACGAGCTGACTGTAAACAACGATATCTTGGTATTGGCCAACCCTGAAATCGCCAACCTGCCCTCTTGGGTGATCGGCCTGATTGCCGCCGGCGGCTTGGCTGCTGCGCTCTCTACCGCCGCAGGCTTGCTGCTCGCCATTTCATCCGCCATTTCGCACGATTTGATTAAGAAAACACTCAAACCCGATATCAGCGAAAAAGGCGAATTGATGGCTGCGCGCATCTCGATGACCGTTGCCATTGTGATCGCCACTTGGTTGGGCATCAACCCGCCGGGCTTTGCCGCACAAGTGGTGGCGCTGGCCTTCGGTATTGCCGCTGCCTCAATTTTCCCGGCTTTGATGATGGGTATTTTCTCTAAACGCATCAACAGCGCAGGCGCCACCGCAGGCATGTTGGCAGGTTTGATTTCCACTTGCGTGTATATCTTCCTGTATTTGGGCTGGTTCTTCATCCCGGGCACCAACACTTTTGAAAACGTAGAAGCCAACTGGCTGTTCGGCATCTCTCCGTTGTCGTTCGGTGCAGTGGGTGCTATCATCAACTTCGTTGTCGCGTTCGTGGTGTCCAGCTTGGGCAAAGCGCCGCCGCAAGAAGTGCAAGATCTGGTGGAAAGTGTGCGTTATCCGCGCGGTGCCGGCGGAGCAGTCGACCACTAAGCATTAACTTAACCAATCGGTTTGGGCTTCCGCATCAGGAAGCCCAAATCATTTAACACAAAGGAGCGCCCATGATTTGGGAATTCGTTGCCACCCTATCCGCCGGCATCGGTGCCGCCGGCATCATGATGATGATCCGCCTGTTTATTAAAAAGCTGCCCAAATGGCTGGTGCCGGCAGCGGCCGGCCTAGGCATGATAGGCTTTCAGGTTTATAGCGAATACACTTGGTTTAGCCACACCCGCTCATTGCTGCCCGAGAGTGCCGTGGTGGTGGCCGAAGTGCCGGAAAACGCGTTTTACAAGCCTTGGTCGTATATTAAACCGCAAGTATTGAAATTCGTGGCCATCGACACCGCCAAAACCGCCCCCGTCGGCGAAAGCGGCCAAGTATTGCAAACCAATCTTTATTTTTTCGAGCGCCGCATGAGCGCACAAACCTGGCCGATATTGATTAACTGCCAAACCCGTTTACAAGCCAATGCCCCGCAGCAAAATAATGGCGAGCCCCTATCCGTTGATGCCGATGCTTGGAGCAAAACCGACTACAGCGAAAAAATCGCTTTAGCCATTTGTCCGAAGCCCTAACGCACATGCGGCAGCATTGCCGGCAAACGCAAACAAAGTTTTATCACTTTAAGCCAAGTCTGCTATATTAGGCCGTCTGAAACCTTTCAAACGGCCTAATACCAATCCAAAAAAATAACCTAACTTCGTTGTCTCGCCTTGCCGTACTATCTGTACTGTCTGCGGCTCGCCGCCTTGTTAGCTTACTTTTTTGAATGGGTATAATCATTGATATTTAAAATTCATCTATAGTTGAATGCAAGAAAAAGTGATACAAAACTACGCACCACAACGAGGTAGGTTGGGTTGTCAAACCCAACGTTTCAGACGGCCTGTGGACTTGTTGGGTTTTCAACCCAACCTACCCGTTGCGCCACTTTTTCTTACATTTCACTATATATTTCAACAATATAATCTTATGACCACTAAAAAACACATTCTGCTCGGCATCAGCGGCGGCATTGCCGCCTATAAATCCTGCGAACTCGTGCGCTTATTGAAAAAACAAGGCCATGAAGTGAGCGTGGCCATGAGCCGCGCCGCCACCGAATTCGTGTCGCCGCTCACCTTTCAGGCTTTAAGCGGCCACCCCGTGTTGGCCGACACCCATAGCGGCGAATCCGGCGGCAACGGCATGGCACACATCAACCTCACCCGCACCGCCGACGTGTTTGTGATCGCCCCCGCCAGCGCCAACACCTTGGCCAAAATCGCCGGCGGCATCGCCGACAACTTGCTCACCAATTTGGCTGCCGCACGCAAATGCCCGTTGGCCGCAGCACCGGCAATGAATGTAGAAATGTGGTTCAACCCCGCCAACCAACGTAACATCGCCCGATTGCAGGCCGACGGCATCAGCATATTCCCGCCCGCCAGCGGCGAGCAAGCCTGCGGCGAAACAGGTGTAGGGCGCATGCCCGAAGCCGCCGAGCTGGCCGATCTCATTCCCGATTTATGGACACCCAAAATCCTAGCCGGAAAAAAAGTGCTCATCACCACCGGCGCCACCTTTGAAGCCATCGACCCCGTGCGCGGCATCACCAATATTTCCAGCGGCCAAATGGGCATCGCCCTCGCCCGCGCCTGCCGCGCCGCCGGTGCCGAAGTCACATTGATTTACGGCCAAATCCAAACCGCTCTGCCGCCGGGCATGGCCGAAAACGTGCATGCCCTGAGCGCACAAGCCATGCACGAAGCCGTGCACCACCGCATTCATACGCAAGACATCTTCATCAGCGTAGCCGCCATCGCCGACTACAAAGTGCGCAACAGCAGCACACAAAAGCTCAAAAAAAGCAGCAACAACACCCCGCCCGTGATTGAGTTGGCCGAAAACCCTGACATTCTCGCCTCAGTCGCCGCCCTGCCCGATGCCCCTTTTTGCATCGGCTTTGCCGCCGAGAGCCACAACGTGCTCGAACACGCCCGCGCCAAACGCCTGAAAAAAAGCATCCCCATGCTGGTGGCCAACGAAGTCTCAATCGCCATGGGCAGCAGCCGTAATCAAGTGACCATTATCGATGCATACGGCGACACCCCCCTACCCGAAATGAGCAAACACGACACCGCCGCCGCCATCGTGCAGCACTTGAGCACACTACTGCATCAAGCATAACAATCAACCCAAGCGGCCAACCAAAGCAAACATCGTCAAATACATCAGACCATTTCCCAGCCATTTGCAGGCGGCTGTGGCTATGAAGATGTATAAGGTGTAACTCACAGCCATGCGAAGGCGGCTAGTTGTACAGCCATTGCTTCGCGCATTCATCAGACGGTTTCAACTCACAGCCGCGCGAAGGCGGCTGGATTGGCCGTTTGCATGCTCTATGTTGCTTGCATATTTCAACTCACAGCCGCGCGAAGGCGGCTGGGTGGTTTATGGTGCGGGTGCTGTTGCTCAGGGTGTATTTCAACTCACAGCCGCGCGAAGGCGGCTGGGACGGCCTTTTAGGTCTTTGCGCCTCATCAAGTCAATTTCAACTCACAGCCGCGCGAAGGCGGCTGGTTCCAAGCTGATTTCATAACGGGCGCCCATAGCTTCATTTCAACTCACAGCCGCGCGAAGGCGGCTGGCCAATCGCCCAAAATCATAGATGTAAATTTGCGCATTTCAACTCACAGCCGCGCGAAGGCGGCTGGGCCAAAGATTTGATGGGTTTTGGTGTGACCGCAAATTTCAACTCACAGCCGCGCGAAGGCGGCTGGGATCCCGCACCAATATCGACGGCAGCGAGTTAATAATTTCAACTCACAGCCGCGCGAAGGCGGCTGGTTTGATGACCGTTTGACGCAGGCTTACCAACGGGATTTCAACTCACAGCCGCGCGAAGGCGGCTGGCGCGCCCCCCAAAAGCTCTTGCCGCGCGTCTCATTATTTCAACTCACAGCCGCGCGAAGGCGGCTGGAAAACTGGTTGTCATGACAAAGGCGTATGCGCCATTTCAACTCACAGCCGCGCGAAGGCGGCTGGCACGCTTGATGATAAAGGGGAGTTTGTAGAGTGCATTTCAACTCACAGCCGCGCGAAGGCGGCTGGGTCAACCAGCATGCCGATTGAATCGGGCATTTCCATTTCAACTCACAGCCGCGCGAAGGCGGCTGGAGCCCTATTTTATTTATGTGGGTGGTGCTGAGATATTTCAACTCACAGCCGCGCGAAGGCGGCTGGCTCTACCCAACCGATACCACAAGCAATCTGCGAGCATTTCAACTCACAGCCGCGCGAAGGCGGCTGGCCAATTCACGATCACAGGGTTATGTTGTTTACCCGATTTCAACTCACAGCCGCGCGAAGGCGGCTGGCTGGTGCGACCATGTATGCGTCTACGCCTGCGAATTTCAACTCACAGCCGCGCGAAGGCGGCTGGCTTCCGCATAATAATTTTCGTTCGCCCATTCCAATTTCAACTCACAGCCGCGCGAAGGCGGCTGGGTGACAGTTTCCGCCAGCTTGCCAAACTGACGGAAATTTCAACTCACAGCCGCGCGAAGGCGGCTGGGGCAGCAGCTCGCCCAAAAGCTTGGCCGAGCGGCTATTTCAACTCACAGCCGCGCGAAGGCGGCTGGGTAGGGCAGATGGCGCAAGCCTTCACGCCCCACCGTATTTCAACTCACAGCCGCGCGAAGGCGGCTGGCTGCATTTGATGGCCGTCTGTTGGCGCAAACAGCGATTTCAACTCACAGCCGCGCGAAGGCGGCTGGCACCGCGCCCAACACCTGCCCCACCGCATCACGATTTCAACTCACAGCCGCGCGAAGGCGGCTGGTTGGCGGCCATGTCTTTTTTCTCCTGTCCACCACCGCATTTCAACTCACAGCCGCGCGAAGGCGGCTGGCGCGGAAAAAATCCAGCTCACCAACCTGCTGAATATTTCAACTCACAGCCGCGCGAAGGCGGCTGGCGCGGAAAAAATCCAGCTCACCAACCTGCTGAATATTTCAACTCACAGCCGCGCGAAGGCGGCTGGCGCGGAAAAAATCCAGCTCACCA